>Ga0070690_100000870_pt1 | contig 15367 bp, 14 predicted proteins | sample KBSS33HmetaG_FD_64671 | JGI IMG/M metagenome (GOLD analysis project Ga0070690, IMG submission 64671) | Switchgrass rhizosphere microbial communities from Kellogg Biological Station, Michigan, USA - KBS S3-3H metaG | ecosystem: Host-associated > Plants > Roots > Rhizosphere ... | reverse complement strand
GGCCTAACCCGGTCTTAACCATTCCACAGGCAAGAGCTTGCCCAACACCCTGGGTTATCGACGGAGAGCGGACGAAATGAGCGGCGACACTGGACAGCTGCAGCGGCTGACGGACGAGCAGGTGAACGCGCGCCTTGCTGCCTACAACGGCAACGGTTCGGCCGAGCGCGACATGGAGCTGCTGCGCGATAACGCCGCCGATTTGATTGCCGCCGAGGTTCTCGCTGCCTTCGGGCCGGAGCGTGCCGCCCGCTATGCCGAGGTCCACGCCGGAAAGGCCGACGCAACCTGGGTCCAGGGCGTCGCCGAATACGGCCGCGAGATCTTCCACGATAAGACGCCAGTCCCTGCCTACATCGCCGCGCGTACCGAGACGGCCGCGCGCATCGTGTCGAAGATTGTCGAGCGGTTCGGCGGCGACAACGACATGCTGCAACGCTGCGTCAGCGCCTTCCTGCGCCTCAGCACGTTCGAGACCGACATCATTCTCGCCCAGGTTTCCCTGCTCGAGGCGATCGAGGCCGCCGAGCAGCGCGGCCGCGAAAGCCACGAGTTCGAGCGCCGGGTCGCCGAGCTCGTTCGCGCCAGCACCGATCAGTCGAAGGCGCTGACCGAGCGCACCCGCTCTACCGCCACTTCGGCTCGCGGCATGCTCGGCAAGACCAGTGAAGTCGCCGCGGCAGCCGAACAGTCAGCAGTCGCGATGCGCGAAGCTGCGCAGACTGCGGCAGGCCTCATCCGCGCGATCGAGGACGCTCGTTCCGAGGTCGAGGTCGCGGCGGGTGTCGCAACCCGCGCGGGCGACCAGGCGAGCCAGGCGGTGAAGGTGAGCCAGGCGCTGTCGGCACATGTGGAAGCCATCGAATCGATCCTGAGCCTGATCCGCGACATCGCGGGCCAGACCAACCTCCTAGCCCTCAACGCCACCATCGAAGCGGCTCGTGCGGGCGATGCGGGCCGTGGCTTCGCGGTCGTCGCGCAGGAGGTGAAGAGCCTCGCTTCGCAGACCGCTCGGGCGACCGACGACATCACTGCGAAGATCACCGCGATCCAGCAGGCGACCCGCCAGACCGTGGAATCGAATGCTTCGATCCAGGGCACCGTCGAAGAGGTCCAGTCCTCGGCCGACCGCATCCGCGAGGCGATGGAGCTGCAGGCGCAGACTGTGACGATGATCACTGCCGCAGTCGACGAGACCGCGCTTGCCGCCGACTCGATGAGCTCGACCATCGCCGCGATCCGCGCCGACACCGAAAACGTCGCCAAGGACATCGACCAGGTCGAGCAGGGCTTCGGTCATTTCTCCGAGCAGATCACCAGCTTCAAGTCGACGACCAAGGCGTTCGTCAACGGCGTCGCCGCCTAGGGTTCTTCCCCCGCCGCCGCAGCAGCGGTAGTCGAGGGACATGAACATCCTCATTACCGGAGCGAGCCGCGGCATCGGCGGCGCGGCCTACGCGCTCCTCAAGGAGCACGGCCATCGGGTCGTGGGCCACTCGACCAAGGGCAGCGACGAGCTGATCGCCGGAGATCTCCTGAACCCTGCGGCGCCGCGCGACATCTGGGACACCGCAGTCGATGAACTCGACGGCGAGATTCATGTCCTGGTCAACAACGCCGGCATTTATGAAGCCGTGGCCGACAACGCGCCCGACGACGAATGGCATGCCGCCTGGCATCGCACGCTGACGGTGAACCTCCAGGCCGCGGCGGACCTCTGCCGCCTGGCGGTCTCGCACTTCCTAGACCGTGGCGGAGGGGGGCGGATCATCAATATTGCCAGCCGCGCGGCCTATCGCGGCGATTCCCCGCAGCACTGGCATTACGCCGCATCGAAGGCTGGGATGGTCGGAATGACCAAGACAATCGCCCGCGGCTATGCCGGCGAAGGCATTCTCTGCTTCGGCGTCGCGCCCGGCTTCACGGTGTCGGAGATGACGGCCGATTACCTGCAAGGCCGGGGCGGAGCGCAGATCCTCGCCGACATCCCGCTGGGCCGCGTCGCCTCGACCGACGAGGTGGCTGAGGTGATCCGGTGGCTTGCGAGCGATGCGCCGGCATCCGCCACCGGCAGCGTGATCGACGTCAACGGAGCCAGCTATGTTCGCTAAGGCCGCTCTTGCTCTCCTCGCTGCCGCACAAATTGCGATCCCGCTCGGCAAAGCTCCGCGCGTTATCGAGCAGCCGCGCGCGCCGATCGAAAGCGCAGGGCCGCGCTGGGCGGCCGCCTGCGATGGAGCAAAGGATCCGGAATCCTGGAACAGGCCGGCGCCGCCGGTGCGGATCCACGGCAATACCTACCTGGTCGGCAGTTGCGGGATCTCGTCGATCCTGATTGTCGGCACTGACGGCGACGTGCTGATCGACGGTGGGACGGAGCAGGACGCGGATCTCATCGCGAAGAACATCCGCGCACTAGGCTACCGCGTGGAGGACATCCGCTACATATTCACCAGCCACGAGCATCATGACCATGTTGGCGGCATCGCCGAACTGCAGCGGCTAAGCCGGGCGACCGTGGTTACATCCGCTGCAGCAGCGCCCGCGCTGCGCAGCGGTGTGCCCTCGCAGGATGATCCGCAGTTCGGAGTCGTGAATCGGTTCCCGCGTGTAGATGTCGGCCGCATCGTCCGGGATGGCGAGGAGGTCCTGCTCGGCAATGTGATGCTCACCGCCATCGCAACGCCCGGCCACACGCCAGGCGCCATGAGCTGGCGGTGGGTCAGCTGCGACGGCGGAGTGTGCCGGACGATCGTCTATGCCGACAGCCTGAACCCGGTCAGCAATGACACCTATCACTACAGCGACCACCCCGATGTGGTCGCGGGGTTCCGCGCCTCGATCGCCAAGATCGCCGACAGCCCTTGCGAGATCCTGCTGACGCCCCACCCGTCGGCCAGCCAGATGCCGGACCGCCTCGCGCTCGGCCGACCGCTGCTCGATCCTGACGGCTGCAAGAATTACGCTGCGGCGAAGGCTAAGGCACTCGACGACCGGTTGGCGAAGGAATCAGCCGCGCCGACACCGCCGAAGCCGTGAGCTTCCGGGTTTCGATCCCTTGCACGCGAGTGCAGGGCGAGGCGATCGCCGATAGCGAAGACCTATTTCCGGGCGCCGAGGAACCCCCCGTGCTCGTCGCCGACGAGCCTGACGAAACGAAACCTGACGCTTGGGTCATTCACGCCTATTTCGAGCATGAGCCGACGGGTGACGAGATAGCGGTGTTAAGCAGCCTTGGCTGCGGTCCGCCCGAGATCGAACAACTGGGCGAGCAGGACTGGGTGACAATGAGCCAGACTGGCCTGCAGCCAATCCGCTCCGGCCGCTTTACGGTGCACACGCCAACCTATCCGCCCGATCCAGACCGCATCAATTTCGAGATCGACGCCGGTCTCGCCTTCGGCACCGGGCAGCATGCGACCACCAGCGGGTGCCTCGGCGCGCTGGACAGGCTGGAGCGGGAGGGCGCCAGATTCAACAACATTGCCGACATCGGGACGGGCACCGGCCTGCTTGCGTTCTCGGCGCTGAAGCTGTGGCCGGAGGCGCGAGCGATCGGGACGGACATCGACCCGATCGCGATCGACGTCGCGCGCGAAAATGCAGCGATCAATGGCGTGCCGCTGGGGCATGGCCCGGGAGAGCTATTGCTCGCGGTCGCTGACGGCATGGAATCGCCGATGCTGGCGGCACGCGCGCCGTTCGACCTGATCATCGCCAACATCCTCGCCGGGCCGCTGATCGAGCTCGCGCCAAAGTTTGCTGCGGCCCTCGCGCCGGGCGGGGCGATCCTGCTCGCGGGGCTTCTCGACACACAGGCCGATGGCGTTGCGAAGGCTTACAAGAAGCAGAAGCTCAAGCTCGCCGACCGCGGTTTCGGCGAATGGCCCGTGCTGGTAGCTCGCAACTAAGCCTCCGCGACCATCTTCGCCCATTCGGCTTCATTGACCACGCGGATACCGAGCTCCTCGGCCTTCTTGAGCTTCGAGCCCGCGCCGGGACCTGCGACGACGAGATCGGTTTTCGCGCTGACAGAGCCGGCGGCACGCGCACCCAGCCGCTCGGCCTGGGCCTTGGCCTCATCGCGGCTCATTGTTTCGAGGCTGCCGGTGAAGACGATCGTCTTGCCGGTCCATTCGGTCGCTCGGGCATCGCTGACGAACGGCTGAGGCGTCACCTCCGACAGAAGATCGTCAAGAACCTCCTGGTTGTGTGGCTCGTGGAAGAAATCGTGAAGCGCTTCCGCGACCACCGGACCGACACCCTGGACCGAGGCCAGTTCCAGCTCGCCCCCATTCGATAGCGCTGCCCGCCGCAGCTCCTCAATCGTCCTGAAGCATTTGAGCAGGTCTCGGGCGGTAACGATCCCGATGTGGCGAATGCCGAGGCCGAACAGGAAGCGCGGTCCATCGGGCTCTCGAGTGGCCTCGATCGCGGCGAGGAGGTTGTCGACCGACTTCTCCTTCCAGCCCTCGCGGCCGAGCAATTCCGCGCGGTGCTTGTGAAGGCGGAAGATGTCGGCGGGTGAGTGCAGCCAGCCGAGCTCGATGAACTCGGCGATGCTCTTTTCCCCGAGTCCTTCGATGTCGAGCGCGCCGCGCGACACGAAATGCCGCAGCCGCTCGAAGCGCTGCGCCGGGCAGATCAGGCCCCCTGTGCAGCGGACATCGACCTCGCCTTCCTCGGCGACCGCCTCCGACTGGCATTCCGGGCAATGGTCGGGGAAGACGTAGGGTTCGCGTGGCTCGTTCCGCGTGAGGTTCTCGACCACCTGCGGGATGACGTCGCCCGCGCGCTGGATCCTGACGCGGTCGCCAATGCGGAGGCCAAGGCGTGCAATCTCGTCGCGGTTGTGGAGCGTGACGTTCTGAACGATCACGCCGCCGACGCCGACCGGCTTCAACCGCCCGACCGGGGTCAGCTTGCCGGTGCGGCCGACCTGGATGTCGATCGCTTCGAGGGTCGTCTCGGCTTTCTCGGCGGGGAACTTGTGCGCGAGGCCCCAGCGCGGCGCACGACCAACCTGGCCCAGCCGCTCCTGCCAGTCGAGCCGGCCAACCTTATAGACCACGCCGTCGATGTCGTACGGCAGGTCGGCGCGTTCCTTCTCGATTGCGCGGTAGTGGTCGAGCGCTTCCTCGACGGTCTCACAGCGCTTCAACAGACTGCTCACCGGGAAGCCAAGCGCTTCCAGCTTCTTCATCGCGAGCAACTGCATGGTCGCCAGCGGCTCGCTGACCTCTCCCCAGCCGTGAGCGAGGAATCGCAGCGGGCGCGCGGCGGTGACGCTCGGGTCCTTCTGGCGGAGCGAGCCGGCCGCGGCGTTGCGCGGATTCGCGAAGATCTTCCCGCCCGACGCTTCCTGGCGTTCGTTCAGCGCCTCGAAGTCGGCCTTCGACATGTAGACCTCGCCCCGGACCTCGAGCAGTTCGGGCCCATCGGCGATCGACTGGGGAATGTCGCGAATGGTGCGGACGTTCGCGGTCACGTCCTCGCCCGTCGTGCCATCGCCGCGGGTCGCGCCGAGCACCAATTGTCCTCGCTCGTAGCCGAGCGAGCAGCTGAGCCCGTCGATCTTGGGCTCGGCGGTCATCGCGACCGGCTCGTCCGGCGGCAGGTTCAAGAAGCGGCGGACGCGCGCAACGAATTCGTACACCTCCTCATCCGAGAAGGCATTGTCGAGGCTGAGCATCGGCTTCGCATGCGTAACCTTCGCAAGGCCCGTCGTCGGCGCGGCGCCGAGCCGCTTCGACGGTGAATCGGCGCGGACAAGCTGGGGGAAGCGCGCTTCCAGCTCGCGGTTCTCGCGGACGAGAGCGTCGTAATCCGCGTCGGAAATCTCCGGCGCGTCCTGGTCATGGTAGAGCTGGTCGTGCCGGGCGATCTCCTTCGCCAGCCGCATCAGCCGGTTGGCGGCCTCGGCTTCGGTCAGGATGTCAGCCAAACAGTTCCTCGAGCAGGTTGATGAAGCTGGTCCACGAGCGCTCAGCGGCGAGAGCGTTGTACGCCACGCCCTCAATCCCAATCTCGTGCGCCTTGGGGTTGGTGAAGCCGTGGCCGACATGGCCGTAGGCGTGGATCTGCCAGTCCGAGCCCGCGTCGGTCAGTTCCTTCCCCAGCGCCACGACCGCATCGGGCGGAACCATCGGGTCGTCCCAGCCGTGGAAGGCGACGACCTTCGCCGGGATCTTCTGCTTCGGGAGGCCGGGCGGGTCGAAAAGGCCGTGGAAGCTGACCGCCGCGACGATTTCGGCGCCGCTACGGGCGAGGTCGAGCGCGCACATTCCGCCGAAGCAATAGCCAGCGACGACGATCTGCCTGTCGGCGACCTCGGAAAGGCCGTGCGCGAGGTCGAGCACGGATTGCAGGCGGCGCAGGAGAGCGGCGCGGTCTCCGGCGAGGCGCTTCATCTCGCCGAACATCGTGTCGCGCGGAGCGCCGCGGAACTTCTTGCCGAAGAGGTCGGCGACAAGCGCATTGTAGCCGAGCTCGACCAGTTGCCGGCCAAAGCCGATCTCCAGGTCTGACACGCCCATCACGGTCGGGATCAGGATCACGGTCGGCCGGGCCTGCCCGTCGCGGCGCCCGACGAAGACACTCTCCAGTTCCTCGCCTTCGAAATCGTGCGGGATCGCGCGGTCCTTGCTCATGCCATTTCCCTCGCCAACTCGGCCAATTTGGCCACGCTATTCATGTTACGTGCCGTGCCCGCCGCCTTGGTGCCCAGCTTGAGCTTCGAGCGGCCCTGGCCCGACGGATAGTGGCCATAGATTTCGCGCGTTCCGAGCGCCAGACGCTCGTCGGCGACATTCTTCGCGGAATCGATCGCCTGCTGTCCGGGCGACTGATCGAAGAAGATTGCGACGGTGCGGTTGCCGGGTTCGTTTGAGAAGGGATTGGCAGAGACGACCTCCGCCATTTCGCTGTCCGTGCGGAGCATGACCTCGACCGGCTTACCCATATGCCCGGCGATCGCCGCCTCGAGCTCGCTCTTCACCGCAACTTCCGACTTGTCGCTGACGAACAAGAGGTTGCCGCTGGCGATGAAGGTGCGGGGTGAGCCGTAGCCGAGGTCCGTGGCGATTCGCTTTAGCTCATCCATCTTGAGCTGCCGGCCCCCGACGTTCACCGCCCGCAGCAGCGCGACGTAGGCGGTCAAGCGGCGTCGAGCAGGCGTGACGCCTGCGCCCTCGCTTCCTCGGTGACCGACGCGCCTGAGAGCATGCGCGCAATCTCCTCCCGGCGTTCGTCGGCCGAGAGCTTGCGAACGGTGGTGCGCGTTCCATCGTGCCCGTGGCTCTTTTCGATCCGGTAGTGGTGCGACGCACGCGCCGCGACCTGCGGCGAGTGAGTGACCACCAGAACCTGGCTCTGCTCGGCGAGGCGGGCAAGGCGCTCGCCGATGGCGCTGGCGACGGCGCCGCCGACTCCGCGGTCGACCTCGTCAAAGATCATCGTCGCCGCGCTTCCGGCCTCGGCCAACGCAACCTTGAGAGCGAGGATGAAGCGAGACAGCTCGCCGCCCGACGCGATGCGGGTCAGCGGCCCGAACGGCGCACCCGGGTTGGTGGATACTTCAAACTCCACGCGGTCGGTGCCCAAAGGGCCGGGCTCGGCGGCCGCGATCGTGGTGCGGAAGCGCGCGGCATCGAGCTTCAGCGGAAACAGCTCATCGACGACGGCCTCGTCCAGACGCGCCGCCGCTTCGTGCCGCTTTTTGCTGAGCGTGGCCGCTGCTGCGGAATAGGCTTCTCGCGCCACGAGCAATTGCGCGTCCAGCTCGGCAATGCGTTCGCCGCCGGCCTCGATCGCCGCCAGTTGCTCGCGCATCTGCGCGCCGAGCGCCGCAAGCTGGTCGGGCTCGACGCGGTGCTTGCGCGCCAGGCCGCGGATGTCGAACAGCCGCGCCTCGGCCTCCTCCAGCCGCGCCGGATCGAAGGTCATGGCTTCGGCGGCGCGGGCGATCTTTTCCTCCGCCTCGCTGGCTTCGATGAGCGCCCGGTCCAGCGCCGCAAGCGCTTCGTCAAGGAGCGGGTGATCGGCGGCACCCCGTTCGATTCGCCGGGCCGCCTGTCGAAGCTGGGCCAGCGCGCCCTCGGACCCGCCGAGCAACTCGTCGAGACCGGTCAGCGATTCGCCTGCCTTGAGGCCGGCCTGCATTGCCGCGCGTTCCTCGGCGAGACGCGTCTCCTCGCCTTCCTCGGGCGAGAGCGCCTCGATCTCGGCCGAAGCATGCTCGAGCCATTCGCGGTCGCGCTCGGCCGTTGCCGCCGCGGCCTGCGCATCGAGCAGCTCGGCCTCGACGCCAGTCACTTCGCTCCAGGCACGTTCGACGGCCGTCACGTCGAGCTTGCCGAACGCGTCGAGCAGATCGCGGTGGCCCTTCGGGTTGAGCAGCCCGCGGTCGTCATGCTGTCCGTGGATCTCGACAGCCACGGCGCCGAGATCGCGGAGCAGCCCCGCCGGGACGCTCGCGCCAGCGACGAAGGCGCGGCTACCGCCGTCGCTCTTCAGGGTACGGCGCACGATCAGCGCTTCGCCCGGCTCGGGCTCGATGCCGTGCTCGGCAAGCAGCGCGAGCGCGGGGTGAGTCGCCGAAAGACTGATCTCGGCCGAGACGGAGCCAGACTCCTGGCCCGTCCTGACCAGGGAGGTGTCGGCCCTCGCGCCGAGCGCAAGCCCAAGTGCGTCGAGCAGGATCGACTTGCCCGCCCCGGTCTCCCCGGTAAGCACGCCGAGGCCCGGCTCGAACTCCAGCTCGAGCCGCTCGACCAGCACGATATTGTTGACGGCGAGCTGCCTCAGCATGTGAGGACCACCCGCCGAGCGGTCACTTCCGAGAAGCCGTCCGCTTCGAGACCTGCTTGTTCTCCTGCCCAAGCAGCTTCAGCGATTGCCGGTACCAATAGGTCTCGGGATAGTTGCGGCCGAGGACCGCCGCGGCCTTCTGGGCCTCCTGAGGCACGCCGAGCGCGAGATAGCATTCGACCAGCCGCTCGAGAGCCTCGGGCGTTCCCGACGTCGTCTGATACTGATCGACCACGCTGCGGAACCGGTAGGTCGCGGCGAGCCACTGGCCGGACCGCTGGTAGAAGCGCCCGATCTCCATCTCCTTGCCGGCGAGATGGTCCTTGATGAGGTCGAGCTTCACGCGGGCGTCGGCGGCGTAGCGCGTATCCGGATAGCGACGGATGAGATCGTTGAACGCGTCCTGCGCCTGCTGCGTGTTGGTCTGGTCGCGGGTCACGTCGTCGATCTGCTGATAATAGCTCATGCCGATCAGGTACTGAGCGTAGGGCGCCTCGGCATTGCCTGGATGGATGGTGACGAAGCGCTGCGCGGAGCTGACCGCCTCCGTATATTTGCGCGCGAGGTAATAGTTGAAGGCGCTCATCAGCTGAGCGCGGCGCGCCCAGACCGAATAGGGGTGCTGGCGCTCGACCTCGTCGAACAGCTTCGCCGACTGCTCATAGTCGCCGCGGTCCATCGACCTTTTGGCAGCGGTGTAGAGCGAGCTCACGTCGCGGGCGACATAGGCCGTGTCCTTCGCGCCCTTGCCGTGCGCGCAGCCGACCAGAGGAAGGGCAGCGGCGGCGGTGAGGAGCAGGGCAACCGGACGGGAAATCTTCAGCATGAAAACCTCATTAGCGTGGGCTCTGGGGGAGGCCAAGCAGGGCATGGACGGGGAAAGCTTGGCCCTGCCTGAACGACGGTTCACACCGGCTGGGGCTCGGCTTCATCCTTCTCCCCCGTCTTGAGGAAGCTGTCCGGCTGGACCCCGAGCCAGACGAGCACCGGCGCTGAAATGTAGATCGACGAATAGGTGCCGATCAGGACGCCGAGGAAGATCGCGATGGCCAGCCCGAAAATCACCTCGGGGCCGATCAGCATCAGAACGCCAAGCGCGATGAGGACGGTCAGCGAAGTGACGACAGTCCGCGCCAGCGTCTCGTTCAGCGACAGGTCGAGCAGCGGGACGATCGCCATCTTGCGGTACTTGCGCAAGTTCTCCCGGATGCGGTCGTAGATCACGACCGTGTCGTTGAGCGAATAGCCGACGATGGTGAGGAAGGCGGCGACGACGTTGAGGTCGACCTGGAGCCGGGTGAACGCGAAGAAGCCGAGCGTCATCGCGATGTCGTGTGCGAGCGTCAGCAGGGCTCCCACGCCGAACTGCCACTCGAAGCGGATCCAGATGTAGGCGGCGATGCCGAGCATCGCGAGGCCGATCGCCATCGCGCTGTCCTGCGCCAGCTCCTCACTGACCTTGCCCGAGACCGACTCGCCTGCATCGACTCGAGCGCCGGGATAATCCTGCGGAAGCGCGGCCCGGAGCTTCGTGACGACTTGGTTCGAGGCCGCCGCTGGGCCTTCGGGCTTCGGCAGGCGCACCTGGTAGGTCTTGTCGTTTCCAAGCGCCTGGATGCTCGCCTCACCGACGCCGAGCTGCGCCACCTTCGCCCTCAGGTCGTCGATCTTGATCGGCTGCTGGAACTCGACCCGGATGACCTGGCCGCCGACGAAGTCGATTCCAAGGTTGAGGCCGCGATAGGCGGTGAAGCCTATCGAGACGACCGTGGCGATCAGCGACAGCACCAGCGCAACGTTGCGCCAGCGCATAAACTGCAGGTTCGTGTGGTCGGGGACAAGCTTGAGGAGCTTCATGTGGCTGAGCCTAAATGTGCAGTTCGCGTGGACGCGCGCGGCGGAGCCACAGCGCGACGAGCATGCGGGTGAAATAGACGGCGGTGAACACCGACGTGACGACGCCGATCAGCAGGACGATCGCGAAGCCGCGGACCGGCCCGGATCCAAAATAGGCCATGATCGCGGCCGAGATGACGTGGGTCACGTTGGCGTCGAAAATGGCGTGGAAAGCCTCGCGATATCCGGTCTCCACCGCGTCGAGCAGGCGCCGTCCGCGCCGTATCTCCTCGCGGATGCGCTCGTTGATGAGCACGTTGGCGTCGACCGCCGCGCCGATGGTCAGGATGAAGCCGGCGATGCCCGGCAGCGTCAGGGTCGCATTGAACATCGCCATGATCCCGAGGATCAGGAAGGCGTTCACGACCAGCGCGATGTTCGCGTAAACGCCGAACCGGCCGTAGGTCACCAGCATGAAAATCATGACCAGAAGCACCGACACGACGGACGCAATGGCGCCCTTGTGAATCGAGTCCTGGCCGAGCTCGGCGCTGACGGTCCGCTCCTCGATCACGTTCAGCTTCACCGGCAGCTTGCCCGAGGCCAGGCTGACCGCGAGGTCGTGGGCGCTCTGCACCGTGAAGCTGCCGCTGATCCGCGCGTTGCCGCCGAGGATCGGCTCTTCGATGTTCGGCGCTGAAAGCACCTTGTCGTCGAGGATGATGGCGAAGGGCTTGCCGACATTCTCCTGCGTCGCTCGGCCGAAGCGACGCGCGCCCGCGGTGTTGAACTTGATCTCGATGTTCGGCTGGCCGGTCTGAGAGTCGAAGCTCTGGCTCGCGGCCGTTAGCTGGTCGCCCGAGACCATCACCCGGCGCTTGACCGCGATGGAGCCGGTCCCGTCCGCCATCGGCAGCACCTGGCTGCCCGGTGGCGCGCGGCCCTGCTGGACCTGCTGTGGGTCGGCGGACTGATCGACGAGCTTGAATTCGAGCCGCGCCGTCTGGCCAATCAGATTCTTGAGCTCTTCCGGGTTTTCCACGCCCGGCACCTCGACGAGGATGCGGTTGCCGCCCTCGGTGACGACGGTGATCTCCTTCGTTCCGCCCGGATCGATGCGTCGCCGGACGACGTCACGAGCAACGCCCATCGCATCCTTCAGCGCCTGCGCGGTCCCGGCGGGACTCGGCGTAAGGACGATGCGGGTCGAGTCGACGACCTGGACGTCCCAGTCGCGGTTACCGGTCAGCGCGACCGGCTGGCTGAGGCGTCGCAGGCGTTCCACCGCCGCATCAACCTGGGTCGGATCGCGCACCAGGAAGGACAGCCGGCCGCCGGCCGTCGAGATATCGCCGATATCAATGCGCGGGTCGCGGCGAAGCTCGGTCGCGACCTCGTCTTCCTTAGCCTGCAGCCGCTGCTTCAGCGCGTCCTGCGCATCGGCTTCGAGCAGCAGGTGGCTGCCGCCGGCCAGGTCGAGGCCGAGGTTGATCTTGTACTGCGGGAGCCACTTCGGCCAGGCGCTTGCATAAGGCGTTCCGGCGATCAGGCTCGGGATCGACAGGAGAACGCCGACCGCGATGACGATCCCAATCAGCCACACCTTCCAACGCGGGAACTCAAGCATCGGTCAGGGCCTCAATCGTTCGCCGGCGTGGTGTTCGGCGTCAGCACCTGGCTGATGGTCGACTTGATGACGCGGATCTTCACGCCCTGCGCGATCTCGACCTCTGCCTCGTCATCGCTGACCTTGGTAACCCGTCCGCGAATGCCGCCGCCGGTGATGACCTCGTCGCCCTTCTTGACCGCATTGATCGCGGCCTGGTGCTGCTTCACGCGCTGCTGCTGCGGGCGGATCATCAGGAAATAGAAGATGACGAAGATCGCCAGCCACGGAACGATCCCGAAGATCACGCTGGCCGACCCCCCCTGGCTTCCCGCAGGCGCCGCCTGCATCATCATCAACATCGGTTGGTTGGACATCGAAGGCTGCTGACTTTCCGTTGAATTGAGCCCTGCCCTAACGACCGGCCCACGGACGGTCTATGGCAAGGTGGTCGGGGCGACTGGATTCGAACCAGCGACCTCCACACCCCCAGTGTGATGCGCTACCAGGCTGCGCTACGCCCCGACTTGGCCGCGGCATCTAGGCAGGGCTATCCGACAAGGCAAGGCGGAGGACGCGTAAGTGTCGCGGCGGCGAGGAAAAGCGAAGGCAGGCAAGTGGGTTGGCCGAGGCCTGACGCTGCTGCTGGCCGTTCCGGCCCTCTACCTCGTCGCGGCGCTCATCGGCTCGCTGGTGCCCGTGAACCGCGGCTGGTCCGAACCGACGCAGGGTACGACGATCTACCTTGCCGACAACGGCATCCACGTGGACGTCATCATGCCGATCAGCGCCCAGGGTCTCGACTGGACGGGGGTGATCCCGATCGGCGATTTTGCAGCGGTCGATCCGAATGCCGGGTTCATCGCATTCGGTGCTGGCGAGGAGCGCGTCTACCTCAACACGCCGACCTGGTGGGACATCACACCGCGCACGATCTGGTCGGCGCTGGCCGGCGGCAAGCGCGTGATGCACGTCGAATATGTGCCAAGCCCGGCCTATGCGGTGCGCGAGATTCGCCTGAGGCCAGAGGAGTATCGGCGGCTCTGGGCCGCGATCCGTGCCGACCTCGTGCTCGATGTCAGCGGACGGGCGCAGCGCATTCCGCATCCGGGGTACGGGCCTTCCGACGGGTTCTACCGAACCAATGGACGGGCTAGCGCTTTCCGCACGTGCAACAGCTGGGTTGCCGGTCGCCTTCGCCTCGCGGGCGTGAAAACCAGCCTTTGGCCACCCTTCACCACCGGGCTGGTCTGGCGGTACCGGCGTCAAACCTGGCTGCAGCTTTTCTAGAGCACGTAGCGACTAAGGTCCGCGTTCTTGGCGATTCCGCTGAGCTGCTGCTCGACGAAGGCGGCGTCGACGACGAGCCTCTCGCCACGCCGGTCCTCGGCGGCGAAGCTGACGTCCTCGAGCAGTTTCTCCATCACGGTCTGAAGCCGCCGCGCGCCGATATTCTCGACCGCTTCATTGACCTCGGCGGCGATGCGCGCGAGCGCCTCGATCCCGTCATCCGCGAAGCTGATGCTGACACCTTCCGTGCCGAGCAAAGCCTGATACTGCTCGGTGAGGCTCGCCCGGGTCGTCGACAGGATGCGGACGAAATCCTCCTGCGTCAGCGCCTTCAATTCGACGCGGATCGGCAGCCGACCCTGAAGCTCGGGCAGCAGGTCGGCGGGCTTCGCGATGTGGAACGCGCCGCTAGCGATGAAGAGGATGTGGTCCGTCTTCAGCGGCCCATATTTGGTCGCGACCGTCGTCCCCTCGATCAGCGGCAGCAGGTCGCGCTGGACGCCCTCGCGGCTGATTGAGCCGCCGCGCACGTCGCTGACCGCGATCTTGTCGATCTCGTCGATGAAGACGATGCCGTTGGCCTCCGCGTCAGCAAGCGCTGAGCGGTTGATATCGTCGGGATCGAGGCGCTTGTCGGCCTCCTCGTCGGTCAACCGGGCGAAGGCCTCCGGGACCTTGAGCTTGCGCTTCTTGCGCGGTCCGCCGCCCATCGCCTTGCCCATGATCGACTTCAGGTCGAACACTTGCGCGCCCATGCCCGGGATCTCGAATGGCATGTTGGGAGCCTCGTCGATTTCGATCTCGACCTCGGCTTGATCGAGGCTGCCGCCGGCGAAGCGCTGACGAAAGCTCTGACGCGTGGCCTCGCTGGAGCCCTTGCCGGTGAGAACGTCGAGGAGCTTGTCCATCGCCGCTTCTTCGGCGGCGGTGCGCACCTTGCTGCGGCGGCGGTCGCGCTCGAGGCGCACCGCTTCCTCGACGAGGTCGCGGGCGATCTGCTCGACGTCGCGACCGACATAGCCGACCTCGGTGAACTTGGTCGCTTCGACCTTCACGAACGGAGCGTCAGCGAGCTTCGCGAGGCGACGGCTGATCTCGGTCTTGCCGCAGCCGGTGGGGCCGATCATCAGGATGTTCTTGGGCGTGACCTCCTCGCGCAGCTCCGGCGAGAGCTGCTGACGGCGCCAGCGGTTGCGGAGCGCCACCGCGACCGCCTTCTTCGCATCGTTCTGGCCAATGATATGCTCGTTCAGAGCGGCGACGATCGCCTTCGGTGTCAGCTTGTCTTTCAGCACTTCGGCTTGCTCCCCGCTCTGGGGAATGGAGGTGTGGTAGTTCATCTTGGCTGCAATGTCGGGAGCGCTCTCGGCCACTTCAAGCAGTGCATCGGAAACCGGCAAAGAAGCGCTTGTGATCGGCAACGATGCCGGAGATGTCGGCGGGGTCCGGCGTCGGGTCCCAAACGCCGCGCTCATAAGTTCCGCCAAGCAGGATTCCGTCGGCCCTCGGGAACATATAGCCGAACTGTCCCTGGACCGCGTAGCGAACTTCCGGCTGTGGCTCGAGGATCGCGAGCTGGCCGCGAATGGGGATCAGCAGCTGGTCGCCAAAGAGGTCGTGGCTGCCGAGGCCCGTGCAATTGAAGACCAGGCTTTCGGGCAGCGCCCCAATGTCAGCCGGAGTCGCGAACTTGCGGACTTCGATCTTACCCCCGGCGATCTGCACGTCCCGGGTCATCTGGCGGAGATAACGCCCGGTTTCGACATACATCGTGTCGTAACGGCGCACTGTATCGAGCGGGAACGGGTGTTCGCTGCGCGAAAGCAT
>Ga0070690_100000865_pt1 | contig 15404 bp, 16 predicted proteins | sample KBSS33HmetaG_FD_64671 | JGI IMG/M metagenome (GOLD analysis project Ga0070690, IMG submission 64671) | Switchgrass rhizosphere microbial communities from Kellogg Biological Station, Michigan, USA - KBS S3-3H metaG | ecosystem: Host-associated > Plants > Roots > Rhizosphere ... | reverse complement strand
GCGGCGATGATCACACCGACCAAGCCGAACACCGTCAGCAGTTTGGCCTGTGTCTTTAGGTTTTCAAACCATTGGAAAAAATTGAGCCTCATGGGAACCTCCTCCTTCTCGCTCGCGATACGATCGAGCCGTAAGTCTCACACCCTGTCTTGATGATCTTCTCTTCAGCCTGTGCCTTCAAAATGGGAAAGAACGACGGACGTTTCCAATACGCCGCGCAGCCGGTCTTCCAGGTTCACGACGGTCGAGACAAAGGGATTGCCTCTATCCCCCGTACCGACCGGAGCCGGCAAGAACTGATCCTTCGACAGGGTGCGAATCTCGGGAACCGTATCCACCAAGACTCCGACCTGCCAGTTGCCGTGCTTGATGACGACGGCATACTTGAGGGCGGTGTCGGCGGCGAGGCCGATCATCTGCCGCAAATCGAGCAAGGGCACGACCGAACCGCGCAGATTCGTAACGCCGACTAAGCCGGCGGGCATCCCGGGGACGGGAGTGATGGATTCCACCACGAACACTTCCCGCACGTTCTGCAGATCGATCGTGAACAGTTCGCCCCCCAAGGACACGATCGCAGCCCGCATCGTTCCCGTGCCGGTGGTCGGAGCAGCGGTGCCCTGACCCTGAGGCAGAGTTTCGGCGTTCTGGACGGCGAGGGAGGTCCCGCTCTGCGCAGCAGCCATGGCGGTTATCCCAACACCCGTTTGACTGCCGCGAGCAGTTCATCGCCCTTGAAGGGCTTGACGACATGGGCATTGGCGCCCTGCTGCTGGCCCCAGAACTTGTCGCTTTCGTTGCCTTTGGAGGTGCAGAGGATGATGGGAATATTCTTGGTCCGATCGTCGTTCTTGAGGTCGCGACAGGCTTGAAAACCATTCCGGCCCGGCATGACGACATCCATGACGATCAGATCGGGCTTTTCACCGACCACCTTATCCTCAAGCTTTTCGGTATTCGGAAAGGACACCACCGTATGGTTCGCCCCTTTCAACACGCCCTCGATCACTTGCAATTCGGCATAAGAATCGTCCACGACAAGAATCTTGCTCATCGGTTCTCTCCTTGGTTCTGATGATAAATGTTTCCGATATATGACAACGCGATTACTTCAGGGGCAGTACGACGCTGATCGCGCCGGCCAGGTCCCCTTCCTTCCAACCCTCTTTATGACCGCCCGTGATGTCCTTACCGCCCTTCGGGGCACCGTGGCACGACAAACAGGACGCCGCCGCATATTCGGGATCCATCATACGCAGCACCGGCCGGCCGTCGACCATCGTATTGCGCACATAGGTCTGGCCCTTGGGATGGCGCGGGTCATTGAACATCCGGAGCACCTCGGCTTCGAAGTCGTCCGGACGGTTGTTGACGTTCCGATAATCGATGCCGGTGAGTTTCAACTTCACACCGGTCTTCTTGTAGAAGTTTTCTCCGGTCTTCCGCGCGAACACGGCGGGGATGAATCCTTTGAATCCGATGCCGGGCCGGTTGATGACCGGTTGCGCCTCGTCGACGACGTCCTTTTCGGCCTCCACCAACGCGAGATAGAGCGGCGCTTGGGGCACGGCATTGGGAATTCTCAAGTCGATCTTGGTTTTCTTTTTGAACCGCTCGATGACCTGTGCGGCAATGTAGTCGCCGGTAAAGCCCTTATTGGCTTTCGACGCATCGTTGATGTTGCCCATCTGTTCCGACATGACGCCACGGCCGATCTTCACCAGATCGATCAGGTGTTCCGCCACTTCGGCCTCGTTGGACGCAAGTACCGGGCTTGCGTTACACAGCAAAGCCACCGCTGCAATCCTGCCCGCCATCCGCCAATTGCACCATGTCGCGTTCATACCCTTCCTCCTTCGTGATGTCACTTGATCGGATTCTTCGTTCCTTTTCTCATTCTTCGCGCCCATCACCTAGCGATTCCTGTCTTTGTGCAGGCGACGTCGGCGAGGCATGCGGCTCGTGACGCACGCAACCTTTCGCAGCCAGCGGCCCACTTTGCAAAGGTTGTGCTTATGCACGATCGACGGGCAGCTCCGTGAATACCGAATACAAAATGCCTGGGGTTTCAGAGATTTACGTATTCCACACAGGAGCATCGTTCGGCGTCGTTCGTCGCATGTTCGCCGCATGATTGTTCAGGTTGCGACAAAATGATGCCGTTTGGGCAAAATTGGCCACTCGAGATATCCGATTATCTGCGACTTCGCGCATCCTGCCGGGTTGATCAGGTGCTTCGACTACTGAGAAGTGCCGCCGGCACCCAAAGGCACGGGTGCAGGCGGGCGTGACTGTCAAGGAACCTGTTATCGGGAGGATGTGCGGGCGCGATGGACCGTACGCGAGCGAGGCTGAGACCAACGTCGGGAACGTGCGAGACCCTTTCGAACACACCGGGAGACGAGCCGCCCGATCATGGCGCCCAGCAGGGTATGTGTCCCGCTGTACGGCAGCCGATGAATGCCCTTCAGGCTGCTTGCGATGACGACTGCATCGGTTCCCGTCCCGGTGGCCAGCGAAGAGGTGCGGACGGTGCTTCGGACTCTTTGCTCGATCAAGATTCCGGTCTTGCTCTCCGTGGCGACCTGTACTGCTCCCACCAATGCGGGCATGCTCAATGTGGCATTCGTGACCAGAATGATATTGATGGTCCCTGGCGGATTGACGTCACAGCCGGTGACCATGAGGGGGTCCCCGGCCCGAACTGCATTGGTGACGCCGACCGTGCAAAAACATTCGAGCCAGATCGCCCCCGCTTGTTCACGATCGACGATGAGCTGCGTCATGGGCACCGCCGTCATGAGGCCAATCACGGGCATCCTTGCCCTCACCCGCACCGCCAGTCGGCCCAGATACCTGGCCGGATCGCTCCATTTCGTCGTCCCAGGACGATGGCCGGAGGGGTTTGCCGGAACTTGATGGTTGAGGATAGAGCGCGCTCGGACGATGCCTCCCCGCCGCGGGGCGGAAGAAATGATTCGGTACATCTCTTTCAAGTCGATGATCAAGGTCCCGTGTCGTACCCGATAGCTGATGCGACCCTGTCTCGGCGTCACAGCTTTCATACTAGCCTTGCAACAACCCGTCCAGGGCGGCAAGAAGGCGATCATTCTCAGGCTGCTTCCGCACCGCAATGCGGATCATCCGCTCGCTGCAACCCTCCACCGAAGCACAGTCACGGATCAGCAGCCCCCGCCGTCGCAAGGCCAACGTGATCGTGGAAGAGCGCACACCCCGTGGCAGTTCGATCAGGAGAAAATTTGCCTCTGAAGGAATCACCTTCAATCCGTCCATCGACGAAAGCTGTTTGGCCACCCTAGCTCGCTCCTTTCCCACATATGTCAGGCAACGACGCGCATGGCCAATGTCCGCCATCGCTGCTTCTGCCGCTCGTTGAGCGACCGCATTGACACTCCAGGGTGGCTGGTGTCGCCTTAACACCTCGGCGACAGGCACGGAAGAGAGGCTATAGCCGATCCGCAGGCCCGGCAAGCCATAAAACTTGGTGAAGCTTCGAAGGATGATAAGCCGTGGGAAGGAGGAGAGGTGTGGCACGCAGGTCAAGGCCCCGCAATACTCGATGAACGACTCGTCCACGACAACCCACGCTCCTGCGCGAGCGGCGGCGCGGACGAGCGTCCCCAGCTCGGCACGACCGCAGGGGCGCCCTGTTGGACTGTTGGGATGACAGACAAAGACGGCGTCGATGGCCGTCCTGCCGCGCCGCTGCGTGGCCAACCGATGCGTCACTTCCTCGAGCGGCGGCCGGTAATCGTCCTCCGGTTTCGCCATGACCATGCGGTATCGACCGCCGGCATGTTCAACGGCACGGGCATATTCTCCATAGGTTGGCCCGACGATGACGGCGGAGCGCATCGAGAGCGCCCGCGGGATGAGATCGATCAATTCCGTGGCGCCGTTGCCCACGACGAGACGGTCCGACGCGATGCGCCACCGGCGCCTGATCGCTCGCGTGAGACTGACACAGTCGGGATCCGGATAGTGCTGGACCAACGTGGCCGCATCGGCCACGACTCGAAGGGCGCGTGGCGAAGCTCCCAGCGGATTGATGCTTGCGCTGAAATCCAAGATGGATTCGATGGACCGGCCCAGCTCACGGGCGGCGGCATGGACGTTCCCTCCATGCACCGGCGCAGTCGTTACCGCCACAGGAACCTCATCGACCCTGCGACGGCGATCAGATAGGCCACGGTCATGATCTGCGAGGCTCGATCCACATGCCAGACCGACAACGGGGTCTCGGCGTCTCCGAGGACGGGACGGTCGGCACGACAACCTCCATAGAAGTTGACACCTCCAAGCTGGATGCCCAATGCCCCCGCCATCGCCGCTTCGGGTCTTCCACTGTTGGGACTCGGGTGCTTATGCCCGTCTCGAAGCAGGATAGTGCTGCTCCGCTTCACGGCATTCGCGCTCAGGAGCACCAGCCCCGCGGCGACGGCAATCAACCACGCCGTGATGCGTGCCGGAATCCAGTTGGCAAGATCATCCAGCCTGGCTGAGGCCCATCCGAACTCTCGATAGTTCTCGTCACGATGCCCGACCATCGAATCGAGCGTCGAGACGGCCTTATACGCCAACGCCAGCGGCGGCCCCCCGGCCACAAGGAACAACAGCGGTGCAATGACGCCGTCACATGCACTTTCTGCAACCGTTTCCACAGCAGCTCGAGCCACCTCCGCCTCGGACAAGCGCTGCGTGTCCCGCCCGACAATCAATCCAACCGCCCGCCGGGCTCGCTCCAGCGAGCCGGCTTTTATTGCGACGGAGACGACACGAACGTGATCGACCAAATCTCTCCAGGCCAATGTCGTCGCAGCCAAACCGACCCCAATGACTCGACCGACCCATTCATCGACCGCCGTCCCGGCCGCGATCGCCGCCCAACCGGTCGCAAATGCCATGGCGGGCAGACCGGCGGCCAAGACAATGCCGGCGGCGCGGAGGGAGGATGCCCCCGTACAACGTAGACGGACCCGCCGGTCCACGTAGCCGATGAGGCGGCCCATCCAGCGCACCGGGTGCGGCATCGCACGCGGATCGCCTAGAGCCGCATCAAGTGCGCAGGCCATGAAGACGTCGAGGGGGTTCATGGGAGTGACAGCAGCACCGGCATGAGCAGCACGAAAATCACTTCGATGAGCTCGTTCGTCGTGCCGAGCGTGTCGCCGGTAATGCCGCCGAACATGTGCTGATAGAAATTCGTGGCCAGCCGGCTGAGCAGACCACCCGCCACGACAGCCGCCAGGGCGGGAACGGGTCCGAAGGACCAGACCATCAGCGCGACAATCAAGAGCGTCGCCCCGAGGACATGCCGGCCCGACAGATGCGCAAGAAATGGAGCAGCCAGGCCTCCCTCAGCGCGGGCATAGGTCGCCCCATACGCGCCGACGACCATGCCCCATCGTCCCATGGCCGGCATACACAGCAGAACCTGAGCTCTCAGCGCCTCAGGCACGGACACGAGCGCGCCGTAGCGCAAGATCAAGGAGAGAAAGAGACCGGTTGCTCCGATCGCTCCGATGCGGGGATCACGCATGATGGTCAGGCGACCGGAGGCGGTACGACCCCCGGCCAAGCCATCCAGCGTGTCAGCCAACCCATCCTGATGGAGTCCGCGTGTCATCGCCACCAGCACAAGAATGAGCAGCGCCGCGACGACCTCACGGGGCAACCATCGCGCGAGAACCACGTCGGTCAGCACCAAGAACCCACCGAGCAGAATGCCCACGAAGGGGTACCACAGCATCGACCCGGCCAATTCATCAGGCGCAGGATCATGGCACTCACGGGTCAATGGCACCGCCGTCAGAAACTGCCATGCACAGATCAACGGTCGCAGATGAGTAGTCACGTGCTGCGCTCCGACACCCCGGCTTCATCGAACGTGGCCATTTCCGTCAGCACCTTGATGGCCGCCTGCACGAGTCCCATGCCGAGACAGGCACCGGTTCCCTCGCCGAGCCGCAGATCGAGATCGAACAGCGGCTTCAATTGCAGTTTGTCCAGCACGGCCCGATGGCCTCTCTCGACGGACCGGTGGGACGCAATCATGTACCGGCCACAACGTGGCTGTAATCCCACCGCAATCAAGGCGGCAGCGCCAGCAATGAATCCGTCAAGAACGACGGGCACCTGCGCCGCCGCGCCGCCTAAAATCAGGCCCGCCATCCCGGCGATCTCGAGACCGCCCACTTTTGCAAGCACATCCAGCGCCTCGTGCCGATCGGGTCGATGACAGGCCAGCGCCCGCTCGATCACAGAGATTTTCCGAGCCCGGCCCTGCTCGTCAATCCCCGTGCCCATCCCCGTCACTGCGTGAACCGCCTCTCCGGTCATGACCGCAGCAATCGCCGCGCTTGCCGTGGTATTCCCGATACCCATCTCGCCTGTGCCGATCAGACCGATGCCCTGACGAACCGCATCAGTGGCCAACTCGATGCCGACCATGAGCGCCTGCTCCGCCGTGGTCCGGTCCATGGCAGGCACCTGAAGCATGTTTCTTGTGCCCTTCATCACTTTCCGGCTGATGAGCCCGGCAACAGTCCCGAAGTCATGCGCCACCCCGATGTCCACTACACGGACGTCGATGCCTGCATGACGCGCCAGGACATTGACGCCGGCGCCGCCCCGGAGAAAATTCAGCACCATCTGCGCGGTCACGTCTCTGGGATAGGCGCTGACGCCCTCGTCGACGACGCCATGGTCGGCGGCAAAGGTGAACACCATGGCACGTGGGACTGCCGGCTTGCATTCTCCGGTGATCGCACAATACTGCACGGCCAATTCTTCGAGGCGGCCCAAACTGCCTTGTGGCTTGGTCAACCGGTCCAGCCGCCGCTGGGTCTCTGCCGCCACGACTGCATCGGGCTCCCCTATCTGCTCCAGCACTTCGATCAGCCTCACGAGTCCTCCTATTTCAGAGTAATGGCCATACCGCTCACGATGAAATAGGCATCGTCTGCTTCTTGCGCCATGAGACGATTTATTTCGCCGGCCAATTCCCGAAAGCGGCGCGATCCTGCGTCTGTGGGAACCAACCCCAGGCCCAACTCATTCGACACGAGCACGACGCGTGCGTCGACTCGCCGGATCGCCCGAAGCAACGATCGAGCAGCCTCGACAATCTCCCGCTCCTTTGTCCCCTGTTGACAGTGATTCGACAACCACATCGTCAAACAATCGACCAGAATGATGCGGTAGTGTCGACCCCGTTCGTTAAACCACGCGGTCAATTCGATCGGCACTTCCGCCGTCACCCAGGCCGACGATCTCGATTGCCGGTGCCTCGCGATCTTCATCGCCATTTCTTCGTCCTGGCCCTCGCCGGTCGCCACAAAGGCACGCGCGGCAGTCCTGGCGATGCCTTGAGCCGCCAATCGCAGCGCCACCTCGCTTTTTCCCGAGGAGGCGCCCCCGACGATGAACACCAGTTGCGAGTGCCTGCGACGGGAAGCCATCGGCTATACTCCCTCTTCGAGGACTCGCTCGATCATGGGCATGTCGAGATGCTGCTCGACGAAATCGGCCAAGTGGTCCAGTCGCTCGTCCAGTGACGGCCGCTGCGTCTCGGGAAGCGCGGTCCATCCTTTAGATCGCCGTAACCGGTTGAGCCACCACCGGCGAAATGCCGCCTGATCAAAGAGCCCATGCAGATAGGTCCCAAAGAGCCGTCCGCCGTCAAGGGACATTCCCTCCGGCCGTGAGACGTCGCTCTGGTCATCCTTTAATTCGAGGAACGGCTGGGTCTCCGAGGGCACCCTGGTTCTTCCCATCCTCACCTGATAGCCGACAACCGCGCACCCGCTTTCCGGATGCCGGCCTGACGCCTGCTCGACGATCTTGGGACTGGCAAACGTCGTCTCGACCGGGAGAAGCCCAAGTCCGTCCATGCACTCATCGTGGGATTCAACATGATCGGGGTCGCGAATGGTGTGTCCCAACAATTGATACCCGCCGCAAATTCCGCCCACTGTCCCACCAGCCGCCAATACACGATGCGCAAGACGATCGAACCCTTGCTCGCGTACAAAACGCAGGGCTCGGACCGTTTGCTTCGACCCCGGGAACATCAGCGCATCCAACGGACGATCCGTGAATTCAGTGAGGGGCACCACTTCGACGTCCGGTTCGCCGGCCAACTCCGCAAAGTCGGTGAAATTTGAAATGCCAGGCACATCCACGACCCCGATGACGACAGCATCGGATCTCCGTGGTACCCGCCGTTGCCAACCCTCCCATCCCAAGACATCCTCTTCGGGCACATCCAACTGGCCCCAGTGCGGGAGGACGCCGGCGCAGGGCAGTCCCGTGTCGCGTGAGACACGCGTGAGGCCGTCTTCGAGCAGACGCACGTCACCACGGAATTTATTGATTGCGAACGCTTTCAAATGCCGGCGATCGGTCTCGTCAAGGAGAGACCACGTTCCGACCAGTGAGGCGAAGACGCCTCCGCGCTCGATGTCGCCGATCATCAAGACCGGTGCTGCCGCATATTGCGCCATCTGCATGTTCACAACATCACACTGTCGCAGATTGATTTCCGCCGGGCTGCCGGCTCCCTCCAGCACCACGACATCGAAGGCGGCTGAGAGCCGCTCAAACGCCTCCCGGACCCGCGTCCAATATTCACGACGCACGAGGCCGAAGTCCTTCGCGGACAACGAACCGGCCACCTCACCTCCGACCACAAGCTGCGCCGCCGTGTCGGATTCGGGCTTGATGAGGATCGGATTGAAGTCCGCTCGCGGCGCCAACCGGCAGGCCACGGCCTGGACAGCTTGAGCGCGGCCGATTTCTTTCCCGTCCGGGGTGACACAGGAGTTGTTGGACATGTTTTGCGCTTTGAAAGGCGCCACGCGCAGGCCGCGGCGCAGAAACGAGCGGCACAAGGCGGCGGTGAGAACGGATTTTCCGACATGGGAGCCCGTTCCCTGTATCATAAGAGTTCGTGCCGGCATGCCTACTTCGCCTCGTCGGTCCCGCCGGTGTCGCGCTCCCAGAGAAATTCCGGCTCTCCCTGTGTTTTCGCCACCCAACGGGCCCACACAAACAGGGCATCGCTCAGGCGATTCAAAAATTTGATGATCTGCGCATCGAGTGTTTCCTCTCTGGCCAATCGCACGCAGATCCGCTCGGCGCGGCGGCAGATCGTCCTCGCTTGATGAAGCGTGGCCGACACCCTGCCGCCACCGGGCAGGATGAACTCCTTGAGCGGCGCCAAATCTTTTTGGCATCGATCGATCATGCGCTCCAGCCGTACGGCATCCTGAGCCTTGATCGTCGGCATGTTCTTGAACGTCTGCCCCGGCGCGGTGGCAAGGATGCCTCCGATGTCGAACAGTTTGTTCTGAACCCAGCGAAGATCTTGTTCGAGTCGCCTGGCAGCATCGACCGCTCGGCTGCCTTCCTCGTTCATCGCCCGCACCAGCCCGACCGAGGCATTCAACTCGTCCACGGTCCCGTAGGATTCCACACGGAGGCTGTCTTTGGGGACCTGCTGGCCTCCGGCCAATCGCGTCATTCCCGCGTCTCCGGTTCTCGTATAGACCTTGGTAATCCGCACCGTCTCCCCCTTACTAAGGCTGTTCGATCGAGGCCGGCCCAAGCGTGCCGTCAATAAGCTTGTGCAGACAAAGTGGACACAGGCAGTCGCCGAATGATTGCTCGATCCATGCCATCTGCTGCTCGGTAATCGCCACCTGCGCACACCAGCATCCGTACTGCCCGCAGGTGAATGCCGCTTTACAGTGTTCACATACTTTGGAAACAGGCCCTCTCATTCGATGACCTCACCCGTTTTTCCCAGTTCCATCACGACCTAAGGGGGACGAAGATTCCGCAGGCGCCACGGCTCACAGCGGCACGTCAAAATTCACTCGCACGCCGCCAAACACCGATCGAATAGGTGTGCCGAAGAACAACACTTCTTCGTACTTGCGGTTGAAAATGTTGTCGGCACGCCCATACACCTGAACCGTCCTGTTGATGTCATACGTGAACGAAGCGTTCCACACATAGAAGTGCGGGAGTGAGTCTGTATTGCTGGTGTCATTGAATCGCTGGCCGACGAAGCGACCTTCGAGGTTTGCCCGTAATGCTTCGATCGGTTGGTAGCTCAGTACGGCCGACCATTGATTCAGCGGCCATTGAGGAAGGCGTGTGTCGGCACCGTTTGTTTCGTTCCTCGTGCTCGTATAGGTGTACTGGAACTGAAGATCGAGGCTCTTGATCCAGGGCTGATCTTGAAGCAGCTTGACCTTGGCGTTTGCTTCTACACCTTCCGCTCTCGCCTGTCCGATGTTTGCCGCGCAAAAACCGAACAGCGAGAAGCTGCAGACCCCCCCCGGGTCAAACACCGACAAAATGAGATTCTGATATCGCGTCCAGAAGTATCCCACACTGAAGAACACCCGTTCCTTGAACAAAGACTGCTCCAGCGCCACATCCGATCCCTTGCTTTTTTCAGGCTGTAAATTGGGGTTTCCAAATCCGGGAAAGAACAAATCATTGATGGTCGGTGCCCGAAACCCCGTGCCATAGCTCCCGCGCAACTTGGTCCCCGTCTCCTTGTGGAGATATCCCCCCGTGACACGGTATGTGGTGGCACTCCCGAACACGTTGTATTCATCCTGCCGAATGCCAGCTGTGCCGAATAATCGGTCCCACAGATTGAGCTTGGCTTCGGCAAAGCCTGCATTGCTACTGATAATCTTATTGGGAAGGGTGGTGGTTCCGGTCAGGGTGTCCAGATTTTCTCCCATCTGCTCGCGGAACTGGTACCCGGCCGTGACCGCTAACGGCTTTACAATCTGAAAGTCATGCTGCCATTCAAGCCGGTTGCTCGTGGTGTTGATCTCAGAACTCAGGGGGAACGGAGCCGCCTCCACACCTGTGACCACGTTGCGCTCCACGGTGCCAGAACTCGTACTGAAGCTATTTGTCGCACGGGCCAGAGTCAGCCTTTGTGACCACCACTTCGTGATCGGTTGGAAATAGCTTCCGGTATACACATACTCCTTGCTATGCGTCTTCGCACCGAGCACATCGGCGGGATCAAATCCCGACGTGACGGGGTTAAAGGCCGTACCGTCCAAATTGGTGATCCCATCCATCCACCGAAAATTGAATTCCAATCGGCCGTCATTCGGAAGATCGAGACCCAGCTTGGTCGAACCCTGCCAATTGTGAAACCCGTCCCGTTCCGCCGCACCGCGCCGGTAATTGATGGCAGAGAAACTCGACGTATCCCAACGGCTCAACGTGGCAGCCACGTCAAACGGCCCCTTTTTTCCAGTCACACTGGCGCCTTCGCGGAGCGTCGCAAATGACCCGTATTCGACAAAGGAGGAGATGTTGGGCGTTTCCCTTCCGCGCTTCGTGGTGATGTTAATCACGCCGCCCATGGCATCCGATCCCCACATCATGCCCTGATTGCCTCGGAGGATTTCGATCCGCTCGATGTTATCGGTGGTCATGTTGGCGAAGTTGTAGGCTCCGTCTGTGGCGCTATTGACGATCGCCCCGTCGATCAACACCAGCGTCTGCTGCGGCGTGCCGCCCCGCATACGCACTTGGGCAAGGGTGCCCGGACCTCCACTTTGAAAGACCGCAAGTCCCTGTGCGAGGCGAAGCGCCTCGACGACAGACTTTATTTTCCGCTGCTGCATCTGCTCGCCGGTGATGATTTCCACGGAGCTGGTAATATGCTTAATCGGCGTCTCGGTCTTCGTGGCGCTGATGAAGACCTCAGGCGTTTCGATGACTTCAGGTTGATCTCCTGACGTTGCCTCTTCTGCTCCGGCCTGACACACGACGGTCAACACACATACCATCAACCAACCGACAAAAACGCGTCCTGCAAACGACCGCATGAGAACCTCCCTTTGTCTCGAAGGGTGTGTGGATTCTCTGTCAGCTGGGTCTCCTGACTCGCGGATCGTTGCTTCCTTGCACCTTCCCGTGGACGGATCCACAGTGGTATTCCTGCAAGGTCACTCCCCGCTTACAGTGGCGGCACCGTGATGGTTTTGCACCATCTTCCCCGTCGCCTGACAGTTCTGTATGACTCCCTCTCTATGATGTCCCCAATGATACATACGAGCCGGACGGGCACGGACCGACCCGCAACGTTAACGTGGCTGCGAATGGACACTTTCGCGCGGCAGTGTGATGCGAGGCAGACCCGATTCAGGGTGCGCGTCCACCAAGACGTTGCACCCATAGACCATCTGCAAGATTTCCGGACGCAGGACGTCCCTCGGAGCTCCCGACGCGTACACCGCCCCCTCCTTGAGCATCACGATTCGATCGCAGTACTGGCTGGCGAGATTCAAGTCATGCGAGACAATCACGACGGTAAGGCCTTGCTGTTCTCTTAATGAGCGCAAGACTGAACAGATTTCGAGCTGATGTTGCAGATCGAGAAACGCGGTCGGCTCATCGAGGAGCAGTACCTTGGAGGTTTGCGCCAGCGCGCGAGCGATGACGGCTCGCTGCCGCTCCCCCCCCGACAGATCCGTGACGGAGCGCTCCGCGAGGTGCGCGACGTCCATGGTGGTCATCGCCTTCCAGGCAATCGCGCAATCTTCCCGGCTCTCCCATCCAAAACCATACTCCCAACGTGATCGTGGGCGGTGCGGGTATCGCCCCATCAGCACCGTCTCTGCAACACTGAAGGCAAACGTCGGCTGGTTATCCTGTGGCACAAACGCCACCTGACGCGCCACCTCATGTTGAGCTTCTGCCTCAAGCGATTGGCCGTAGAGGGTGATCTCCCCCTGTTGCGGCCTGACCAGTTTTGCCAAGAGCCTCAGCAACGACGTTTTTCCCGATCCATTGGGACCGACGATGCCCAGCATCTCTCCGGAGTTGACGCAAAGGTTGACATCTCGGAGCACCCACTGGCTTCCATGTCCGTACCTGAAAAACAAGGACCGGACGTCATACACGGACAGCGTCATGCCCTACCTTTTTTGACGTTCGTCATGAAAGTCGGTCTTTTTTCCACATCAACAAATAGATGAAGAACGGACCGCCGGCCAACGCCGTCATGATTCCGACCGGGAGTTCCGACGGAGCGAAGAAGCTTCTCGCGAACGTATCGGCGGTCATGAGGAACATGCCACCGGCAAGGGCGGATGCAGGCAAAAGCAATCGATGATCGGCACCGAGTATCAGGCGCATGGCATGCGGGACGACCATCCCGATGAATCCGATCATGCCGGTCAGAGCCACGACCGCTCCAGTCACCAACGCGGATATCATTAAGATGTTGCGCTTGATCCGTTCAGTATCGACCCCCAGCGAACGCGCCGATTCTTCCCCCAAGGTCATGATGTTGAGCACGCCAACTTGCGTAAACAGGAGTGCCATAGAGATCGTCATATAGATGAAAAACACCAGCAGCGTCTGGTCGACCGGTGCCGCGAGCGTGCCCATCAACCAGGTCATCATGGCGAAGGACCGATTAGGCTCCATGATAGAGGTGACGAACATGATCAAGGCGGAAAAGATGGCGTTGAGGATCACCCCGGCCAAGAGGACGCTGTGTACCGGCAGCCTATCGGAAGTCGCTGACATGCGGTACAGCACGAATAGCGCCAGCAGTCCCCCAAGGAATCCGCAGATCGGCAACACGGGAACGGCCCAGGCCATAGCGCCGGCGCCAACCAGGACCGCCAGAGACACTCCAAGTGCGGATCCACTCGACACCCCGAGAATATACGGATCGGCTAGCGGATTTCTGAGCAGCGCTTGGAGAATGACGCCGACCGAGGCCAGCGAGCTCCCCACGACAAATGCGAGAAACACCCTGGGCATCCGCAGATGCAGAAGAATCGTATCCGTGGTCAAGCTGGCTTCGTCACCCTTCGCGACCAAGCCCAACGCACGTCCAAGCGTTCCGACGATCTCGCCGAGGGTCACATACCGTGTGCCGACTTGAAGACAGAGGAACGCCAGGAGGATCGACGCGACGAGAAGGATCGCCATGACGCGGAGCCAGCGCGAGAGAGTGAGCATTGCCGTTTCCGGCAGTGGATCACCGGCCGCGGCTTGTACGTGCGTCGGTTTCCCCGACGAACCGTCGGAACCTCGGCCCGAGTACGAGGATGCAGGGGACGGAGATACCATCATGGTTGAGAGGATGACCATCCAGAGCGGAACGCCTCAGGATGAATCGCACGCGCCAGTTGCTCTAACCCTTCCACGACGCGAGGGCCTGGACGATTGAGGGCATCGGAGGACACGACATGCATCCGTCGGTGCCGAACCGCAGACAGCCCCGTCCATTGCTCCCATACATGCCGCTCGCTCTCCGGAACGCTCTCCATCGATCCAACCGGGAAGATCAGGACTTCCGGATCCTTCTCGACCACGGTTTCCATGTTCAGTCGAGGATAGGCCCCGGATGCGGCGCCTGCGATGTTGATGCCGTGCGCCAGGCCGATCATTTGATGAATGTAGCTATCCGGACCGACCGTGATCAGCGGCTGAGTGCTCAGGACATACAGCACGCGTGCATGCTGCGTAGCTTGAAGTTGATGCTCTATCTGCTCAAAACGCTCCCGCATCTGGCGCGTCACCGCATCGGCAGCAGGGGACCGGTCGAAAATGCGCCCTAAGAGATGGAGATGGGCCAGCACATCCTCGAGTGATCTGGCCCGGAGAATAAACACCGGGATCTTCAAGTCATCAAGCTTGACCAAGACGTCTGGCCGGAGAAATTCGCTGGGCGCGATGACCATATCGGGCCTGAGCGCTACGAGAGATTCGAGATTGGGATGCGTATAGCCGATTTTGGGTTTCGTCGTTGCAGCCGGCGGAAAGTTACAAAAATTCGTCACTCCGACGATCTGCTCGTCGAGCTCGAGCGCGAACAGCATTTCCGTGATGCTGGGAGCGAGAGAGACGACTCGTTGTGGAGGTTTTGCAAAATATAGCTTTCGCCCGGCATCATCCACGAATGTCCGGGGGGCAATATTGGCCATGAACGGCATGCCGGTCAGAATGCCTTGTTGTCGCCGCTTCATCTCTTGAGTCCCATCATCGCTCGCAAGGACAGATCCAACAGAAATTAAGCAGAGAAACACACACAGCCCGACTATCCGGCACCGTCCCATCGAACGCTCAAAAGCGCTTGTCGTTCTCACCCTCCCAGCCCCGGCGCGCCAAGACGCGCCCTTCCGCGGGAAGGCCGCCACAAGCGAACGGCCGAGGAGGGACTCACCGCACTCGTGCGATCTGTTCGCCTCAGTGAATGATGGCGAACGGAAAGATACTTACAGTATCCAACTGCTCCAAACATCGCGCTCACGCCGCAGTGCCTGAGCGCCGCGAGCCCGAAGCGGAGAACGTTTTTCAGCGTTTGGAAAATAAAAAAT
>Ga0070690_100000863_pt1 | contig 15405 bp, 7 predicted proteins | sample KBSS33HmetaG_FD_64671 | JGI IMG/M metagenome (GOLD analysis project Ga0070690, IMG submission 64671) | Switchgrass rhizosphere microbial communities from Kellogg Biological Station, Michigan, USA - KBS S3-3H metaG | ecosystem: Host-associated > Plants > Roots > Rhizosphere ... | reverse complement strand
AGCTTCGCGACCGCGTCACGGTTATTTTGGAAGTACTCCATGCGGAGGTCGTAACTGCGGCCAGCTTCAAGCGCAATCTCTTTCGTTACTGTTTTAGTTGGATTTTTCTCCCACGCGTCAACGAGCAGTTGTCCGTCGATATAGAGTCGGGCACCATCATCGGCGGTAAAGCCCAAAGTGTATTTTCCAGACTCGACAGGTGTTAACTTACCCGTCCAGCGAACAGAGAAACTGTTAGGAGTCAACTGTGCCGTTGGTTGAAAACGGTCCCAGTTGAAATCAATTTGTCGATCTGTGCGAACGGTCGCTGCTGGGCCACGCAGTTCCGTGTTGTTGAAATACTCGGCCTTAAGGCCAGGTGCAGTACCGTCCACCGTCAGCATTGAACGAGGTACCGTCACGAGTGCTTCGCCCGCTCGCGTGGAACCGAGAGCGTAGACAACTTTTGTGTTAGGTGAGACTGCGCTTTTGATTCCCTGAAGCGGTGTAACGAGGCGCGAGGGGCGTCCGTTATAATTTCCCCACAACACGTCAGGCGAATCAGCATTTGGTCCGATCACCGCTACGCTCTTCAAATCTTTTTTCAATGGCAGCAGGCGTCCCTCGTTCTTCAATAGCACAATGGATTCGCGCGCAGTTCGCAACGCGAGTTCGTGATGCTCGACGGAGTCGTTTTCGGAAAAAGGTATGCGAGCGTAAGGAACCATCTCAGGCGGATCAAACATTCCGAGTCGAAATCGCGCCGTCAGCAGCCTCTTCAATGAAGTATCAATCTCAGCTTCCGTAATCATTCCTTTCTTAACAGCTTCGATCAGTGACTTGTACTCTGTGCCACACGTCAGATCCGTTCCCGCGCGAACCGCGAGGGCCGCAGCTTCAGCTTCTGTCTTAACAAACTGATGTCCGTGATACATGTCCCAAACCGCGCCGCAGTCGGACACAACGTATCCATTAAAGCCCCACTCATGGCGCAGGATGTCGAACAGCTGTTTGCTTTCACAAGCCGGTGAACTATTTAGTCGGTTGTATGCGCACATGATCGAATCGGCTTTGCCTTCCATGATCAGCGCGCGGAACGCCGGCAAATATGTTTCCCGCAGATCTCGTTCAGAAGGCTTCGCATCGAAACTATGACGCTCCGGTTCTGGGCCGCTGTGTACGGCGTAATGTTTCGGAGTCGCGATGACCTTGAAATAGCGCGGATCGTTTCCTTGTAATCCTTTTACGAATTGAACTCCCAGACGCGCGGTCAAGTACGGATCTTCCCCGTAGGTTTCTTGTCCGCGGCCCCACCGCGGATCGCGAAAGATGTTGATATTCGGACTCCAGAACGTGAGGCCTTGATAGCGGTTGCGTTCATTATTGCGCGCAAAATAGTGGTGCTTGGCACGTGCTTCGGTCGAGATTACGTCCGCGACCTGGTACATCAGTGCCGTGTCCCAAGTTGCGCCTAAGCCGATGGCTTGCGGAAACACTGTCGCGTAACCCGCTCGCGCAACTCCATGCAAGGCTTCGTTCCACCAGTCGTATTGCGGAATATCCAACCGTTCGATCGCAGGCGCGCCATTCTGCATCTGCAAGACTTTTTCTTCGAGCGTCATTCGTGAGACGAGATCGTTGACGCGCACCTCGATTGGCAGATTGGGATTCTTGTAAGGCGGCGGCGATTGAGTGATGGCTGTATTTGACGAAAATACTGCGGCGATCAACGAGAGCAGGACAAGTGCGGATAGACGTCGAGTGGTTCTCATGTGCATCGTTAGTTTTGACTTGCTCTTCGTTTCTTATTTACCCCAGGCTTCAGCCTGGGATTGAACCGTCGTATTAACAGCTGGCACCGTTCCTTCGGCGTAGGCCTATTACTCAGCAAACACTCAATTAAAGAACGGGAGCGAAGCGACCGATGTCAATTCGCCACACACTCAATGCACGCTGACATCGGTCGCTTCGCTCCCGTTCTTTAGTTGATGTTTGGCGCGTCAGATGTTGCTATCGAACGCCGAACAGGATATCGACGGTTAACTGATCCAGGCGTTCGTAAGGTAGAGGCTTCGCTGCTAATTCACTCCGATCGACCGGAAGCTCCTTTATCTTTTTTGCTTTGTCGGAATTGTAAGGACCAACTGATTCAATGTCCTCTCCGTTGTCTCCGCGTATTTCACTCAGGAGAGACTGAACCTCTTTATCTTCATCAAACTGCCGCGCCTTTTCCTTGAGTATTAAATAATTCCGCATGCAACCTGCGGCAAACGTCCACACACCTTCTTCGTTCTCGCTGCGGTAAGAATGTGCATCGAAGTGACGTGGACCATCGTAGGCTGATTCCAGGAGTCGAACCAAAAAGAAGAGGTTCTTAATTGACTCAGAACCAAAGCGCAGATCCTGATCGAATCGCGGCCCCTTTTGATCGTTGAGATCGATGTGAAAAAGTTTTCCGGCTTCAATCGCCTGTGCCACAACGTGGTAAAAATTGAGACCAGACATCTGTTCGTGGCCGACTTCGGGATTCACTCCAACCATGTCGGAGTGCTCCAGAGTGGCGATAAAAGCTAGCATCGCGCCCGTGGTGGGCAGATAGATATCGCCGCGCGGCTCATTCGGTTTTGCTTCCAACGCAAAGCGGTATTCGTAGCCTTGATCGATTGAGTATTCGCAAAGAAAATTGAGCGCCTCCCGATTCCACTTAAGTGCGTCACGCGGATCTTTTGCAGCATCGACTTCCGCCCCTTCTCGTCCACCCCAAAAAACATAAATGTGCGCACCAAGTTCTGCACCGAGATCCATTGAGCGCATCGTTTTCTGCAATGCATACAATCGCACTCGCGGATCGCTCGAAGTAAATGCGCCGTCCTTAAAAACTGGATCGTAGAAAAGGTTTGTTGTTGCCATCGGGACTTTCATCCCGTAGTCGTCGAGGGCTTGTTTGAATTCGCGGACGATGCGCTCTCGTTCCGCTGTTGTCGCGTCGATCGGTACAAGATCGTTATCGTGAAGATTGACGCCGTAAGCACCGAGTTCGCTCAAACGCTTCACCATGGTTATTGGACTAAGAGTCGCGCGCGTCGCGTCGCCAAACGGATCTCGTCCGCGATTGCCTACAGTCCACAGACCAAAGGTGAATTTGTGTTCCTTTTTCGGTTGATAGTTATTAGTGGTCATAGTGCCCCCAATGCCCGCGTCCTTTTTTCTTTGTGGGAATTCACAGTGTCAATCACAGAATAAAATGCTGGTTTTGGTTGGCCTAATCGATCGAACAGCAGCGGGTAATTTGTGCGTCCTTTGATCGGCCAGTTGTTCAGCCACGAATCTCCGTCGGCAATTCCCCAAAACGTAACGCGATCAATAACGTCACGGTGTTTCAGATAAACGCGAAAGAGATCAGCGTAACGGTTCGCCAATTGAGACTGTATCGAGTCAGGTAATGCTGCCGTATAGGGATTCAACTCGGGTGTCGGCGCAATGTTAACTGCATAGTCAGCACCAATGCCCGTCGTACGGGGAAGAACGTCAACGTCAAGTTCAGTAATGTTTACTTTCAGACCCAATTGTGCGAAAGCGTCAATGGTAACATCTTCATCAACGATTGAAGGCCACTGCAATCGATTGTGGTTCTGCAGGCCGATACCTGCGATCGGAACGCCGTTCTGCTGGAGCCTCTTCATCAGAGCAACAGCTCCAGTACGCTTAGCGGGAAGCTCCAGGTCGTAGTCGTTGTAGTAAAGTTCTGCTGCCGGATCTGCCTCATGTGCAAATCGAAAAGCCTGAACCAGGTAATCCTCACCAATGATCTTCAACCACGGCGATCGGCGCATCGTTCCGTCCTGATTCAGCGCCTCGTTTACCACGTCCCAACTGTTAATTCTTCCCTTGTAGCGGCCCACCACCGTGGAGACGTGCTCGCGCAGCCGGCGTAATAGAGTTTCGCGGTCGACTGGCCGCCCGTGATCATCTTCAAACACCCAACGCGGGGTTTGATTGTGCCACACGAGCGTGTGGCCCACGATGAACATGCCGTGCTTCTCGCCAAATTCGACGTAACGATCCGAAGCTACAAAGTCGTACCGGTTCGCCTGCGGATGGACCAGAGACCATTTCAAGACGTTCTCGGAAGTAATTGAATTGAAATGTTTGATTACGATCCCTGCGCCGCGAGTGTCTTCTTCAAAGAACTGTCGTCTGTTAAGCGCGGCACCGATCTTGAATGCCCCTCTGAAAACTTCCCTTAATTTCGGGTCGTTCTGCGCTGCAAGCGGAAAGGCGAGCGGGAGCAACAAGACTAGGAGACACAGCCCGCCCAAACTACTTCGCCACAACTTCCAGTTTAGCCGTTTCATAATTAACCGAGCTTGTTCCCACCATGACGTCGAACCAGCCGGGCTCGACGACGGTTTTCATATTCAGGTCGAGAAACGAGAGCTTCTCAGGCGTAATGAGGAACTCGACGGTCTTACTCTCACCCGGCGCAAGGGAGATGCGCTTGAAGTCTTTGAGTTCCTTCACGGGCCGAGTAACAGAACTCACGAGATCGCGAATGTAGAGCTGAACGATCTCATCACCAGCTCTCGTGCCAGAATTGGTAACCGTAACTGTGACCTTTGCCTCACCTGTGGCTGCAATTCGCGCTGGTTCAATCTTCAGATTTGAGTAGCCGAAGGTTGTGTAGCTAAGACCAAACCCAAACGGGAAAAGCGGCTCTTTGTTTGCGAATAAATAACCGCGGCGCGCGGTCGGCTTACGATTGTAGTAAATCGGTAACTGGCCAACAGATCGCGGAAAGCTAATCGTAAGTTTGCCAGCCGGATTGTAGTCGCCAAACAAGACATCAGCGACGCCGACACCAGTTTCTTGTCCTAAATAGAAGCCTTCAAGAATTGCCGGTACGTGCTCGGCAATGTAGTTGATCGACAGTGGTCCACTGTTGATGAGTAGCACTACGGTCGGTTTTCCCGTCTCAAGAATTGCTTTAACGAGATCGTTCTGACGACCCACCAATTCGAGGCTGTCGCGGTCGCCCAGATGATTGTCAGCCCATCCCTCTTTGTTTGTATCCTCGTTGCCGCCGAGGACCAGCAACGTGACATCAGCTGTTTTAGCAACGCCGACAGCTTCGGCGATCAGTCTTTGATCCTCTGCCAGATCGCTGAGATGAGCACTGTCCGCAAACCAATTGCCACCCTCTTTAGTTATCTTGCAGCCTTCGGCATACTCTACTTTAACTCCGTTACCAACTTTGTCTTTGATCCCCTGGAGCACGCTAACACCACGACCTGGATTATCGCTGTAACCACCGAGATGCACTTGCGCTGCGTTTGGCCCAACTACAGCGATCGACTTCAACGCGTTGCGATTTAGAGGCAACAGATTGTTCTGATTCTTCAAAAGCGTAATTGATCTGCGCGCCGCCTCTGCCGCCAACGCTCTGTGCTCACTGGAATTCGTCACCTGTACAGCACGTTCGACGTCCACATATGGGTTCTCAAATAGACCTAACAAGAATTTTGCGCGCAGGTTTCGGGCGACGGCGCGGTCCAGTGTCTCTTCTGAAACGCGTTTGTCCTTCACTAAGGCTAATAGGTTCGTAAACGCATCAGGGTCTGGCAGTTCGGTATCAACGCCTGCTTCAATTGCAGTCTTCGCCGCGGTTGATTTATCTGCTGCGAGGTGATGCAGATCCACCAGTTGAGGTATTGCGTAGTAATCAGATACTACGTGCCCTTTGAATCCCCACTCTTCACGCAGAACTTTCTGTAGTAACCAATTGTTAGCGTGAGACGGCACTCCATCAATCTCGTTGTATGAGGGCATCACACTCATTATGCCCGCTTCGGTTACGGCGGCCTTGAAGCTAGGCAGGAAATATTCTCGCAGTGTGCGTTCCGAAACATTGACCGGTGCGATGTTTGTACCACTTTCAGGTTGGCCGTGCGCAGTGAAGTGCTTGGCTGTGGCGATCACGTGGTTTCTATCAATGCCGGATCCGGTCCCTTGCAAAGCTTTTACAATTGCCACCGCCATTCGCGAAGTGAAATAAGGATCTTCGCCGTAGGTCTCTTCAGTACGTCCCCAACGTGGATCGCGCCCTAGATCCAGATTTGGTCCAAGCACTTGCTGACTGCCGCGCGCTCGTGTCTCAAGCGCACCGGCCGTGAATACTTTGGAAATAAATTCCGGATCCCACATAGTCGCGAGCGCGATAGGCTGAGGAAAGCTCGTGCTGCCCTTCGCCATTTGTCCGTGCAGGATCTCGTCATGAAGAATCGCGGGAATGCCTAAGCGTGTGTTCTCGATTAACCACTTTTGTACGGCATTGGCAAACATCGCTCCTTGACGCGGGTCCTTCTGTTCCCGCTGTCGGGCGATCTGGCCGATCCCATATTTCAATACTGTCGCGGCTTTTTCCGGAGAGAAGTCGCCGCGGTCAGTTGAGAAATCACCGGGTGGATTAACTTGCGGACGATTCGCCCAAAGGCACGTCAGCTGCGCAACCTTTTCTTCGAGTGTCATTCTCGACAACAGATCGGCCACGCGCTGATCAACGGGAAGAGCTGCGTTCTTGTAGGGCGGCTGACCTTGTGACGAACTCATATGCGCAACCGGCAAAGACAGTGCTGAGACAGCGACAATGCTGAGGATAACGCTAAGAGCTCTCGTTTTCATTCGAGCTAGTAGTTCCCTTCTACTCGATTTAGTTGTTTTCTATGTGCAACCTTAGTGTTCTCTGTGTCTCGGTCGGTGGGACTTTTGCGCGAGATCGTCCACAGAGACACGGAGCAGCACAGCCACAACCAAGCATTTCCCGCGAAGGCGCAAAGGAGCAAAGATAATGTTAAGGCTATTCTTTTCTCTCTTTGCTCCTTTGCGCCTTCGCGGGAAACATTCTTACAAAAACAAGAACTTGCGAACTTGCTACACAGAGAACACCGAGGTTGCACATAGAAATTCAAACCTACACCAACGTTTGATTCAGTGAGATTCAGAAACCGGAGTATCAACCCATTCATTGAAATTCCCGGAGAACATGCGAGTCACGTCACGAGAAATTTCTTGGGGCGCCACCGCACGGCCGCTATTCAACAATTGCTCGTATGAGTCAAAGAGAGCATCCGCGATTTGTTTGCGTGCGTGCTTCCATTTGTAAATCAACTGCTCAAGCACTCGCGAGTCCGAATGTTGCGGAATGAAACTCTGTCCAAGCATTTCGATTCGTTCGCGTGTAATCTCCGAAACGATTGAGGGGTTATTGAGAAACCACCAACAACCAAAAGGCATTAAGTTTCGAAACTTCCTTGCAGCAACGCACAGTTCGTGTTGGTTTTCCCGAGAAAGAAACGTCACTAAGAATTTCACATCTGGGTAGGCTGCACAAACTCTTTCGATTGCGCTGACATCGGCTCTGCCAACAGCGTCGCCGGCTTCTCTTAACGCCGCGTTTACGCGCCGGCGAACGCCAACCATCAGGGTCAACGGTAGGTTATGTTCCTGGGCCGTCGGCAACACCACTTCTCGCAACAACCGATCGCGGCTGTCATCACTCGGAAATTGAAAATCGGGAGGCAGCGACAATGCCATATACACCGGGCTCATCCGCTTTATCCAACCATCGATCAAACGTCGCAGCTCGGTACTGCTTCCCATCTGAAGATCGGGCTTGTTGAATAACCGGTCCAACCTTAATGAACACTTAAAGCGAGAGTCCGAGATGACGTTGCTGGTCCAGAGCTTGTTCTCTGCCTCATCCATCGGGTCGTTTGTCATCACGACACCGGTTACGCGAGCGATCTCTAAAACATGATCGACGTGTTCGGGCAGATTTCGAGAACTAAAGAACTCGCGCGCTTCTGTCAGATCAAGAGCCCGCGTATCGAGACCAAATGCGTCGAGCACGGAAATAACTCCGCGCGCCGCCTCCGAGGTGGGTGAACTGTCCACAAACAACGTCTTCCAAACAAGGTCTGCCTGATCTGTTTTCGAAAGCGGCCAAAACTGATCGGGAGAGATCTTCAACGATCGAAAGGCTTCGGCAGTCAGATAGTGATACGTCAGTAGTTCATCCAGCCCAAACAGGCATAATCCTCCGAAGCTCGCAGGAAAGAGATGCGTGTGCACATCCATTACCCACGTTGAGTTCACCACCGATTCAACGTGCGCTCGCAGCTCAGCCGCATCAGTAAGCAACTGCGAAAACTTCGTGTGCCTCTCAACTGAGCTGACCATAGACTTGCTTACTTTCTACGCGTCCCTTATTAAAACGGAATCTCTGGTACTCTTGTGTCCGACGGATCGGCCCATCGATCATTCGGTATCGTCGGCGTCCATCCCGGCCTCAAAGGATCCTGGTCATAAGGATACGAACCAAGCCGCCGATACAACTCTCGATACTCAGCAACCTTCTCGCGATCCAACTTAACACCCAGACCGGGACCAACAGGTACGGCGATCGCTCCATTCTCGTACTTCAACTTACCACCCTCGATGATGTCGTTGCTCAAGTGATGGTAATGCGCATCAGCGGCGAACGTTAAGTTTGGAATCACCGCGCCAAGATGCAGCATAGTTGCAAGCTGGATACCAAGTTCGCCTGAGGAATGGACAGCCACTCCAATTTGAAACGTCTGGCAGATTCCAGCAGCTTTCACGCACGCGCGAATGCCGCCCCAAAATGTAGTGTCGAGTAGCACTACGTCAACCGCGGTATTCAATGCGTTCGCAGCGAGCTGTTCAAAATTCATGACGACGGTGTTTGTTGCCAATGGCATGCTGACTTTCTCGCGCACACGACGCATGCCATTCATACCAAAGACCGGATCCTCAAGATAGTCATTCCGAACGTTCTCGATCTGTTGTCCGAACCAGATCGCAGTCTCGGTGGACCAAACGGCATTCGGATCAAACCGAAACCGATCGCCAGGGAATACAGCGGCGAGCGCCCGATAGCACTCAAGTTCATATTCCGGTGGAAACACTCCCCCCTTGAGCTTGTGTGATCTGAAACCATAAAGCTTCTTCAGCAATTGCGCTGATTCGACCAACTGTTCAGCGCTACGCACCTCACCTTTTCCAGTCTGGCGGTTCGCATACCGAAAGAATAAATAGGAGGCGAATGGAACGTAGTCACGTAAACGTCCTCCGAGGATTTCCGACACTGAAACATTCCACTTCTGCCCAAGAATGTCCAGACATGCAAACTCGAGTGCCGCCAGCATCTGTGTCCTATTGTTATAGAGTGATGCTGTTGGATTGCTGATTAGAAATCCTAGTTCTTCCAGTCGCGCCGGATCGTGTCCGATCAGGTAACGCTTAAGTGCCTGAAAAGCGGCTTCCGCTGATTCCCCACCTCCGCCCATCTCGCCTAAACCGATCAAGCCGTCATCGGTTTCGACCTCCACAATTGTCCGCACAAAGCGACCCCAATGACAGCCGTTAGCGTGACGCAACGGCGCCTCCAGCGGTACTGTCACTGTCGTCGCGCGAACGTCGGCGATTCTCATTAGCGAATATTAATCACCACTCCAAAGCCTTCGCCTTGTAGTCTGCCAGTGTTTTTGCCGGAGGCTCGACTCCCACTGGTAACGGTTTCTGCGAAAACGTCTGGAAGTAGAGTAAACACGCATCTCGCCACCAGATCGCATCGCGCTCTTGAATACTCAACTTCTTACTGACAGCGGAGTGTCGTTCTGTGTCTATTGCCGAACTCAGACTCGACCAGGCGGCGCGTGTCGACCTCACCCAATCCACACCACTCTGATAATGCAAAGCGAGCTCATCCCAGAGCGTGCGACCAGACTTCATTTTATGATTCCACCCGACATGGTGAAACCAAAGGAGAAATTTCTCCGGACACTTTTGCAAATCAGCGAACTGGTCACGAGCTCCCGAATGGTACTGACTAACGGAATTGCTGCCACTCTTCGTGCGATCGAAACCGATACCGAATGCATCTGCTCTGTGGTAATAGACTGGATTCCAATCGTCTCGCTTTTCAGTATTCCACCACGGCGCCGGACCATAATGGTGTCCGCCCCACATCAAATGATGGAGTCCGAGCGGCGTCATGTAATTGACAACCGCTTCATGTGATTGGAGCATCAAGCGAACAATAGTGGTCACTGATCGCGGATCGTAAGTGAGCGTCGCCTTCGTCCACTCGGTAGCAATCTCATCAGATGAAATACTCGGATTCCAGGCGAGTCGACCAAATGCGTACCAATTCGCTTGCAGTAGATCGTGGCCCGTCCAGTTTCGGTCGGAGCCGGTATTTGCAACACCGGCGATTCCTGTCAAGCGCTGACCATACAACGCACCATCAACGACCTTCGTTACAGTTGAACCGCGGCCGGCTGCGAACGTGTCGGCGTCGAGGAACTCACGCCACATCGGTGCAAGAAAAACGAAGTGGTTCGCAAAGCCGAGGTACTCCTGAGTGATCTGGAACTCGGGCATCAATTGCGTGTTGGGCATACCGCCGAACAACGGATGAAATGGTTCGCGTGGTTGAAAATCGATTGGTCCATTCTTAACTTGCAGGAGAACGTTTGGAGCAAACTTACCGTCGAATGGATGCAGGTTCTCGTAGGCAGCACCCGCGCGGTCGTAATCGGACTTCATGTCGTAAACGAATGCGCGCCACATGACGACACCCTGGTGCGGCGCAACTGCCGCGGCGAGCATGTTAGCGCCATCAGCGTGCGAGCGATTGTACGTACGTGGACCAGGTTGGCCTTCGCTATTGGCTTTGACGATGAAACCGCCGAAGTCGGGGATCAATTTGTAGATCTCATCAGCCTTCGCCTTCCACCAAGCGATTACAGCTGTATCGAGAGGATCGGCCGTCGGCAACTTTTCGAGATCCATTGGAGCCGAGAAACGTGCAGCCAAATACACACGAATTCCAAACGGGCGAAAGATAGCGGCGACTGCGGCGACTTTCTCGAGGTATTCGGCTGTCAGAATTTTAGAATCGGCGTTAACGTTGTTCAGCACTGTACCGTTGATGCCGATGGATGCGTTGGCTCGTGCGTAGTCGACTAATCGCGCATCGATGTGCTCCGGCAGTTCGTCCCATTTCCAAAGCGACTTGCCTGCATACCCTCGTTCGATAGTTCCGTCGAGATTGTCCCAGTGGTTAAGGAGCCTGAGTTGCAATCGAGGCTTCTGATTCACGCTCAAACGATCGATTGATTGTTGGGATTGGATTAACCGTAAGAAGTGGAATGTGCCGTAAAGCGACCCGATGTCATTTATTGAAGCGATTACGAATACGGCTCGATTCCCATCTCTGAGTTGACGGATACGGAATCCTTCTCGACCAAGATTTCTTAATTCAGACTCCCATTGCAGGTTGCGAATCAGCGGTGAGGTTTCGGGAGTGCCGACGACAACGGAGGCATCGCTCGCGTTTTGCACAAGCTTGATGGGAGTACCCAGCAGTTTGCTACAACCAAGAGTTAGTTCGTCGCGAATCACATCGAATGTCTTGGATTTGCCTTCAACCGAAATCGACGTGATGAGCTGTCGGTACATTTTGAGCGAGGTCGGCGGAAGTTGGTCGTACCGCAGCCAAAGACGATAACCGTCGTCGGCCTTTGCGCTCGCAGCGAAAACAATCAGACACGCACACAGAGGCAAAACTCTTTGGAGTGCGACGGCCTGACGTCGCTTTGTTATAACCGCACCGACTCGCACTCGCGATAACAAAGCGACGTCAGGCCGTCGCACTCCAAAGGTCTTTTTCGATTCAACGTGGCTCACAACAAACCCTGTTTCCGAAGGAACTCTCGAATCGCGGTGTAACCCTGCATCATCTCCTCCCGATTGAAGCCGCCGTGCTTTCGTCCCTTGATCGTCACCAGCCGATTCGGAACACCAGCTTTGTCCAACGCGGCATGGAGGCGAACCGCATGATCGTAAGGCGCGACATCGTCCAGTTCACCGTGGATCGTAATAATGGGGGGTAAACCAGCACGCACATAGTTAACCGGCGAGAGTTGTTTCGCTAGTTGCTCTGCATTGCTCAGACTGCCAAACCATTCGCGCGCATAATTTCTGGCGTTCGGACCCTCAAGCAAGTCTGCCACGTCGCCTATACCAAACCAGTTGACGATGGCGGCAACCTTCAGCTCTGGAACATTCGCCGAACCCCAACGATCGTTTCCCTCGATCGGGCATTGCCGATCGAACACGTTGTTCCGCGGCAACATACCTGTGATCAAAGCAAGATGCCCACCCGCAGACGTACCCGTCAAAACGAATCGCGATGGATCAAGTGAATAGTCACGTGCGTGATAAGTGAGCCACCGCAGCGCACAGCGACAATCCTCCACAGCTGCGGGCGCGGGGGCTTGTCTTGCAGTTCGATATTCAACATTGATCGCAGACCAACCGAGTTCGAGATACGGCAATAGGTAAAGGACATTGCGTTCTTTTTGTCCGTCGACCCAACCGCCACCGTGAAAGAGAATCAACGTCGAATTGGGGCGGGTTCGATTCTTCGGAAGATAAAGATCGAGCTTTAATTCGAAATTACTTGCTTTGGCGTAGGTGACATTAGGGAAAATGTCGTATTCAGCGGGGGCGTAATCGATCCAACGATCAGAACTTGTCTGACCGCTGGCGCCGATACTTTGCAAAAGCAGAAACGTTAAGAGACAACAAACTCGAAACGAACATCGGAGAAACACACAAGGCACAAACACCTTGCTCGAAATATTTGTGCCTGTGTGTTTCTCGAGAGTCATCCAACTCAGAAACTAAGTCGCGCTCCGAAGCGCCACTGTCGCTGCTGGTTCGGCCCGAATGTCGACGTAATGTAACCGAACGTACTGCTATTCACGTTCGCATCGGGGAGGTTGAAGTTAGCATGATTGGTTGCGTTCAACGCTTCTGCTCGGAGTTGGAACTTTACGGTTTCAGACAACGAGAAGGTGCGATAGAGCGTGAGATCAGTTTCGAAGAAATCCGGACCTCGAAGATTGTTTCGTCCGCCGCTCCCGAATCGCGCGCCATTTTCTAACGCCCAGGCACAGTTTGCTGTGCAGGTCGCTCCAAATATTGCTGGACCGCCTAACACAGTATTGACGAACCAGGGTCCGCTACCGTCCGAACCGCGCTGCCCCGGTGTCCCAATTCCCCCAAGGATTTGAATCTCGGGCGCAACCTGGTTGGGTACCTGTTGACTCCCGCGAGCCAACAAGGCTGGAGCCGTATTTTGGACTACATAGAACGGCATACCGCTCATGATGCTCATTAGACCACTAAACTGGAAGCCGCCGAAGATCCTGCTTGCCCAACCATCCTTGGCCCATCGTTGTCCTTTCCCAAAGGGGAGGTCATACACGAGATAGCTTTGCAGGTTGTGCGTGCGGTCGTAACTGGCCGGACCACGGTTCCGTTGTTTCTCAGGAGTGTACGCGATTCTGGGTCCGGCGTCGTTATCAGCGAAGTTGAGTGTTTTGGACCAGGTGTAAGCCATGCCGAAAAGCGAGCTTGCCCACCGACGGGTGAGTTGCGCCTGCAGCCCGTCATAGGTCGTGTCTCCATAGGGTTGGATACTGGATATGTCCGCATTTATCCCAAACCCGATAAGCGGGCGACCAGCATCGGCAGTTCCAGGAGCGCTGGGGTTAATGTTGATAAATCCCATCTGACCATTTGCACGCGTGCCAACGTAACCTACGTTAGCGACGAACTTGGCTGGCAGTTCCCGTTCGATAAAGAAGTTGAACGAGTGAATCTTGTCCCGCTGCACGTCTTTCGGGAAAGTTGTTGTTCCAGTGTTTGGCGGTAGCGGAATAGTACCGCTGTTCAGATTCGGTGGAGTGCTCGTATTAATGAGCCCCTGCCGGAGGGTCGTCACCGGGATGAATCCTGATGTCCCACTAAGTCCGCTGAAACTGATTGAAGGCATCGACCAAATGTTGACGATCGGATACGCATTCCTTACGTCTTGAAATGGTCTTGGATCGGAAGATTGGCCGTATCCGCCACGGAGTACGGTTTTGTCGCTCAGTCGAAAAGCAATACCTACTCGCGGCAGGAACAAACCCGCGCCAACCGACGCGCCCCCGTCAAATGGAACACCACCTAATCCGCCTGTGATCACTTGCCCGGTCGCCGGGTCGAAACGGTTGATTCCGGAATGGTCCTTTCTCGGAATCGGGAAACGTTCCCAGCGGAGACCGTAGGTAAGCGTTGTGCGGCGGCCAATCTGCCAATGGTCTCGGGCGTAAAGTCCGTATTGCTGCCACCACACTGAGTTGGGATTGCGAAGTTGATCCGCCTTCCCTGCGCCGCTGGGGAGTCCGAGCAAGAACTGCGCCCAGGCATTGAACGCATTTGCCGAGGCAACGTGATCTCTGTCAATCGTTCCAGGCTGACCGCAAACAGATGTTCCTGTATTGACCGCATCGCATCCTGCCAATGCCGTCGCAGTGCCGCTGAATTGGAATGAGCCGCGGACGGTCTGAAAGGCCGCACCTTGTGGTTGGAAGTGGTTGATTCGCGGATTCAAATAGTCACCGCCAAAACGGAACGAGTGGGCGCCTTTCAACCATGATAGGTTCGCGGCAGCTACGTACTGATTGTCGCGGAACAGAAACGGGTTTCCAGTGTTGTCATTGCCTATATTGTTCCACCCGGTGATGTTGAAGAACGGATAACCATTCTGAAGCTGGTCTGGTCCATTGGTGCCAGGGATTTTAAGAACCGTCAGTCCATAAGGTTGATCAATATCAATGTTTTGTGCACCCAGTCGCTGACGCGTATAGCCAATGTTGCCATCCAGAACAACCGTCGGGCTGAAGGTGTACGTTCCCCCGAGTCCAACCACTTGGACCAGTCCCGGCGCAGTACCGAGCTGTCCACCATTCAAAGCTCCGCCGCCGATTATTCCAAAAATGGGCGGGTCGAAGATGTTCGTAGGCGACCGACTGTATCGCCCCCAGAAGCTGAGCTTGTCACCACCAACGTAATTGATCTTGACATCGACGTTCGTGCGATTGAATTCGCCTACGCCCGTGCTTGCGAAGTTGTTCGTAAAGCCAGGCCCAGTCGGCAGCGGTAGCTGCCTGATCAATTCAAGCGCCGCGATATCAATCCGATTTGCGGGAATAATATTGCCTGGGAACGGAGTCCGAAGACGCGGATCGGGGTTCGACGCAGGGTCGTAGATGATGGCACCAGTCCCAACGAAACTAACATTCCCGTTGGCGTCGGGCCGCAGACTCACAGGCGCGATGGTCTTGACCGTCCCGGCTGCGTTACGTTGTGTTGTGCGCTCAAGATCAGTGAAGAAGAACAGCTTGTTCTTGCCGTTCCAGACTCTTGGCCCACCTTCGCCGAAGTGTGGCAATACAACAGGCCCACTAAAGGCGTACCCAAATTGGCCTACGATGTTTTTGGGAATCTTTG
>Ga0070690_100000857_pt1 | contig 15440 bp, 11 predicted proteins | sample KBSS33HmetaG_FD_64671 | JGI IMG/M metagenome (GOLD analysis project Ga0070690, IMG submission 64671) | Switchgrass rhizosphere microbial communities from Kellogg Biological Station, Michigan, USA - KBS S3-3H metaG | ecosystem: Host-associated > Plants > Roots > Rhizosphere ... | reverse complement strand
ACTGGCCCGCGAGCAGCTCGTCGATGCAGTGGATGTCTATTGCGAGTCCATCGGGTTTACCGCCGCGCAGACCCGCAGCGTGTTCGAGGCGGCCGCGTCGCAGGGGATCGCCGTGAAAGTGCATGCGGGGCAGCTCTCCGACCTGGGCGCGGTGCAGCTCGCCGCGGAATTTGGCGCCTTGTCGGCCGATCACCTGGAATACCTGGATCGGGACGGTATCTCCGCCATGGCAGCCGCGGGAACGGCGGCGGTGCTGCTGCCCGGCGCCTTCTATTTCCTGCGCGAGAGCAAACTTCCGCCCGTTGCCGCGCTGCGCGCGGCCGGCGTTCCCATCGCAATTGCCACCGATTGCAACCCAGGGACTTCCCCTCTATTTTCCTTGCTCACCACGATGAACCTGGCGGCGACACTTTTTCGAATGACAATCGACGAATGTCTGCTGGGAGTCACCCGTAACGCGGCACGCGCGCTCGGCCTTGCCCGTAGCGCCGGCACGCTCGAGACGGGCAAACGCTGCGACCTCGCAATCTGGAACATCGAACGTCCGGCCGAACTGGTGTGCCGCCTGGGATTCAACCCGCTGCACGCGCGGGTGTGGGGCGGCACATGAGCGCGCCGGGGCCGCGCGATTGGCTCGCCGTGCACCACGGCAACGCCCCATTGGTGGTGAGCTTCCCGCACACCGGCACCGAGATTCCCGACAAGATCGAATCGCAGCTGGTATCGCCGTGGCTTGCGCGCAAGGACACCGACTTCTGGGTGGACGTGCTGTACGACTTCGCGCACGAGCTCGGCGCGACGACCATCCGCACTTCGCTGTCGCGCACCGTCATCGATGTGAATCGCGATCCGTCGGGCGCCTCGCTCTACCCCGGGCAGACCACCACCGGGCTCTGCCCGCTCGAGACCTTCGACGGCGAACCGCTGTACAAGTCCGGCAGCGAGCCCGGCCCGGCGGAAATCCTGCGGCGCCGCGCCGAGTACTACGACCCCTACCACGCCGCTCTCGCCTTCGAGCTCGAACGCAAGCGCGCTGAATCCGGTTGCGTAGTGCTGTACGACGCGCACGCGATCCGCTCGCGCGTCGCGCGGCTGTTCGACGGGGTGTTGCCGCAGTTCAACATCGGCACGAACAACGGCGCCTCCTGCAATCCGGCGTTGACCATGGCCCTCGAAAAGATCTGCGATGCCTCGGGTTTCACGCGCGTCACCAACGGCCGCTTTCGCGGCGGCTGGATCACGCGCCGTTGCGGCAACCCCTCGGTGAACATCCACGCCGTGCAGATGGAGCTTGCGATGCAGGGTTTTCTCCACGAACCGCAGGAGCCACTCACCCGGGGCAACTGGCCGCAGCCCATCGACGATGCGCTGGCCGCGCGCTTGCGCGTGGCATTGCGCGACGTGCTCGGAGCCTGCGTCGCCTTCGCGAATGCGCGCCGGAGTCCGGAATGAATCGGGCCACTTCGAAACGTGTGATCCGCGCGCCCACCGGCACCACTTTGTCGGCCAAGTCGTGGCTCACCGAAGCGCCGCTGCGCATGTTGATGAACAACCTGGATCCGGCGGTCGCCGAACGGCCCGAAGATCTCGTGGTGTACGGCGGCATCGGCCGTGCAGCCCGCAACTGGGACTGCTTCGACGCCATCGTCGCGACGCTCAAGCGCCTCGAGGGCGACCAGACACTGCTGATTCAGTCGGGCAAGCCGGTGGGCGTGTTCCAGACACACGCCGACGCGCCGCGTGTACTGCTGGCCAATTCCAATCTCGTGCCGCGCTGGAGCACCTGGGAGCATTTCAATGAGCTCGACCGCAAGGGGCTCATGATGTTCGGCCAGATGACGGCGGGCTCGTGGATCTACATCGGTTCGCAGGGCATCGTGCAGGGCACCTACGAAACCTTCGTCGAGATGGGACGCCAGCACTACGACGGCGAGCTCACCGGCCGCTGGCTGCTCACCGCCGGCCTCGGCGGCATGGGCGGCGCGCAACCGCTGGCCAGCGTGATGGCGGGCGCGTCCTGCCTAGCCATCGAATGCCAGCGCTCGCGCATCGACATGCGGCTCAAGTCCGGCTATCTCGATCATGGCACCGACAAGGTCGACGAAGCGCTGCAGCTGATCGCGCGCTCCTGCCGGGATCGCAAGCCCATCTCGGTGGGATTGTTGGGGAATGCCGCCGAGGTGTTGCCCGGGTTGTTCGAGCGCGGCGTGCGCCCCGACCTGCTCACGGACCAGACCAGCGCGCACGATCCCGTCAATGGCTATCTACCGGCCGGGTGGACGGTCGAGCAGTGGTTCGAGCGGCGCCAATCGGATCCCGCCGGAACGGCGAAGGCGGCCAAGGCATCCATGGCGGTGCACGTCCGCGCCATGCTGGATTTCCAGAAGGCCGGCGTGCCCACCGTCGACTACGGCAACAACATCCGCCAGGTGGCGCTGGAAGAAGGCGTGAAGAACGCCTTCGATTTCCCCGGCTTCGTGCCCGCCTACATCCGGCCGTTGTTCTGTCGCGGCGTCGGGCCGTTTCGCTGGGTGGCGCTGTCGGGCGATCCCGAGGACATCGCCAGGACCGATCTCAAGGTCAGGGAGCTGCTGCCCGACGACAAGCATTTGCATCACTGGCTCGACATGGCGCGTGCGCGCATCCACTTCCAGGGCCTGCCCGCGCGCATCTGCTGGGTGGGTTTGGGAGACCGCCACCGGCTCGGCCTCGCTTTCAACGACATGGTGGCGCGCGGTGAATTGAAGGCGCCCGTCGTCATCGGGCGCGATCACCTGGATTCCGGCTCCGTGGCGTCGCCGAATCGCGAGACCGAGGGCATGCTCGACGGCTCGGATGCGGTCTCCGACTGGCCGCTGCTGAACGCGCTGTTGAATACCGCGAGCGGCGCCACCTGGGTGTCGCTGCATCACGGCGGCGGCGTGGGCATGGGTTTCTCACAGCACGCAGGCGTTGTGATCGTGTGCGACGGGACACCCGAGGCGGCGAAGCGCATCGCGCGCGTATTGTGGAACGATCCGGCGACGGGCGTGATGCGCCACGCCGACGCGGGTTACGACATCGCCCGCGTGACGGCGCGCCAGCACGAGCTCGACTTGCCGGGAATCCTGCACGACTAGTCACCTTGGCCCACTACCGGGACCGTGCGTCGCCGGCGAGCCGCTCATCGGAACTGTCGCGCGAGATTCCGGTCATGGATCGAAGCATGATCAGATCTGCCTGCGCGATAGTGCTGTTGCTACCCCTGCTCGCCCGGGCGGCACCGGATACCGGCATGTTCGAAACCGCGCCTGGTGTGTCCATCTACTTCGAGAAGTATGGCGATGGGCCGCAGGTGACCATCATCCCCGGAGGACTGTTCCTGGGGCGCGATTTCCAGGCGCTGGCGCGCGAGGATCGCACACTCATCTTCTACGACATGCGAAATCGCGGCGCATCGTCGTCCGTATCCGATGGCTCGATCCTCACCATCCTCGAGGACGTGCGCGATCTCGAGGCGCTGCGCAAACACTTCGCAGTCGAGCGCTTCAACCTCGTCGGCTGGTCCTATCTCGGCCTGATGACCGCCCTGTACGCCGCCGAAAACCCCACCCGGGTCGGCCGGCTGGTACAGATCGGACCCGTACCTCGACAGTATCCCGGGAACTATCCGGCGGAAGAACGCGCGGATGGCCGTGAAACGCCCGCCGCCGCGCACGCAGCGCAGGCCGCCCTCGAGCGCGCGCGCGCAACTGGCGACGCCAGCCAGAACCAGCTGTGTGCGCTCCAGGCACGTTACTTCTCCTATCTACTCGTCGGTGACCCGAAGAACGCCGCGCGCGTCCCCGACAATTGCCGGTACGAGAACGAGTGGCCCGGGCATTTCCAGGCGCATCTCGACCACCATTTCGGCGACATCCAGAAACGCAACTTCCCCGCCGCGCAGTTCGAAGCCCTCACGCTGCCGGTCCTGGTGGTGCACGGCAAGCTCGACATGAACGCGCCCTATGGCTCCGGCCGCGAGTGGGCCCGGACGTTTCCGAATGCGCGCCTGATCACTCTGCCGCGCGCCGCGCATTTCGCCTGGCTCGATGATCCTTCCGTCATCCGCGACGTCGGACGGTTCCTCGACGGCAAATGGCCGGCTCGCGCGGAGCAGCTTTCGCGCTGAAGCGGCGTCACTCCGGGATCCCGCGGTGACACGGCGGGTCGAATAGTTCGATACGTCAGTGCGGTTCATGGAATCGCCATCGAACCTGCGATAAAAGACCGCGCATGAAGATGCTGGCACGAACCGCACTGGCCGCCTGCCTGCTGCTGGCAGCGCGGCCTGGAGTTCCACAAACCGGCCCAGCGCACCCGCGCATCGTCAATGCGGCGGTGCCATTGGACGGCCCTCATCCCGCGTCGGGCGAAATGGGCGAGATGGAAGTAGGACTGTCCCTGGATGCGGACGGCCGGGTCATGGAAGTGCAAATTCGCAGATCTTTTGGGGATCCCCGGTTTGTCGACGAAGTCCGCAGGTACTACGGCCGGCTGCGTTTCATACCAGCGCTCGACGCCCGGGGAAGTCCCGTCGCAGGTTCGATCGAATCGAGGTATGTCGTCCGCGAAGATCCCTTCATACCGCTCGCGATTTTTCCGCCGGGAGACACGGTCTTCCCGCCCGAGGATCCTGCCACGAAGTTCGATTTGGTCGCCCAGCGCGGGAAGCCGCTGCCTCCCGGCCCCTACGACGAGCCCGAGCGCGTCAAGCGCATGACCTGCAAGGACTTCCTCTGGGAATACGATCTCATGAAGGAATCGATCTCCAACTTCGACGAGATTGCGCTCGTCAATGAACCGCCGATGGGCGCCGCGCAATGGTTGTACACGTACAAGCATCAGCTCGAAGCAAAGAAACTTCAGTGGCTGCTGATGAACTACTCGCGCGTGATCAATGCGAGTGTCGCCCAGTGTCGCGTGAATCTCGCCGCGAAATATTGGGCGGACGTCGTCGAACCGACCATCAATTCCATGCTTCCGAAATGATTGCCGATGGTGCGCGGAGATCGCGCGCGTCTGAATGGTCCTACGTGCGCGGAACAAGTCGTGAACGACCCGATCAAAGTGGCTCGATCAATTTTCCCTGCCCAAGGAGGAGTCATGTCATACATCGATGGATTCGTTGCTGCGGTGCCTCGCAACAACAAAGAGGCTTATCGCCAACACGCGGCCGGTGCCGTTTCCTATTTCAAGGATTTCGGCGCGACGCGCCAGGTCGAAACCTGGGGCGATGATGTTCCCGACGGCAAGGTCACCGACTTCAAGGGTGCGGTGAAAGCGAACCCGGACGAAGTCGTGGTGTTCTCATGGCTCGAGTATCCGGACAAGGCCACGCGCGATGCGGCGAACAAGAAGATCATGAACGACCCGAAGATGAAGCAGATGGGTGCGAGCATGCCCTTCGACGGCAAGCGCATGATCTTTGGCGGCTTCCAGCCGATCAACGACAGCGGCAAGGCCATGAGGCCCGCGTATGTCGACGCCTGCCTCATCCCGGTGCCTGCCGCGGGCCAGGCCGCCTACCGCGAATGGGCCGACAAGTTCGCCGCCATCCTCAAGGAGTACGGCGCGACGCGCAGCGTCGACGCCTGGGGTGACGACGTGCCGCCGGGCAAGGTCACCGACTACCAGGGCGCGGTCAAGGCCACGCCCGACGAGACCATCGTGTTCTCGTGGGTGGAATGGCCGTCCAAGGAAGCGCGCGACAAGGGCTGGGAGAAGGCGCAGAACGATCCGCGCATGAAGGCGCTCAAGATGCCGTTCGACGGCAAGCGCATGGTGTACGGCGGGTTCGCGCCCATTCTCGACCAGTAGTTAGCGACGGTACGGACGGGGCCGGCACGCGGCCCCGTCTATTTCAGCGCCAGCTCGACCCGAACCTTGCCTTCGACGGCCGCCACCGGCTTGATGCCGAGCACGTAAACGCGGCCGGCCTCGACCTGTCCCGCGCCGAGCAATGCATCACGAATCGCCTGCGCACGCGCGCGTGCCAGGTCGCCGAGCTCGGCGTCGCTCACCGGGTTCTTCTCGGCGAGCGCCGCGGCGAGCGCGGCGTTGGCGGCGTCGTACGAAATATCCGGCGTCTTTTTCTTGCGCAGCTCGAGCACGTCGACAGCCGTGGCCGGCAGCTGCGCCTTTGCGCCCAGCTCCTTCTCGAAAGCCTTGCGCAGCAGGTCGAAGCGCTGCGCATCGGTGGTGTCGGGCGTCGCGCCGAGCGCACGCAGGCGCTCAGCGAGCCGGGCCTTGCCGATGGCCTGCGCATCGGCATCCGGCGAATAGGCCGTCGGCACTTCCAGCTCGAGCGACGGGCGTTCCTTGAGCGCCTTGGCGAGGGCCGCCATGCGCTCCTGCCCCGCCGCGTCGAGCACCGCCGAGCCCGCGGCGAAGTCCAACTGGTTGATCTCGTCCTCGCGTCCGCCGAGCTTCGCCAGCAGCGTGAACGGCGAGGTCGCGATCTTGCCGAGCAGGCCCACGAACGCCTTCCAGATCAGCGGCCCGAGACGGAATTGCGGATCGTCGAGGCTGCCCGTCATGGGCAGATCGATGTTGATCACGCCATTGCGGTCCTTGAGCAGCGCCACCGCCAGCTTGAGTGGCAGGTGGACTGCCTCGGGACTGTCGATCTTGTCGCCGAGCTGCAACTGGTCGATGACGAATTTCTGCCTGGCGCTGAGCTGGCGATTCTCGACCTGGTAGGCCACGTCGATCGAAAGCTTGCCTTTCTCGATGGCGTAACCGGCGAAATGCCCCGAGTACGGCGTCACCGACGTCATCTCGACGCCATCGAACTTGACGTGGATGTCGGTGTACAACGCCGCGGACAACACATTGAGCGTCCCCGCGATCTCGGCTGGCGCGTACCGGTCGACGCGACCCTTGAGATCCAGCCTGGCGCGCGACTTCGGATCCGATGACAGGCCGGAGATGCTGCCGGCCAGCTCCTGCAGGCTTACCGCGTAGTTAGGCTTGATCCAGTAGTCGGAAAAGTTCGCCGAACCGCCCTGCACCTTGATCGTCCCGATGCCGATGCGCATGGCACCGGGATTGCCACCGGGCGCGTGCACCTGCCCTTGCTTGTCCTGCACCGTCTGCACGGCCGGCGGCGAGCTGCCCTTGGCGGGCGCAAACAGCTCCGTGATGTTGAGCGTCTGGTCCGGCGCGATGATGAGCCGGGCATACGGCGCGCGCGCATCGATGGTCGCGATCTGCAGGCGCTGCGGGGATGAGCGGTATTCGAGACCGCTGACGGTCAGCCGATCCCACTTGAACAGATCCTGCTTGAGCGCGTTATCGATGGCGGAGAGCTTGTTGACCGTGATCTCGCCCTTGGCCCCAAAGGCGCCGTCGGCGCCGGACTCCAGGTCCATGGCCGAAGTGAGCTGGCCGCTGTTCAGCGTGATCTGCGTGTAGGTAGATATATAGGGCTGCAGTGCCGTCAGGTTCAGTTCATTCAGCTCGAGGCGCGCCTTGTATGACGAGACGTCCAGGTCGCTCTCCGCGTGCAACTTCAGCTCGCCCGCGTTTTCGCCGCGCGCCGTCGCGTCCATCGTGAGTTTGGCGCCGGGCTCGGTGCTGAAGCCGCCCACCTTCAGCGTCACCGGTGTGAATTCGAACTTCGCATTCGGCCGCACCAGCTGGTCTTCGAAGTCGAGACGGAATGCGTTCACGGCGATGTCCGGTGCTGCGACCACCCACGCGGGCTGCACGCTCGCAGGCGCAGGTGGCGGTGCCTCCGGAGGCGGCGGCTCGGAAGACTTGCCCGCCAACTCGGAAAGATTGATGCGCCCTTCGGCGTCGCGCGCTGCGCGCAACGTGCCGCCGTCGAGCCGCACCGGGCCGACGTCGACGCGCCGCCTGCGCACGTCGACCTTGGTCGACTCGAGCGCCAGCGCCGCCACCTCCAGGTAGTCGAAGTCCTTGCCGGCGGGGCGCAACCCGAAGTCCGTGAGCGCGACCTTGTGCACGTCAAACCGGAGCCCGCCGGTTTCACTCGCGGTGTAGGAGTACTCGCCGTTGATGTTGAGGACGCCCTTGCTGAATTCGAATGGCAGCGCCTCGCTGAGGTACGACCAGACGGTGCGCGCCTGCAGGTTCGCGACTTCGAACTTGCCGCTCGAGGTGAGCGGCTTGAGGCTGAAGGTGCCGTTCCACGCAAAGCTTTCGCCGGCGACCGAGGCGGCGCGCAACGAATAGCCGTTGCCGCTGCCGCTGGTGGTGCCGAAATCCCGCAACTCGAAGGTGATCGGGCGCAGCTCGGTGGCAAACGGCCTGGCGCGCGCGCGATCTTCGAAAGCCACGCGCCCCATCCGCACGTTCAGCCGGTCGATGAACACGCCCGGAGTTTCGTCGGACTTGGAGGGTTCGCCCGGCTTGGCGAGATGCGTGAGATCCAGGAGATTGAGCGTGCCGTCGTTGCGCAACAACACCCGCACGTAGGGTTGCTCGAGCTCCACGTCCGCGAAACTCGCACCCACCTTCCACACCGAGGAGATGTCGAAATTCAGCATGAGCCGCTCGTAGCCGAACAGCTGCGCGCCATCCGCGTCGGGCATCGACAGCTTGTGGACTTCGAGCACCAGCGTGTACGGGTTGAAGCTGATGTCGCCGACCGAGAGCGTGCGGTGGTATTGCTCGCTGGCGAATCCGACCAGGTTCGAACGCACCAGCCTCGGCACCATCCAGAAACCGAATACCGTGTAGGCGACAAACAGCACGCCCAACACGATGAGCCCAATTCGCGCGGCGCGACGCCGCATCAGGTTGGCGAGGAATCCTGACACCTGTTCGGGAGCCTACCCCTGACAATCCGGAGTGACCACTGAGACCAAAGGGTCATGGGTCATTTCCGACAGGGCCTGGGCCAGTCCTCCGCCGGCCCACGCTTCCAGAGGATGAATTCACCGGAGCGCGGCGGACCGGTATCCCGCGCGAACAGCAGGGTATTCCCGCTGGGCGAGAACAGCGCCCCCACCTCATTCCGGTTCGTGTTGATGTCGGCCGGCAGCCGCACCCGCGGACCCCAGCCCTGCCCGGTCTGTTTCGACTCGTACAGGCCATCATCCGTCATGACGATCATGGTCCGGCCGTCGGCGGATATTTCGGCCTCGTATTCATTGGCGGCGGTATTGATGGCCGCGCCGGCGTTCTCGACTAACCACTTGCCCCCGGTCTCGCGCGCACGCCAGATGTCCGTCATGCCGATGCCGCCAGGACGGTCGGAGCCGAAGTACAGCCAGCCGTCTGCGCCCAGCCGCGGAAACCACTCGCGACCGGTGGAATTGAGCGGTTCGGGCAAGCGCTCGGGGCGTTGCCAATTCAGCGACGCGTCCCGCGTGACTTTCCAGAGGTCGAGACCGCGGCCCTTCACGCCGTCGGTGGTGCGGGTCGAGATGAAATAAAGAGTGTGGCCGTCGGGGGTGAACCATGGATCGGCTTCCACGCCATCACCGACGAACGGCGCATCGACCGGCGTCGTCCAGCGTCCGGCGTCGCAATGCGAGAAGTAGATGCGCCAGCCGGAGAACTCCGGCGTGCTGCGAACGAAATACAGATCGCCGGTGAGCGGATCGAATGCCGGGTGCGATTCGAAGCGGTCGCTGGAAATCGGTGCCGGGTCCCACGGCTCGGTCGTCGCCAGCACCGGCATCGACGCCAGGCAAATCGTCAGCGGAAGGATTCTTCGATCCATGTGAACACCTCCATACAGTGATGCAAGTCTACGCTTGCTGTGGAGGGTGCCGGCGGTTCTAAGCTCGTTGCATGGCCCACAAGTCGACCACGCTGTTCATCGAATGCCGCCGGTGCGGGCACAAGTCGCAGCGCGAAGTGGCGCAACTGCCGTTGCCACCGGAAGCGCGCTGGCGCTGCTCGAACTGCGGCAACCGCGACAAGGGGCTCATCAAGGTGTGGCACACCGGCGGCTCCTCCTCCGCGCGACGGTAATGGGGACATTCCCCGTTTTCCACGAGTTCTCTGCGAATTTGACCCCGCCTCGCGCGGGGTCTTTTCATTCGCCGCGCTCAGCGCGGCGCCGGCGTCCGATGCTGGCCCCAGTAATACAAGAGCAGGCCGGCACCGAGCATTCCGCCCAGGTGCGCGAAGTGCGCGACGCCCTGCACGCTCCCGAGAATTCCGCTGGCCAGCTCGATCACGGCGTAGCCTGTTACCAGCACCCAGGCCTTCATCGGTATCGGCGGAAACAGGAGCATCACGCGGCTCTGCGGGAAGAGAACCGCAAAAGCCAGCAACACGCCGAATACGCCGCCGGAAGCGCCGATCGTCGGCATCACGCCCCGGTCCAGCGCGGCCGTGACCACCACCAGCTGCACCAGCCCGGCGCTGAGCACGGAGGCGAAATACAGCCAGCCGAAGCGACGCGTGCCTGCAGCCCGTTCGACCACCGAACCGAATGCCAGCAACGCATACATGTTGAGCGCGATGTGCGCGAACCCGCCGTGCAGGAAAGCCGAAGTAAAGAGCTGCCAGGGCTCGAAGCCGACCTCGCCGAGTCCCGGTACATAGTGGCGGCCGAGCGGCCACAACGCGAAGTGCGCGATGAGGGCATCGCCCACGACAAGCTGTATCACGTACACAGCGAAGTTCAGGATCATGAGCAGACGAACGGCCGGGGTCATATCCGGCAGACACGCCGCTATCGCTGAAGTTCACGCTTGGGCGCGTCGGCCGATGCCGGCCGTCCGCGCGAGCGCGGGCCTCAGGGGCGCTTGGCGAACTCCGTGTCGAACCGCGCTTCGAGAACGGCATGTGTGCCGCGCATGCGGTCCACCACCTTCTTGGCCCAGTCGAAGTACTCGCGCTTGCGCTCGAGCGACCAGCCGGCGGGCGGCGCATCGTTGAGATCGTTCACGTTGGCGATCTTGTCGGCGAGTTTCACCAGCTTCGCCTTCGGGCTGATGTGCGCTGCATGATCGATTTGTGCCTGCTTTCGTTCGAGCTTGCCGAGTGACTTGTCGTCGCTGCACTCGTGCACGATGTTGGCAATCTCGAAACCGAACACGATCTGCAGCTCTTCGAGCGTGGTGTTCGTGTCCTCGACCGTATCGTGCAGCAGCGCCGCGGCGAGCACCACCGGATCCTCGATGTCCGCCTGCACCAGAATGTACGCGAGCTGGATCGGATGATTGATGTAGGGCGACGCCTCCTCGTCCTTGCGTCGCTGATTGCGATGTTTCTCCGCGGCGAAGGCCGCGGCGCGCAGGACGGTTTCCATGTGGGTGGGCATCGGGCGCCAGTATAAACAACCCGAAATCATGCGCTGCGGTTGAGAAATCCTTAACACGGCATTCGGAGTTTTCAGCACAGGTGGCGATGCGCCATGAGAGTGTGCGCGCAGTGGAAATGGGCCAGCACCGTTTCCGCTCGCTACCCACAAAGGGGTAGACGCCGGTGGTGCTATTGAGACCGACGAGTTGCTCCCCCCGGTGAATGTCCGTCGCGCTGCCAGCGGCACATGATGTGCCCCACAACCTCCGGGAGAATCCTCGTGAAAGATGTCGTCAGATTTTCATTCGTTCTGCTCTTCGCCATTTTCGCCGCCGCCTGCGCACGCAACGAAGCCGCCGAGGCTCCGCCCGCGCCGCCTGCGGTTCAGGTCGCGAAGGTCATCTCGAAACCCATCACCGAATTCGACGAGTTCACCGGACGGTTCGAGGCAGTCGAACGCGTCGAAGTTCGGCCGCGCGTTTCCGGCTACGTCACCGCGACGCATTTCCAGCAGGGTCACGAGGTGAAAAAGGGCGACGTGCTCTACGTCATCGACGCGCGCCCCTACCAGGCCGCGCTCAAGCACGCCGAGGCCGAACTGGTGCGCGCCCGCACGCAGCTGGCGCTGTCGAAGTCCGAGCGCGAACGCGCGACGCGCCTCATCGAGAAGCACGCGATCTCGCAGGAGGAATTCGACACCAGGACCTCTGGCAACGAACAGGCGGCGGCGAACCTGACGGCGGCGGAGGCAGCCGTGGATGCTGCAGCGCTGGATCTGTCGTTCACGCAAGTGCGCGCGCCGATCTCGGGACTGGTGGGCCGTGCGGAGATCACCGCCGGCAACCTGGTCGCCGCGGGTCAGACGCTGCTCACGACCGTGGTGTCCATCGATCCTATCTACGTCTCTTTTGACGGCGACGAACAGGTGTACCTCAAGTACGTCGGCATGGACCTGCGTGGTGAGCGTCCGAGCTCCCGCAACGCCCCGAATCCGGTGTGGGTGGGTCTCGCCGATGAGCAGGGTCATCCGCACGAGGGGCACATGGTGTTCCTCGACAACGAGCTGGACCCGAACACCGGCACCATTCACGCGCGCGGGCTGTTCGCCAATCCGGAGCGCCGCTTCACGCCCGGCATGTTCGCGCGGGTGAAGCTGATCGGCAGCGCCGAGTACACCGCACTGCTCATCAACGACAGTGCCGTCGGTACCGACCAGAGCGTGAAGTTCGTGCTCAAGGTGGGCGCCGGCAACAAGGTCGAGTACTCGCCGGTGAAGCTCGGACCGCTGATCGACGGACTGCGCGTGGTGCGCGAGGGCCTCAAGGCCGGCGACACCATCCTCGTCAAGGGACTGCAACAGGTGCGCCCGGGCATGCCGGTCACCCCGCAACTGGTCGCCATGGGTGAGCAGAAGCGCGGTGGCAACACGCTTGTCGCCCAGAACTGATTATTTGAAAGAGTTGGGGGGACATTCCTGATTTGCCAGCAAACCGGGACGCGCCTCAAAAGGGACATCAGACATGAAATTTTCCAGCTACTTCATCGACCGGCCGGTACTCGCGACAGTGCTGTCCTCCTTCATCCTGATCACCGGGGCGATCGCACTGTTCAAACTGCCGATCGGCGAGTACCCCGAAGTGGTTCCACCCTCGATCGTGGTGCAGGCCGCCTATCCCGGCGCCAACCCGAAGATCATCTCCGAGACGGTGGCCGCTCCGCTGGAGCAGCAAATCGTCGGCGTCGAGGACATGCTCTACATGTCGTCTCAGGCGACGATGGACGGCACGCTGGCGCTGACTGTCACCTTCCGTATCGGTACTGACATCGACCGCGCCCAGGTCCAGGTGCAGAACCGCGTGCAGCAGGCGCTGCCGCGGCTGCCCGATGAGGTCCGCGCCATCGGCGTATCCGTGGTGAAGAGCACCCCGGCGTTCCTGATGGTGGTTCACCTCACCTCGCCCGACGGGCGCTACGACTCGCTGTACCTGCGCAACTACGCCACGCTCAACGTGCGCGACCTGCTGGCGCGTATCCCCGGCGTCGGCGACGTGCGCATCTTCGGCGCCGGCGACTACGCCATGCGCGTGTGGCTCGACCCGCAGAAGATGGCGGCGCGTGATCTGACCACCGGCGACGTCATCGCTTCGATCCGCGAACAGAATGTGCAGGTGGCCGCCGGCCAGATCGGCGCGCCACCGGCTGCGGGATCCGAGTTCCAGCTCGCGCTCAATGCCAAGGGGCGCCTCGAGACCGAGGACCAGTTCGGCGATGTGGTCGTGAAGACCGGCGCCAATGGCGAAGTCGTGCGCCTGCGCGACATCGCGCGCCTCGAGCTCGGCGCGGCCACCTACGCCGTGCAGTCCCTGCTGGGCAACGAGAATGCCGTCGCGATTCCGGTCTACCAGTCGCCGGGTTCGAACGCGCTGGAGCTGTCCAACAAGGTCCGTGCCGACATGGAAACGCTCAAGAAGAGTTTTCCCGAGGGCATGGACTACAAGATCATCTACGACCCCACGCAGTTCGTGCGCCAATCCATCGACGCCGTCATGCACACCTTGCTCGAGGCCGTGGCGCTGGTGGTGCTGGTGGTCATCCTGTTCCTGCAGACCTGGCGCGCTTCGGTGATCCCACTGGTCGCCGTGCCGGTGTCCATCATCGGCACGTTCGCAGTGCTGTACGCGCTCGGCTTCTCGATCAACACGCTGTCCCTGTTCGGTCTGGTGCTGGCCATAGGCATCGTCGTGGACGATTCCATCGTCGTCGTGGAGAACGTCGAACGGCACATCGCCAACGGCGAGCGGCCGCTCGAAGCCACCAAGAAGGCCATGAGCGAGGTCAGCCGACCCATCATCGCCATCACGCTGGTACTGGCGGCCGTATTCATCCCGGTGGCCTTCGTTCCCGGACTCACCGGCCAGTTCTACAAGCAGTTCGCGCTGACGATCGCCGTATCCACCATCATCTCGGCCTTCAACTCGCTGACGCTGTCGCCGGCACTGGCCGCGGTGCTGCTCAAGCCGCACGGCGCGGCGCCGGATGCACTGACGCGCGGCATGAACAAGGTGTTCGGCCGATTCTTCGCCCGCTTCAACCGCTTCTTCGTGAAGTCCGGCGATGCGTACCAGGCTGGCGTCACTCGTACCGTGAAACGCGCGCCCATCGCGCTCGCAATCTACGCGGGTCTGGTTGCGCTCACGGTGTTCGGCTTCATGCGTACGCCCGCGGGATTCATTCCGCAGCAGGACAAGCTGTACCTGGTGGGCGTGGTGCAACTGCCGCCGGCCTCGACGCTCGAACGCACGGCCGAAGTGGTGCAGCGCATGGGCGCGATCGCCAAGCAACAACCCGGCGTGCTCGACTCGGTGCAATTCGCCGGCGTCTCCGCCAATGGTTTCGCGGCGCAGTCGAGCGCGGCGCTGGTCTTCTTCCCCCTCAAGGACTTCGACGAACGCGATGGCCTGACGGCCGGTCAGATTGCCGGAGCGCTCAACCAGAAGTTTGCCGGCATCCAGGACGCGTACATCGCCGTATTCCCTCCACCCCCGGTGATCGGCCTCGGCTTGTTAGGCGGTTTCAAGCTCAACGTCGAGGACCGGCAGAACCGTGGCGCCGAGGCGCTGTACGCCGCCGTGCAGGACGCGCTGCAGAAGGCCTGGGCCGACCCGTCCCTCGCCGGCGTGTTCTCCAGCTACCAGATCAACGTGCCGCAGCTCGACGTCGACGTCGATCGTCTCAAGGTCAAGCGCCAGGGCGTGAAGCTCAACGACGTGTTCCAGACGCTGCAAGTCAACCTGGGGTCCCTCTATGTCAATGACTTCAACCGATTTGGCCGTACTTACCGTGTGGTCGCACAGGCGGATGCGCCGTTCCGTTCGCAGGTGGACGACATCCTTCCTCTCAAGACTCGCAATGCCGCGGGCGAGATGGTGCCGCTCGGCTCACTGATCTCGGTCAAGGAATCGTTCGGTCCGGACATCGTCGAGCGGTTCAACAGCTACTCGAGCGCTGACATCAACGGCGGTCCTTCGCCGGGCCACAGCTCGGGCCAGGCGCAGGCGGCGATCTCGAAGATCCTCGACGAGAACCTGCCGAATGGCATGAGCTACGAGTGGACCGATCTGGCCTTCCAGCAGATCGACGCGGGTGACGCGGCACTGTGGGTGTTCCCGCTGTGCGTGCTGTTCGTGTTCCTG
>Ga0070690_100000852_pt1 | contig 15479 bp, 12 predicted proteins | sample KBSS33HmetaG_FD_64671 | JGI IMG/M metagenome (GOLD analysis project Ga0070690, IMG submission 64671) | Switchgrass rhizosphere microbial communities from Kellogg Biological Station, Michigan, USA - KBS S3-3H metaG | ecosystem: Host-associated > Plants > Roots > Rhizosphere ... | reverse complement strand
GCTTGCCCCTGCCCTAGACGAGCGGGCGAGCCATCCGGAGCGCCCGCTGGCCGCGATCGTAGGTCGCAAAGCCATGGATCACGCGGAAGCCGGCGCGCGCGTAGAGCCGCTGGGCGGCCGTGTTGGTCTCCGCCACGGTGAGCCGCAGCGCGGTGACCCGGCTCGCCGGCGCCACGCGTTCGGCGACGTCGATGACGTGGGTCAAGAGCTTCGTGCCGAGGCCGCGGCCCTGAAACGCCGGCAATACGGCGAGCGCGAGCAGATCTGCGACGACCTCGGCATTGGGGGTGGGCGCCTCCAGGTAGAAGCCGAGCATCGCGAACGCACGACCACGACCATGTAGATCGTGCTCGAGCCAGGCCAGCACACCGGGCTGCTCGAGCCACGATGGCAGGATACGCGTGTAGTCGCCGAGCTCGCGATACACCTGCGCACCGGTCGCGATGATCCACGGATGGTCCGCGACCTCAGCGCGACGGATCACGACAACACCGCAGAACAGGACTAGCCGGCGAAGCCGCCGCCCTGCACATCGCTGTCGCGCGCGCGAGGGAGGGAGGGGGCGGGCGCGGGCGGCTTGCGTTGTTGCAGCGCGCTCATCGAAGGAGGGGGGGCCGCGGAACGCAGCATGGTGGCGCTGTCATTCGGCATCTCGGCGCCGGCCAACGTGCGCAATGTGTAGCGACCGGGCGACGTGCGGACGAACAGCGAAGTCTCGCCCTTGCGCTTGATGTCCATCGAGAGATCGCGAGCGACCACGGTGTCAGGAGTCTTCGACTTGCTCGGCAGGCGTGCCCCCGCTCTCTCCACGATCTCGCGAACCGACATCGGTACCGCTGTCTCGCGCAGGATGTCTTCCACCACAGCAAGCGTCGTCATGATCGTCGTGCCTCCCTCGAGAAAATCGTTGCGTTCGTGCCGTCGAGACGGGGGCCATCCTAGCGCCGCGAGCTTCCGGAACCAGTCTTGACATCATTTTTTTTTCGGCGACCAGCACACGAAGTGAGCGGCGATGGATCTCGGTTGAATTTTTCCTGGATCTCGGCTCGTCCAACCTCGCGCACGTGCCGCGCGCCGCGCAGATCTCGCGCGCGGGTTGCCGAGTCGCGATGGGCGCGCTCGCCCGGTACCGAGGCGTGGACGCGCAGAGATCCCTCGCCAGCTCAAGCGACAGATCCCAGCGGCGCGTTTTCGGCTACCCTGTGCCGGCTTGCCGTCGACGCGCGCGCTCATCCACGCTCCGTGGTCGGCCTCCAAGGTCGGAACGGCGCTGCGCTGTCCGCGGTTGTTTCATTTCAAGTATGTACAGAAAATTCCTGAGCCCGAGATCATGCCGGAGGCGCGGATCGGCAAGGCGATCCACAAGGCGCTCGAGCAGATCTTGATGGGCACCCCGCTCGCCGAGGCGACCGCCCAGGTCCGCGCCGAGCTGCCCAGCGAGATCGAGCAGCTCAGGTTCGATGCGCTCGCCACCGGCATCCCGGCGTTCACGAGCCGGCTCGGACAGTTCCGCCGCCGGCGCCGCGTGGCGCGGCAACTCGTCGAGTACTCGCTCGCGGTGCGCGAAGATCTCTCGGTGACCCAGTTCTACAGCGGCGACGCCTACTACCGCGGCGTCCTCGACCTCGGCTACCTGTTCGAGGACGATGCCATCGCGCTGGTCGATCACAAGACCGGTCAACGAATTCCCGGTACGTCGATCGCCGATCAGCTCGAGGGCTACGCGGTGCTCGCGGCGGCGGCGTTCCGGCACGTCCGGACGTTCTGGCTGGGCCTCCACTGGATCGCCGAGCGCGCCGTCGAGTGGAGCCCGGCCATCGCTCCCCAGGCGATCATCGACCGCCTCGTCCCCGATCTCTTCGATAACATCGAAGCGGCGGCGCTGGCGATCGACGATGGACCACGCCCGAATCCCGGGTCATGGTGCGATCGGTGCAGTTACCGCGAGCTATGCCCCGCGAGCCGCGAGCTGCGCTACGAGCCTGTCGAGTACTACGAAGATGACGAAGATTGACGAACGCCTCGCGCTGGTCGAGCGCCAGCGCCGCTTCGAATGGGATCTCGCCCGCGAGGCCCACACTCGCGCGGCCGCCCGCCTGGTCGCGGGCAAGACCCATAACCTGCTCAACCTCATCCAGATCATCGAGCTCGCCGCGCTCGAGCTGTCGCAGCGGGGTGACGCGACCACCCGCGAATTCCTCGCCGATCTCACCAAGGCCGCCGAGGACGCCAAGCGCCAGCTCACCGAGCTCATGGCGGTCGCACGCCCCGAGGACGTCGTCGCCCCGGGCGCCCGCGTCGGCGCGGCGATCACCGCCGCGGTCGAGACCGTGCGCACCGCCGGGGCGGTCGCCATCGACCTCCACCTCACGGTCCAGGCCGAGGTCACGACGCGGTGCTCGGCCGCTGAGCTCGAGCACGTGATCTACGGCCTCACCCTCGACGCGGTCGCGGCCGGCACCGGCGAGCCGCCGCCGGCCGCCGCGTCGGGGCCGAGCCCGAGTATGAGCCCGAGTATGAGCCCGAGTATGATCGAGCTGTTCGTGCGCGAGCGCATCATTGATGGCAAGCCGTGGCTCGAGATCGTGCGCGGCGCGCCCGTCGCGCCCTCCGGTGATCACTTCGATCTACGCGCCGTCGAGGCGATCGCGCAAAAGCACGGCGGCGAGCTCGCGCGCAGCGAACGGCGCGGCGGCGGCACCGAGCTCGTCGTGGCGCTGCCGGTGGTCGTGACCGCGGAGCCGGCGCCGATCACGCGCTAGCGGCGCCAGCGCAGGATCCGCTGCGGCCACGCGGGCAGGCCGTCGCCGCGGCGCTTGGCGGCGTCACGCGCGACGAGCCGGCCGATCGCGACGAGCCGGCCGTGGAGCTCGTCGGGCGCCCCGATCGGGGCGAGCTCGACGCCGCCGTCGTCACCGAGCGTCGCGAGCCCCGCGAACACGGCGTCGCGGGTGTAGATCGCGACGCGATAGCGCGCGGAGGGCCCGTCGTCCGCCGGGTCGTCGCGCTCGAGCAGGTAGCGGGCGCCGTCGGTCGGGTGCAGGTCGCGCGGCATCGCAAAGCCCCGCGCGCTACTCGCCGAGGTCGGCGGCAAACCGGCTGGTCACCGCGGCGGCGTTGCCCCACTGCGACTTCTTCCACTCGACGTTCCAGCTGCGCAGGAGCCACATCGGATCGAGCAAGAGGCGCGCGCCGATCTCGGAGGCCGGCGTGCCCCACAGATCGTTGTGCTCGCCGGGGTCCTTGGCCAGATCGTAGAGGCGCGGCGTCTGGGTGCCGACGAGCCTCAGCTTCCAGTGGCCGATCCGGCCGGCGTGGCTGTTCTCGTACTGCGACGAGAACGACATCAGCGGATAGCCGCCGGCGCCGTTGGCGAGCGCGACCAGCGACATGCCCTGCCACTCGGGATCGGCCGAGACGCCGAGGGCGTCGGCGACGGTGGGCACGATGTCGATCCCTTCGGTGCCCTCGGTGATCTTGACCGCCGGAAACATCGCCGGGAAGTGGACGAGCAGCGGCACGTGGAGCAGGGTCTCCCGCTCCGAGCCGCCGTGGCCGACGCGGCCGTCCTCCCACTGCTCGTCGCCGTGATCGGCGGTGACGATCAGCATCGTCTGGTCCCAGATCCCCCAGCCCTTCAGCTTCTCGATCAGCTGGCCGAGCAGATCGTCCTGATAGCTGACGTTGGAGTCGTACAGCGCGCGGACGTGGTCCTTCTCGTGATCGGTCAGGTCCTTGGGGAACCCCCCCGGGCCGTCGTCGCCGAGCTCGGACGCGAACCGGCCCTTGTAGCCGCCGTCGTACTTGTCGAGCCACGGCTGCTTCGCGCGCCACGTGACGTGGGTGTCGATCAGGCCGAGGTAGAGAAACCACGGCTGATCTTTCTTCTGCGCGATGAACGACAGGCCCTTGTCCATGATGTCGGCGCCCCGCAGGCCGAGGCCCTTCTCGATGTGGTTCACGAACTTGTCCCAGCCCGAACCGAAGCCGCGCGCGGGGCGGATGTAGCCGTTGCCCGACGCGCCGGCGACGAACTTGCCGGCCTTCTTGGCGATCTCGTCGATCGTCACCCACTTGTCGAGCAGGTGATCCGGCATCCCGATCGCCTTGTGCTTCGCGAGGTAGTTCGACGTCCACATCGACGCGTGCGAGACCTGCGACTCGTTGCCCTGCACGTAGTTCGCCATGAACAGCGTCGACGACTCGGCGAGCTTGTCGAAGTTCGGCGTCTCGGGCCGCGCCTTGGGGGAGAACGTCCGCACGCGATCCGCCCGGAGCGAGTCCATGACGATGAACACCACGTCCCTGGGAGCATCGCCGCGCTTGGCCACCGCCGCCTCCCCCGGGACCGCGAGCACCGCGCTCGACAGCGCCGCGCGCGCGCAGCCGGTGGCCTCGAGATCGAGCCGGGCGGCCTTGCCGGCCAGCGCGGAGAGATCGACCGCCGACCCGGTGCCGGTGAGCTTGCCCTCGGCCGCCTGGCCATCCTCGGCCGTCGCGAGCACGTTGACCGTGCAGCTGCCGCCTTCCAGATCGCCGGTGAGCTTCGCCTTGTCGGGGATCGCGGCGTACCAGCTCATCTGGCCGTCCTTCGGCAGGATCAGCGCCTTCTGCGCCGGATCGTAGAACGTCGTCGATCCGTCATCGCCGACCGGCGTCGTCGCGCCGACCTGGAGCCACGCGATCTCCACGCCGGACGACTTCATGAACAGCTGGAGCGCGTCCTCACCGTCCTTGAGCTGGCCCGCCGGGACGGCGAGCTCGACGGTCGACCAGCCCTTCGCGAGCTTGCCGTTGATGTCTTTCTTGTCGTTGACGCGCAAGCTGACGGTGGTATCGGACGCGGCGAACGCACGCAGCCGGACGCTGCCGTGCCCGGCCTGCGCCGCCGTCAGCGGGACGAACACCGTGCCGGTCTTGCCGGTGAGCCGCGCGACCTTGACCTCGCCTTCGGTCTGCCGCAGCTCCCACGCCTTCTTCGCCCCGCCCTTCATCACGTTGGCGAACCGCACGTACTTCGCAAACCCCGCCGAGCCCGCCGGGATCACGAGCCCGCCGCCGCGGGTCAGGTGCGCCGACAGGCGGTTATCGACGAGCGAGTACACCGCGTGCTCCGGTCCGCGCGCGGCCGCCTTCGCGGGTGGCTTCACGGGCGAGGGCTCCGCCACGGGCGCCGCCTTGGCCGCGGCCGGGGTTCCCGGTGCGCCGAGCGTGCCGCCGCCGGTCTCGGTGACCTTGGGCTCGGCCGTGGCCGGATCCTTGGTGCTCTTGCCGCACGCGGCCGCCGTGACGGCCAGCACGATGGTAACGCGCCACGCTCGATCGATCATCGACGGGAAACTATGCGTGAACGCGGATCACGGGCAACAATGCAGCTCGCAAAAGCGCCGCTGGCGGAGCGATCACGACAGCTTGCTGGGTGCGGGCTCGAAGTGGCCAACCGTACGTCTGCGCGGTAGGTTGGCGGCGATGCGGAGCGCGATCATCGCCATCGTCGGGTTGCTCTTCGCCGCGTGCCAGCACAGCGATGTCTCGCGCGAGGTCGGGGCGCGCTGTGACACATCGGCCGAGTGCGACCAGCGCTGCCTGACGCCTGGCGGGGGCTATCCGGGTGGGTTTTGCACGGTCGTGTGTGATGCCCGCAGCGAGTGCCCGAGCGGAACGACCTGCGCGGACCTCGAAGGCGGTGTGTGCTTGTTCGAGTGCGGAGGCGATCCCGATTGCGCGTTCCTCGGGGCCGGCTGGCACTGCACCACGGCCGATCTGCGCGGCGGTGGCATCAAGGTGATGGTATGTCGCGGCGGCTGATCGCGATCTTGATGGCGGCCGGCGGCGCCGCGCAGGCTCAGCCCGCGCCGGTTCCTGGATCGCCGGCGCCCGTACCGGTCAGCCCACCGGCCCAGCCAGCTCCGGCGGGCGCGCCGGGCCCGTCGGGCAATGACGAGATCGGCGATCAGGGCATCGCGGCAGAGCTCGGCCTCGCCGCCGGCGGGCGGGTGACGCCGGGCGGGCTCCGGATCGCGGGCCATTACCTCTACCAGCTGTCGGAGCGCGACTGGTTCGACGGGGTCGTGAGCTTCACGTTCGGATCGGGGCGTGCGGCGTGCTTTCGCGATCGGCAGGACGCGCTGGTGTGCAGCCACGGCCTCGCCGATGGATCGGGCGTCGAGGTCTCGGCGACCGTTCGCCGGTTGTTCGCGCCCCAGGGCGCGTTTCGCCCGTTTGCCCGGGTCGGCGTGGGCGTGGGCCTCGTGCGGTTTGCGGGCGATGATGTCTCGGGGGTCACGATCCCGTTGCACGGCGGCGCCGGGGTACGCGTGGCCGTCGCGCCGTCGATCGCGGTCGTCGCCGAGGGCGAGCTTGCGCTCGGGGTCGGCGGGTTCAACCGCGGCCTCGGGGGTGAGCCCCAGCTCGGCTTCGTCGTCACGGCGGGCGTCGAGTTCCGCTTACAATGACCGAGGGCGAGGGGTCGCGCTCGCCCGCAGCGAAGTCAGGAGGGTAAATTGGCCCGAGGAAATCCCCGTGGGTTGAGCCGGCGCAGCCGGGGCCTGGCGATCGCGGCCGCCGCCCTGGGCCTTGCGGCCGTGGGGTACGCGGTCTGGGTGCGGCGCGTGGCCCCGCCGGCCGCAAGGCGATCGTCGACGACCTTCGCGGTGCGGGTGACCGATCGCGGCGCGCCGGTTGCCGCCCGGGTGCTCTTGCTCGACGCCCGCGGCGCGCCGCTCCACATGGGCAACCTCGATCTGTACGGGCGGCGGCAGGGCGCCGCGGCCTGCGTGATCGCGCCGGGGGTCGTGGGCTCGTGGGACGGCCTGATCCTCGGCTACGGCGCCGCCGACGTGCCGGTCGGGGCCGATGACTGCGTGCCGTCGCCGGCGATCCCGTACGGCCGCTACCACGTCGTCGCGTGGCGCGGCATCGAGTACGAGCGCTTCGAGGGCGAGGTCGATCTGTCCCTTGGCCGCGGCAAGGTCGTGCTGGCGATCGCGCTCGACCGCGCGTGGACGCCGCACGGCGTGCTCGCCGCCGATCTCCACGTGCACGCGCGCGCGTCGAACGACTCGACGCTGCCGAACCCGCAGCGCGTGATCGCGCAGGCCGCGGCGGGGATCCAGGTCGTCGGGCTGTCGGATCACAACGCCAACGGCGATCTCGACGCCGAGATCGCGGAGCTCCACCTCGATCCGGTGATCGCGTCGATCGCGTCGAACGAGCTGACGACGGACCAGCTGCACGTCGGCGTGTATCCGGTCCAGGTCGTGCGGGGAGCACCGGGCGGCGGTGCTCCACCCAGGGCGGCGCTCGCGCACGCCGGCCCGCGGGAGGTGTTCGAGCTCGCGCACGCGATGCCGGGTTATCCGATCGTGCAGCTCAACCACCCGCGGTTTCGCGTGACCGCGCTTTACGACGGCACGGGCTGGGACGGCGTGGCCTGGCCGCCGCCGTTCCCGCTCGGGTTCGACGCCGTCGAGGTGCTCGCCGGCTACTCGGCGTTCAACGTCCCCGGCGACCGTCGGTTCGACGACAGCGCCCGCGACTTCTACACGCTCGTCGATCACGGCCACCTGGTCACCCCGCTCGGCAACAGCGATACCCACGACCTCAACTGGGTGCTCGACGGCACGACGCGCAGCTACGTCTACGTCGACGATCCGCGGCCCGCGCCGTTTGACGAGGCGGGGTTCATCGCGGCGATCCGGGCGCGCCGGGTGGTCGCGACCAGCGGGCCGTGGCTCGATGTCGAGGTCGCCGCAGCCAAGGGCACCACGCCGACGGTCGGGCCGGGCCAGGCGCTGCACGCCCGAGGAACCGCGTGGGTTGACGTCACCGTGTCGCAAGCCCGGTTCGTCCACGTCGAGCGGATCCGGATCACGGTCGGCTCGCCGGCCGGCCCCCAGCTGGCCCAGGTTGTCGACGTGCCCGCCGACCTGCGCAGTTATCGCTGGTCCGGCGAGATCGCCGTCGGCGACGCCGATACGTGGATCGGCGTGACCGCCGATGGCGATACGCCGCTACCCCTCGAGCAGACCGGGTCGTACCAGAAGGACCGGTGGAACCGGGCCGGCGTCACGCCGTTCGCGATCGCCAGCCCGGTCCTCATCGATGCCGATGGCGATGGCCGATGGAAGCGCGGCGACGCCGATCTCTCGTTACGCTGAATCGGGATACAGATGTGCGAGTGTACAATTCTCGACCGCGACCGCACCTGCTGAAGTCAGCACAGGTGCGGTCGAGGATAGCAAACGTGGGTGGCTGCGTGATGCATGGCAGATCTCAGGGTCGATGTCGTCCTGGCCGAGCAGATCTACGATGTCACAGGTTGTACCCTGGCCCCGCCGGTACCCCCGGCGGTAAAACTGGCATTTTGACGTCGGGGATGCAGACACCGTCGAAGCCCGGGAGGCCCTCGGGAATCGGACCGACGCGCGGGCTGCACATCAGGGGGAACGGGCAGCCGCGGGTCCCGTTGAGCTTGCAGTTGCCGTTGGGCTCGGCGCGATCGGTCGGCGAGTAGGAGCCCAGCTCCGGGACGCACCTGCCGGTGAGGCGGTCACAGGCCTGTCCGCTGTCCGAGTTGCCGCACAGATCATCGGGGGAGAGGCCGCGGCGGCAGTCGGAGATCGCGGCCAGCGGCTGGCATTGCGAGCGATCCATCCCGATCGCCTTGAGAAGGGCGTCGGCGGGCGAATCGAACGAGGTGCCATCGGTAAAGACGATCGGCTCGGGCTTGATCTCCCAGAAGTTGTGGCTCGTGGCCTGCGAGTTGGGCATGTTAAAGGTATTGCAGACGTCGGCCTGGATGTACGCGGGGTTCAGGAGGGCGGAGGGCGACGGGAACTGGTTGTAGATCGCGAGCTCCTGGCCGGAGGGGTCGCTCCTCATCGCGAGGTGGCAGGTCTCGCAGTTGGGCTTGATGATCTTGTCGAACAGGTCGCGGTGGGCATCCGTGTCGTTCCACCCCGAGGGGAACCACGAGGTGGCGCTCTTGGTACCGGGGACGTTCAGGTTGCCACCATAGAGCTTGTCGAGCATGTCGCGCTGCGCCGGGGTCAGCGTCGACGCGCCCGCGTTGGCACCCAGCGCGTTGATGTAGCGAATGCTCTCTTCCTGATCGGCGCGGGTGAGGCCGGGCTCCTCGGGCCACAGCACGACGTTGGCATCCATCGGGAGGAAGTGCGCGTAGTGGGCGAGGTGCCTCTGGTCGTCGTAGTGGCCGCCGTGGCAGTTCATGCAGATCGCGGGCTGCGGGCGCGGGCCGAGGGTGTCGAGCTGGGCCCACTCGATGCGCTGGTTCGCCCAGTCATAGGTATAGAACTGGACCTCGTAGTCGGGGCCGAGCGAGGGACGGAAGCTGATGCACACGGTGTTCTTGTAGTGGATCCCCTCGGCGGCGAGGCGCAGCGAGTTGTTGACGTCGCGGAACGAGGAGCCGTAATTGCTGACGTAGCAGCCGACGGCGGTTTGCGGCTTGCCGTTGGCGTCGACGCCATCGGGGACCGTGCCGCAGCCGAGCTCGCGGCCGAGGCCGAGCTCGTTCTTGTTGTAATAGACGACCGCGTTGGTGCGCTTGCGATAGTCGGCGAGCGATTCGCCCGGGTTGGGCAGGGGAATCCCGAAGGCCGTCTTCCAGGCCTCGAGCGTGAGCGGCGCGGTCTTATGAGGCGTCGGGGGCGCGCCGGTGAACGGATCGGGGTAGGTGACCACCACGTCCTCGGCGTTGGGCGCCTTGAGCGTGTCGTAAAACCGCCGGCCCTCGACGATGATGGGATCCATGCCGGTCCCGTCTTCGAGCGGCCAGTCGAACGCGCCCCAGCCGGTGACGAGCCCGTTGTTCACGGTGTAGGTACGCGTCACGTACGATTCCACGACCGGTATGCTGTTCGGCTCCGGGGCTGTATCGGTGCCGCAACCGGGGGCGCTCAGCGCGCACGCGAGCGGCAACACGAGCCAACGCAAACTCGAAATTCGCAAATGCATATTTCCCTCGCGCATCTTTTTATCTCCGGGCGTCGTGCTGCCACCAACCTGACTTCGACTGGCGGGCACGAGCACGAGCAACACGTTAATGCAATTGTGGTCGTTCGGCACGATGAAGAGGTGTGGCAAATGTTCGCATGGCGATCGGCGGCGGCGACCATTCGCAGTCCAGGACCTCGAGTACGATTATTTTACAAACCGGTAACCACGATCCGGGTGGCGATGCAGGCGAATCCCGTTCGCCTGCGATCACGAGCTGTTACGACGCTGAATCTGCGTTGGTTTTGTTCAGAATGTGCGTGGGCTCACGAGGAAGCGGCTCGTCGGTCGCAGCCGCCGGGGAACTCTCAGCAACACTCTGTTTCTGCACCCTCCGCCACCGAGGTCTCGGCATCACCGAAGACATCGAGTGTCAGCGACGATGCCTACTGAATTTGTCTGTTTCGATACACCGCCTGCAACCCGCCGTCATTGGAACAAACCTTCTTGTCTCAGACGGATCTGTGGACCGCGCCGGTATTTCCGCGGTTCGCCGATCGCTGCCTGGGCTCGGCAATGCCGATGTCGGCGTCGATGGAGCCGGAGGCGGAGCGATTCCGAGATCGTGCTCCGCGGCATGAAGGTTCACCGCGATCGCCTGCGGCCGTGGGCCTCGTGCGCCCACGGCGTCGCGCGGCCCAATGCGTTACATCTGCTGGACGTCGGGGAGGCAGACGCCGTCGAAGCTCGAGATGCCCTCGAGAATCGGGCCGACGCGCTTGGTGCACGCGAGGGGGAACGGGCAGCCGCGGGTCCCGTCGGTCTTGCAGATGCCGTTGGGCTGGGCGCGACCTCGTAGCCTGCGGGGAGCGAGGGGCGGTAGCTGATGCACACCGTGTTCTTGTAGTGGATGCCCTCGGCGGCCAGGCGCAGCGAGTTGTTGACGTCGCGGAACGAGGTGCCGTACTTGGGCGCCTTCAGCGTATCGTAGAACCGCCGCGCCTCGGTGATGACCGGATCCATGTTGGGTTCCTGGTCGCGCAGCGGCCAGTCGTGCGCGCCCCAGCCCGTCACCAGGCCCGCGTTCGGGGTGTAGCCACGATCCAAAGCAATCGGCACGACCGGGATTGGATTCGGCTCCTGCGCCGGATCGGTGCCGCAGCCGGCGGCGCTCAGCGCGCAGGCCATCGGCAGTGCGATCCAGAGCAGACTCGAAATTCGCGTGTTCATGATGCCCGCTCCCACCCTTTTCATTCCTGCAGCGATCGCCGATGTGACTTGGTTGGCGACCGTTTAGCAGGTGTACGTATAGCTCAGCTGTCGGGGGGGGTCGGTGATAGGAGCAATGAAAAGGGGTGGGGCGAATATTCGCATCGCGATCGGTCTTTTCAAGAACGTTTGAGGGCGTCAGGTGCTTGAATCGCGTCGTGTAACGACACGGCGCCTCCACTACGGACGGGCGATGTCGAGAAGCCGATTCTATTTGCAATGGCGGGCTGTTATGGCGCGCGAAGCGACGCCCTGGCGGTCCTTGAACGTAGGCGGGCTCACAATGGAGCGCCTCCTGAACCTCAGTTTTGTGAGACAAACGCTCTGCTCACGACTCTGTTTTTTGGTGGGGGTATTTTTAGAATTCAACTTCCAGCGAAGTCGAACGCTGAACGAGCAACGCTAGTCAGTCGTTGTCAGACTCTGCGGGAGGTGATCCCCCTTGCGACGGACCCTGGCCTGAACGGGTGCAGCGCGATCGCGTGTCAATACGCGCAGTTGGGCCTCTAAATGTGAGAAATCTCACTGAGGGAACCTCACCGCAGCAGCTCCTGGCAACACTTTGTTGCCTCACGAGGGCGACTTCGCCGTTCGCGACATCGAGTGTCAGCGACAAAGTCGGGAATGATCTTCCCGCTACTTCGAAACGCCGCGTGGCAAGAGCAGCCAGTACTTGCCGGGGCCGCCCATGCGGCCGCCCAGCTCGGCGGCCTCGGCGTCGTCGCCCCAGTAGATATCGCCGCGCACGGCACCCTGGATGCCGGCGCCGGTGTCCTGCGCGATCAGCAGGTGGTGCCACACCGAGGTCACGCCCTTTCGGCCCGGCACGGGGGCGTTGGCTTCGACCCAGATCGGCGTCGACAGCGCGATGAACGCGCGATCGACGGCCATCGAGCGCTGGGCGGTCAGGATGGTCTTCTGGGACCCGACGGCGCCGGGCAGCTTCGACACCATGAAGAACACGTACGACGCGTCTTGATCGGCGATCTCGTCGAACCGGGTGGGGTGGTCGTGGAACCACTGGCGGATCCCCTGCATCGTGCCCTCGCCGCGCTTGAGCAGGCCGCTGCCGCGCAAGACGCCGCCGACGCCCTTGTAGGCGCGGCCGTTCTTGCCGGCGAACTCGAGCCAGACCGAGGTGCCGTCGTCGAGGTTGGCCCTGGCCGAGCCCTCGATCTGCGCGAACAGGAGATCGACCGGATCGTCGACGTACAGGAGCTCGAGACCGCGCCCGGCGAGGATGCCCTTGCGGATCTCCTGCCGCGTGAAATACGGGACCAGCTCGCCGTGGTCCATCCGGCCCCAGAGCCGGCGCGCATGCGCGTCCTTGACGAAGCTCGAGAGATCGACCATCGCGAGGTCGTCGGGACGGCCGAGCACCGGGGTCTGGAACTTGCCGTGCCTAGTCTTCGAGGCGTGGAGCTCGGCGACGTAAAAGCCGGTGAGCTTGCCGACCGGACCGGCCGTGCCCGCGGCGATGTACGGCACGAACTCGGCCTCGAACATCGCGCGGGCGGCGGCGTTGTCGCCGGACGGGACCTTCTCGGCGGCCGCGCACGCCTTGCGCCAGCTGCGCGCCTTTCCGCCGTGGCCGTCGGTCCCGACCGCCGCGTCGTCGCCGAGGGCCTGGAGCTTCTCGCACGATCGGACAAACGACGGCAGCGCCTCCGCGAGGTGGTCATCGGCCCAGCCGGGCAGCGCGGTGAACCCGACCTTGGTCAAGGTCAGCGTGTCGTGCGGCGCGGAGGTGCCCTCGACGGTGCTGGGCTCGTCAGGCGTACATGGGACAGCCGTGGCGAGGCCCCCGGCGTCGGCCGCCCCGGCGTCGGCCACCGCGATCGCGCCGGCGTCGGGAGCGGGTTGCGCCGCCTTCGCGTCACCGCGTACAGGTGCCTGGCCGGCGGCCGGCAGCGGCCCGATCGGCGCCTCGGCGCCCCGACAGCCGAATACAGCGGTCGGGCCCATTGCCAGCGATGTGATCAATAGCGCTGTGAGCGCAGGCGGCGCCTGGACACACGCAGCGCGGCCCCGGGAGATCGCTTTAGGCCGTGGATCGGAGCCCTGGGAGGCCCGTAGGCGGGCCTGGGGGGCCGGTAGCGGAGCCTGGACGGCCCGCGGGGAGTGGTGGCGGAGGACGCGCGCGTCGGGGAGCATGGCGGGCACGGCAAGAACGCGCGAGGTTACATGCAAATTCGCGACGATCGCGGCTACTGGAGTGGACGGCTGAACACCTCGACCCAGTTTGCTTCCGGACCGGCCGGCAGGTTGACCACCCAGGTCGACATCACGAGCTGATTCTTGCCAAGCGCGGTCGCGGCGAAGAACCCGTAGCCGCCCGGCCAGGGATTGGTCGCGCCGGCGATCGAGGTGTGGGTCCACGTGCCGTCGGCTTGCTGCTGCGCGAGCAGGAGCTCCTGCGTGGTGGCGTCCTGATATGCGACGAACGGTCCACCGGTGGGCGGCAGCACGAGGGCGGCGTCGCTACCGACGAAGTGAAGGACGGGCCTGGGCAGGCCATCGACGGTCTGGCCGTCGACGCGGTAGCCATCGTCGATCACCTGGGGCAGCGCATTGCTGGCATCGGTGACGTACTTGAGATCGTTGGCGGTGGCGTCGACATAGGCGACGTGGACCACGCCCTTGGCGTCGACCGCGACCGAGGGTGACCAGCCGGCATCGACGCCGCTCGAGCCATCGAGGATCTTGGCGGCGGCGAACTGCCCCGCCTGCGCGCTGAACTTCGCGAGCTTGAGGTCGCCGCTGCTGCGATCGTAGTACGCGACGACCGGGGCCTGGTTGGGCATGCGCGCCGAGTCGATGAACAGGCCCAGTCCTTCGGGCAAGGGATAGATCCCCGGGTTCGCCGGATCGTCGGGCGGCAGCGGCGCGGTGTCGACCACCCACATCTGCCAGTCGCCGGCGCTCCCCGGGTGCGGGGTTTGCGCCGAGACGAAGCGAACCTCGGCACGGGCGCCATTGGCGTCTTTCACGTGGGCGAGATAGGCAATGCCCGGGCGACCGTCATCGCTGCGCAGCGTGAGCGAGGTGTACATCCCGACAAGCGCGCCGCTGGTTCCGAGCTTACCGCTGGCCATGTTGTCGGTGCCCATATCGACGATATGGGTCTGCCACGTGCCATTGATCTTCTGCGCGAACTTGAGCGAAGCGGTGTCGCGATCGAAGTACGAGACCATGGGCGCGCCGTCGGGGCCGACCGCGATGCTGGTGTACATCCCGACGTCGGGGCCGTCGGCTTCGATGCCGCGACGGATCATCGAGCTGGGAATCGTCACCGGGCCATCAGGGACGCCGTCGACCCACTCCCAGGCCTGGTCGGGAATCGGTCCACCGGTCGTCTGCGCGACGACGAGATCGCCGTGCGACTGCGCGTAGGCCGAGACCCAGATCGTGCCGTCGGGGGCGACCGCGACGTCCGAGTACGGACCGATGCGACCCGGCGGGATATCGTCCGAGCATACACACGCGTGGTCGCTGCAAAACGGCAACTGACCCAGCGGACAGGGGAGCGCGCAGTCGTTCACGGACTCGCAGGACTGCGCTTGCGGCTTGGTGCCGCAGCTACAGCCCGGCTGGAGTGACATCGCGACCGAACCGCCGGCCCACAGCGCACCGGTGGCGATGGCGCGGCGGAGCTGGCGGCGGGGCCGCCGGGGCCGCCGGGGCCGCCGGGATCTGAAGATCAACCCACCGACGACGACGACCAGCATGAGGCTGCCGGCGCTCGGCGCACCGTGCGTGCTGCAGGCACAGCCCGCGTCGCTCGCCTGGCCATGGAACGGCGCGACCAGCGCGATCGAGGTATTGCCGGCTTCATCCTTCACGAACACGGCGACCTGGCCGTCGTCGCCCTGGTAGGCGCCGGCGGCATCGCGCGCAAGCTCGATCGTGCCGCCGGAGGCCCACGCCGCCCACGCCGACTCCGGCGCGGCGCTCCCCGGCTTGCCGAACGCATATTGCAGCGCGTGACCACTGACGATGTCGAACGCCGGGATCTCGTAGGTATCGCCGTTCCAGGCGGCCTTGTCGGCGAAGATCTGCGGCGACACCGAGTCGATGATCACCGGGATCTGGATCGGCTCGGAGACCGTGTGGTAATCGCCGGCGACCCGCGACTTGAGGCCGATCGTGTACTTGCCCTGCCACGCGAACGCCTGGTCTTCGATCACGAGCGGCGACCCGCCGCGCCACGGGCGCCACATGCCGTCGTCGAGCTGATACGAATACTCGATCGG
>Ga0070690_100000851_pt1 | contig 15492 bp, 15 predicted proteins | sample KBSS33HmetaG_FD_64671 | JGI IMG/M metagenome (GOLD analysis project Ga0070690, IMG submission 64671) | Switchgrass rhizosphere microbial communities from Kellogg Biological Station, Michigan, USA - KBS S3-3H metaG | ecosystem: Host-associated > Plants > Roots > Rhizosphere ... | reverse complement strand
CTAGCGATAGGCCGGTGGTCGCGACGGCCGCGAGCGCGAGGCGGAAGCCGGATGAGACGAGGATGCTCGAAGGTGAAAATCCCGACATGGCTGCATCTTCAATGGTAGCAAGCGGCGCGCCGGACTCAGCTCGGCCTCCATCCACGGAAAACCGCGACATTTCAGTACCGCCCCCGACACGACCGTGCCTCTCATTCACAGGCGTGGCGGTTGCGGGACTGGGGCTTCGAGGGTACCGTTCCACTCCCCATGTCAGTCGAAACGGACATCAATGAGCGCCTCAAGGCGGCCATGCGCGCCAAGGACGCCCGCACGGCCGACTGCATCCGCATGATCAAGACGAAGCACATGGAGCGGCGCACCGCCGCGGGATTCAAGGGGCCGCTCGACGACAATCTCTGGCTCGATGTGATCGCGGCCTATCAAAAGCAGCTGCGCAAATCACGAGAGGAGTACGCCGCCATCGGCGAGCGCGGCGCCGAGGCCATCGCCCAGATCGACTTCGAGATCGGTTTCTGCGCCCAGTTCCTCCCCAAGGCAGCCTCGGACGACGAGACGCGGGCGATCGTCCGCGAGACGTTGGCGCGTCTCGGCGTGTCGGACGCGAAGCAGTCGGGGCGAGTCATCGGCGACATCATGAAGGCGCACAAGGGCAAGCTGGAGCCGGCGACCGTCAAGCGGATGGTCGAAGAAGAGCTCGGCGCGCCCAAGGCCTGAGGCCGACCCGCCTGGCGATCAGAGACGCGCGGGCTGATCTTCTTCGGCGGGTTCGGGTGTCTTTTCGTTCGCAGGCGGCGGCGTGTCGGACGTCGCCCGCGCCGGCTGCGACCCCGTGACGGAGCCGGCCGACCGCGATCGGGAGCCCGAGGTGGTGTGCGCCGATGCGTGCGACGGCTCGGCGTGTTCGGATAGCCACCGGTTGACCAGCGCCAGCCGGGACGCCATGTCGGGAATGTCGCCGTAGCCGTCGCGGGCCTCGGCCGCCAGCTCCACCGCGTGCTTGCGGTCGGCGGGCGCCGCCTCCCAGATCGCCTGTGCCAGACGGAAGGCCGTCTCTTCGCGAATGCCCCCGTCGGTGGTGTGGGTTGAGCGAATCTCCCAGGCGCGTTCCAGAAGTCCCTGCGCCTCCGACGGTCGATGCTCCGCCAGCGCGATCTCACCGAGGCCGGTCATCGGATCCGCCAAGAAGGGATGATCGCGTCCCAGCACGCGTTCGAACGTGTCGGCCACGGCCTGCATCTCGGCGCCGGCCTCGCCCACGCGATCGAGCGCGATCAGGGACTGTCCGCGGACCAGCCGGGCCGCGCCCACCTCGTACGATTCGGCCGGGAAAAACGCCGCGGCGATCGCGAACGCCTTGTTGGCGATCTCCAGCGCGCGCTTCGGATCGTCCAGGACGAGGACCGCCTTCGCCTGATTGATCATCGACGCCGCCAGGTCGGGGTGCGCGGCGCCCAGCGCCTGCCGGCGGATCGCGACCGCGGCGGTGAAGTCGGCCTCGGCGAGCCGCCAGGCGCCCTTGGCCGCGAACAGCGTGCCGCGGTTGTTCAGGAACGAGCCGCGCAGCCGCAGCGGAACGCCGCGCTCGACGGTGGTGTCCGCGACCCGGGCCCAGCGCTCCCCGGTGTCGAAGTGGTGGTCGACGGCGCCGGTGATGGTGATGAGCTGGATCGCCGCTTCGGCCGCCAGCTCGTCGTTGTGAATCGCCTCGCCGCGCTTGAAGGCCTCCTCGTAAACGGCCTCGGCGCCTTCCGGATCGAACGGCGACCGGATGCGCGCGTACACGATCAGCGCCTCGGCCAGCAGCGGGTCGTGACCGGCGGCTCGCGCCTCGTCGACCAGCGCGCCCATGGGTTTGAGCGCCTGCCAGTCGTGCCCCGATGCCGCCGTCGCCCACAGCGTCGCCAGCCGATCGCGCAACGACTGCACCCGCTCGCGCAGCGCCGGGTCGGACGGAAGCACGATGTTCTTCAGCGTGCGCGCGTCCGCGCAGCTGTCGAGCGCCGGCAGCGCCAGCGTCGCGGCGACGGACTTTCGAACGATCTTCGCGTCGGCGTGCGCGAAGGTCTCTGCGAGCGCGGCGAGACGGACCGCGCGCTGATCGAGACAGCCCATGCGCAGCGCGGCCGCGTCGCGCGCGTCGCTGTCGCCGGTGTCCGCCGCCTCGCAATACTGGCGATACGAGCCCGTCCAGGCGTTTGCGTAGTTGTCGAGTGACTGGCTCGCGCGCTCGAAGCGCTCGCGCGCGTCCGGAACGTTGCCCGCGGCCATGAAGGCCGTGCGGATCTCGGCGCGGCGCGGGGCGTCGGCCGCGGTGGGCCACGCGGAAGCGAGCTTCGCCGGTGGTCCGGCGCATCTCGACGACACGCGCGTCCCGCCGTGAAGCTGCCAGACGGCGCCGAACGCGAGCCCGAACGCCAGCCCGCCGGCCGCCGCGCCGATCGCCAGCATGCGCCCCAGCCCCAGGCGGCGGACCGTGAACTGCTCCAGCGCCTTGAGCAGCGTCTCCATGTCCGGGTAACGCTTCCCGGGGACGACGGAAAGGCCGCGCAGCAGGATCGCGCGCAGGCGGGCGGGGACACGGCTCGACAGCGGGGCAGGGCGGGGCCGGCCGTCGAGCACCGCCGCGCGCAGCTCCGCGAAGTTCTCGCCGCTGAACGGGCGCTCGCCGTAGAGCGCCTCGTAGAGCGCCACGCAGAAGCCGAACTGATCGGCGCGCGGGTCGACGCTCTGGCCGCACAGCTGCTCGGGCGACATGTAGAGCGGCGTGCCCAGGATCGATCCGATGCGCGTGATGCGCTGGGCCTTGGGGCCGTGCAGCGTCTGGCGGAGCGCCGCGAGCCCGAAGTCCATGACGCGCACGGCGCCGTCCGCGGCCACCATCACGTTCTGCGGCTTGAAGTCGCGGTGGATGATCCCGGCGCGATGCGCGGCGGCGAGCCCGCGTCCGGCCGCGATGAACACGCGCAGGATCTCGTCGCGCGATCGCCGCTTGCGGTCCAGCCAGGCCGCGACCGTGTCGCCCTCGATCAGCTCCATCGCGACGAAGACGCGGTGACCCTCGGTTCCGACGTCGTAGACGGTCACCAGGTTGGGGTGCGACAGCTTCGCGATAGACTGCGCCTCGCGCATCATTCGCTGCGCCTCGACGTCGTTCGGCAGCGTGTCGGCGCGCATGATCTTGATGGCGATCTTCCGGTCCAGCTCGGGATCGTGCGCCGCGTAGACCTCGCCCATCCCGCCCCGGCCAACCAGCTGGATCAGGTGGTAGCGGCCGACCGTGCCTCCCGGCCGCGGCACGTCGGCCGAGCTCAGGTCGACGATGGACCCGTCGCTGTGGGATTCGCCCCAGGTCGGCAGGGGCGCGGTCGTCAGGTCGGGCGATGGCGATGGGACGCCCCGAGAGGGTGGAGTTTCCGGAACTTCACGCGTGTGGGGCGCGCCCGGGCCTTTCAGCGTGACTTGCCGGGGGGCCGGGGCCGCGAGTGCGACCAGGGTGGAGCAATCTGGGCACCCCAGGAGGTGCTTCTCGGCGTCTACCAGCTTCCGGCCGGTTAGCGCGCCGTGCACGAAGGCAACGACCGTTTGCTCGTCGAGACAGCCCATCGCTGAGAAGGTTCTGATAATAGCCGGAACCCTGGGAGGGTTCCGCACCTCCCGCGAGGGGCTACGCCAGGCGAAGCCCGGCTTCGCCCACGCGCATGATAGCCTAGGGTGATGGCCGGTTCGAAAGAGCCAGCTTACGCCGAGTTTTTCCTGCGCGAGCGCCCGGGAGGGGGGGATCCCGCTGTCCTGGAGGCCCGCCTGAGGGAAATCGTCGAAAAGGCCCTCCGGGTCTGGCCGGGGCTGGATCCGGCACGCCTGGTCGGACACCTGGCGCGCGTCATCGGCGACGACGTGCTGCAGGGTCTGCACGAGCTCTACGCGGAGGACTTCGCGCTCGGGCTGGCGTGCGTCGACAACGCGCCCGGGGCGGTCGCGCACGTCGACCGGCTGTGTGGCCCCGTCATCGACGCGGCCGTGGCGCGCATCGATCGCAGCCCGGAGCTGCGCGACGAGGTGCGCCAGATGCTGTGGCAACGGCTGTTCGTCGGGACGCCGGAGCAGGCGCCGCGCATGCTGTCGTACGCGGGGCGAGGCCCGCTGGCGGGGTGGGTCGCGGTGGCGGCGCAGCGGTTGGCGCTCGACCTGCGCCGGGCCGCGTCGCGGACGGCGGGTTCCGATCCGGACGTCGACCAGCTGCTGCCGACCGACGACCACCCTGAGGTCGACTACCTGCGCATGCGGTACAAGACCGAATTCGAGGAGGCGGTGCGGGACGCCCTGGCCGCGCTGCCCGACCGCGACCGGCTGCTGCTCCGGCTCACGACCGTGAGCGGGCTCAGCCACGAGCAGATCGCCAACATCTACAAGGTCAACCAGTCGACGGTCTCGCGCTGGATCGCGCGCGCCCGGTCGGAGGTGCTGGAGACCACCGAGCGCTCCGTCTGCCGCAAGCTCGGCGTCGCGCGCGACGAATTCCTGTCTCTGGCGGGGCTGCTGGTCAGCCGGATCGATCTCAGCATCTCGCGCGTGCTCGAGACGACGCCGGCCGAGTGAGGATCAGTCGAGGCCGTCGATGTACGCGGTCAGGTCGGCGGGGAGCGGGCTCTCGATCGTCATCGGGTGGCCGCCGACCGGATGCGGAAAGGTCAGGCGGTGCGCGTGCAGCGCGTGGCGAGGGAGCCCATCGAAGCAGGCCAGCAGCTCGGGCGTGAGCGGTTCCTCGCAGGCGCGCATGAACAGCGCCTCGCTGGCACCATAGAGCTTGTCGCCGACGATCGGATGTCCGATGGCGGCGAAGTGAACGCGGATCTGGTGCTGGCGGCCGGTCAGCGGGCGCGCCTCGCACAGGGCGTGCGCCGCCAGCCGCCGGACGACACGGTAGCGCGTCGCGGCGGTCAGCAGGCCGGGCTCGCCTTCGCGCGCCGGTCCCATCATCACGCGCGACTTCGTGTCGAGGAGGCGCAGGGGTAGCTCGATGCGGCCCTCGTCGGGCGGCTGGCCCTTCACCAGCGCGAGGTAGGTCTTTTCGACCGTCCGGCGCGCGAACGCCCGCGTGAGGAAGCTGGCCACCTTCCGGTTGCGGGCGATCAGCAGTACGCCCGACGTCTCGCGATCGATCCGGTGGGCGATCTCCATCTGCTCCTGCGGGTATCGCTCGCGGAGCAGGGCGACCAGCGTGTTGCGCCAGAACTTGGCGGTCGTGTGCATCGGCAGCCCCGCCGGCTTGTCGATCACCAGCACGCTGGCGTCCTCGAAGAGCACCTCGAAGTCGCGCGGCACCTCGGGCTCGACCGGCGCGGGCCGCCGCAAAAGGATGGTCTCGCCCGCGCGCACCTGCGACGACGGCCGCGCCGGCCGCCCGTCGGGGAACGAGATCTGCTCGCCGATGATCGACTGGATGCGTGTGCGCGACATGCGGCCGATGCGCCGCTTCAGAAAATGATCCAGGCGCCAGCCGCCGCACTCGGGCGGGACGACGATGTCGCGCTCGATGACGGCGGCGCTCTCGTCGCTCAAAACTTGTTCTCCTGCGTCTCCGCGCGCGGCTTGCGGGCGGCCTTCGCCTCGTCGAGGCGCCGCGCGCCCTCGATCAGCAGATACGTCGTCGACGCCTGGATCTCGTCCACGCCGCCGACGTCGCCGGCGAGGAAATCGAACGTTCCCTCGCCCCAGGTCAACATGTCGTAAACCGCCGCCGCTCCCGACACCGCCGGTTCGTCGACGGAGGCGCGGATGATCCGCCCCTTGCGCAGGAACAGGCGCCCGGTCGTCTGCGGTCCGTGCTCGACCAGCAGGATGCCGTTCTTGCGCTCCATTTCGAGGATGGTGGCCACGCTCGACAGCGTGATCTGATCCAGCTGGCCGCGCAACGCCGACAGCGGGCGATGTCCCGCGGAAGGCTTCGTCGGGTCGACCGAGCGATGCGGCCGCCCTGGCAGCGCTGCTTCGCTCGTGGTGGTCTCCACGGGCTTTTCTCCCCCGAGCACGGTAACGACCACCCGCTCCATTTGTTCCACGCGGAATGGTTTACGCAGCCGCTGGTCGAAGGAGAGCGCGCCCGAGATCTCGGCGTCCTCGTCGCCGGTCGGCAGCAGGAAGACGATCGGGATGTTCGCGCAGGCGGGGAGCGCGCGCAGGCGCTCCCACCACGGCCAGCCGTCCAGCGCGGGCAGGGACGTGGCCGTCACGATGACGTCCGGCCGGATGCGGGACGCCAGCGCGAAGGCGCTCGGCCCGTCGCCCGCGAGGCTCACCTGGTGACCCTGCTGTCCCAGAACGCTGGCAGTCGTACGCTGAATCCAGAGATCGTCGTCGACGACCAGGACCCGCCCGGCTTTCATCCCCACGATTCTACTTCTGGATGGGAACCCTCGGAGGTTTCCCAACCCCTCCCGCGACGGAGCTCCGTCGGGCAAAGCCCGACTGCGCTCCACGCGATCCCCCCCCTCCGCCGACGCACGGGCTAACTACTCGTCGTCGGGGTTGCGGTCCCACCGCCAGTTGCCACGCTCGCGCTCCTCCGGCTTGGGCCGCGTGGAGCGCTTCTTTTCGGGCCGCTCGCGGCGCGGCGGCGCATCGCCCCGGCCGCCGCCACGGGTATCCATGCCACCGCCGGGGCGGAAGCCACCCGGCCCGCGCGGAGGTCCGAAGTCGCGCGGCGGTCCTCCGCCGCCCGGCCGGGGCGGTCCGTAACCGCCGGGCCGCGGTCCGCCGCCGGGACCACCGGGGCCGCCTGGGCCGCGCGGAGGGCCGCCGGGGCCACCCGGGCCGCCGCCCGGCCGTGGTCCGCCGAAACCCCCGGGACGAGGCGCGCCGCCGAACCCGCCCGGGCGGGGCCCGGCCGGTTTCGCCTGCGCCTCCTCGACGATGATGGCGCGGCCTTGCAGCACGCGGCCCGACAGCTTTTCGATGGACGCCTTCGCGCCCTCGTCCGTCATTGTTTCGACGAAGGCGAAGCCGCGCGGCCGTCCGGTTTCGCGATCCAGCGCGACGCGAACACTGCGCAGCTCGATGCCGTCGCCCGTGAACGCCTCGCGCAGCTCCTGCTCCGTGACAGCGTACGAGAGATTGCCGATGAAGAGTCGAGTACCCATTACTTCTTTTCCGGTCTTCTTGGGGGCTGATTCAGGGTCGAAAACTCCGATTGCTACGCCGGCGGCGCCCCTGTCTTGTTGTTGACCCTGTCTCGAAGCTCCTTGCCGGCCTTGAATGTCGGCACCCGGCGTGCCTCGATCTGAATCGGCGCGCCCGTCTGCGGGTTGCGCCCCGTGCGCGCGGCCGATTCGCGAACCGCGAAAGCCCCAAAGCCACGCAAATCGATTCGCTCGCCCTTCGCGAGCCCTTCGGCGACCGCCTCGATCAGCGCATCGACCGTGATCTCCACCTGCTGCCTCGGCAGGTTCTTTTGCTGCGCGACGACGTCGACCAGATCAGCCTTCTTCATGGGCTTGGTGTTCTCCTTGGGGTTGTTTTCTATCGGGGATAAGTGGACCAGCGCAGCCGCTTCGCGTTAACCCCGCTAAAGATAGTGCGTCCACTTCGGAAAGGTCAAGAAGACCCCCCTCGGCGGGTCGGGGTGGCGGACCGGCTCAGATGAAGGTGTAGATGAGGGTGGCCTCCGTCAGGGTGTCCGCGCGGTCGGAGAAGGGCCGGAACGTGCTGGAATACATGAGTCCCGCCGGGGTGCCCGCGGGGATGGGGCGGGGCGGGGGATTCTGGTCGTAGCGCAGCGTGAACCCGAGGCCGACGCTGAGGTGGCCGAACAGGGTCGTCGTGACGCCCAGCTTGCCGACGACGCGCGTGTCGTGGAACGCGGACACCCCGGCGGTGGCGGGGGAACCGCTGCTCGCGTCGAGGGCCTTGGTCTCCTTGTTCAGGTTGAACAGCGCCTCGACGCTCGCGGTGATGCCGCTCGCCGGCGTCAGCTTGAGCGTCTCGCCCACGAACAGGCGCGCCGAGTGAATGCTGACGGGGTCGAGCGTGCGGCCGGGCTGGTCGACGTAGCTCTCGTACGAGTAGTCGTAGCCGACCTCGCTGACGAAAAGGTGCAGATCGTTCTTGACCAGCTGCCGGCTGTAGCCGACCTGGCCGCCCCCGAAGAACGCCTTGCCCGCGATCCTGTCCGCCGCCGCCTGCCCGGAGGCGTAGCCGGAGTTGTTGGCGGTGAAGAAGCGATCGTAGCGGGCCTTGGTCAGCCAGTTGTTGGTGGTCGTGACCTCGGTGCGTCCGAGCCCGTTGATGGTCATCATCGTCGGGTCCATCGGATTTGGGCCGATCTGCGGCGTCAGCACGTTCGACTTGCCGTAGGAGATCGCCGCGTCGAGCGAGAACTTGTTCGCCGACTCTTTGCGCGAGGCCGCGAGCCCGAGGCCGCCGTTGGTGGTCTGCGAGTTGCCGGTGGTCATCGACAGGATGCCCTTCGCCTGCACCTTCCACTCGACCGGCGGAGGCGGCGGCGCGCCCGCCTTGGTCTCGTCCATCTTGCCGTAGGTGAACGTCGGGTTGCCCTGCGCCGAGGCCGAGCCGGCGAGGAGCATCAGCGCCAGCGCGGCAAACACGCTGGTGCAGGCGCGGCAGCGGCGCGCCGCCTTCGGCACCGTCTCCAGGCACTCCGGGCACGTCTTCGTCTCCGGCGCGGCCGTCTTGCGGTTCACGGCGCCGACGATCTTCACCATGATGATGAAGACGACGAACGCCACGATCGTGAAGTCCACCAACGTCCCGAGAAAGTCGCCGACGCGGAAATGCAGCGGCGAGACTTCCCACTTCCGCCAGTCGCCCTCGGGGATCACCGCGTTGACGAGCGGCATCACCATGTCCGCGACGAGCGCGCTGACGATCTTTCCGAACGCGCCGCCGATGACGACGGCGACGGCCAGGTCGACGACGTTCCCCTTGTTGATGAACTCCCTGAACTCTTTCAACATCTTCATGGCGCGGGGAAGGTAGCCCGAACGACCCCAAAGCCAAACAGGCAAAGTTGGGCGACAGGCGGTACTGTAGGGCGCCCGAGATGAGAGGATTTTTGCTCGGCTTGGTGGTCGCCGGCCTGGGGTACGGCGGCTACCACTACTGGAAGGAGTTCATGCGCCCGCCGCCGAAGACCACGGCGACGGCGGATGCCGGCGCGCCGCCGAAGGAGGCGCGCGAGAAGAAGAAGAAGCGCCGGCGCGGCGCGATGCGCGTCGCGAGCAACGAGGCAGCGGGGCAGGGCGCGGGCCCCGGACGCGCGGCGTCGCCCATGGAGGCGGAGTCGGAGCCGGTGAAGCTGTCGGCCGCCGATCTGAAGCTGGTGAGCCAGGGCGACGATCTGTCGCGTCCCGACGTGATCCACCTGGGCGACGCGACCGACGACAGCGGCTCGCACGAGCTCACGCAGGACGACATCGACGCGCGCTTCCGCTCCAGGGAGGAGCCGATCCTCGGTTGCATCTCGCGCGCCCGGCCCGACGAGGACACCTACGTCCCCGGCCGCGTGACGGTGAAGTTCCGCATCCAGCGCACGGGCAACGTGCGCGGCGTGCGCGTCGAGGCGCCCGCGATCCTCCAGAAGGGCGGGATCTACGGCTGCATCAAGGGCGTGGTGCAGGGGATCAAGTTTCCGCCGTCGAGCGGCAGCCAGGTCGTGTCATACCCGTTCTCGCTGACCTGATCTCCCGTCGTCAACGTTCACGGGTACGGCTGCGTGCGTACTCCACGATCGTACGGGCCGCCTCGAGCGCGCGCAGGTCCGGCTTGCCGAGCGTGATCAGCTCGGGCGGTGCGGGCGGCGTGTCGCGCAGCAGTTGGGCCGCCGCGCGCACGTCGCCTGGGATCTCGTCGTCGCCGCCCTGCGCGAGGGCGACGACGTGCTCCATGTAGCTGCGGCCGTAGCGCTCGTCGGGCGCTTTCACCAGGACGGCGTTCCAGGCCATGCCCGCCGCGCGCCGGGCGTGCGTCACGCCGGGCCGGACCGCGCGCTGGGTCAGCTTCTCTTCCGCGTGGGAAAGCTCCGTCGCGGCGGCGGCGAGCCATTCCGCCGCGTCGAGGCGGTGGAGCCAGTGGCCGGGATCGCTGCCGGGCACGTCACGACCGCCAGACGTGGACGGCCTTTTCGGCGCTCGCCAGGTCCTGCTCGGTGTCGATCTCGCGCCAGCCGCCGTCGACCAGCACCGCCCCCATCGCGACGCCGTGCGCGGCGACCGCGTTGAGACCGTCGGATAGATAAGCCTGGCGCAGGGCCGCCGCGGCCCCGAACGGCGCCTCGAGGCCGCCCGCGCGCGCGGCATGCCAGACGTCGCGCAGCGCCGCCGCGCCGGCGGGCGCAAAGCACGCGAGGCCGGAGAACTCGCCGGCGGCATCGGCGGCGGCGACCTGGCGCTTGCCGACGCGCGTGACGAAGTGGGCGCCGGCGCGGGTCTCGACGCGCGCGAGCTCGGCCTCGCTCACGGGGTGCAGCGTGCGTCCCTCGTAAGCGTCTTGCCAGCGGCGGTCGACGATCAGGCTGATGGGTGCATCGGCGGCGGCCACGCGCCGCGCGTGGTCGGGCGAGAAGACGATGTCCGAATATGAGAACAGGAAGCCGTCGCGCATCTCCGCCTCGGCGTAGAACAGCGACGCGAGGATGTTGTTCTGCGCCCAGTCCGGATTGTCGACGAAGCGAAGCGCCGGACCGTTCCCGCCCGGGCCGGCGATGCGATCGCCCAGATAACCGCGCACGATGACGACCTCGTCGACGCCGGCGGCGGCCAGCGCGTCCAGTTGCCAGTGCAGGATGGAGCGGCCGCCCACCTTGACCATGCACTTCGGGATCTCGTCGGTCTCGACGCCGAGACGGCGGCCGCGGCCCGCGGCGACGATGATGGCCTTCATCGCTTGCGCCCCAGCGACCGCGCGATGCCCAGGAAGGAGCGCGCGGCGTACGCAGCGTTCATCACGATGTACGCGTGCAGGAAGATGTCGATGCGGTTGATGAGCGCGACCAGCCAGATGTGGCTCGGGTAGTGAACGATGAACCGCCCGAGCGCCTCGACCAGCGCCAGCGGCGAACGACGCGCCGGCGCTTTTTGTTCGAATCCCTCGCCGTAATCGCCGGTGCCGTGGCTCACGACCGCGCCGGTCGCCGCCGCGTACTCGGGACGGCGGACGAAGGTGGTCAGGCTGATCGCGCCCGCGACGGTGGCCAGGCCGGCGAGCCCCTCGAGCAGCCAGCGCGGATCGCGCGCGGGCAGCCAGAGACGGATCGCGATCGCGGCGACGAGCGCGAACGCCTTCAGCTCGTCCATCAGGAAGTCGAGGTGCGCGCCCACCGGGGACGACGTGCCCTTGAGCCGGGCCAGCTGGCCGTCCGCGCAGTCGAGCACGTAGGACAGCTCGATGATGGCGGCGCCGCCGATCAGCGCGCCCCAGCTCGGCAGAAGCGCGAGCAGGGCGGCGCCGGCGAGGAACACCGGCAGCGTCGCGAACGTCACCTGGTTGGGCGTGATGCTTGTGCGCGCGAGCGGGACCACCAGCACCGCGGCGAGCGGGCGGGCGACGAACCGGTTCCAGACGATGTCGTTCGGCTTCCGCGTGCGGCGGTAAATGTCTGCGGCCGCGTTCAACATCTGGTTTCGACGACGTGCCCGATCAGGGACGCCTCCTCAATCGACGCTGCACGCTCCCACACCCCTCAACGGGCGAAGAAGAGCTGGATGGCGCCGATGAGCAGGAGGCCGACGGTGACGCCCACGGCCACGTAGGACCAGACCGGGGTCTCCTTCTTCGGCGCACGCGTCTGCGCCGTTTTTTCCGCGGCGGCGGACACGGGCGCGGGCACGGGCTTCGGCGCGGGGACGGGCGCCGGGGTCGACGTCCGCTTCGGCGCGTCGGCGGCGGGCGCGGAGCTGTAACCGTTGCGCGTGGCCGACGGGTCGTCCGCGGCGGGGGCGACTTCTGGCGCGGGTACGGCGACCTTGCGCGCGCCCGTCTTCGAGCGATCCTCGGCGGCGGGCGTCGGCGTCGGCACGGCGGATGCGCTCGGCTGCGTCGCCGGCGTGAAGCCTCCGAGCGAACCGGGAGTGGGCACGCCGAAGATCGTCTTCGTCGCGCTGGCGGCCGAGGGGCGAGACGCGACGGGGGCCGGAACCGGGCTGGCGGCGACGCCTGGCGGACGCAGGGGCGCGGCGGCGGGCGGAGGCGCTGCGCTGGCGGCGGGCGGCGGCGCAGCGGCCGCAGGTGGTGGGGAAGCCGCCGGTGCAGCCGGGCTGCTCGGCGACGTCGTGCGTCCCGCCTCTTTCGCGGCGGCCGCCTTGGCGGCTTCCGCAGCGGCGCGGGCCTTGATGATCTCCGCGGCGGGCATTCCGAAGATCGTCTTCGTCGCGCTCGCGTGGCGCGCGGCCTGCGCCGACGGCGCGGGCGCGGGAACCTTGGCGGGAGCCGCGGCGGCGGCCTGCGGGCGCTTGGGCGCCACGGCCGGCAGCTTCATCGGCTGGACGATCAGGCGGTAGTTGCCCGACGCCCACTGCATCACCTCGGCGAGCCGCTCGGGCGCGTCGATACCGCCGACCGTCACGTTGCCGATCTCGCCGCGCTTGTATTCGACGCGTGCGTTCTCGCTGCCGCGCCAGACTTCGATCGCGCAGGTGATGACGTAGTCCTCGCAGTAACGCATCAGGTGGGCGAGGGCGCGGCTCTCCAGCGTCCCGGAATCGGGACCCGGATAGGTGAGGTCGCCGTCCGCCGGATTCGGCAGGCGCTGTTCGACGCGGAAGCGCGTCGGCTTGGCGCCGCGCAGCCTGTCGAGCGAGTCATCCGTCGACTTGCCGCCAAAGAGCGCATCGGAGACGCCGCCCGCGAGCAGGTGCACCTCGCCGATGGCCGCATCGCCCGTCGCGCCGAGAACCTCCACGCGCGCCGACAGGGCGGGCGCGCTCAGGATCGCGATCAGGTCGTCGAGATCGCCACCGCTCCAATCCTGCGCGGCCGACTTGGCGGCAGCGCCGGCGCCGTCAGCGGATTTGGGCAGCAGCGGACCGCGGCAAATGGGACAAACCAGGCCGGTGGCGCCGTCGGGGGCGTCGAAGCTCAGCTGGCAGTTGCCGCACGAAACCTGCATCAGTTCCTCCGGAATTCCCTAGCGCGTTTTTGAACTAGATCCGCATATTTGTCCAGCCCCCACGTTGCGGCCGGAATCAGTTACCGCCGCCTGCGCCGCCGCTGCCACTCGTGCCGCCCGCGCCGGTGTCGCCACCGGTGCCCGTGTCGCCGCCCGCGCCGCCTCCGCCCGTGCCGCTCGTTCCGGCGGACCCACCAGCGCCACCGCCGCCGCTTCCCGCGGCGCCGCCCGCTCCGCCTGCGCCGTCGTCAGGCGCATCGGTCGCATCGAGCGCGCCATCGGTCGAAGGCCGGACCTCGCGCACGGGCGCGTCGAAATCCGATCCCGCATCGGGATCTCTGGCGATCCACATGTCCATCGGGGACGACTCGCAACCGAGCGCGCCCGAGACCAGCAACGCCAACGCGAGCCCCGTCAGAAATCGCGGCCGCATGGCAAGCATGCGGCACGGTAGCAAGCGCTGCTCCGGTCCGCAAGAACGCGCCCGGAAAAGTGTTAGGGAGGCTGACGACCGCGCGCTATCTTCCCGGCACCATGGGTGAGCGTGAACTCGCGAGTCGTGTCTTGCGCCGCTGGCTGGGCGTGTGTCTGGTGGTGGGGCTGGGCGCCTGCGCGGAGAAGGCGCCGCCCGCGCAGACACCCAAGGCCGCGCCGCTGACCACGCCGGTCGCCACCGGCATCCCCGCCGGACCGGCTGTCGAGATAATGCCCGCGGCGTCCGCCCGCCCGTATCTGCTCGGGACCGTCACGATCAGCTCGGTCGACCGTCTGCTGGGCAACGGGACAAAGCTCGTCTCGCAGGCGATGCCGCTGCCGATGGACGCCGCGCAGCTGCGCGACATGATCCTGTCGCAGGCGGGGCTGCCGCCTGAGGTCTCCGCCAACATCGATTTCGCCGGCCCGGCGGCGGCGGCCTTCGTCGCGCTCGACAGCAAGGGCAAGAGCGGCGCCGTCCTCGCGGTGCCGGCGCGCGGCCCGGCCGAGGCGCAGAAGATCATCGACGCGCTCGGCAAGAAGATCTCGACGCGCGGTCCGGCGACGCTGATCGAGGGGAACACCGGCGGCCGCGGCTGGCTCTACACGGCGGGCAACGTCGTCGTGCTGAGCGACGAGATCGATGCGCTTTCGCGCGGGACGATGCTGACGCTGGAGGCGCGGCGCGCGGGGACGGACGACATCATGGCCGTCATGTTCCCCGACGCGATCGCGCGGGGGAACGGCACCGACGTCAAGAGCGCCGTCGACAAGATGCTGAAGGAGATGCAGCAGACGCAGGCCGCGGCCGCGAAGGCCGCCGGCGGCGACTCCGCGGCGAACGAACGCTCGATGCAGGCGCTGGGCGAGGTCATCGCGCTCGCGGGCGACACGTCGAGCATCGAGGCCGGCCTGGTCTCCGATCCGGCGCGCGGTCTGATCGTGCGCGTGCGCTTCAACGCGCGGCCCGGCACCAAGCTGGAATCCGTCGCCAAGGAGGTCAAGCCGTTCAAGCTGGATCCGGCGGTCGCCGCGACGAACGCGAGCGGTCGGTTCCTCGTGGGCGCGAGCAGCATCGGGCCGTTCTGGCGCGGGACGATCGCCACCTACCGCGACCGTCTGGCCGCGGACAAGCAGAAGGGAGCCGCGCCCGCGCTCGCGTATTTCGACGCCGTCGTCGACGCCATGGCGGGACAGCAGTCGGGCAGCCTGTCGTTCTACAAGGAGGCGCCGTTCCTCGCGGGCGCGTTCTCGATCCCGCTCAAGGATGCGGCCAGCGCGGGGAAGGTCGCGACGGCGCTGGGCACGCTGGACAGCGCGTCCGCGTCCGCGTTGCTGCGCGCGCAGCTCGGCGACACGTCGATGCTGGACTGGACGGTGAAGAAGGAGACGATCGGTAAGTTCAAGGCCCAGCACTTTCGCGTGAAGCTGAAGAGGAAGGCGATTGAGGCCAAGGAACTACAGAAGCGGCTGGCGGGGCAGACCTTCGACGTCTACTGGACGGTCGCCGACACGCGAATGCTGCTGACGCTGGGCAAGGACGCGAAGAACCGCCTGGGCGCGATCGCGGCCGGGAAGACGCCAACGGAGACGAACAAGGCCCTCGGCGAGGCGCAGGCCGCGGCCGCGGCGCGCGATGTGTTTTGCTATCTGGACGTCGGGCCGCTGCTGGCGATGATCGGCTCGCTGTCGGACGAGCAGCGGCTGGCGTCGCTGTCGCACGGGAGCAGCAGCCCCATCCCCGTCATCTTCACGGCGGGCGGTGACGGCATCGGCAAGCTCTGGACGATCGACATGACCGTGCCGATCGCGGCGTTCACGGGAATCGGAACGCTGATCGCCGCCGGCATGGGCGGCGGGAACTAGAGCGTCTTACCCGTCCTCGTCCTCGTCCTCGT
>Ga0070690_100000847_pt1 | contig 15519 bp, 14 predicted proteins | sample KBSS33HmetaG_FD_64671 | JGI IMG/M metagenome (GOLD analysis project Ga0070690, IMG submission 64671) | Switchgrass rhizosphere microbial communities from Kellogg Biological Station, Michigan, USA - KBS S3-3H metaG | ecosystem: Host-associated > Plants > Roots > Rhizosphere ... | reverse complement strand
GACGGGGGTCGTCGATCCCCGATATAGTGAGGCGGTGATACGGCTGGGCCGGTGCTCGAGGGTCCTCCTTCTGGTCTCGATCGCCGGCGTCACGATCGTCTTCCACTGCCTCACGGTTTGACCCGCGCGATATAGTCGTCGCGTGACGCAGCTGGTCCGGCGCTACGACATCGGCGGTCTGGTGGCCGAGGGCGGGATGGCCGAGATCGTCGCGGCGAGCGCGATGACCGAGGCGGGCGTCTCGAAGCGCGTCGCCCTCAAGCGCATCCGTTCCGAGTCCAGCGCGGACCCGATGTTCGTGGCGCGCTTCTTCGATGAGGTGCGCCTGGTCATGCAGCTGTCGCACGCGAACGTGGTGCAGGTGTTCGACTTCGGGCGCACCGAGACGAACGAGTTCTTCCTGGCCATGGAGTTCGTGGAGGGGGTGGACCTGCAGCGCCTGCGGCACGTGTCCGGCGCAGAGCGGCTGCCGCCCGCGGAAGCGCTGCACATCGTCGCGCAGATGCTACGCGGGCTCGACTACGCGCACCGGCGAACCGACACCGACGATCGCCCGCTCGGCATCGTCCACCTGGACGTCAAGCCGGCGAACGTCCTTGTGTCGTTCGAGGGCGAGGTGAAGCTGACCGACTTCGGCGTGGCGCGGTCGCGCGATGTGCGCCGCCCGGTGGTCGGCATCAGCGGCACCATTCCGTTCATGTCGCCCGAGCAGACGCGGGGCGAACCGCTGGACCTGCGCTCGGACGTGTTCTCGGCGGGCGTCGTGCTCTACACGCTGCTGGCGGGCGCGTGCCCGTTCGGCGAGGAGGACTCCGGCCAGACGCTGTTCGAGATCCAGCGCTGCCAGTACCGCGCGCCGGCCGGCGTCGGCGGGTTCGAGACCTTCGAGCCGCTGCTGCGGCGCGCGCTCGCGCTGCGGCCCGAGGATCGCTTCCCGAGCGCGGGCGCGTTCGCCGACGCGATCGAGGAGTTGATGTTCGCGCAGGGCTGGCGCGGCGGCGCGACGGCGCTGCGCGATCGGATGCGCGCGGCGTTTCCGAACGAGCGCGAGCGGCTGAACGCGCTGTTCGATCCGGCCACGCGCCGCGAGGGGCTGGCCGTCACGCGGGCGGCGAGCGCACGCGAGGGAACGGTGCTGTCCCGGGTGATGGGCGCCGCGCCGGTCGCGGAGGCGCCCGGGCGGCAGACGCAGGTGGCGGCGGAGGTGCCCCGGCCGCGCGGGCGAGGACGGGCGATGGCGGTGGTGGGAGTGGTGGCGATGGTGGCGGCGGGGGCGGTCGTCTTCGTGTCGCGGCGCCCTGGCCGGATGTCGAGCACGAGCACGAGCACGAGCACGAGCACGAGCACGTCTACGAGCACGGGGACGCCGACGAGCACGAGCACGAGCACGCCGGTGGCGAAACCGACGGCGACGGCTGTCGCGCCGGTCGTGGCGAAGGTGGTTGAGCCGGAGGTCAAGGAGCGGGCCGTTGCGCCGGTTGCGATGGGGACCATCTCGGTCAACGCCAACCCGTGGGCCACGGTGCGGGTCAACGGGAAGCTCGCGGGGACGACGCCGGTGCTTCGATTTCCGGTGCGCGCGGGGCGGGCATCTGTGACGATCGAGAATCCGAAGTTCGGACGCAAGCAGATGGAGGTCAAGATCGAGCCCAAGAAGGACACGCCGCTGATCGTCGATCTTCACAAGGCGGGGGACGCGCCATGAGCGACGCAAAGAGCAAGCGCCCGCCCGACGCGGCGACGCGGACGCTGGCCGGGCCCCGAACGCTCGCGCTCCCCAAGGTGCGTCTCAAGGTGCTCAAGGGGCCAGACAAGGGAACGACCGTGACGCTGGAGCAGGACGAGATCTTGATCGGCGGCGCGGACGGGGCGCACCTGCGGCTCACCGATCCGACCGTGTCGCGCAACCACTGCGCGATCCGGTTCACCCCGAAGGGGGCGCTGCTGCGCGATCTCGGGTCGACGAACGGCAGCCGCATCGACGGCGTCGAGGTGCGCGAGGCATTCGTGCCGCGCGGCGCGACGCTGGATCTCGGGCACACGCAGGTTCGCTTCGAGACGCTCGACGAATCGGTCGAGGTGCCGCTGGCGGACTCGGAGCGCTTCGGCCGCCTGTGGGGGCGGTCGACGGCGATGCGGCGGCTGTTCGCGCTGGCGGGCCGCGTGGCGGCGTCGGAGGTGACCGTGCTGATCGAAGGCGAAACCGGCACCGGCAAGGATGCCCTCTGCGAGGCGATTCACCAGACGTCGACGCGCGCGGCCGGCCCGCTGATCGTCGTCGACTGCGGCGCCGTGCCGCCCAACCTGTTCGAGTCGGAGCTGTTCGGCCACGAGCGCGGAGCATTCACCGGCGCCGACCGCGCGCGCGCCGGCGCGTTCGAGGAGGCCGAGGGCGGCACGCTGTTCCTCGACGAGATCGGCGAGCTGCCCCTGCCCCTTCAGCCGAAGCTGCTGCGCGTGCTAGAGGCGCGCGAGGTGCGGCGCATCGGGTCGGCGCAGCCGCGGAAGATCAACGTCCGCGTCATCGCGGCGACGAACCGCGACCTGCGCGAGGAGGTGAACCGCGGCACCTTCCGACAGGACCTGTATTTCCGGCTGGAGGTGATGCGCCTGCGCGTGCCGCCGCTGCGCGAGCGGCCCGACGACATCCCGGTGCTGGTGGAGCACTTCAGGACGCTGGCCAGGCCGGGCGACGCCGCGCCGCCGTTCTCCGAAGAGAACATGCGCAACTTCGTGGCGCACCCGTGGCCGGGCAACGTGCGCGAGCTGCGCAACGCCGTCGAGCGCCTCAGCGTGATCGACGACATTCCCTTCGCCACCCCCGCCGCGCCCGAGCCGGCCGAGGGCGGGCCGGCGATCGACATCCGCGTGCCCTTCAAGGACGCCAAGAACGCGCTGACCGACGACTTCGAACGCCGCTACCTGACCGCGATGCTGGAGGCGACCGGCGGCAACATCTCCGAGGCCGCGCGACGCGCCGGCATCGACCGCGTCTACCTGCTGCGGCTCATGGGCCGCTACGGCCTGCGCAAGCCGCGCGAATAGTCACCCCTTCGCCTTGATCGGGTACGCGTAGATCTGCCCGTCGGCGAACAGGTAGAGAAGGCCATCCACCAGCAGCAGGAATCCCTGGCCGCTGCGGCCGCCGCCGCCCGGGATCCAACTCCGTTCCAGCGTCCGGCCGGTGGGGACGTCGATCGCCCGCAGCTCGAGCTTGCCGCCAGCCCCCGCGCGCGTGCTGACATACAGACGATCGCCCACCAGCAGCGGGAGACCCATCATCCCGACGTCGGTTTTCCAGTGCGCCTTCCCCCAGCGTTGCAGCTTGTCCGTGTCGACGATGAGGTCACCGTCCGGCAGCCCAATGGGCGGCGTCTCGAAGTCATCGTCCTTGTCGTCCGCCTTTCCCACGATGACCGCACCGCAGTTTTCGATGGGTTCGCCCAGGCTCTTCTCCCTGTTCTTGATCCGGTTCTTGCACTTACCCGGATCCATCCGGACGAGCACCTCCTCCCTTGCGCATTCCTGGTAGGTGCACTTCTTCTCGTCGACCGTCCTTTTGTAGGCGAACAGCGCAGTACCGCCCGCCTCGACGGCCAGCGGGCCTCCCGTCGAAAACGACATCGCGGCGTACTCCTTGCCGAACCGGTCCGTCAGGAACAACCGGCTCACGCCCAGGACGACGCGGGCGCCTGACGGGAGAATCCAGAGCTCGGGGGGCGTGTAGAGGCCCTCGCTGACCTTACCCGAGGGGACGAGACAGCCCGACGACTTGCGCGCGCAGGCGCGCGGATCGGCGAGGAACAATCGGCCCGTGTAATCCGCGAGCACTGTCTGACCGCCCGCGTGAGCCGCGCCCATCAACCACGAGTCTTCGCGGGAGTCCTTGTCGAGAATCGGATGAACGCCTTTCCACTTCTCGCGGCCGCTCTCGACATCCAGGCAGGCGAAGCGCTCCTCGTAAAAGATCAGCACACAACCCGACTCGGGGATGGAGACCAGGCGCATCGTCTCGAACGGCTTGCTCCAGACGACCTTCTGGCCGCGCACGGCGAACACCAGCTTCTTGCCGGCGATGACGACCCGCCCGCCGCCGACGTCGACCGCGTCGTTCACACTGTCGGGCAAGCGCATTTGCCAGCGCGGGGACGGACCATCCGCCAGCGGCTCCGACGAAACGAGCCCGGCGAACTTCTCCCACTCCCGGACGCACGCGGGCGTCTCCATCTTCTCGAAGTCGCCGAGGCACGCAACCAGCGCGTCAGGCCACTGCATGCACTGGTCGATGGCCTCGGCGATCTTCGCCCGCGCCGCCTTGTCGTCGAGCTTCAGGCACTTCTTCACATTGCCGGGGTTCGCGCGCAGGCACTTGGTCGCCTCGGTCTCACCGGTACTCAGACCATCGGCCAGGTTCTGTGCCACGCCGGCGGCCAGCGCGGCGACGATGCCGATCGACCTGTCGACGGCCTTCGTGCACGCCGCGCGCTTCGCGCCATCGCCGGCGGGGACTGCGGCCGCAGTCGCGGCCAGCAGCCATGCCAGCAGGGAGGCGGTCACGCCGCCAGCTTACATCACCCGCAGGTCCCGTCGGCCTTCGGCACGCCGCACTCGTACTTCGGGCAGCACGTCGCCGGGTCGGTGGCGACGATCTTCGCGCACGCGCAGGCGGGCGCGGCGCACACGCTTGGCGCGCCGGTCGACGTGTTCGTCGTGGCGCGATCGCAGACCGGGCACGTGTAGGTCTGGCAGCACGTGTTCGGGTCGATGCCGTTCGGAATCGGCGTCTGGCCGTTCGGGCAGACCGGCGCGAAGGTCGGGCAGGCGACCGGCTTGTTCGGATCGCACGTCGTCGTCCTCGGCACGCACTTCCCGGCGCACGTCTGACCCTTGCAGTTTCCGTTCGCGTCGCAGACGCAGGTCGGATCGCTCGTCGGGCACGCGCAGACGGGCGTGGGCGGTACGCTGGTCCCCGTCGACGGATCCGTTGTCGGACCGGGCGTGCCACCCGTCGTGGTTCCGCCGACGCTGCAGCCCCAGCCGCTGCACTGCACGTCGCACATCTGACCGCTCGGGCAATCGGTGTCTACGCGGCAACCGGCCGTGATGTTCGGGACGCAGACGCCGTAGCAGGCGGTCGGGTCCGGCGGGCAGTCACGAACCTCCCAGCCGCAGCTGCCGTCGGCGTTCAGCAGGCAGCGATTGGTCGGACCGGCCGTCGAGCCGTCCGGGCAGATCTTGTTAGGCAGACCCAGCGCAGGACCGCACTTCGAGGCGTCGCACGTGGGCGCGTTGGGGCCGGCTGCGGTCGTGGCCGGCGGCGGCAGGCGGCAGGCCGACAGGTCACAAGTCTCGTCGGCAGCGCAGCTCGAGTTGTCCTTGCAGGCGCCGCGCGCGGGCTCGCAGCGGCAGGGGCCGCCGCAGACGTCCTTCTTGTCGCAGACGATCTGCTCGCCTGCCTTGCAGCTCGGCGTCGTGCAGCCGCAGTTGGCCGGCGTCGTGGCGACGCCTGTCGCATCGATCACCGGCGTGCACGGACACTGGTAGACCGGGCAGCAGTCGGCCGTCTGGCCGACGATGACGGGATCGACGCCGGGACCGCAGTACGGCAGCGCCAGCGTGCAGGCGACGTTGGTCGTGTCGCAGACGCACTTGTCGACCGTGGGATCGCAGACCGACCCGTCGGGCTCGCAGCGATAGGCCGGGCAGCAGTCCTCGATCGCGGTGCCGATCCAGAGCTTCGTCCGCGCGGGACAGATCGGCGCGGGCGTCATCAAACAGGTCCGCGCGGCCGCCTGACACAGCGGCTGGCAGGTGAAGTGCGGGCAGCAGTCCGCGGAGTAGTCGATCACCGGCTCCTGGCCGTCCGGGCAACGGGTCACGTTGACCGCCGGGCAGGCCTTGATCTGGTCCGCCGTGCAGGCGCTGGGGAGGTTGTTGCGGAGGCGCGCCTCGACGTTGGGATCGAGCGTCGACGAACCGGTGTCACAGGCGGCGAGGCCGAAGCCGGCGCTCGCGGCGGCCAGCAGGACGACGTTCAGGTATCGAGTTTTCATCGCGGGCTCCTGTCAGATAGTGAAAAAGCGGAGGCTACGCGCTGGCAAACAGCAAGGCCCGCGCCAGGGCCGCCGGCCGCGAAAACCGCGGTCTCGACGCGGCCCGCCGCGGCGCCGCCTATGGACTCCCGTCAATACCTCCTTGTCCACCGTCCATAGGCCCCCCTCCCCCGTCCTGGAACACGGGCTCTGCCGGCAGCTTCTTGCAGAGGCAGCCGCCCTGAACGTGATCGCACACGACCAGATCGGGCGCGTGGCAGACCTCGGCGCAGGTGCCCCCATCGGGCGGTAGAGAGAAGAACTCCTCCGGATCGCCGCACGGGCGGATCACCGTCACCGGCAGCTCGATGACTCCGCCGACGAAGTCGCCCACCTTCTGGCCCATGCCGCCGACGGTCGTGCCCGAGAAGACCTTCTTCGGCTGACATTCAACGGAGCTGCAGCCGGTCGCCGGGTAAACGCGAAGGCCGTCGAGCGTGATCGGCAGCGGCGTGTCGGGCGACAGCTTGAACACCTCTTGCCCCCTGGCGACGTCCGCGAGGTCGCAGAGGTTGTCGAGCGAGACGGGCAGCCGCTGGCAGTGACTGCTCGTTTCGTCGCCGCCCGTCGTGAACTGCAGATAGTTCACGCACCGCAGGTTCGTCTGCGCGCTGCAGGTGCCGCCGTCGAAATCCAGCTTCAGCTTGAGTTGCACCTGCGGCTGCTTGCAGGCGCCGCCGAGTGCGAGCGCGAAGAACGCGAAGAGGAATCGCCTCATGGCGGCTCCAGCCTGACCGACACGTCGTTCGAGCGCGTCGCGAAGTAGACGCCCGCTGCGGCCGCGCCCGCGGCGGCGATCGCCAGCGCCGTCCAGAGGTACCAGCGCGAGGGCCGCTCCGGCGCGCTGATCGTCACTGTCGCCGCGCGCCGGAAGCGGAGCGGCGCCGCGGCGTCGCCGGCGCGGCAGGCGACGGCCCCTCCGGCGTCGCGGCCCTCGACGTAATACTCGACGTCCCATCCACTGTCGTTCGCGAGCAGCGACGGCAGCACGACCGTGAACCGCCCAGCGCCACGCGCCTCGAGGCCCAGGCGAAGGAAGTCCGTGCTGCCGGTGCGGCGAACGAAGGCGACCGCGCTGGCGAGGCCCGGATCCGCGGCGCGCGCCTCCAGCGCCGGAACGCCGGCGGGCGTCTCGAACGCCAGCGCCTCCAGGCGCTGCGTGCGCTCGACCAGCCCGCGCACCGCCGCCGACAGCCGCTCCAGCTCCGTGTCCAGCAGGCGCGACGGTTCGACGGGCTTGAGCGCGTGCTCGCCCGCGGAGAACACCAGCGCCTTGAGCGCGCGCCCGCGGTCGCGATCCAGCACGACGACCCAGCGGGCGTTCTCCTCGGCGGCGAGCGTGTCGAGCAGCAGCGGCTCCAGGTACCAGGCGGGATCGGAGGCGATGCGCTCGCGCAACTGATCGCGAAGGCCGTCCTTGCCGGCGGGCTCCAGCGTCACGGTCGTGGCGTCCGTCGGACAGAGGGCGAGGTGCGGCTTCGACCCGGCGCGCGTCAGCTGAAGAAAGCAGCGCCCCTGCGGCAGCGCGATCTTCGCCGGCGTCCGCCCGGCGAGCTGACCGTTGACCTCGATCTCCGCGCCGGCGGGCTCGCTGGCGAGCTCGATGCTGCGCCGCGGGCGGGCACGCGCGGCGGTGCGCGCCGCCTTGTAGGCCTTCAGCACCGCGGGCGGGTAGTCGGCCTCGTCCAGCTCCACGTCCACCGCCGCCTCGCCGGCGCGCGCGAACGCGTCCGACGCGCGCGCCTCGCCCCGCGCCTGCGCGATCCGGCCCTGGAGGAGCTGCACCCGGACGTACGCCGCCTCGTGCCGCGCCGACGGCGGCAGGCCGTCGATGATCTTCCCGCACTCGGCCAGACGCGCCGCCGCGCCGTCGAATTTCAGCGCGAGGAAATCGGCCTCGGCCGCGCGCAGCAGCTCGTCGAGGCGTTTCTCGTCGGCGGCGACCGTGCTGCTGGCGGCGGACGCCGGAAAGCGGCGCGCGACGTTGTCGGGCCCCAGCGTCTCCAGCGTCGCCCACGAGAACGCGCGCTCGACCTGCGGTTCCAGCGCCGCGCTGCCCTTCGGCAGGCACACGACCACGCGGGGCGCGGCGGTCGCGGGCGCGCGGGGTACGGTGGCCGCCGCCGGCGCGGCGGCCGGCTCGCCCACCAGCGGCACGACGGGGCTCGCGGGCGCCGCCGCCAGCAGAGTCACCGCCAAGGTCGCAAAGCCGCTCATCGCCGCGCCTGCCGAGGCAAAACCCAGACCAACTTCTGAGCCGGCGCTCGGGATTGAACCGAGGACCTACGCTTTACGAAAGCGTCGCTCTACCACTGAGCTATGCCGGCCGATTTGAAGGACTAAGCCCTTAACATGCCGGGCGCCTCGGCGCCAAGGGGCACGCCCCAACTCGCCGGCTCCCGCGACGCCACCACAAAAAAAGGCCGCCTCCAGCGGTTAGCCGGAGACGGCCGTAATGCCAAACGGTTGTGCGACGGCTACTTCTTTTCCTTCTTGTCGCCGGCCGCCTTGTCGCCTTCCGCCTTGGGAGCGGGAGCGGCCTTCTTGTCCTTCGCGCCGGATTCGTCCTTGGCGGCTTTCGTGTCCTTCTCCGCGCCGGCGGCCATCGCAATCGCGGCGCTGCCGGACACCACGAACGCAGTCAACATCAGGGTCGTGAGGAGCTTCTTCATGGGGCTCTCCTTCCTTTCGCGCGGCAGAGTACCGTCGGTTCCCAAGATGAGCAAGGCACCATAAGTGATGTAAATCGTTTGAATTATTTTGGTGCCCGTACATTGAAGTCGGTATGAAGGACGTCTGACCCGGCGGCGTGCGACGCGCTGCAGCCGGGACGTTTCCGGTTCGCCGCGGCGACGCGATGCGAAACCGATCGCCCCGGTGGCCGAAACAGGGGCGTGCGCGCAGTCGGAATTCTTGTGGTGGGGTGGCTGGCGAACGTAGCGTGGGGGCGTGGTGCTGCTCCGCCGATGGCTGCCGTCGCTGCTGCTGGCGGCGGCGCTGACCTGCGGGACGTCGGCACGTGCGGACTCCCCTGCTCCCGCGACCGCGCAGCTGCGCATCGACTTCCTGTCGGTGGGTCAGGGGGACGCGGCGCTGGTGACGTCGCCGGCCGGCAAGACGGTGCTGATCGACGGCGGGCCGCGGGAGGCTGGGCCCAAGCTGACCGCGCTGCTGCGCGAGCGGAAGACCACGGCGATCGATCTGGTGCTGCTCACGCACCCTCACGAAGACCACCTGGGCGGGCTGACCGCGGTCGTGCGCGCTTTCGAGGTCCGTATGTTCATGGCGGGGCCGTCTCAGCACGACAGCCAGGTCTACCAGCGGCTGCTGGACACGCTCGACCAGCGGAAGATCCTGTTCCGCAACGCCGAGCGCAACCGGACCATCGACATCGGCGGCGGCGCGACTGTCACGCTGCTGTCCCCGCCCGACCCCGCGATCACGCATTCGCGCTCCGACGTCAACGCGAACAGCGTGATCGTCCGAATCGACTATCGGGAGATCGGCGTCCTGTTCGCGGCGGACGCGGAGCCGCAGACCGAGCGGTGGCTGCTGACGTCGGGCGCGCGCCTGCCGGCGCAGATCCTCAAGGTGGCGCACCACGGCGGCCGCTATTCGTCGACGCCCCGGTTCCTCAGTGCGGTCTCGCCGATGGCCGCGGTGATCTCGGTGGGCGCGGTGAACGAATATGGCCATCCGACGCCGCAGGCGATCGGGCGGCTGGAGCGGGCGCACGCGCACGTTTACCGGACCGACCAGGATGGGACGGTCACCGTCGAGACGGACGGCGCGCGCATCGAGCTGACGACGGCCAACGGCAAGCGCGAGATACTGAGGTCGCGATGACGAAGCCGACTCCCAAGACGAAGACCACCGCCGTGTTCGTCGACGCGGTCGAGAACGGGCGCGCGCGCCTGCTGCTGGGCGACGATGCCTTCACGGTACCGGTGGCCCTGTTGCCCGACGGCGCGGGCGAAGGCACGTGGCTGAACCTGACCGCGACGGTGACGCCGCCGCAGGCGGATCCGGATGCGCTTCGCCGGAAGCTGGGCCGCGACGATCCGGGCGGGCCGATCAAGCTCTGAGACCGCGGACCCTCACCCCGACCCTCTCCCGAAGACGGGAGCGGGTGACGCACTCGCCTAACCCGCCTACTTCTTGCTGATGTTGAACAGGCGCTTGATCGGGTCGAAGTAGCGGTCCACCACGCGCTCTTTCAGCGGAATGATCGCGTTGTCCGTGATCGTGATGCTCTCCGGACAGACCTTCGTGCAGCACTTGGTGATGTTGCAGTAGCCGACGCCGTACGCCTTGCGCAGCTCGGGGACGCGGTCCTCGGTGTCCAGCGGGTGCATCTCCAGCGCCGCGACGTGAACCAGGAAGCGCGGGCCGATGAACTCCTCGTGCTTGTGGTGGTCGCGCAGCACGTGACAGACGTCCTGGCACAGGAAGCACTCGATGCACTTGCGGAACTCCTGCACGCGCTCGATGTCTTCCTGCTGCATGCGCCAGGTGCCGTCCGCCGCGTCCGGCGGCCGCGGCTTGAATGGCTTGATCTCCGTCTTGACCCGGAAGTTCCACGACACGTCGGTGACCAGATCGCGGATCGACGGGAAGGTGTGCATCGGCTGCACGGTCACGGGCTCGTTCAGGTTCAGGTCCGACAGCCGCGTCATGCACATCAGCTTCGGCATCCCGTTGACCTCCGCCGAGCACGACCCGCACTTGCCCGCCTTGCAGTTCCAGCGCACCGCCAGGTCGTTCGCCTGCTCCGCCTGGATCTGGTGGACGGCGTCCAGCACGACCATGCCCTCGTCGACCTTGGTGTCGTAGTCCTTGAACGCGCCCTTGCCCCGCTCGCCGCGCCAGATGCGAAACGTCGCCGTGCTCGCCATCTATTTGTTCTCCTCGATCACCTGCTTCAGATCGTCGCGCATGGGCGCGATCATTTCGCGGCGCAGCTCGGGCCGGCCGCCCATGCCCTTGCGCACCACCAGGTTGAACTTCTCGAACGCTGCGTCCTTCGCGGGATGGTCCTCGCGGAAGTGCCCACCGCGGCTCTCCTTGCGCTCCATCGCGCACATCGTGACCGCCTCCGCGCAGACGAGCAGGTTCGACAGATCGAGCGCCGTGTGCCAGCCCGGGTTGTACTCGCGGTTGCCGACGACAGCGACCTTGGCGGCGCGCGCCTTCAGCCCCTGGATGGCCTCCAGCGCCTTCTTCATGTCGGCCTCGTTGCGCACGATGCCGACGTTGTCCTGCATGACGTCCTGTAGCTCGTACTGGACCTTGTAGGGTCCCTCGGCGTCGGCCGCGCCGCCGCCCCGTTCGAACGGCGCCAGCGCCGCGCGCGAAGCAGCCGAGATTTGCCCCTCGTCGATCGAGACGGCGCCGCGCTCCTTGGCGAACTTGGCCGCGTACTCCCCTGCCCGCTTCCCGAACACCAGCAGGTCCGACAGCGAGTTGCCGCCCAGCCGGTTCGCGCCGTGCAACCCGGCCGCGCACTCGCCCGCCGCGAACAACCCCGGCACCGTCGACATCTGCGTATCGCCGTCGACGCGCACGCCGCCCATGATGTAGTGGGTCGTCGGCCCCACCTCCATCGGCACCTCGGTGATGTCGATGTCGGCGAGCTGCTTGAACTGGTGGTACATGCTGGGCAGCTTCTTCTTGATGTGCTCGGCCCCGCTCGGAAGGCGCGACTTGATCCACGCGATGTCCAGGAACACGCCGCCGTGCGGGCTGCCCCGCCCCTCGCGCACCTCTTTCATGATCTTGCGCGCGACGTGATCGCGGGTCAGCAGCTCGGGCGGCCGGCGCGAGTTCTTGTCGCCCTGCGTGTACTTCCAGCCTTCCTCTTCACTGTCGGCGGTCTGGCCTTTGTAGTTCTCCGGGATGTCGTCGAACATGAAGCGCTTGCCATCCTTGTTGCGCAGGACGCCGCCCTCACCGCGCACACCCTCCGTCACCAGGATCCCCTTCACCGACGGCGGCCAGACCATGCCGGTCGGGTGGAACTGGACGAACTCCATGTCCATCAGGTCGGCGCCCGCGTCGTAGGCCAGCGCGTGCCCGTCGCCCGTGTACTCCCAGCTGTTGCTGGTGATCTTGAAAGCGCGGCCGATGCCGCCCGTCGCCAGCACGATCGCCCTCGCCTTGAACAACCGCAGGTAGCCGCGCTCGCGGTCGTAGCCGAGCGCCCCCGCGACCCGTCCCGCGTCGACGAAGATCTTGGTGATCGTGTGCTCCATGTAGATCTTCATGCCCTGGTGCACACCGTGATCCTGCAGCGTCCGGATCATCTCCAGGCCCGTGCGATCGCCGACGTGCGCCAGCCGCGGATAGCGGTGCCCACCGAAGTTGCGCTGCAGGATGCGGCCATCCTTCGTGCGGTCGAAGACGGCGCCCCAGGCCTCGAGCTCCCGCACGCGGTCCGGCGCCTCCTTGGCGTGCAGCTCGGCATGCCGCCAGTTGTTGAGGTACTGGCCGCCGCGCATCGTGTCTGCGAAGTGGACCTTCCAGCTGTCGCGATCGTCGACGTGCGCCATCGCCGCCGCCATGCCGCCCTCGGCCATGACCGTGTGGGCCTTGCCGAGCAGGGACTTGCAGATGAGGCCGACCGACGCGCCCGACGCCGACGCCTCGATGGCGGCGCGCAGCCCGGCGCCGCCCGCGCCGATGACGATGACGTCGTGCTCGTGCGTCTGCAGATTCGCTTCGCCGGCGGCCATCAGACGAACCTCAGGTCGTGAATGACGCCCATCGAGCAGAGCCGGATGTAGATGTCCGTGAAACCGACCCACACCAGGCTGAACCACGCCCACTTCGGGTGGTGCCGGTTGAGGCAGCTCACGCAGTCATAGCTCTTCTTGCGCACCGGCGACCGTGACAGCGTGTCGAGCACGCCGCCGACCAGGTGGCGGAACGAGTGGCAGCCCAGCGTGTAGCCGCCCAGCAGCACGACGTTGATCAGCAGGACCAGCGAGCCGACCCCGATGCCGAAGGTCGCATGGCCGGTCTTGGGGTTGTTGAACCTGAAGCCGTTCACCGCGTCGATCGACAAAAGGACGATGAACGCCAGCGCCGCGTACAGCGCGTACCGGTGGATGTTGTGGATGATGAGCGGCCACTTCGCCTCGCCGCGGTACTCGTCGCGCGGCTCGCCGACGGCGCAGGCGATCGGGTCGGCCCAGAACGCCTTGTAGTACGCGCCGCGGTAGTAGTAGCAGGTCAGCCGGAACGACAGCGGAAAGATCAGGATGAGCATCGCCGGCGAGTAATTGATGTAGGGGACCCAGGGCCATTTCCACGGCCCGAACACCGCGTGCGGCGAGCTCCCGAACAGCTCGGGCGAATAGAGCGGCGACAGGTAGTTGCCGTAGTGGTAGTGCTCGCCCTGGAAGAGCGCCCAGGTGACGTAGACGACGAACGACGAGAAGACGATGAACGTCGTCAGCGGCATCGCCCACCACAGATCACGGCGTTGGGTCTTTCCGAAACGGATCCTTTCCAGCGGAACGTCGACGGTGGCCATGTGGCGCGTGGAGAATAGTCGGGCGGGGCGAAAGTTTCAAAGCCCGTTACAATCACGGCTGTGTACCTGACCCTCTTCGTGATCGGGACGGTCGTGACGAACGCGCTCGCGCTCGTCATGCTGATCCGCGGACTGCGCGCGAAGACGCGGTCCGGCTGCAGCGAGCGCGCCGCCTGGTGCGTCCTGCTCGGGATCCTCCAGGGCGGCGTGTCGGTCGCCTGTTACGCCGCCGCTCTCGTCGCCGCGTTCGCGGGCGTGGCGAATGTCGATCCCTCCGAGAAGGCCACCGTGCTGTCCCAGAGCATCTCGGGGGCGATGCGGATCGTGTCGTGCGGCGTCCTCGCGACCCTGCCCCCCTTCATCTACGCGTGCGTCTTGTTCGTCCGCCGTTACCGCTTTCCCGCCGCTGACCATGCGTAGCCTGGCCCATTGGTCGTTGTTGGTGTTGACGGCGGGGGTGCTCGCGGTCGTGGGGTGCAAGTCGGGCGGGCAAACGCCGCGCGATGGTGACATCACCGGGGCGAGTGGCTCGGGCGGGACCGGCAACCCCGACGCGCCCGCGACGTCCGACGCGGTGACGAGCCTGGACTCCAACCCAACCTCCGACTCCGCCACCGGCCTCACGCCCACCGCCGCGTGCCGCGCGTCCATCGAGGCGCAGTGCCGCCGCCAGGTCGCTTGCCGAGGCGGCACCGTCGACGCGTGTACCGAGACCGTCATCAATCGCTGCCCGGATTACTACTTCAATCCCCGTTCGCTCCGAACGCCCGCCGAGATCGAGTCGTGCCTCGCCGCCCTCGGATCGATGACCTGTACGGATATCGCCATGAGCCTCGTGCCCCCCTGTCTGCGCTCGGGGACCGGCGCTGCGGGCGCCGCCTGCCTCTACAGCACGGAGTGCGAGTTCGGGTGCTCTGGTTTCTCCGATTGCGGGACCTGCTACAGCGGGAACCATGCCGCCACCGGACAGGCCTGCGACTCCACGCACCGATGCGACCCGACCGACTATTGCCACACGGTGAGCAAGACCTGCATCCCGAAGGCCTCCGTCGTCCACGCCGCCGAGGGCGATCCCTGCGACTTCACCGCCCAGCCCCCGGTGGGCTGCCAGGGCGACCTGGTCTGCGCCCGCACCACCACGACTGGAACGGCAGGCGTCTGCCGGCCGTTCCCGCAGCTCGACCAGCCGTGCGCGAGCAGCGGGGATACGATTGGCGGGCAGAGCGGGCTGGTCTGTGCCGCCGGCCTCGGGTGCAACACGCAGACGATGACCTGCCGGCCCGTATCACCCTCCACCGGCGGCTGCGGCGACGGCGGCGCCTGCGACGACGCCTCGTTCTGCAGGGGGGCCTTCGGCCCAAACGCCACCTGCGCGCCTCGCGCGTCCGTCGGACAGGCCTGCCGCAATTACGACTCGGCCGCGGGGCTCGAGACCCAGTGCACGCTGGGCCTGCAGTGCGTGCTCGCGCCCGACGCCGGGTCCGAGGGCACCTGCGTCAAGCCCGGGGCGCTCGGTGACGCCTGCGACAAGGCGCGCCCGTGCGACTATTCGGTGTTGTGCAGCGCGGGCGGCCGGTGCGCGGCGATCGGGGTCGCGGCGTGCCAGCCGTAGACGACGGCGCCCAGGCGATCACGTTCGAGCCGACAGCCATCCCGTGGGAACCGAACGTACAAAGTTGAGCCTCTTTTCCGCCGAGTCGGCCTCTGTCATGGATGATGGCTCAGATGGCCCGATCCGCCCGCACGCCGCTGCTGCTCGTGGCCAGGCTCACGGCTGACCGGGCCGAACCACGCGGCGAGACGGCGGCGTTCGACGCGCTGTACGCGGCGCACGCCCGGTACGTCGCCGGCCTGGCGGGCCGATTGCTGGGCCGCGATGACGAGGTCGCGGAC
>Ga0070690_100000843_pt1 | contig 15556 bp, 12 predicted proteins | sample KBSS33HmetaG_FD_64671 | JGI IMG/M metagenome (GOLD analysis project Ga0070690, IMG submission 64671) | Switchgrass rhizosphere microbial communities from Kellogg Biological Station, Michigan, USA - KBS S3-3H metaG | ecosystem: Host-associated > Plants > Roots > Rhizosphere ... | reverse complement strand
CTCGCGATGGGCTCGGGCGGGCTCACCGGCGCCGGCCTGGGCGGCGGCCACCAGTCGCTCGGCTACACGCCCGAGGCCCACTCCGACTTCATCCTCGCGCCGATCGGCGAGGAGCTCGGCTGGATCGGCGTCGCGCTGGTCCTGACCCTGTTCGGCATCCTGCTCTGGCGCGGCCTCCGGGCGGCCCTCGGCGCGCGCGACGTGTTCGGCGGCTACCTCGCGTTCGGCATCACGCTCCTGTTCGGCGTCCAGGCGCTGTTCAACGTCGGCGTCGTCCTCGGCATCGTGCCCAACAAGGGCATCACCCTGCCGCTCGTCAGCTGCGGCGGCTCATCGCTCGTGATCACGATGTTCCTCGTCGGCCTCCTGCTGGGCGTCGGGCGCCGTCCCGAGCGGCGCGCCCACGAGCCCCCGGCGCGCGACCTCGCCCGCAGAAAGCGCATCCGCGTCCGGGTCGCCTAGCGATGCGCGCGAGCCCCGGGCGGAATGGCCCCGCCTCCGCGCGCGTTGTACGTCGATGGTCAGCCACGATATCGTTACTGCCGCGCATGGCTCGAACCCGGCCGTCGATCGGAACACCGTTGCGCGTATGCCGAAAGCGCACCTACGTTCCAGAGACACGAGCGTCGCGATGCGGCTCTTGATCGCCGGCGGCGGAACCGGCGGGCACCTGTTCCCCGGGGTGGCGATCGCCGAGGAGCTGCGCGCCCGCGAGCCCGGTGCGCAGATCCGGTTCGTCGGTACCCGGCGCGGCATCGAGGCGCGCGTCTTGCCCCAGCTCGGCTGGGACCTCGCCCTGATCGAGGTCTCGGGCCTCAAGACGGTCGGCATGCTCGGCGCGCTGCGCGGCGTGCTCCGCCTGCCACGCGCCCTGTGGCAAGCGCGCCGGGTCGTCCGCGAGTTCGCTCCCGACGCCGTGATCGGGGTCGGCGGCTACGCGTCCGGCCCCGTGGTGCTGATGGCGCGCCTGGCCGGCATTCCCACGGCGATCTGCGAGCAGAACTCGATCCCCGGCCTCACCAACAAGATCCTCGGCCGCGTCGCGCGCGCCGTCTTCGTCTCGTTCGATGGCGCCCGCCGGTTCTTCAAGCCGCAGAAGACCGTGGTCAGCGGCAACCCGGTGCGCCGCGAGCTCGTCCAGAAGCTGCTCGACGCGTCCGCCAACCCGCCAACCGGCCCGGCAATGGCCGGCGACCGCGTGCACGTCCTGGTCAGCGGCGGCTCGCTCGGCGCCGTCGCCGTCAACGACCTCGCCGCCGAAGCCTTGATCGCCCTCGCCAAGACCATCCCGCTCGCGATCGTCCACCAGACCGGCGACAAGGGCCTCGAGCCCACCCGCAAACGCTACGCCGACGCCAGCGTCGCCGCCGACTGCCAGCCGTTCATCAAGGACATGGCGAGCGCCTACCACCAGGCCGACCTGATCATCGGCCGCGCCGGGGCGACCACGGTCGCCGAGCTAGCGATCACCGGCAAGCCGGCCGTGTTCATCCCCTACCCGTTCGCCGCCGACAACCACCAGGAGCAGAACGCCCGCCAGATGGCCGACGCCGGCGCCGCCCTCATGTTCAAGCAATCCGAGCTCACGGCCGGAAAGCTCGCCGACGCGCTTCGTCCGCTCGTCACCGACCCCGCGCGCCGCGCCGAGATGGGCGCCCGGATGAAGGCACTCGCCCGCCCCCAGGCGGCCGCCACCATCATCGACTGGTGCCAAGCCCAGCGCCGATGAATCGACCGCCGGCGACCCGAATCCATAGCTCGCGCCGCCGCACGTCGACAGGTGACCGCGCAGATCCGGAGCTCACGGCGAACGCTTCTCCAATCACCGACGAGCCTGATCTGGCAAACACCGGCCCCCACGTGGGGCAACCTGCAAGTGGATATCTTGTCGGAGATGCGCAGAGGCCGGCGCGTTGTTGGCCAGCAACTCCTGGCCGAACCCGGGCCATACCTGGAGACCGTCCGGCACACGCCTCATCGGCCTGAAACCTGCCCGTCCGGATCTGGGCGAGGGCTGCGACTGAGGCCAGTGAGGCGACTCGAGGCGTGCGGGTGAGGTCGGACCGCCATACTCACGCCGGTCCAAGGAGGTGCACGAGCCATGACCCCGTGAAGCCGTCGCCTCGCGGGACCACTCGGCGTATCCTGGCGTCATGATGAACCGCTCCGTTCTTGCCTGCATGAAGGATGGCCGTCATCTGGTCGATGCACGGACCATGGCGCGCTCCCTCGCGATGTGGTTGGTGGCGACGGCGACCGGCTGCGGCATCGCCGATTTCGACATCGACCAGCCGGTTCAGGCGCAGACGATCCAGGGCTCGGGCATCCCGGCGCCGCTCGCGGCGATCTTTCCGCTGCCGCTGAACCTCGATCTCGAATCGAAGATCAAGGCCAAGGACACCGGCCCGATCGACAGCGTGACGCTGTCGTCACTGACCTTACACATCACGTCGAGCGGCGGCGACTGGAGCTTCGTGACCAGCATCGACGTCTTCGTCGAGAGCACCAGGTCTGCAACGACGCTGCCCAAGGTGAAGATCGCCTCGGTGTCGTCGCCGGGGGCGACGCAAACCCTGACGTTCAACGTCGAGCACGGCGTCAACCTCAAGCCCTACATCGACGAGGGCAGCCAGGTGGATTCGAGCGGCACGGGCACCCAGCCCACGCAGAACGTTTCGTTCGACGGCCAAGGCGTGTTCACCGTTCATCCGCTGTGAGGCCCGCACCGCGTATCCTCGGCAATGCCAGCTGCCATGACTGGCAATTTACCGGCCAGCGCCCGCCGCGTGCGTCGCCCAGTCGGCCCGTGACAGGCGATACAGCACGTGCGGCCGGAACGGGTGGCCTTCCGCGATGTTCGGATGATCGAAGTCATCGGCCGGTGCGTACTGCATCCCCAGCTTCGCCATCACCTGTCGCGAGCGCAGGTTGGTCGTCGTCGTGATCGAGACGATCTCGTCGAGGCCCAGGCGGGTGAACCCGACGGCGAGCACCGCGCGCGCCGCCTCGGTCGCATAACCGCGCCCCCAGTGCTCGTAGGCCAGGCGCCAGCCGATCTCGACGGCGGGCGCGAACGGCGCCGGGACGTGCGGATACTTGAGCCCGACATAGCCGGCGAACGGCGCGAGCCCCGGCACCTCGACGGCCCAGAGGCCGAAGCCGCGCTCGACGAACTGGCGGCGAATGCGCTCGACCATGGCATCGCTCTGGGCTCTCGACAGCATCGACACGAAGAACTCCATCACGCGTGGATCCGCGTTGAGCGCCGCGAACGGCTCGAGGTCCTCCTCGCGCCACTGGCGAAGCAGCAGGCGCTCCGACCGGAGCTCCGGCACCGGAATGACGGAGCTCTCGAGCACGCACGCATACCGCACTTCGTGGAGATCGACGTCCTCTCTCCGGACAACCTTGGTCGCGCCGTCGGGCCGCCAGCCGGCGGTCTCGTAGAACCGGCGGGCACGCGCGTTGGAGGCGAGCACCCAGAGGACGGCGGCGCGGAACCCGCGCTGCCGCAGGTCCTGTGTCGCGTGGCGCAGGAGCTCACGACCAACCCCGGTGCCGGCCGCATCCTGCCGGAGGTAGAGCGCCGTGAGCTGCGCTGTGAGCGGTGGATCGCCGGGCTCGGGCCGCACACCAGTTGCGCAGAATCCGACCAGGCGCCCCTCGCGCTCGGCCAGCCAGCCCCGCGTCTCTGTCGGCGCGGCCAGCCAGTCGCGCCACATCGTCGCGCGGCGCTCCACCGAGAGGCCATCGAGGAGCGAGGCAGGCATGTGCTTGCGGTACGCCCAGCGCCAGCCATCGACGTGAACCTCCGCGATCGCGCAGGCGTCCTCGGGGGTCGCCTGCCGCAGGGACGTGCCGGCATCGGTCATCGGTTCGTCCTGAAAAATACCCAAGCGGGGTACGCTCGAACAAGCGAATGCATACGAGCACGATTGCCAACGCGTTCGTGGAGCCGAGCCCGCGTGAGCCGCGCGGACCCGGAGGGCGTAGTGCCGCCACGATCCGTCCGCGAGCTCGCGTCGATCGGCCTGCGCGATGCTGGGATCACCGCGCGTGCGCTCGCAGCGTGGGCCGGAACGGCGCGGATCGCCGCCCTGCCCGCCCGGCTCGATGAAATGCCGGCTCGACGCGCCGACCGAGCGCGCGCTGGTGTGCTGGCCGGATGACTCGAGCCATCACCTGGCGACCGCGATCCCGCCGGGCCGGCGCGCCGACTGGCCCACCTGGCGCGCGCGGATCCAGGCGAACGGGTGGTCCGGTGGAACGGTGTAGGGATGCTCGACATCATCGACGAAGAGCTCGGCGGGGAAGAGGCTGAGCTGGCTTCGCCCTCATGCGCGGCTGCAACGCCAAGCTGCCGGCCCGGCGACACCGTGAACGTGCGGGTCAAGTGCGATGCCCCCAGACCCTGCACCGGATGTACAAGCTGCCGAAACGGGACGCCGATCACGGCGACCGGCGTGTTCGCCGACAGTTACGAGGGAACGGCGAACCCGGCGGTGTCGAGCTCCGGCTGGATTTCGCCCATCTCGCGGTACCATGAGCGCGATGAGTAGCTTGAAGGGTCGCGAGCACGGACAAGAGGGCAGCGCCGGCGAGGGTGCAGCCGCGGACCAGGCGCCCGCGATCGGCAAGCACACGCTCGTCGGGGCCGCGATGGCGGGCAGCACCGGCGGCGAGAACATGCCCGGCAAGCGCACGCTGGTCGAGGCCGCGATGGCGAAGATGGGGCGCGGGGCGCCGATGCCGGCCGACGTGCGGAGCGGGGTCGAGGCGGAGACCGGCGGTGACCTGTCGTCCGCGACCGTGCACGCGGGCCCCGAGGCGTCGCAGATGGCCGGGGGCCTCGACGCGCGCGCGTTCACGTTCGGTTCGCAGATCGTCCTCGGGAACGGCACGAGCATGGCCGACTCGCAGCTGCTCGCGCACGAGGCGACGCACGTCGTGCAGCAGGCCGGCCAGACGCCCAGCGTCATGCGCGATACCGGCAGCCGGCAGCAGACCAAGGCGGAGCAAGAGGCCGATCGCGTCGCCGACCTGGTGAACCGCGGGGCCGCGACGGATCCGGCGAGCACCGCGCCGAAGGTCTTCCCCGCGCCGGACGGGTCGAAGCCGCAGCAGCGTCACGACGCGGCGCTCGCTCGGCTCGAGCTGATCGAGACCAGCATCGCCGCCGAGGACGGTACGCCCGCCGACCGCACCACCGTGCAGACGAAGGACGACTCGCAAGCGGGTCGCCAGAAGGTCTCGCATCAGCTCGTGGCCGGAGGCACCCGAAAGGCGGCGCTCGCCGCGAAGACCGCATCGGCCAAGGCCGTGGCCGGAAGAGATCTCAAAGCAGCGGCGGCTGCGGCCGGCGCGTTCGAGGCCGCGGTCCGCGCGTACCAGGATGCCTACGAGCGCACGTACCTCGTCTCGACGGACGCGCCGATCGACAAGAAGGCGAAGTGGGAACCGACCAAGCAGCGCGATCGCCTCGGCAGCAAGACCGTGCAAGAGAAGCTCGAGACCTGGGCGAAGACGCCAGCGTACGTGAAGTTCGTGATCCCCGCGGGAAACCCGACGGAGGTCTACGTCGGGGATCCGGCCCTCGGCCACATCGACATCGCGAACGACAATGCGCTCGCCGCCGGCCTCCTGAAGCTCAAGACCGAGCCGCTTCGCGTCAGCGAGATCGAGAACGCGTCGGGCGGGTATCGCCCAGGACCGCTCCGCAACGCGCTGGTGCTCGCGCGGATGATCGACCTCGGCTACGTCCAGGATGACCTCCGCGGCACCCAGGTCGATCACCGGCCCGACGGTAGCTACAGCGGCTCGAAGATCGACCCGCGCTGACCCTGACCGTGCGTCAAGCACTGCATGGTAGTCCATCGCCGCGACGGTGCCGTAGCACGGCGCTCGCCGCCCCACCCCCTATTTTACTCGGCGTGACTTCTCGTGATCCGCGAGATTGAGCTCGGCGACCTGGTTGTTCTCCCCGCCGATGATCCACGATGGATGCCGCTCCCAGATGACGGGGTCGTGTCCTGGGACGATCCGCTTGGTCTCGTTCTTCAGCACGGTGCGGATGCGGTCGTACGTGTAGATAGAGTGGAACGCGTTCCCCTGGTTGTAGCCCGGGACCCACGGCATCTCGATATTGGAGTACCAGTAAATGGTATCTCCCACGATGCAGAACGGCCCATTCCGCGTCTGCACCTCGAACCACTGCGTCCCGAACGTGTGCGAGTCCTTGGCCAGATGCGCCGTGATCCCGGGCAGCACTTCGACGTCGCCGCGCAAGAACACGATGCGGCCGTCGGCCACGCCTTGCGAGGCCTTTACCAGATCGTCGGGATCGAAAGATGAAAAAATCCACGACTGGTCTTCTCGCTCGCCGCGATTCTTGGCGAAGCTGACCGCCTGCAACCAGCCGACGTATTCGTCGAGCTGCACGTACAGTTTCGCGTTAGGAAATGATTCGAAGTTCCCGACGTGGTCGAAATGCATGTGGGTGGCCAGCACCACCTCGACGTCTGCGGGGCCAAAGCCGGCGCGGGCCAGCACGGTTTTCGGATCCTCCCAACCGGAAAACGCATATCGCTGGAGCCACTTCTCTGCCTTGAAACCGCAGTCGACCAGCGCGACATGCTGTTTCCCGTCTTTGTCGCCGCCGACGAGCAGCGTGTAGATCATCGGGATCTTGATCGTACCTTTGTTGCTGAATGGACCGGAGCCGCCAAAGAAATCGTACGGCATGTCGGCTTGGCAATAGGCAAGCGCCCAGATGGACCAATCAGGATCGCGGGTCGGAGCTTCCAACAAGGTCGACTGGAGATAGAGCGGGTTCATCGTGTTCTCCTTCAAAGAGCCAGGGATTGTAGAGCCGCAGCGGCTCAGCGCTCGGACCGCCGACCGGGGCTCCAGTCGACGATCTTGTCGGTGCGGGTCTCGAGGAAGCGGGCGAGCCGATGGTAGTCGCTGCCGTGCGGGATGAACCGGACCTCGGTCTTGAGGGTCTGCGGGTTGATCAGCTCCTTGAACGGGACATATCGCAGATCGAGCTGGCCCGCGATGCTGACCATGTGCCCGTCGAGATCCTCCTCGACGAGCGCCCGGTAGGCGCCGATCCCGAGCTGGCTGCCGAGCATGACGTCGAACGCGTGCGGCGGCGCGCAACGCGACTCGTAGCCGAGCTGGAGGCCGGTCGCCTTCTTCTTGCGCTTGGTCTTCTCCTCGTAGCGCTTCATCACGCGCTGGGCGACCAGCTTGCCGAGGTCGATCCGGCCGAGCGAGAGGTGGCCGTGCTCGTCGCGCGGCAGCTCGCGGATCTGCGCGGCCGGCAGCATCTCGGCGAGCCCCTCGGCGAGGACGACCGTGCCGTAGTGCTTGCCGCGCCGCTCGCGCGTCACGATCAGCTCGACGATCCGATCGACCAGCGCGTCGAGCGAGAGCCGGACCTCGCCGCTGTCGTCGAGCGCGAGCGCGCCCTGGACGTCCTCGACGGCGAGCACGAGGTTCGCCTCGCCCGCGATCGCGACGCCGTACGACAGCCACCCCGCCTTGCGCCCCATCGTCTCGACGATGAAGTAGCTCGAGGTCGCGATCGCATCGGCGCGCAGGTTCTGGAGCTCCTTGGCCATCACGTCGACCGCCGTGAAGAAGCCGAACGTGAAGTCGATGCCGCGGTAGTCGTTGTCGATCGTCTTGGGCAGGTGGATGACCTGGACCCGGCGGGCCTTGTCGGGCAGGCGCTTCTGGTACTCGTACAGGAAGTTCGCCGTCTTCAGCGTGTCGTCGCCGCCGATCGAGATCAGCGCGTCGATGTCGAGATCGACCAGCGCGTTGTAGACGTTGCGCAGGCGCTCGGTGCGCACCGGATCGGTCAGGTGCTCGGGCTTCTCGATGCCCTTGCCGGGGTTGGTCCGCGCGGTCCCGATCACGATCCCGCGCGAGTTGCGCAGGCCGTTGACGTCCTTCTCGACGAAGATCCGGTAGTGCTCGTCGGGCAGGAGCCGGTGCGTCACCGGGTGGTAGTCCTCGAGGTTCGAGTAGCCGTGGAAGAACCCGATCACCTGGCGGCCATCCTCCATGAACGAGATCGCCGCCGCCGAGATCACCGCGTTCGCGGCCGGGGCCGGGCCCCCCGAGAACACGATCGCGACGCGCTGGATGTGATCGCCCTTGCGAGCGTGGGACGGGCCCGAGGTCATCGTTGGCTCCACGGTAGCGGCAGCCTACCGCGACCTGGGATCCCTGCGGGCGTCAACTCGGGACCTTGGGATCTAACGCATGATCGAGCCGCCGTAGTCTGGTAGAAACGCGCGGCACCCCGGCATGATATTCGTCGGTGGCGCGTTGATCGGATAGGGGCCGCACATGTTTCGCAAACAAGACACCAAGATCCACTTCGTCGGCATCGGCGGCATGGGGATGTGCGGGATCGCCGAGGTGCTCGCCAACATGGGCTACCGGGTCTCGGGCTCGGACATGAACGATACGGAAATCACGCGCCACCTCACGCAGATCGGCTGCACGGTCAAGCAGGGCCACCGCGCCGAGAACCTGGGCGAGGCCGACGTCGTCGTCGTGTCGAGCGCGATCAAGGGCTACAACCCCGAGGTCGAGGCCGCGCGCGCCCGGCTCATCCCGGTGATCCCGCGCGCCGAGATGCTCGGCGAGCTGATGCGCATGAAGTACGGCATCGCGATCGCCGGCGCCCACGGCAAGACCACGACCACGACGATGATCCACACCGTGCTGATGGCGGCCGGCCTCGATCCGACCGCGGTGGTCGGCGGCCGGGTCAACTCGCTCGGCCTGGCGAACGCGCGGTGGGGCAAGAGCGACTACCTGGTGGCCGAGGCCGACGAGAGCGACGGCTCGTTCTTGACCCTGACCCCGACGCTCGCCGTGGTCACCAACATCGACGCCGAGCACCTCGATCACTACGGCACGTTCGATAACGTGAAGCGGGCGTTCACCGACTTCTGCAACCGCGTGCCGTTCTTCGGGATGAGCGCGCTCTGCCTCGACGATCCGGGCGTCCAGGCGATCCTGCCCCACCTGACCAAGCGCCACACGACGTTCGGGGTCGCGTCGCAGGCGACCTACCGCGCGCGCAACCTTCGCCACGACGGCATGACCACCCGGTTCGTCGCCTGGCTGCGCGCCGACGAGCTCGGCGAGGTCACCCTGCCGATGCCGGGCGCGCACAACGTGCTGAACGCGCTCGGCGTGCTCGCGGTCGCCGACTTCCTGGCGATCCCGTTTGCGACCTATGTCAAGGCGCTCGCGCACTTCGAGGGCGTGGCGCGGCGGTTCACCGTGCGCGGCGAGGTCGGCGGCGTCACCGTCGTGGACGATTTCGGGCACCACCCGGCCGAGGTGCGCGCGACCCTGTCGGGCGCCAAGACCGCGTTCGCCGGCCGCCGCGTCGTCGCCGCCTTCCAGCCCCATCGCTTCACCCGTACGCGCGATCAGCTGGGCGAGTTCGCGAAGGCATTTCACGACGCCGACAAGGTGGTCCTGTGCGACATCTTCACCGCCGGCGAGCAGCCGATCGACGGCGTGTCGAGCGAGGTGCTCGTCCGGCTCGCGCGTGAGGCCGGCCACCCCGACATCAGCTATGTCCCCAGGCGCGAGGACCTCGCCGCGTGGCTCGACGCCCAGGCCAGGCCCGGCGATCTGATGATCACGCTCGGCGCAGGCAACATCCAGCTCGTGTGCAACGAGGTGATCGAGCGGCTCGAAAACCGGCTCGGCGCGGCCACCCGAAAGAACCTGGTCCGGATCGACGAGTCGAGCGCGACGGTCGCGCGCTGAGCGTTGCGCAAGGCCCCGGGGCGCCATCGGGCCGAGGCCGCCTTGGGGAAAACCTCTTACGAAGCGGCGCACCGCGCGGAAATCACGAGGTCCGCTCGTACGTTGAGAAGTTGATGAACGCCGCCGCGGAGGTCTATGGTGGCCGGGTGAATAACGCGCCGACTGCCGACGAGGTCGAGCTGATCGGCGACGAGGAGTTCAACGGGGAGCTCGGCGCCGGCGAGGCCGCAGCCGTGGCCAACCCGCGCTCGATCCTCGACGCGACCGCCCGGCGGGCGCTGCAGGAGCACCTCGGCGCCGCCATCCGGTTCGACGAGCCGATGCGCCGCCACACCACGCTCAAGATCGGCGGCCCCGCCGACGCGTTCGCCGAGCCGGCCAGCATCGCCGGCGTCGCGGCCCTGGCGCGGCTCTGCGCAGGCGCGGGGCTGCCGCTCACCGTGGTCGGCGGCGGCTCGAACCTCCTGGTCCGCGACGGCGGGATCCGCGGCGTCGTGCTCGGCACCGGCAAGCTGCGCGGCCTCGAGCTCGTCGCGCCGGCGACCATCCGGGTTTGGGCCGGGGTATCGACCGGCAAGGTCCTCTCGCTCGCCCTCAAGCACGAGCTCGGCGGCATCGAGTTCCTCGGCGGCGTGCCCGGCTCGGTCGGCGGCGGCCTCATCATGAACGCCGGGACCTACCTGGGCGAGTTCAAGGACGTCACGACCTGGGTCGAGACCGTGCGGCTCGGCGACGGCGAGGTGATCCGGCGCAGCAACGCGGCGTGCGGGTTTCGCTATCGCCACAGCGATCTGCCGCCCACCGAGGTCGTCGTCGCCGCCGAGCTCGCCTTGCGGCCGCGCCCGCGGGCCGAGATCGAGGCCGAGGTCAAGGCGCTGCGCAAGCGGCGCGCCGAGCGCGAGCCGAAGAAGGTCGCGAGCAACGGCTCGACGTTCAAGAACCCGCCCGGTGAGTTCGCCGGCCGGTTGATCGAAGCCGCCGGGTGCAAGGGCTGGCACGAGGGCGACGCGGTGTGCTCGCCGGTCCACGCCAACTGGCTGGTCAACACCGGCCGGGCCACGGCCGCCGAGCTCACCCGGCTGATCGAGCGCGTCCGCGCCGAGGTCGCCCGCGTCCACGGCATCCCCCTCGAGCTCGAGGTCAAGATCTTCGGCGAGGATCCCTGACGCCTCGCCGAAGTTTCCCATCGGCATCCCCCCAACGGCATCCCCCAACGGCACTCCCCAGCGCCACCAGAGGTCTGACGAAACATGTCGCATCGATTTGCGGGTCACCGCGTTGCCGTCGTGATGGGCGGGCTGTCCGCCGAGCGTGAGGTCTCGCTCTCCACCGGCGCCGGCGTGCTCGCCGCCCTCCAGGAGCGCGGCTGGGACGTGGTCGCGATCGACTGGCAGCCCGGCGAGAGCCTCGCACGCCTGCTCGAAGCGTCCGGCGCCCGGGTCGTGTGGAACGCGCTCCACGGCACATGGGGCGAAGACGGCGCGGTGCAGGGGCTGTGCGCGTGCCTCCAGCTGCCGTGCACCGGCTCGGGCATCCTCGCGAGCGCGCTCGCGATGGACAAGGTCATGTCGAAGCGGATCTTCGAGAGCAACGGCCTTGCGACCCCGAGGTGGCGGCTCCTGCCCCACGAGCCGGGCCCCGGTGATCCAGGCGCGCTCGCCGACTGGCCGTTGCCGTACGTCGTCAAGCCCGCGAACGAGGGCAGCTCGGTCGGCGTCAGCGTCGTCGATACGCGCGACCAGCTCGCCGCCGCGCTGGCCACCGCCCGGCGGTTTCACGGCCCGGTGATCGTCGAGGACTACATCGCGGGGACCGAGGTGTTCGTGGGCATCCTGAACGACCGCGTGCTCGGCTCCGTCGAGGTCCGGCCCGCGACGCGGTTCTACGACTACGAGGCCAAGTACAAGCGCACCGACACGAAGTACCTGATCCCGCCCGAGCTCCCCGCGCCGGTGATCGAGCGCGCCCAGGACCTCGCGCTCGCCGCCTACCGCGCGCTCGGCTGCACCGGCCACGCGCGGCCGGACCTGCGGATCTCGACGGCCGGCGAGGTCTTCGTGCTCGAGGTCAACACGCTGCCCGGCATGACCAAGACCAGCCTCCTGCCCAAGATCGCCAGGAGCGTTGGCATGGATTATCCAACGCTGTGCGAGCACATCCTCGAGACCGCGACGACGATCTAGCGAGCTCGCCCCGAAAATGCCAAACGCAGCCGAAGCTGCGCGTGGCGTCATGACCGGTAGTGTGAACCGCTTACTTCTTGCAGGTGAGCTCGTAGACCTTCGTCCAGGTCTTGCCCTTGTCCATCGAGAACTCGCCCCACTGCTTCACGCCGACCTTCTGATCGCTCATGTCCTCGTGATCGCGGAACATCACCTCGCCCATCATCGAGTGCGAGGTCAGGTTCCAGTCGACCTTGTTGTCCTTCATGCCGTCCGACTCGCCGGTGCTCCAGCCGCCGCCGGACTCGACCATCACGCGCTTCCACTTCTTCGAGGTCGGGTCGAACGTCGTGAACGACTCGAACTGGAACGGCTCCTTGCCCATCTTCGACTCGAACGTGGCGTGCATCCACCAGTTGGCGACATCGAGCTTCATCTTCATCGTGGCGGTCGTGTCGACCATCTTCTGGGTGTGATCCATGCCCTGGCCCTTGCACGTCCAGGTGCCGGACGTCATCTTCGCCATCGCGGCGAGCTCCGCCGGCGGCTTCATCTCGGCCATGCCGCCCATCTTCGTGTCGGCCATCTTGGTGTCGGCCATCTTGGGATCAGCCGCAGGTGCCTTCGAATCGGCTTTCGGTTGTGCCGCCGCAAGACCCGTCATTCCAACCATCGCAATGGCCACTCGCAAGAACGTATTCATCTGGTTGCTCCTCTTCAAGACGCGCGCACTATACTCAAATGCGAGAGGGAGGCACTGGCCGTGACCGTGTTCCGTTGCGACGGACGGCCTGCCGCCAAAGCAGCCTCGAGCGTGCGCTGATCTCGTGGCGTGCGATAATATCGGAGAAACCCAGGTCACCCTCGCGAGTCTCATAGACGTGGAACGCAACTCGATATTCACTGTTCTGGCGATGATCTGGCTGACCGGCTGTGGCGGCTCGCGACCGCGGCCGGCCGTTCATGCTGCGCCGCCCGCTCCATCGCCTGTGATCTCCGAAACTATCGCAACGCCACCGGATCCCGATCTGCACCGGCCGCCGCAGCGCCGGGTCCTCGACATCGACTGGGCGAAGGTCGTTCTCGCGCTCCCGGTCAGCGACGGCGAGGCGACCGCGCTGTGGCACCGCATCGCGCCCACCGGCGCCGACTGGGAGGACAAGCTCGAAGAGATCCCCGCCGCGCTGGCTCGCCCGCTCGCGATCGCCCTGCTGCACGGCGGCAACTTCACGTGCGCGAGGCCGCCGACCGGGAAGTGCGCGAAGCCGATCTACGACGTCGATCCGCCCGCCGACGCCGCGGGGTTCGACGATCCGTGCCTGCGCCGCTTGCTCGCCCTGTGGTCGCTGGGGCAGCTCGAAGACGACGATCTACCCGCGGTCAAGGACGCGCTGCTCGGGCTCGCCGCGATCCCCCCGCCCGAATCGCAGCTCGTCGCGGCCGCGATCCACACCATCCCCGAGACCTCCCAGGACGCCCGGCTCGAGATCCTCGCGATCGCCTGGCGCGCCGGGCACCACGAGCTCGTCGAGGCCGCGGCCGGCGCGCTCGACGAGGCGCACCTGACCACGGCGGTCCAGAACCACCACATCTCCGGGGCGCTCGACATCCTGTCGGCCGACGCCCACCGCGCCGTCTACCTCGCCGCGATCACCGATGAGGCCCTCGCGGCGCGCGCCCGCACGATGGCGATCGGCGATCTCGTCGCGCTCGATGACAAGCTCCCCCCCGATCTCAAGGCCGCGCTGGCCTCCGCGGCTCGGTCGAAGGACTGCGCGGTTGCCGCGGCCGCCGCCCGCGCGCTCGACCAGCACGGCGATCACCGGTTCGTCCCCAGGCACCCGCGCACCACGAACACCGGTCAGCTGATGCGCGCGATGTGCGTGCTCGCGAGCTACGAGGCCCTGCAACACAACGACGAGGCCTCGCTGCTCTCGACCTACGTGCCCAGGCGCGGCCTCGAGCGGATCACGATCACCTACGATCCGGTGGCCGACGATGATCCCGACGGCGACGGCGATCCGCACACGACGCATACCGCCGAGCTGATCGCACGCGGCGAGGTCGTCCTTCCGGAGCTCGAAGACCTCGTCCGCGCGATGCCGCATTGCACCGGCACGATCTGCGTCTCGGAGGACCACGAGTTCCACTTCGTCTGGAAGCCGTTCGGCGGCGAGCTCCTGCTGGCTCGGATCGAGCTTGCGGACCGGCCTCCTTGCGCGGACGCCAAGGCAGAGAAGCCATGAGATTCAAAGCAGTTGGATCAGCTACCTGGATCTTGGCAGCCGCTGTGGCACGATAGCGCTGGCGATGTCGGCTGCTCGCTTGCTTGGCATGCTCGTCCTGGCCGGTCTGGTCGGTCTGCTCGCGTTGGGCGCACCCCTTGCCGGTGCCCAGGTCTTCAAGCCGCGCGGCAACACGAAGCCCGTGCCCGCGGCCAAGGCTTCGGCCTCGACCTCGGCACCGGGATCAGCCACGCCCCCGGCCGCCACCAAGAAGCCTGCTCCGGCGGCGGCGGCGCCGGCCACTGCTTCCGCGAAGAAGCCGACCCGCGGCACGACCGGGCCCACGTCACGCCGGGCCACCACGGCACAGGCCAAGAAGTCGCGCGGCGCGGGCAAGGCCAAGGACGATTCCGATCCGGTCGTGATCGACGACGATGACGACGACGTGAAGATCACCGACGACTGAAGCTGCGCCACCTCGCCCGGATAATTCACCACGCCGCCGGCTGCGGCCGTCGCGGCTTGAGCGCCTCGGCCCGTACGTCCGATGCTCGCTCGTTTCGTGAGTCCACCACGCGCCTCACTGCGCTTCGGGCGTGCGGACCGATCCGCAAGAAGCCGCTTGGTCTCGCTCGACGTCGCGGTGAATTATCCGGGCGTGCGCCCACGGCGCGCCGCACGCCTGTTCAGTCTCCGGAGTGCTCCCGTGCGTTGAGCGTGCGTCGACGATCCATGATCGGCGCTCGCGGCCGCCAGCGCCGCCAAAAAATTGCCTCGCTGATCGCGACATGCGTATTTGCGAATCATGGATCGATCCCGTCGCCAGGGGACGGCGAACGCTGCCCGGCCGCCGACCACGCCACCGGCATCGTCGCGGCTGACCGTTCGCAAGCACAAGAACCGGCGACGTCCCGGCTCGGTGTGGTCGCGCCTCCCCAAGTCGGGCGCGATCACCGATGCGTGCGGCCGGGCGCTGCGGCGGTCGTTGCCCGCGGTCGCGGCGGTCGCCGCGCTCGGCGTGATCGGCGGCGGTGGCTGGGCGGGATACCGCTGGCTCACGACGTCGCCGCGGTTCGCCATCACGGCGATCACCATCGCAGGCACGCACCACGCCGCGCCCGAGGATCTCCGCGCCCAGCTCCCGATCCACCCCGGCGACAACGTGTTCGCCGGCCTCGCCGGCGTTTCCCGCGCCGTTCGCGCCAACCCCTGGGTCGCCGGCGCCGAGGTCCATCGGATCTTGCCGCACACCATCGCGATCGAGATCCGCGAGCATGCCGCCGCGGCGATCGTCGCGCTTGGTGAGCTCTACCTCGCCGACGCCAGCGGGCACCCGTTCAAGCGCGCCGAGCTCGAGACCGG
>Ga0070690_100000839_pt1 | contig 15596 bp, 12 predicted proteins | sample KBSS33HmetaG_FD_64671 | JGI IMG/M metagenome (GOLD analysis project Ga0070690, IMG submission 64671) | Switchgrass rhizosphere microbial communities from Kellogg Biological Station, Michigan, USA - KBS S3-3H metaG | ecosystem: Host-associated > Plants > Roots > Rhizosphere ... | reverse complement strand
CTTTGGGCGTCGGATAGATCTTGGTCAGGTTATCGATGACGAGGTATTCAGACATACGTCACCTCTTTGATCTCGCGGCGCCGGATCGGCTTCGTGCGCCCGCCAAGCGCGGAGCGCGGCAGCGACAGGTCTTCAGGTTCGATGTCCGGCAACACCAGTTTTTTCGTCAGCGTCGCCTGCCGTTGGCCCTTGGAATTCAACAGGTATTCGATCACCTCGCGCCGGATCGCTTTGAACCGCGGTTCGTGGTTGATCGCTTTGCGGTCGCGCGGGCGCGGGAGATCGACGGTGATCGACGGTCCCAGGGTCGCGCCCGGCCCCGCGCTCAGCGGGATGATGCGGTCCGCCAGCAGGATCCCTTCGTCCGGATCGTTGGTGATCATGACCACCGTCTTCCGGTCCTCCTGCCAGATGCGGGAGATCTCGTCCTGCAACGTCGCCCGGGTGAGGGCATCGAGCGCCGACAACGGTTCGTCGAGCAGCAAAATCTGCGGGTCCATCGCCAGGGCGCGCGCCACGGAGACGCGCTGGCGCATGCCGCCGGAAAGTTCCGACGGCTTCTTATCGCGGGCCGGCGTCAGGTTGACCATCGCGACGTATTTCTCGACGTGCTCCTTTTTCTTGTCGGCCGACCAGTTCGGGTTGACCTGGTCGACGGCCAGCAAAATGTTCTCGTACACGCTCAACCAGGGCAGGAGCGAATAGTTCTGGAAAACGATGCCGCGATCCGGCCCCGGCCCGGTGATCTCCAGGTCGTTCAACGTCATTTGCCCGCAGTCGGCGCGCAGCAAGCCGGCGATCAATGAGATCAACGTCGTCTTGCCCGCCCCCGAAAATCCGACGATCGCGACGAACTCGCCTTTGTCGATCTGCAGGTTGAGATCGCGCAGCACCTCGGTCCGGGCACCTTTCGCGCCAAACCCCTTGCTGACATTTTTCAATTCAAGAAAAGGCATAATTTTTATTCCGAAAAGGCCTCACACAAAGCACACAAAGAAATCTCACTCTCACTCTTGTTTCGTGGCTTGGTGTATATATCATTAACCTTATTGTACAAAACCACATGAACCTGTCGGAAAATCAGTTGTCCAAACTCATCCTTGACGCCGCGTTCAAAATTCATAGTCGTACCGGCCCCGGCCTGCTGGAAAGCGTCTATGAAATCCTGCTCGCGCACGAACTGCGTAAATCGGGACTTCGGGTAGGACGCCAGGTGCCGATCCCGATCCGTTATGATGAACTCACTTTCGACGAAGGATTTCGCGTGGATCTTTTGGTTGAGAACCAAATTATCGTCGAGCTGAAATCGGTCGAACAACTCGCCAAAGTCCACAGCAAACAAGTTCTCACCCAGCTTCGGTTGAGCGGTCGACATCTCGGCTTGCTGATCAACTTTGGCGAATGGCGGCTCAAAGACGGCATCGAACGAATCGTCAACGGGCCACCCCCGGAATCGCGCGATGGCCTCATTTCCAGGCTGAGTGCCTTCTTTGTGTCCTTTGTGCTCTTTGCGTGAGGCTTTCATGCCGTTTTGAAACGCTTTTCGACTGCGCTCATCAATCGGTCGAGGATGAACCCGATCACACCGATGGTGATGATGCACAGGATGATGTGTTCGTAGATGAGCGAGTTGTATTCCTGCCACAGGAAACCGCCGACGCCGGGCCGTCCCGTCAACATCTCCGCCGCGACGATCACCAGCCAGGCGATGCCCAGGCTCAGGCGAAAACCGGTGAACATGTAGGGCAACGCCGCCGGGATCAACACCTTGAACAGCGTCTTCGTCCGCGACAATTTCAACACTTTGGCGACGTTCAGGTAATCCTGCGGGATGGCGCGGACCCCGACCGCCGTGTTCAACACCGTCGGCCACATGGCGCAGATGGCGATGGTGAACAATGCGCCCAGTTCGGAAGCGCCCTTCCCTGCCCCCATGAACAGGACCAATCCCAACGGCAGCCAGGCCAGCGGCGAGACCGGGCGCAACACCTGGATGATCGGGTCAAAGATCTTCGTGAACGTCTTCGAGAGTCCCAGGCAAAAACCGATCGGGGTGCCGATCAACAGCGCGAGCACATATCCTTTCGCCACCAATTGCAGCGAATACCAGGTGAACCGCAGGATGCCCTGGTCCATTTCGCCTCGTTTGGCGAACGGTTCCATGATGTACGGTTTGCTGGTCTCCCAGGTCTTGCCCGGCGTCGGCAATTCCTTCGACCACGTCGCGCACGAGATCTGCCAGAGCAACAGCACGACCCCGACACCGATCAACGGCAGAACCAGCCAGTCCAATTTAAACGCTTTCATAATTATTTTGCCTCACACAAAGAGCACAAAGGTCACAAAGACGATAAATTCTGAAACTCTGTGTTCTTTGTGGCCTTTGTGTGAGGTTCATTGGCTTAGCCTTTAACGTTGTTCACCGCGAAGCTCTTCGCGTACGCCTCGAGGTCGCCGGTCGGATCGAACGTCACGCCGTCAAACAATGTTTCCTTGTCGTTGTTCAACCCGCCGTGCGCGTAGCCGATCTCCTTCATCGCGTCTTCGTAGAGGTCCGGGCGCATGACCTGTTTGGCGATGCCTTCGTAATCCGGCGCGCCGTGCACCAGGCCCCAGCGGCGGTATTGGGTCAGGAACCACTTGGCATATTTCGGCTGCGGATAATTGCAGTTGCGGCCGCTGTAGATCATGTAGTTCGGATCTTCTTTCTTGCGGCCATCGCCGTAATCGTAATGGCCTTGCAACCGGCCCAGGATCGTCTTCGCATCGCAGTTGATGTAGGTGGGTTTGCTGACGATCTCGCATTGCGCCGGGCGATTGTCCATGTTGTCCAGCCAGACGCTGGCTTCGTGCAACGCCTTGAGCACGGCCTTGACCGTGTTGGGGTTCTTGTCGGCGAACTCCGCCAGGAACGCACAGACCTTTTCCGGATGATCCTTCCAGATGTCCTGGGTCGTGACCGAGGTGTAACCGATGTTGTCGGCGATGGCCCGCGCACCCCACGGTTCGCCCACGCAGAAACCGTCCATCTTCCCGATCTTCATGTTGGCGACCATCTGGGCCGGGGGAACGACGATCAGCGAAACGTCCTTGTCCGGATGGATCCCGCCGGCGCCCAGGTAATAACGCATCCACATGGCGTGAGTCCCAGGCGGGAAGGTCATGGCAAAGGTCAACGGTTCGCCCAGGCCCTGCGCCTGCTTCACGAACGGCACGAGCGCTTTCGGATCGTCGGCGACCTTGCCTTTCCATTCCGTCTTCAGCGTGATCGCCTGCCCGTTCCGGTTCAGCAGCCACGGGATGACCATCGGTTTCTTCGGCGACCCGGCCAGGCCCATGGTCGATGCGATCGGCATGCCGATGAGCATGTGCGTCGCCTGGATGGTGCCGCTGGAAAGGTTGTCGCGGATGGCCGCCCAATTCGCGCCCTTGGTGACGGTGGAATTGATGCCGTACTTCTTGAACAGGCCCCGTTCGTGCGCGATGACGATCGGGGAACAATCGGTCAGGGCGATCATCCCGAAATTCAGCGCGGCCGTCTCCGGCGCATCGCTGGCGTAGACCGTGCCGATCCAGGACTTCGGCAGGCCGGCGAACAACGCGGTCAGCGTGGCGCCTTTGATGGCTTTGCCGAGAAAATCACGGCGCGTGAGGTTAGACGGGGACGGTTTGGATTTCCGGTTCTGTTTCATGTTCAATAGGGATGGGGGTTGACGAACGCAAACGGATGGCTTGTTCAAAGAGGTCGGGACGGAACACGCGGCGGCCAAAGGCAAAATCCAGGATCGACGGGTTCTTGCACAGTCCACTCGTCCGGACCAGGTCCAGCACCCAGGCCGCTTTTTCCCCGGACGGCTCATTGGCGTTGCCGCGATAAAAGATGAAGAAATCCCGGACGATCCGTTTCAGGCCCTGGCCCAGGACGAATTCCTGCGCCATGCCGGCGCGTAAGGCGTCTTCGGAAACCCCGATGTATTCCCGCCGCGCCAGGGTACGGATGATCTGCTCGTGGTTTTCCGTCACGTCGCAGAATTCACAGGCTTCCGACAATGCCGCGATCAGGGCGAGATGCTGTTCGCGCTGTTTGACGGCAAAATCACCGCGCACCATCAGGACTTTCTCCGGATGACCGGGATCCAGTTCCGCGCTCAGCGCCACGGTCCAACCCGCGCGCGCCTGCACGGCGACGGAATTCCACGGTTCACCCGCGCAAAAACCATCGAGGTTGCCCACCTTGAGGTTCGGGACCATTTGCGGCGGCGGCACCACGACGATGCGTACGTCGCGATCGGCATCGATGCCATGCCCGCCCAGCCAGCGCCGCAGCAGGTGACGATGCGACGAGAACGGGAATACGACGCCGAACGTATAGATCTTCTCATGGCGGACGCGCCGGATCTCTTCCCGCAACGTGGCGCCGTCATGCACGCCCCGCGCGCGCAATTCATTGGAAAGCGTGATGGCATTGCCGTTGAGGTTCAACACCATGGCCGTGATGCATTCGGTCGCGAGCGATCCGAGACCCAGGGTGGCGGCGACCGGCATCGCCGCCAGCGCATGCGCGGCGTCCAGTTCCTGGTGGACGATCTTGTCCCGGACCGTCGCCCAGCCCAGTTCGCGGCTCAGGGCGACGTTCAACCCATATTTTTTGTACAGGCCCAGCTCCTGGGCCATCACCAGCGGCGCGCAATCCGTCAACGGCACAAAGCCGACCCGCAGCACCGCGCGGCTCGTGTTTGACAGGATCGTTTTATCCATAATAGCGATTCGATCGCTGCGCGCTGTTTAGCCTTGCCCGTGCCAAAAACAGAATTTGGCACGATGACTGCATCTCTTATTTCAGATGGACATCATGAAGGCCGCTCATATATGAACGCTCCGCTTGACAGCAGACAGTTGCGGGCGTTCTCCGTGCTCGCGAAAACGGGCAGTTTCACGCAAACCGCAAGGGAATTGCACCTGACCCAATCCGCCGTGAGTCATTCGATGCGCGCGTTGGAGAACGAAATCGGCTGTCGCCTTTTGGACAGGTTGGGCAAAAAAGTTGTGCTGACCCAGGCCGGCGAACAGTTGCTGCAACATACCGGAAAAATTTTATCCGAGATGGAGACGGCGCGCGCGGCCTTGACCCAGCTCGGTAAGTGGGGCCGCGGCCGCCTGCGCCTCGGCGGCAGCACCACCGCCTGCCAGCATCTCATCCCGCCGGTGCTCCGCGAATTCAAGGAAAGCTTCCCCGACCATGCGATCTCGCTCGAGCCGGGCGATACCCCGGAAATGGTCGATGCCCTGCTCCATCATCGCATCGACCTCGCGCTGTCGCTCGAAGCCGAGAAAGAACCGCAATTGGAATTTCATCCGTTGTTCACGGACGAACTGCATTTCATCGTCGGCGCGCTGCACCCATGGGCCCGGTCCGGCCACGTCGATCGCGACGAGATCCCACGCCAGAACTACATCCTCTACAGCAAACGCAGCATCACGTTCCGCCTGATCGAAGAGTATTTCCGGCGCGAACAGATGGTGTTGAACACCGTCGCCGAGGTCGCGAGCATGGAAGCCACCAAGGAACTCGTGAAGCTGGGCCTCGGCGTCAGCATCCTGGCGCCGTGGATCGCGAAAAAAGAGATCGAGGAAGGCTCGCTCGTGGCGTTGCCGTTGGGACGAAAAAAACTGCAGCGCCGCTGGGGCATCCTGCATTGGCGCGGCAAACGGCTGAACCTCGCCGAAGAAACCTTTATCGGTCTCTGCAAATCGGCCTGCGCATCATTGCAAAAGTCGTGACCACGGGGATCCGTCCGATGTGATCCAGCTCGTCGCAGGTCGCTTCACGGCGTCGGCTTGGGCGTCGGCGCGGCATCTTCCCTCATCCACCGGCCGCCACCCATCGTCGGGTCGTTGCCCGTGGTCTGCCCGGCCAGGTTGGATGGTTTACCCCGGAAAAATGGACGGACGCGCAACTGGAATCTCGTCTCGAGCGGAAAATTATAGGTCACCTGGGAAGTCTGGTTCGAATTCAGGAACGCCGAAGGGATGAACTGCGAACTCCACGGCGGCCTGATCTCCAGCAGGATGCCGTCGGCATCGTTCGCACGGTTTTTCCATTCAAGCTTCGCGCCCGCCGGCGGGATCAACGTGGCTTTGAAATCCGTGGGCGCCGCCTGCGCGAACGTCGCCATCGACCGGAGCGAAACCATCGGCAGGTCGTCCGCAACGATGTTCGTCGATCCCTCGGGCGGATTCTGTTGCGGCCCCGCTTTGCCGGTCACGATCTCCCCCGGCTCCGAGGCCCGGCCGAAGAACGGGACGATGCGAAACACGAAGCGTGTGTTCGGAAGCAGGTGCGGGTGACGATAGCTGGTCGAATTCGGCGGCAACGCTTCGATGATGACATAATCATCGTTCGCCTCCGGGCTGTACTCGACGAAATAACCGGCCTCGTTCTTCGCGTTGTCTTTCCACTTGAGATCGATATCGAGCGGCGTGGCCAGCTTCGCGGTCAAACCGGTCGGCGGGGCAAAGGCGTCGGCATCGGACAGCGGCGCGGTCCGGCATCCGGTCACGACGACGGCCGCGATGACGGCCAGGCCAAAAAAATTTGGGATATTTTTCATCGGATCTTTTCCGCGACCGCCGGGCTGATGTCCTGGTTGGGAACTTTGCCGGCGACTGGTTTATGGGATTGGACGAATTCGGAAAGGACGCTGTTGGTCTTGCCGCCGTAGACCAGTTCGCAGATGAATCCCATCGGATAACCACCCGAACCGCGCACGGTGCTCAGCGCGGTCACGTCATGGGTCTCGGCGCGGACGGTGAGGATGGATCCGGCGGGGGCGATGTCCAGGATGACGATGTCGCTGGCGCCATCACCGGGCAGCGCCTGGAAAACCCGGCCGCGATAGTCCGGCGTGATCTCCGGCGGCAATTCCCCGGGACCGTACGGCAGGCCGTTGGCACGCGTACCGATGTAATAGACGGGTTCCGGCGATTGGGCGAAACCAAAGAGGTAGAGATCGGTCTTCGTGCGGTATTTCTGGCCGAAGAGGAAAGCGTAATGGGCTTCCGAACGTTCGAGCGGCGGGTTGGACCGGCAACCAAAGCAAACGCAGGCGCAACCGCAGATCCATGCGAGGTTCGCCAGGACAAACTTTGAGATGCGGGAAGACAACATTGATTGTTTACAGTAAAAGAGATTCAAAATCAAACGATGAAACATCTCTGGATATCGCCCATATGGGTAAGCCGGGAAGAAAAACGGCCCCTTTTTGGCCTGCCTTTTTTTATGTCGTATATGCGACATAAAAAAAGGCGAGTCTCCGGCTGTCAGTCCTTGAAAGGTCGGATGGCGACGCAGCCATTGGCGGGCGATATCAATCCATCGTGCCGGAATTGACCGTGCCCGAATTCTTCCAGCCGAAGAACGATTGCAGGACCTCCTTTTTTTCCTCATCGGTCAGGGCGGGGTCGTTCTTGATGTAGATGGCCGCGGCATCGGGATCGCGACGTACCCAGCTCAGGAAGATATCTTCAACATTCTCGAGGCGCGCGGATGGATCGGAGATCAGGTCGGCCCAGGTGATGGCTTCTTGCGGGTTCGACCACGCCAGGCCGGACTCCGCCACCATGCTCACGACCATCGTCTCAGCCGCCGGATCGTCGAGATGTCCCTTGATCCATTGCCGCGCCGCGAGGTCATCCGCCTGCGCCCAATCATTGAACGCGCGTTCCATCGCCGCCGCCCGGCCATCGGCCTCGGCCAATCGCATCGTCCAATCCATCGCCGCTTTCGGATCTGTTTTCACCCACGAGGCCGCCAGCGTCGTCAACGCGTAATTCCGGTCGTTGCCCGACGGCAACGTTTTCAACCAGTCCAGCGCGTCCTTCGATGACGTCGTCGCCAGGTCGAGGGCGGCCGTCTCCAACGCCGCATTCCCGATGTCCGGACCATCGGGGATCTGCAGCCATTGGGCGATGGCATCGCGCGCCCTCGTCGCGTCCCCGGCCTGGATGAGGGCTTTCACGGCCGCGTCGGTGACGTGCGCGGGGTCCATCCCGTTGAATTGGCCGCCTTGTTGCAAAATATTTTTCACCCACTCGACCAGGCCTTTCGGATCATTGGTCGCCATCTGTCGCAGTGCCCATTCCATCGCCAATGCCGCGTTCGTGGCGGCGATGGTTTCAGAAAAAAATGGTCGCAGGCGGTCGCGCGATACGGCGGCCGCCAATCCGGCAGGCGCCGTCGATGACGACATCGTCCCAGGAACGGCCATCGCCGGCGGCGGCGGTTTTGATAGGGGAACGGCAGGAGCTGATGCCAGGGGGACGGCGGTTCCGGGCGGCCGGAAGGTGAACGCGTGGACGCACCAAAAAAGGGCACCCGCGATCGCAATGATCGCGATCACGAACGGCATTCGCGGGCCGGTTTGGGACGGACCTTTCATTTGACCCAGCAGCCGCCACCGGACGCGCCGGTGGCGGCCTGACTTCAATCAACTGAGTCTATTGCGCGGTGAACGTGAATTTATCGGCCGACAACACGTAACTGGTCGATGAACCGTTCTTGCCGGTGACATGCATGCGGATCTTGTGCGTGCCGGACGATCCGAAGGTCACGTTGCCAAAGGTCGTCGTCGGGTAGGTCTGCGTGGACGAATATTGGTCGAGCGTGCCCCCGACCTGGTTGCCGTCCACGAAGAAATCGGTGATACCGCGGTTATTGTTGCCTTTCCACATCATCTTCACCGAATACGTCCCGGCCTGCACCGTGCCGGTGGTGAATTCGATCCAACTGCCGGTGTTCTCGGCATCCAGCGACACCCATTGGCCGTTGCTCGAATTGGCATCGCTCTGCAGCGAATGACCCGTCCCGCTGTCGCTCACCGCCAGGTTTTCCGCTTCGAACGAGACCGTCGTGCCGGTGCCGCCGCCCCCGCCGCCGGTGGATCCGCCCTGCCAGAATTTTATGCCGGACCATTGCGCGGTGATCGGGCCGTGGCCGCTGCCGAGCCGATAAGTCCCGTACTTGTTGTAGAACGGAGTCGAACCGCCGGTGATCGTGTTCTTCAAGGAGCCGTTGATGTATTCGTACGTTTTGGATGCGCCGACGTCGGTGATGGTGTTGACGCGGACGGAGACGCCGATGACGCCGGTGGCGAGGGTCGTGCCGTTGTGGACGTCATAGAGCGTGCCGCTGGAGCCGGATTTGATGGCGACCATGAGGAACGCGCCGTTGTTCGCCTGGAAGGTTTGTTTCAGGCTGATGCCGGTGCCGCCGAGGCTGGTCACTTTGACGAACCCTTCGAACTGGCGGGTGCCCGATGAAAAATCGTCTTCGATCCGTTGTTCGCAGCGTTGTTCCGAACTGCTGTCGCTGCCGTTGATGGAGAACGTCTCGGTGCCGCCGCTGGTGCTGTGGGAGACATTGCCGACCTGCTGCAGGTGCATGGACGGGAAATACTGCGTCCAGCCGCTGCCCACCTGGCCCCGGGCGGTGATCGACAGGCCGCAGGCGATAGCGCCGATGGCCAATGTTGGGATGATGCGTTTTAGTTTCATTTTTTTGTTGATGGTTGTGGTAGAACCCCCCGAAAAAACGGCGCACGTTTCGACCCCGGCCGATCCCTGGCGTTATCCGGTGGATGACCTCCACCCTGACAAAAGTGTCCCCGGGTGGGAATACCCCCTTTCGGGTAATGCGCTTCAGGCCCGGCCAAAGTATTTTGCGGCCGCTTCGGTGCGGGAACGCACGTGCAGTTTCTGGTAGATATGCTTCAGGTTCATCCGCACGGTCTCGGTGCTGATGCCCAGGACTTCGCTGATCTCTTTGTTGATATAACCCTTGGCCAGCAGGGCGAGGACTTCGTGCTCGCGCTTGCTCAGTTTTTCGACGGCGGACGAGGCCCGGTTCTGGTTGAAAAACCCGACCACTTTGCGGGCGATCGGCATCGACATCGGCGCGCCCCCGGCCTGGACCTGTTCGATCGCCGAAACCAGTTCGGTCGAGATCATTTTTTTGAGCAGATAACCGCCGGCCCCGGCCCGCAACGCATTGAACACCAGGTCGCTGTCGTCATGCCGTGTCAGGATCAACACCGATAGCCCCGGCAATCGCGTCTTCAATCCTTCGACGCACATGATGCCATTCATCCCCGGCAGGTGGATGTCGACCAGGGCGACGTCCGGATTCTCCGCCGGGATCTTTTCCAGCGCTTCTTCGCCGCTGGCATGGACGCCGACGCAGCGGAACAACGGCGTTTCATCGAGCAACGCGTTCAATTGTTCGCGCGTGCCGCGATCGTCTTCGACGATGGAAATGGTGATCGGCATTTTAAAGAGTGTTCGGGGTCAGGGGCCGGCCGGCGGGCGACAGCGGCAGCGTGAACAGGATCCGTGTCCCGTCGTCCGGCCGGCTTTCGATCCGGAAATCGCCGGCGAGTTCTTCCATCCGCCGGCGCATGTTCAACAAGCCGTCGGCCGTGAAATGGTCCGACGCCCCGTCGAATCCCCGGCCGTTGTCTTCGACGACCAGTCGCAGGCGATCCTGTTCGATGGTCACGCGCAGCCAGACTTCGGTCGCGTGGGCGTGGCGCACGACGTTGTTCAAGGCCTCCTTGATCGCGAGGAACAGGTGATGGCGGGTTTCCGGGGGGATCGCCTGTGAGGGCAGGTCGTCGGGAAAATCCACGCGGCAACGGATGCCGGCGGTCCGACAGAACTGGATCGCGTATTGGCCGAGATAATCCATCAGGTGAGGCAGCGTGTCGTGTCGCGGATTGACCGCCCAGACGATTTCATCGAGCGATTCCCCCATCTGTCGCACGGTCGCGGAAATGCGATGCATCTGGCCGTTCCAACGTTCACGCGGCGTGCGATTGGCGGATTCGATCAATAACTCGACCTCGGTGAGGCGGCCGCCGATGTCGTCGTGGATGTCGCGCGCGATGCGGGCGCGCTCTTTGTCGAGCGCGGCCTGTTGTTCAAGGCGCCGCAACCGGGCGCGCAACCGGCGGAAGGAGATGTATCGCACCGTCGCGACGACCAACGTCGTGAAGACGACGAGCGCGGCCAGGTCGAACCACCAGGTGCGCCAGAAAAAAGGAGCGACCGTGAAGGCGAACGCCGTGCCCCGGGTGTTCCAGACGCCACTGCCGTTGCAGGCCATCACGCGGAACAGGTAATTGCCTGCGGCCAGGCGCGAATAGTTTACACTGCGTTGCGCGCCCGCGTCGTTCCAGTCACTGTCGAATCCTTCCAGTTTGTAACGGAAGCGCACGTTCTCCGGCGCCGTGTAGCTCAAAGCGGTGAAATCGAACTTCAACCGATGATAGCCAGGAAGCAGGCGCCAGCCCGCGCGGTTTTCGTTCAGGTCGATCCCGTTGCGGACCGGCGTGTTCCCGCCATACGAGGCGATCACATCGTCATCGACCGTGACCCGTTTCAGCAATACCGGTACCGGCCTCGTATCTTCCGGCAATCGTTTGGGATCGACGATCGCCAGCGCCCCGCGCATGGGGATCCAGAGCCGGCCATCCTGTCCGCGCATCGCCCCCGGCGAATCACCGCAGTTGGCTTCGAGACTGAACAACCCTTCGCTTTGCCCGTAACGCACATAATTCACGTTCGCCGCCGGGTCGACGGCCAGTTTCTCCAATTCCGACCGGCGCGCTTTGAAGATCCCGTGATCGCCGCCGAACCAAAGCCAGCCGTCGCGATCGTCGATGATCTGCGAAACGTTTTCTTCCGGGAAATCGTGCGCGGCGTCGAGATGACAGAAATGGCCGTCTTTGAACCAGCCGGCGCCTTCGTCGGCGAAACCGATCCAAAGCCCGTTGTCAGCGGTCATGTGAAGGCAACGGATCGAGAGCGGTGTGCCCGTCGTGTGCGCGGTTTCATCGGTGACGACGTCGTCGTGGATCCGCACGAGCAATCCGCCGGATGATCCGATCCATATATTATCATTGGTATCCCGGGCCATCGCGCGGATGATGCGCACGTTGGCCGGCATGGCGAAGGTATCCAGTTTGCCATCGCGCAGGCGCTGGACGACGTCGGGCGATTCTTCGCCGATCCACAGGTCGCCATTGTCGTCCGAAAGCAGCGCATGGATCTCGCGGCCGGCCAATCCTTCGGCGCGGCCGATCGTGGTGAAACGGCCATCGCGCCAGCAATGCAACGCGTGGTCGCGGGTCGCGATCCAGACCGCGCCGTTGCGATCGGTCGTGACGCACGTCGCGCGGCCGCCGGGCCAGTCGGCGTTGGTGGAGATCGTGTCCCACACGCCATCTTTTTTCCGCAACAACAATCCGTTTTGTGTCGCCGCCCAGACGCTGCCATCGGCCGTTTCACAGATCGATTGCACTGTGCCGGAAGGCAAACCGGTGCCGGCGGTTTCAAGCCCGATTCCCCGCGGACATACGCGGTCCAATCCGCCGCTTTCGGTTCCCGCCCAGAGATTGCCTTCGCGATCTTCGGCCAGGCTGGTGATCCATTGGTCGGATACCGGCACTTTTTCAAAGCGGAGGCCATCATAATGGAACAACCCGTTGTTCTGGGTTCCCAGCCAGACCCGGCCGCGGCGATCTTCGAACACGACGGTCGGCTCGGCGTCGGCATTGCTGAACGACCCGATGGTTTCCAACGGTTTGCCTTCGACGAATCGCATCAATTTGTCGTGGGAGAAGATCCAGACGCCGCCGCCGGCGGCGCCGGCCAGGCGGGCGGTGCCGGTCGGGAGCGAAAGCAGGGTTTGGAAACGTCCGTCGCGATACACACCGACCTGGCCGTTTTTGGCGAACCACATCCCGCCTTGTTGATCGCAGGCGAGCGAACAGACGTAATTGTCCGGTTTATCCGCCACCGGCAATCCGTCCCGGGCGGTGAACACAGTGACGACCCCGTTCCGGATGCGTCGCACGAGGCCGCCTTGATACGTGGCCCACACCGCGCCTTCCCGGTCCACGGTCAACGTCTGGATGACTTTGTCCGGCAATTGATTCGTGAACACGCGGACGGATTTCGCGTTGAAGAAAAGAAGATGCCCATGGGATGTCCCGAGCCACAGTCCGCCGTTGCCGTTTTGGATGGCGGTGATCTTCTGGTTGGCGGGGACGTTGAAATCGCGCAGCACGTAGGGTTCGAACCGGACACCGTCGAAGCGAGCCGGCCGGGAAAACGTGGCGACCCACAGGTATCCGTCCGGCGTCAGGGTGAGACCGGTCACATGATTGTTCGGCAGACCGTCGTCGGATTTCCAGGAGACGGCGGTCCAATCCGGGGCGGCCGGTGAGGTCACGTGAAAAAAGCAGAGAAGGGCGACGAAGTAACGGCACGGCAGCCTGGGAAGCGGCGGGGTCACATTGTCATTTATAGGATATCTGCGACCACAGTACAAGCAGCCGAACGGGTAGGTGCCTGCATTGGGTAGGGACAGCGCGCTGCGCTGTCCGCGTCGCATCAGGCGGCGCAATCCCGGTATGTCGAGTGTCGCTGTGATTCGCGATTCCGACCGCTAAGGCGGCGACGTCCCTGCCATCAAATTAAGGCATTGCCACGGGCTTCAACCCATTTTCAGCCCGTTCCAACGCGGGAACGGCGTTGGGCGCTGAAGCCATATCAATACCCGCGGGTGACACCCGAAATCCTGATTTCACAGGCTTGCACATTTTTCGGGGAACGTTTAAAACTAGAGGATGTCCACTGAGGCGGCGCAATGGTTGCGTTCTTTCGTCCCCATGGGCATCTTTTGTTTCGCTTCGTTCACCGCATCCGCAGGTTCGACCAATTCCCCGTGGTCCGTCTACGCCTGGCGATCCGACGACGGCCTGCCCAACAACGAAGTCACCTCCATCGCGCAAACCGCCGATGGTTACCTGTGGGTGGCCACCGATTCGCGCCTGGCGCGATTTGACGGCGCGCAGTTCGAAGAATTTTTGACCCGGTCATTTTTGCCCGGGCCGGAGCGGAAGGTGACGACGTTATTGCGCGGGCACCATGATGAATTGTTTTTTGCGATGACCCAGGGACAGGTGGGTTATCTCAAGGACGGCGTGACGCGGGTGTTCACCAACAACCTGCCGGAGCGAAGCGCCCGGGCATTGTTCCAGGACAGCGACGATGCATTGTGGGTGATCTATTATGATGGGACGCTGCGCCGCATCAAAAACGGCAAGGTGGAACAGATCACGCATGAAAAGAATGGGATCCCCACCAACGGATTTTTCTGCTCGATGATGGGCGATAAGGACGGCAACGTCTGGATCGCCAAAGGCGGCAAGCTGGGGCGGTTCATCGACGGCCGTTTCCAGGAGACGTTGTCGATCACCAACACCGGGCGCATCCGGGTGGCGCCATGTCGCACCGGCGGATTCTGGGTCTGTGTCGGCCCGGAATTTTTCAAGTTCGAAGAACGCACCGGCTTGCAGAAACTGGGGCGATGGTTTGATTGCGATTCCACCGCCAACGCCAACGCCTTGATCGAGGACAGCAAAGGAACGGTATGGATCGGCACCTTCGATCGCGGGTTGTATCATTATGACGGGAAACGTTTCGAATCGATCGCGACGTCGCATCCGCAGATCCTGAGCCTGCTTGAGGATCGCGAGGGCAATATCTGGGCGGGAACGGGTGGCGGCGGATTGGATCGCATCAACCCGACGCTCGTCGAGTTGCAGGATATCCAGAAAGGCCTGCCGCTGGCGATGGTCCAATCGCTTTGCCAGGACAGTTCCGGGACGTTATGGGCGGTGAGTGAAAACGGACTGCTCTTGTCATGCAAAGGCGGCGAGTGGAAGACCGTGACCAATGGAATGGACCGCATCGAGATGGCGACCTGCGTGACGGCCGACAAAAACGGCGCCGTCTGGATCGGTTGCGTCGGACACAAATTCATGCGCTGGCAAAAAGGCCAGTTCACCACATGGACCGAAAGCCAGGGGCTCAGGAGCGGGGATATCCACGGCGTCCTCGCGGCGAGAAACGGCGACGTCTGGATCGTCGGCGGGGAACCGAACTGCGTGCAGGTCCTTCGCAACGGCAAATTCATCAGTTGCCCCGCGCCTCCGATCCCGGGACACATCGGTGCGATCACCGAAGACGTCACGGGCAGGATCTGGATGGGCACCGCCAAAGGGCAATTGCTCCGGATCGATAATGACCGTGTGACCGACCAATCGGCCGTGCAGGCTGCCGGCGGTGGTTCCCGATCGATCCGTTATCTTTATTCCACGTCCGATGGCTCATTGTGGATCGGTTACGCCGCCTCGGGTCTGGGGCGGTTGAAGGACGGGAAATATTTCCGCATGACGACCTCCCTGGGCCTGTGGGACAACCACATCTCACAGATCGTGGCGGACAACAGCGGCTGGCTTTGGCTCGGGGCCGACCGCGGCATCTTCAAGATCTGGCCGCACGATTTTTCGGATGTCGCCGAGGGACGCGACAACGGCCTGCAATCGGTGCATTACAGCCGCGACGAGGGGTTGAACAGCCTGCAGGCAAGTTATGGCGTCAGTCCCAGCGCGATCCGCAGCCAGGATGGCAAGCTGTGGTTGCCGATGCGCACCGCGCTGGCGGTCGTCGATCCCGGCCGCTGGGTCCAGGAC
>Ga0070690_100000837_pt1 | contig 15602 bp, 14 predicted proteins | sample KBSS33HmetaG_FD_64671 | JGI IMG/M metagenome (GOLD analysis project Ga0070690, IMG submission 64671) | Switchgrass rhizosphere microbial communities from Kellogg Biological Station, Michigan, USA - KBS S3-3H metaG | ecosystem: Host-associated > Plants > Roots > Rhizosphere ... | reverse complement strand
AGTTTCTGGGCGACGACGACGTCTGGGTGTTCATCAACGGACGGCTCGCGGCTGATCTGGGCGGCATCCACACGGCGGTCGGCTGCAACTCGCTGGCCGCGACCTGTACGATCGGCCAGGTCGTCGTCAGCGCGACGAACAATTTCGGGATGACGAACGGCAACGTCTACGAAGTGGTCGTCTTTCAGGCCGAGCGCCAGAAGACGTCGTCGTCGTACCAGCTGACGCTATCCGGCTTCAACGCCGCGCCGACAGCCTGCGGCCCGACCTGCGGCGACGGCGTCGTGACGCCGCCCGAGCAGTGCGATAACAGAACGGCGAACAACGTCGGCGGCTACAACAAGTGCACGCCCGACTGCAAGCTGGGCCCGTTCTGCGGCGACATGATGGTCACCGACAGCGAGCAGTGCGACAACGGCACGAACAACGACGCCTACGGCGCGATGTCCGGCTGCGGCCCGGGCTGCAAGCTGCCCGCCCGCTGCGGCGACAAGATCGTGCAGACCGAGTACGGCGAGCAGTGCGACGACGGCACCAACAGCGGCGGCTACGGCGGCTGCACCAACCAGTGCCAGCGCGGCCCGTACTGCGGCGACGGCGTCAAGAACGGCACCGAACAGTGCGACGACGGCGCGAACGACGGCACGTACGGCAACTGCGGCGACCCGATGATGCCGCTGCCCAACTGCCAGTTCGGCCCGCGCTGCGGCGACGGCATCGTCCAGGACGCCTACGGCGAGCAGTGCGAGCCGACGGGGCCCAACGATCCGAACTGCACGGCGGCGTGCCGCCATCCCGGGTCCTGCGGCGACGGCATCGTGACGCCGCCCGAGCAGTGCGACTACGGCGCGGTCATGAACGACGGGTCGTACGGCGGCTGCGCGCCAGGCTGCATCCTGGCACCTCACTGCGGTGACGGCGTCAAGAACGGGCCCGAAGACTGCGACGACGGCGTCAACGACAACAGCTACGGCGGCTGCTCGCCCCAGTGCAAGCTCGCGGCTCACTGCGGCGACGGCCACACGGACACGGGCTACGAGCAGTGCGATAACGGCGTGAACAACGGCCCGACCAACTCGTGCTCGTCGGTCTGCAAGTTCAACATCGATAATTAGCGACCCGGCCGGCGGTCCGACAGGGCTGCCGCGGGCCTTCCCCGATGCCTAGGTTGAGGGCAACCGGGAGGGGAGGGCCACATGAACGCCATCGATATGCTCAAGCATCAGCACCGTGAGGTCGAGGCGCTCTTCAAGCAGCTGCACAAGGCGAAGGCGGGCGAGCCGCGGCGGAAGCTGTTCGAACGAATCGCGGATGCGCTGGCGGTCCACGCGGCCATCGAGGAGCGCCACTTCTATCCGGCGGTCAAGGAGCGAACGACGGAAGAGATCCTGCTCGAGTCCGTGGAGGAGCATCTCGCCATCAAGCGCGTGATGGTGGATCTGCTGCAGACCGACGCCGGTAACGAGACCTTCGCGGCCAAGTGCAAGGTGCTGGAGGATGAGGTCTCGCACCACGTCGACGAGGAAGAGGAGACGCTGTTCCCGCGGGTCGAGCGGATGTTCGACGACGAGGCGCTCGAGTCGCTCGGCGAGGCGATGGAGGCCACGCAGGTCGACCTGCTCGAGGCCGGCAACCCGCGGCGCGCCGTCCCGGCGGAGATCGATCGCGCCGCGACGATCTGACGGTCGAACGCCAGACGATCAGGCGCCGCAGGCGGCGGCCTGCGGCTCGTCACTCGCCTGAGCGGCGAGCGCGGCGCCGGCGTCCGGCCGATAGCGCGCGACCACGCGGATCAGCTCGTCGACCTCGAAGGGTTTCCGGATTACCGGCATGGACGGTCCGGGGGGAAGCCTGCGCGGGTCGGACGCTGTAATGAGCATTCCTTTGATCCCCTGGCGTTCGGCGCACCCGACCAGATCGGCGCCGCCGATCTCCGGCATCGTCAGGTCGGCGATGATGAACCCGGGCGGGCTCGCGCTCTCCAGCAGCGCCATCGCGGCCCGGGCGTGCGTCGAGCCGCGCGCCACGAAACCTTCGTCGCAGAGCATTTCGACGATCAGCGCGTTCACTTCCGCGTCGTCGTCGACCACCAGCACCCACCAGGGAGATGACATGGCCAACCCAATATCATTGGGCAGATGGCCTTGTAGTTAGGGGAATGCCCTAATCGTGTGGATACTTAGTCCACAGAGAAACTTGAGTTATTGCGCGGTGATCGCATCCATGTGGAAAACTGTATCCACAGGGATGAACGCGCCGCCGCCGTCGTAAGGATCGCCAGTCGACAGCTGGATGCCGATCTGGCGGATGTCGTTCGCGACGAAGGCGCTGTCCATCGCCTGCGCCATCGAGCAATCGAGCGTGAGCTCGACCCATGTGTCGAGCGCCGAGAACGTCGTGTACGCGCTGGACGCGAAGGTGTAGTTGGGTCCGGCGCCGGCGTGAAGCTGCGCGCCGCCCATGAACGTTCCGGAGTCGAGCTTGATGAACGCGTGCAGCACCTTGCCCGTGAGGTCCACCGAGGAGAGGTTGAGCGCCGGGTCGACGTACTGCTTGTAGTCCGAGAAGGAGACCGCGAGCTTGAGCGAGCCCGGCGTCGGGGTGCCGGTGGCCCCGTCCCAGGACAGCACGGGCGTCGTCGGGGAGTTGGCCGCGCCCAGGTTCTTGGTGGTCGAGCTCTCGTACGTGTTCAGCGCGAACGACTGCGCGTCGGTGTCGAAGGTGTAGTTGACCGCCGGCGGCAGCGTGCCGACGATGCCGTCGCTGACGGTGTCGATCTGGAAGACGGCGTCGAGCGGGCTGCCGAACGCGGCCGAGACGCCGTCGCCGCCGGTGTCGAACTTGACGCCGATCTGCACGACCATCGACGGATCGAAGGTGCTGTCTGCGGCGTGGGCCGCGTCGAGGTCGAGGGCGAGCTCGGTCCAGGAGCCCACGGTCATCGTCGTCCAGGTGCCGGCGGCGAACTTGTAGCTGGAGCCGGTGCCCGCGTGGATCTGCGCGCCGCCGGTGAAGCTGCCGGAGGTCAGCCGGACGCGCGCCCGCAGCACGCGGCCGGTGAGCACCTTCTGCGGACTGACGTTGATGATGGCGTCGGCGTACTGCTTCCAGTCCGTGAAATGCGCGGTGACCTTGAGCGAGCCGGGATCGGGATTGCCGACCGAGGAGTCGATGGTGAGGGTGGGCGCCGGATTCGCCGCGCGCGCGGGGTCGGCCAGGTTCATGCGGCCGGTGTCGGCGTAGTTGTTCAGCACCCAGCCCTCCACGCCGTTGGCGTAGAGGTACGCGAACGTCGCCGGATCGGTGTTGGTGGTCGCGCTGGTGCCGCCCGTCCCGGTCGTGCCCGCCGTTCCCGATGACGACGTCCCGGCGGTGCCGGAGGAGGAAGTCCCGGCGCTGCCAGAGGAGGCGGTTCCAGCGGTGCCCGGCGATGCCGTCCCGGCGGTGCCGGAGGAGGAGGTCCCGGCGGTTCCCGGCGACGTCGTTCCACCGGCGCCCGTGCCCGACGTTCCGGCCGTCCCGGTCTTCGAGGACTCGGCCGGGGCGCAGCCGGACGAGGCAATCGCATGTGCTGCCGTGACCAACAAAGCTACGAGGAATAGCTGCCGCATCCCGCGGAAGCTATCACGAAGCGGCTCGGCAACCGTGCGCGCCGGCGTGCCCGCATTGTAAATGCGAGCATGACAATCGCATCATGGAAATACTGATTTTGTTTATTACGGTCGGGGCGCATCTTGGGAGCATGCGAACGTCGTTGCTTCTGACCATCGTCGTTGTCGCCGCTGCCTGTGACGCCGGCTCGTTGCCGGGGCCGCCCGTGGATCCCGCGCCGCCCACGAGCCCGCCCGCCGAGGAATCGCCGTCGGCCGACGCCGACTCCGGGTTCCCCTGCGATGTTCGCGCCGTCCTCGAGACCTACTGCGCCCGTTGCCACACGGGGGAGGTCTACGCAGCTGATTTCTTCTCGCGGGCCGATCTGCTGGCGTCGTGGGGCGGGGGCACGACGCTGGGGCAGATCGCCGCCACGCGCGTCGGGAAAAAAGAGATGCCGCCGCCGAACGCCGCGGTCCCGCAACCGAACGACGCCGAGCGCGCGATCCTGATCGACTGGGTCGCGGCGGGCATGTCGGCCGGCCCGTGCGGCCCGCTGACGCCGCCCCCGCCTGGCACCTGAGCGGCTAGCTACCCGGCGGACAGCGCCACTGCGAACCGCTCGGGGTCAACCACCAGTCCGGCTCGTTCGCCGGGATGAGGATGCCGTTCGGGCTGAAGGCGTTTCCGACGAAGCAGCAGGTGATTCTGGCCGGGCCGCTGTCGCCGCGACCGCAAGTGCAACCGTAATAATTGTTCTGCTGTCCGGCCTGGTGCATCTCGTAGTAGCAGGTGATGTCGGGAAAGTCGCAGGTGGCGCCGCTCTGCGCGCACGGCGCGCCGCCCGCGCCGCCGGCCCCCGCGTCGCCGCCGGTCGATCCGCCATTGCCGCCATTGCCGCCATTGCCGCCATCGCCGCCATTGCCCGCGGCGCCGCCGGCAGAACCACCCGTGCCTGCGCCGCCGCCCGCGATGCCGCCGCCACCGGCGGGGATCGAACCACCCGCGCCCGCATCGCCAGCAGCATTGCCGCCGGTGCCCGCGGTTCCCGTCGAGCCGCTGCTCGATTTACCGCCGCAGCCGCCCCAGGCGGCGACCGTCAAGGCGAAGACGAACGCATACCGTGCAAGGCAATCCGGGCGAGCCACTAGGGCCCGTATCGTACATCCTTTGCGCAGTCGCAATCGCAATCTCGCAACGCCGCGATGTTTTCCGCGGCGCACGTCCGCCGGAGCTGGCGGCCCAGCGCCTGGCGGGCGCGGTGCAGCCTGACCGCCGCGTTGTTGGCGGTGATGCCGGCGCGCAGCGCGTATCCGCGGAGCGGCACGCCTTCAAGGTCGACGCGCCGGACGACATCCGCCAGCTCCGGCTTCAGCGTGTCGACCAGTCCACGCACGCAACCGCACACCGCCTCCAGGAGCGCCCCGTCGTCACCGGGCGCGGCCGCCGCCTCGCCCGCGTATGCCGCCAGCGCGCGTCGCTCGGCGTCGCAGCGCCGCCAGTGGTCGGCGATCGCATTGCGCAGCAGGCGGTAGAACCACGCCACGGCCGACTCGCCTGCGCGCAGACCGCCGCCTTTATCCATTCCGCGCACGTAGGCCTGCTGGAGGATCTCCTCGGCCGCGTCGCGCCCGCCGACCCGCTTCTCGAGAAACGCGAGGAAGCGGGCGCGATGGGTGACCAGCACGGCGAGCGCCGACGCCGCGAGCGTCGCGCCGGACTCGTCAGCAGCAGCCGGGGGCGCAGATGGGGCAGTCGCAGTCATCGCATTCGCAGTCGGGATCGTCGGCCGCGCGCGGCGGCTGAAGGTGATCTTGCGCGAGGTCGGCGGCGCGCGCCATGTCACCGCAGCCGCAGTCGGCAGGCGACGGGGTCGAGGTTCGTCCGGTCATTTCGGGCTCCTTTCACCCGTGCTGACGGACGAGGAGCCCGCCGATTACAGCCCGTCGAGCGGGACCGGCCGAGCGGCAGGGCTGGAGGACCGTGATCGACCAGGGCGCCGGGTTGTTGCAGTTCGTGCAGAAGAGCGCCGCCATCCAGACGCCGTCCCCGTCGATCCCCGGGAACGGGGCGCCGTTCTTGTCGGCCAGCGTGCCGAGGTTGATGGTGTTCCCGGCGAGCACGGGACCCTCCCACCAGCCGTCGGCGATGTCCTCGAGCTGCAGAAACTCGGGCTCCAGATCCGCGAGCGATTTCCCCGCGAAGTGGGCCACCGCCGCCGAGGTGATCTGGTAGTAGTTGTAAGGGTTGCCGATGGCGTTCTTCGTCATCTGGCTCCAGTCGAGCGTGAGCGCCGGGGTCGCAACGGGAACCTGCATCGGCGCTGCGCGCAGCAGGTCGACCGAGTACGACAGCTTCGTCGACTCGTTCGTCAGGTGAAGCTCCGTCTCGGTCGCCGCGGCGTCGATGTTGAACAGCGCCAGCATCCGCGGGCCCTTGCCCACCTCCGTCCCCGAGCTGGCCATGGCGAGGAAGGTGAAGTGATCCTGCGGGTACTGGTAGTTCGGATCGCTCGTGTTGAAGCGCGCCATGAGCAGATCGGGCGGCAGGGGATTGCCGAGCTCGTCGAAGCCGAGCAGATGCTGCGACGTGAACGTCCCGTCGGGGAACGTCGTGATCACGCCGGAGTTGGACGTGAGCGGCAGGTCGTCCTTCTTCAAGGCGGCGCGGATCTCGTCGGGTGTCAGCGCCCAGAGGGAGACCAGGAAGATGTCGATGTCGGCCGAGGGCTCCAGGGCCTTGCCGAAGAAGTCCCGCGTGATCGCGCTCCAGTCGAAGATCAGGTCGGTGTTGTCCTTGAGGCGCGACACCTGGATCGTGAAGTCGTTCGACAGCGTGTAGTTCGTCTCGTCGGTTATGACGACGCCAGCCGTCGGATCGTCGCAGGCGGCCGATCGAATCGCGCGCGGGCTGCTGCCGCCGCCCCCGCAGCCGGCCGCCAGCAGCAGCACGCCCGCGAGCGCCCAGCCGATCCCGTTCAATCTGTCCCCAGGGTGAACGCGCATGTCACATCGCAAAGGGCGGTGGCGGTCCGTACAGCGACGCACGATGCTCCGAGTAGCCGACCGCGGTCGTCGTGGTGATCGTGCGCAGGGCCGTCCCCGTGCTGGTGATCTCGTGGAAGGCGCCGTTGTCCGAGAACGTCACGAACAGGTTGCCGTTCGGCAGCTCCTTCACGTCGCCAAACGTGGTGCTGGAGATGCCGGGGTTGTAATCGAGCGTCCGCGTCGCCGTCTTGCTCGACTTGTTGTAGGTGAAGCCCAGCACGTGCGAATTCCCGCTCTGGTTGTTATTGAACACCCAGATGTGGTCGCCGTGCACGTCGTGCCCGTGCTGCCAGGTCCACGTCATCGCGGTGTACTCCGTCTGCGTGCCGCCGAACGTCCCCAGGAGCTGGCCGCCCGGATAGCTGACGGCGGCGATCGTGTTCGGGAACAGCATCGAGATCGTCACCGCCTGCAGATCGGGCGAATACGCGACGTGATTCGTATGGGACTCGAGGGTCGACGTGATCAACGACGAGAAGTCGGTCGTCTCCTGGTAGATCTTCGTCGAGCTGCCCGAGGCGGGGTCGAGGTCCCAGACCGTCTCGCCGCCCGGGCTGGTGTTGGCCATCTTGCTGTCCGTCGCGAAGTAGACGATGTGCCCGTTGGGCAGGATCGCGAAGTCGTGACTGCGCCCCGGAAGCGTCCAGGTCTGCCCGGCGCCCGTCCCGTCCATGCCGATCCGATAGATCGCCCCGTTGGTCGACGCGTTGGCGAAATTCGCCGCCAGCATCGACTGGCCGTCGTACGACATGCGCGCCCGCGAGCAGTTGGTCGCCGGCGTGTTGCTGATGTCGAGCGCCCAGACCAGCGCGCCGTCCCTGTCGATGATGAAGGCGACCGTCTTGACCATCGTGCCCGGAATGCCCGGCGATCCGGCGAGGCCGATGCAGTTGACGGTGAACGCGCCGCCCGCATACAGCGCGGCGGCGTTCATGTCCCTGACCGTGAAGGTCGGCAGCCCGTTGGGCAGGAAGCCGGTCTTCACGTTGTAGACGCTGCTCGCGTACTGCTTGCCGCCGCCCTGGGCGGTGATCTGGAAGTAGTAGGTCGTGTTCTGCTTCATTCCGAGCAGCAGCGTCCGGTAGCTCGCCTGGGCCAGGTCGACCGGCGCCTGATACTCGAAGGCGTTCTGGTCGCGGCCGAACGCGATCGATGCGCTGTCGATCGAAACGTCCACCGACCAGGTCACGATGCCGACGGTCTGGATCGCGTCGCTCAGCTTGACGTCGACCGTGAACGTCGCGGGGCTGGTGGTCGTGCCGCCCGTTCCGGTGATCGTTCCACCGCCGCCGCCGGTCCCCGCGGTGTTCGACGGGCTTCCGGAGCTGCACGCGGCCATCCAGAGACAGAGCAGGCTCGTGCACGGTCGCAGCGCAGAGATGAAGCTAAGAGGTGAGCGCATCGCCATCCTTTCCGGGTCCGGTTGCACGCTGTTGCGCCGGGACCCGATCGGTCGTTAGTGCGCGCGACTCCGTGCGAGTACCGAAAATTGTGCCTTTCCTTGTCGGCCTACCACGCCTAGGTTCTTGGCCGAAACGGAGAGGAGGCGTCCGATGGCAATCAAGAAGCTGAACCCGTATCTGAACTTTCCCGGCACAGCCGCGAAGGCGATCAGGCTCTACGAGACCGCGCTGGGCGCGAAGGCCGAAAACGTCATGCCGTGGCAGGACATGCCCGGCCAGCCGCCGAACCCGGAGGCCAAGGACCGCATCATGCATGCCGTGCTTCACCTCGGCGCGGGTGACGTGATGCTCAGCGACACGCCGCCGGGCGTGCCCGTGCCGCCGGGCGGCAACCAGCACGTCATGCTCGACTTCGACGACGCCGTGGACATGGTGCGCAAGTTCGAGGCGCTCTCGATGGGCGGCAAGATCACCATGGCGCTCCAGGATACGTTCTGGGGCGCGAAGTTCGGCATGCTCACCGACGCCCTCGGCGTGCAGTGGATGTTCAACTGCGAGAACCGGAAGAATTGAGCTGGCGATCAAGTGACGGTTGATAAAGCAAAGCCCCCTTTTCGGGGGCCTTTGCTTCGTTCTATGGGGGCAGCAGTGTGGATAGGGGGGCAGGGAACGGGCGGGCGCCTACGCCTTCAGCGCAGTGAGCTCGCCCGGATTCTTGATGCCCGGCGTGCCGGCCGAGTCCGTGTAGTCCATGACGCCGAACCGGTCCGTCGGCACGTAGCCGGAGACGTTCTTGCCCAGCGCGTTCAGCAGCGTCACGTACAGCTTGTTGATCGGCACGTTGCCGGTGTTGGAGCCGGTGTTGAACCCGACCGACGTGTTGCCCATCGAGCAGCTGGCCTCGCTGTTGCCGGTGCCCAGCGTCTTCGTGTCGAGGTTGACCGACTGGCCCGTCTTCAGATAGCCGCCGCCGCTGCCGGCGATGACGATCGGCAGGTTGTTGTTGTTGTGCGCGTTGCCGTCCGCCAGCTCGGGCAGCCACATGACCATCGAGTTGTCGAGCATCGACTGCCCGTTCTCCTGGATGCCGTTGATCAGGTGGACCAGCTTCGAGTACTTGTTGGCGTAGAAGCTGTCGATCTGCGCGATGTTGTCGATGACGTTGGCGGCGCAGGTGCCGCCGACCGCGACGCTGCCGTTCCGGTGCGACAGGCCGTGGTGATCGGACGTGTGCATCATCGTGACGGTGGTGCCGTCGGGCATCGGGGTCGCGATGTTGCTGAACGTCACGAAGCCAGGCATCTGCAGGACGATCACGCGGTTGGAATCGCACATCATCGTCAAGGCGATGAGGTTGATCATCATGTCGGCGCCCAACGTCATGTAGGTCGCCGTGTCGCGCTTGCCCGCCGCCGTGATGGCGGTTGAGTCGATGCCGAGCCCGGTCGCGGTGGTCGCGTTGCACGCCGCCGTGGTGACCTGCTTCTCGGTGTCGCGCATCAGCGCTTTCCAGGCGGAGAGCCGACCCTTGTCGGCGGAGCTCATGTTCATCGCCGTCAGCGTGTCGATGTCGCCGCGGCAGATGTCGAGGATGCTCTTGCCCTGCATCGCCTTGTAGTCGGCCGGCGTCACCGTGCCGCTGCTGAACAGACCGGTCAGAGTCTTGTAAACGTTATTCGGGCTGACCTCGGGGGTGTACGGCGTCGCCACGTCGCTGTACGACAGGATGCCCTTGACGTTGGCGAACGCGCTGCCGACCGACAACACCAGCGGGCTCTTCGTGCCCCCGGCGGGGTTGACCAGACCGGCCGCGACCCAGTCCAGCGACTTGCCCAGCGCCCAGTGGCTGCCGTCCGGCTGGATCGGCGCGCAGGTGAGCTTCGTCCCCATGCCCTGGTCGTGCGGATCGAAGTAGCCGTTGACCGTCCCCTTCGGGAACATCGCGAGGCCGCGCGGGAACAGCAGCTTGGACGCGAGATCCTTGAGCGGATCGAGGGTCTGTCCCGTAATGGAGCTGGCGTCGATCGCGCCGTTCTCCACCTTCGGGAACCAGCGGTTCGTCAGGGTCCCGTTGTTGGTATAGAAAATCACCAACCGCTGGGGACCGGTCGCTCCCGCCGCTCTCGCGGTGCGCGGGTACAAGGAACCGAGGAACGGCGCCGCAAGCGACGCGCCGGCAACACCCTTGAGAAAGAGTCTTCTTTTCACGGCAGCTCCTTCGCGCGATAGCGGAACGACTGTGTCTGGGTGAGGTCCGTCAGCAGGGCGATGATGTTGTACCCGGAGGTGTTCATCTTCCCCGCCAGCATCTGTACCGTGCAGACGTCCTGGTTCGTCAGCTCGCGCTCGTACGCGAACGTGACCAGCCGCTGCGCGTAGCAGCTCTCCGCCTCGGGAGAGCTCGCGATCTGCGTCATCAGGTCGACCGGGCCGGAGACGTGCACGACCTTGTCGCCGATGGCGACGTCAGACGTGCTGTCGATCGCCGTTCCGGTGCTCTTCTCCGCGGTCTGCCACATGCCGATGCTGTCGTAGTTCTCCAGCGCGAAGCCCGGCGGGTTGACGACCGGCGCGTGGCAGCCCGCGCACATCGCAGGCGACGTCTGCGACGTGACCTGCTTGCGGTTGGTGTCGAGGTCGGCCGTCGCCGGCGGCAGCGGCGTGCTGGTCGCGTCGGGCGGCGGCGCCGGGATCGTCCGGCAGAGCACCTGCTTCTCGAGGAAGGCGCCACGAAGAATCGGCGACGTCCGGTTGTACGACGAGTACGACGCCAGGAAGCCCGCGTGCGTGAACACGCCCGCGCGCTGGGTCGCATCCAGGTTCACCATCTGCAGCGTCGTGTTGTAGCTGGCGCCGTTGAGGCCGTAGATCGGCGCCAGGTCCTTATCGACGAAGGCGACCGGCTTCGTCAGCAGGTCCTGGAACGTCCCCTTCAGGTCGAAGGCGATGTAGTCGAAGAACTTCGCCGCTTCCGAGGTCAGCGTCGGAACCATCGTCGTCTTGAAGTTCGGGAACAGCGCCGGGTCGTGCGACGCCTCCGACCAGCGGGTCGCGTCGCCCTGCAGCGCGTAGACCGCGTGGAACTCGGCGACCTTCGTGCGCGCCTTCGGGTCCATCAGCATGCGCTGCGCCTGCGCCAGGATGTCGGCGGGCTGGGTCAGCTTGTTCTGCTGCGCGGCCGTGAACAGCGTCGCGTCCGGCATCGTGCCCCACAGCGTGTACGACAGACGCGAGGCCATCTCGTAGCTGCTCAGCGCGTAGTAGCTGCCGTCGGGCGTCGCCTCGGACAGCTCCGCCTTCTGGAGGAACGACGGCGACATCAGGAACGCCTTCAGGATCACCTGGACGGCCTGGTCGAACGTCCCGCTCTGCGTGATCGTCGCGCGGTTCGTGTACAGGGCCTGGAAGCGCGAGAGCTCCGTGGCCGTCAGCGGCCGGCGGAACGCCTTCTGCCCGAAGTTGGTGATGAAGGTGGTCGCGCAGGCAGTGTCCTGCGTCGTGCAGCCGAGGACGCCGGCCTTCAGCGTGGCGTTGCCAACCACCTGCGTCGCCAGCGCATCCGCGGCTCCCTGGAACCCGTCCCAGGCGCGCTGATCGACGGCGCCGACCGTGTCGGGCGCCAGCATCGACGACGGCGGGGTGGTCGAGATGTCGATCCCGAGCAGGTCGCGCGTCGTCTTGTCGTACTCGGCGCGCGTCAGGCGCGGTAGCTGAGACGTCGTCGGCACGCCCGGCGTGCAGACCGTCGGGTCGACCGACGAGCCGCCGCCCCCGGTGATGACGCCAGTGCCAGCGGTCCCGGAGCCGATGGTGTTCCCCGTGCCGGAGCCGATGGTGTTGCCCGTGCCGGCGCCGGAGCTCGCGCCCGATCCGGAGCTGGCACCCGACCCGGAGCCGTTCTGGTTCGAATTGCCCCCGATGGCTCCTTCGCACCCGGCTAGCAGCGCGACGCCAACGATGAATGTTCTCGTCCAGGTGTTCATGACGCTCACCTCGTCCCGGTGTTGGGGGTCAAAAATTGACGCGAAAGCGAAGCCAACAACGCTGCGCGCGGTCTGCCGACGTAGGAGCAGTAGCGGCGGGTGGTGAATCAGCTCACAATTAGTTCACTTTCCTCTCATATTTTGCGGACCTACCAGGCGTACATGTAGGCGGTCATCGCCTGCCCAAATTGCTTCCGGATATCGGCCCCTTGTACGTGGGGTCCGCGCGGACCACGCGCCAGCCGGGGGTGAGCCGGTTTCGGTCACCGGCGCAGGTTGGCGGTCGTTCAGCGGCCGGACGGGGGGCGCGCGCGACGTCGCTGCCGGAGGCGGATGAAGCTGGTCGCCACGCCGACGAACGCGAGAAGACCGAACGAAAAGACAGTCCCCGGCTGCGTCACGAGGAGCAGGACGAGCGCCGCCGCGAAGCTGATCGTCGCCAGCACCAGCGTCGGTGTCGTCTCCGGGCGGCGCAGCGCGAGCCCCGCGCCGAGAACGAGGCTGCCGTATCCGGCGCACACCATCATCATCGCGACCGCATACGGGTACCCTTTCATCCAGTACACGACGCCGTACGCGATGATCGCCAGCCCCACCATCACCAGCCACTTCGACACGACCGCGAGGTTCGTTCGCAGGCGCATGAGCGCGGACCGCGCGAACAACATCAGCTTGAACAGCAGAGCCTTCACGACTTCATTTTACTCGGGCCGGCGCTGCCCGCTCCCCGCCGTTCCCGAGGGAACCACCACGGACCGACGGGTTTTTTGCGTTTAGGCCCACAAACACCTACATTGGCTACATGAGGGCAAAAGAAGGTCGATCCCTGGAACGTCGCCTCCTCCGCAGCGGGTGCCTGGCCGATGCGTTACGGCTGCAGCTGGAAGCCTGCCGCGAGGACGCAAAGCTCGACGCCATCGTCGTGTCCGACGAGCTCGGATTCTGCGTGGCGCATGCGGGCGGCGACGGCGGCCACGAAGAGCTCGCCGCGCGGCTGCCGATGCTCGCCGATCCGGCGCAACGTCGGTTCCTCGACGACGACGAGGTTCAACCGTCGCATGCCGATCTGTCGGTCACGACGTTCTCGGCCGCGGGCGCGCGGCTTCATGCTTGCGCCGTGAACGAGCCCGACGCGGGGACGGGCGCACGCGGCGCCGATGTCCTCGCCCGCGTCGCCAGCGGCTTCAGCAGGTTGCTGGCCCAGTAATCCGCGGCAGCCGCCCGCGACAACACCGGGCTCGCGGTCAGAGGCTCTGGCGCTGGGGCTCGCGCAGGCGGACGAGGCGGCGCGCCAGGCGCAGCTCCCACGGGTGATCGTAGATGCGCGTCGCGTAGCGCCAGCTCGCGAGGCCGCGCAGCGCGAGCCTTCCGATGCGGGGGAGCCGGTGATCCTGCGCCGTCGGGAAACGGCAGGCCAGCACGCGCGCGAAGTCCTTCACGCGGCGGCGCGTGCGCGGGGTCAACCAGGGAGCGTCCTCGTGGCAGACCCAACTGATCCATTCTGGTTGCGTCCACTCCTCCGGCGTCGTGGGCAAGGCGGGCCCGGTCGGACCGTAGTTGTCGAGCACCGGCAACCGCGGGGCGCCGGCCTGCTGAGCCTTTTCACCTTGTTCACCTTGTTCACCTTGTTCACGTTGCGCGCCGCGCCGCCGCTGCGGCGTGGGGCTGTAGAAGTAAAGGATGATCTCCGATTCGGGGTTCAGCGTCTTCAGGCGTCGAATGAACTCGAATGTGGTTTCGATCTCGCCCTCCGGATCTTCCGGCCCGCCGAGCACGAAGGAGAACTCGGGGATGATGCCGTTCTCGCGGCAGCGGCGCGCGACCTCGATGGTGTGCTCCACGCGCGAGCCCTTTTGCATGCGCGCCAGCACCGCGTCGCTCGCCGCCTCGGCGCCCATGAAGGTCATGCGCATGCGGCTGCGGCGGACCTTCTCCCAGGTGCCGGCGCTGAACTTCGCGAGCGTGTCGGTCCGCGCGAAGCACCAGTAGGGCATGTTCAGCCGCGCCAGCGCCTCCAGCATCGGGATCGACGTCTCTTCCTTGTCGAAGAAGTTGTGATCGAAGAACTGCACCGCGTCGGCGCCCCAGCGATCGCGCAGGGCGCCCAGCGCCAGCGTCATTCGTTCGGGCGCCTCGAGCGCGGTCTTGCCGTTCCACATCGAGACCACGCCGCAGAAGCTGCACTTGTAGCGGCACCCGAGCGCCGACTGGTAGACGGCGGTGCGGCGACCGAGAAAGGTTGGTCGCAGGTAGCCGGCGATGTCGTCGATCCGCTCGTAGGGCAACCGCGGGAGCGCGGCCGGCGGGATCACCGGTCGATCGGGGTTGTGGACGATCCGGCCGGCGTCTTTCCAGGTGAGCCCGGCGACCTTTCGGATCGCATCCGCATCGGACGCCGCCAGGAGGTCGAGCAGCGTCTGCTCACCCTGCCCGCGAACCAGGTAGTCGACGTAGGGCGCGTTGATGGCCGCGTCCGGGTACAGCGTCGGGAAGTAGCCGCCCCAGACGATCGGAACCGCCGGGAACGCCCTCCGGATCGCGGCCGAGATCTCGATGGCCGTGACGACCTGAGGGCCCGGCATCACGGTCACGCCGCAGAGGGCGTGCGGGCGCGCCGACAGCCGCGCCAGCGCGGCGCGCACCGGATCGGGCGCGCGCTTGCCGTCGACGATGTCCCACGGCCAGACCCCTTCGAGCGCCGCGCCGAGGTGCACGAGCGAGAGGGGCAGGCCCGCGTTCTTCGCCTCGCCCATTCGCGGATTGATGAGCAGGACTGCGCCCGATGCCGCCATGAGGCGCGGAACCTAGACATGCGGCGCCGCGCTCCCCGTCAGTGAACGACGGAAAACGAGACGGGCGGTGCACGGGATCCAGGAACGGACGTTCGGCAGGCGTTCGGGGAAACCCCGAGGAGCTAGCCGCCGGCGGCGATCCGACCGCCGGTCCTGTCGGCGGCCGCGCGCTCCCGGTGCGGGAGGAGGCGCGCGCGCAAGAACGCCATCAACGGCTTCTCGAACAGGAGGTGGAGGGCGACGGCGATGACGCTCACGAGCGCGAGCAGGCCGACGATCAGGACGACGGCCACCGGCGGCGAGACCGCGTGGCCCTTGACCGCCAGGCGCAGCAACGAGAAGACGATGTAGGGATGGACGAGGTAGATGATGTAAGACGACTCGCCCAGCAGGTAGACGATCCGATTTTTCGTGGTCACGCCGTAGATCCGCTCGAGCAGCAGCGCGCTCGCCACGACGACGATCGAAGGAATCCCCGCCGCCAGGTAGCGCGGGGTGTTCGGGTACAGCTTCTCGAACACGTACAGCACCACCAGCGCGCCGACGAACAGGACGACCAGCAACCCCTTGAGCGCGGCGATCCGCGCCAGCCGCTCGCGCCGTTCGCTGCACCAGTTGAACAGGTAGAACACGCCGATGCCGAAGCAGAACTCCAGCACGATCGGCCGGGCATAGAAATCGAGCACCGCGTTCTCTATGTGCAGCCCATGAATCACGGCGACGAAGGCGGCCAGCGCGCCGACGCAGATCAGCGGCGCCCGCCGCGGCGCGAGGGCGAGCGCGGCC
>Ga0070690_100000836_pt1 | contig 15627 bp, 12 predicted proteins | sample KBSS33HmetaG_FD_64671 | JGI IMG/M metagenome (GOLD analysis project Ga0070690, IMG submission 64671) | Switchgrass rhizosphere microbial communities from Kellogg Biological Station, Michigan, USA - KBS S3-3H metaG | ecosystem: Host-associated > Plants > Roots > Rhizosphere ... | reverse complement strand
TCGCCTTCGCTGACGAGGCCCTCCAACTGGGCTTCGGTCTTCTGCTCTTCGGGGTTGAGCTGGGTCTTGAGCGTCGGCGCCATGTAGCCGGCGGTCGACGCCGCGAGGCGCGGGACGTTCGCCGCGGTCTGCACCGCACTGCCGACCGCCCAGCCCGCACCTTCCTTAGCGAGCGTGGCGAGGGTCTTCTTGCCGGCCTTTTCGGTCGCGGCCTCCACCGCGGCCTCGCCGCCCTTGACCGCGACTTTCTCGGCCGCTTCCTTGAGGAGCAAGCCAAGGCCCTTGCGCGCCGCGGCGACCGTCGCCTCATTCGCGGCGGTGTAGGCGCCGCCCGTCGCCAAGAACTCCACCGCGAAGGGCGGGAGTTGCGCGACGACGTTCACGATCTTGGCGAGACGCGTCGTGCCTTGCGTCTGTTCGTCGGCGTTGCGCGAGAAGTAGTCCTCTAACAGCGCCTGGTCCGCCGACCGCTGCGAGACGCGCTCGCCGGGCTGGCGGATGACGTACGTGTTGTCGCGCATCCGGCGCGCGGCGGCGATGACGTTGACGAGGTCCGCCGTCTCGGCCGCGGACCCGACGAACGGGATGAGCGCTTCGCCCTTCTTCGAGAGCATCGGCAACCCGGTCGCCGGGTCCGTGTCGAAGAACGACTTGGCCGTGTCCCAGCCGCCGAGCGGCTTCCGCAGCTCGGGGCCCATCGTCGCTTCGGCCTTCTGGTACTTGCCGGCGGCGTAGTCCTCGTGGAGCTGCTTGGCGTAGGCCGTCGCGGCGTCCGGCGAGTCGAACACGCCGAGGTGGCGTCCCGTCTTCTGGAACTCCGCGATCGCGTCTTGCTGGTTGAGCACACGCCCGTCCGGCATCACCATCGGCAGCAGGTATTCCTTGCCGTCGAAATTGACGCTGAACGACTTGACGGTGCTGACCGTGCCGTCCTTGTTCTTGACGCGCGGCTGCGCCGCGAGGTCGATGTTGCCGGGGAGCACCTGGCCCTTCGCCAGCCCCGAGACCGCGGCGCCGCGCTGCGCGACGGTCGGCGGCGTCGCCCACGGCCGGTTCGGGTCTTCCCACTGCGCGGCGATCTCGGCGGCGGCGGCGCGCCGGCCGGGCGACGGCGTGAGTTTCGTGACGTCGAGCGGGCCCTGCGGGGTGCCGGGCTCCTCGCGCGCGGTCGGCAGCTGCACGCGTCCGCGGTCCGGCGTCTTGAAGTCGCCGCCCCACACGAGGCCCTCTTCCTTCGCGATCTGCCCCAGCAGATCCCAGCGGTGCTGCGGGTCGCGCGACGCCTTGCCCTTGACGTCGAACGCCAAGCTCCCGGCGGTGTCGCCGGCCCCGCCGGTGAGGATGACCGGCGCGCCGGCCTTCGCCATGCGCTGTTGCACACGCGCGATGGCCGACATGAAGGTGTCGGCATTCGCGGGCGCCTGCACCTTTTCGTGCGGCTGGAGCGGACGCGGCGCGGCGGGCTGCGAGGGCGGGGGCGCCCCCGGCAGCAACGAGCCGCGCAAGGGACTGAGCGGCGGCGCGGGGGGCTGCGTCGGCACCGGAGCGGCCGGTGTGCGTGTAACCGACTCCGGCACCGTGAACCCGTGCGCCGCGCGCTCGGTCCGATCCTCGTCAATCGGATAGCGGAGGATGCGATCGACGCGCGCCATCACGTCGGCGGCTTTGCCTTCATCGGCCGGCGCCGTCAGCCCGAACCAGGCGCGCATCTCGTCGAAGTTCGTCCGCGGCTCGTCTTTCTTCTTCGGCGGGGTCGTCGCCGCGGGCGGCGTCACCGGCGCGGGCTTGGGCTTGGGCTTCGGGGGCGGCGTGTTCCAGTCGGCGGGGAAGGAGGCGTAGTACTCGTCAATCCACGAACGCGGCGTCGCCGCGGGCGTCGTGGGCTCGTCGTCCTCGTCCGCGGGCTTGCGCGTGAGGAGCGAGGAGAGCGGGCCAAACAATCCGAGAGAGGACAGGGGCACGCGGGATCACTGCCGATTGCTGATCGCAGCCACTTCCGCCTGAATCGCTCGGCCGCGCGCCTTGTTCTTGTCCGGCAACCGGCCTTTCACGAGGAGCGACTGGAACTCCTTGTCGAGCGCGTCGATCTTCGCGAGGCGCTGGGCCTCCGTCATCTTGGCCGGCGGCACCGTCGGCATCGCGCTCGCCGTGGGAGCCGGCGCCGGGGCGGGCGGCGGCGTGAGTCCGCCCAGTTTCGCGGCGCCGCTCATCACGGCCGACCACGCCGTGCTCAAGGCACCGGGTCCCTCCGGCGGGACCTCCGGCGCATCGGGCGTCCCGGTCGCCTTCGTGGATGACGCACTGCTGCCCTTCAACGCGTCATCGAGCGTGACCAGGCCCCCGCTGATGTTCTTGAACTTGCGACTGAGGGCGTCGTACCGCGCGCGGTCGTTGGCTTCGAGCGCCTGCTGCGCCTCCTCCAGTAGCGGCGGCTTGCCATGCCAGCCGCGGTCGTCATCCTCGTTCTGGAGACGGCGGCGGACGTACTCGTCCTTCCCGAAGGGCGTGAGGTCCTGCACGCTGAAGGCGTCGCCCGGCGTGGCCGGCATCCAGTAGTTCTCGCCGCCCTCGCGCATGTCGTCTTCGACCTTCTTGTCCGCCTTCGTGCGCTCCAGCCGCAGCTCCGACTCGCGCGTCGCGCTGAGGCCTTTCGCGGCGGCGGGGGCGCCGGCCTTCTCGGCACGGATGCGCGCGCTCTTGGCGTCCTCCTGCTCCTTGACGCTCATCCCGAGCTGGCGCGCCGCGGTGCGCGACTTGTCCGGATCGGCGTCGTCCCACTGCGGGATCATCGTGGCGACGTTGGTCGGCATCCCGAACTTGTGCAGCATTCCGAGGTAGCCGTCCCACTGCTCCTTGTTTTGCGCCTGGGGCAGGACCTTGCCGGCCATCTTGAAATAGACGTCGGCCAGTTCCAGCTCCGCCTTCGAGTGCGGCGCGCCCACCGCGTCGGGCGAGGCGCCGGGCGGCAGCTGGAGGACCCCGGACGAATACGGGTTGGTAATGGCGCCCTTGTTGTACGCGTCGAGCCATTCGGTCGTCGCGTTGTGCTCCGCCGTGATCTGCTCGGAGCGCTTCGTGCCTGCCTTGACCAACGCGTCGATGTGCGCCTTGTCGTACCGGGTGCCGATGACGTCGGCGATGCTCTTGCCGTAAATCGGCTCCAGCAGCTGGACCAGCGCAGGCGTGGAGGCCCTGAGCGTCAGATCGTCGGTGATGCCCTGCGCGATCTGCCCCGCTTGGTCGAGTCGCCGGCCCGTCGACTGCAGTTGCTCGTCGTAGGCCGTCGCTTCGGCCTTGCGCTGATTGGCGAGCATCGTCCCGGCCTTCATCGCGGCGCGGTACTGGCCTCGGCCATAGAGCTGCTTGATCCCGTCGTCGGGGCGCTCATATTGCGAGAGCGTCTGCCGGATGACGGTGTCGTCCTCGTCGTCTTGCCGCTGGCGCTCGGCCTCCCGCTGTTGCTGCTGCATCCGCAGCTGCTGTTCTTTGATCTGCATCAGCGCGCCGAGCGTCCCGAGCGGACCGGGACTGCCCTGTCCGCCGCCTTGACTGGACAGCCCGCTCAGTGGGATCCGCGTGTCGGACATTTGCGGCATCGGTGCCTCAGAAGGTCATCTTGGTGTTGCCGGGCTTATTCATCTGGTTGTACATGGCGTAGCCCCCGATCGAGTTCGCCACGTCACCCATGTAGCCGCCCCACGCATTCGCGCTCCCCATGCGGCCGGCCGCGGTCGCGTCGCCACGGTTCATGGCGAAGCCCCCAAGCGAGCCGTAGCCGCCCATCATCTGGTTGCCGTAGTTCATCGCGGCGCCCAAGCCGACGTTGCGCTCGCGATCGAGGAGTCCCGACTGGCGGTCCTGATTCGTCCAGAACTCATCGCGCGCGCGGTTGTAGTCGCCGAGGTCACGCTCGTACTGCTGGTTCGCGTTCGACGCACTCGCGGCGGCAACCTGTTGGTCGTACTCGCGCTGGTCCTGCCAGCCCTGCCGCGCCTTCCCCATGTTGCGGTCCCACGTGCCCTGCGCGACGTCCCACCCGAGTTGACCTTGCTGGAGGCCGACGTTCGCATTGCCCTGCCACGTGTTCTGCCGCGTCTGATAGGCCGCGAGCCTGTTGCCGACGTTGGTGTCGAACGCCTGCTTCGTGTTGCCCTGATTGGTGCCGTAGATGTCCTTGGCGCGGCCCCAGTTGGTATCCCACTCGCTCTTGCGACGGTTGTAGACGTTGCCGTATTCCTGCGAGGCCTGATCGCCGAGCGTCCGCGCGAGGCCCTTCGCAAAGCCGCCGGTGTTGAGCACGCCGCCGTGCGCCGCCGCCGCCGTCGCGCCGGCCTGCGCCGCTTTCGCGCGCGCCTGGTAGCCGGGGTCCTGCTGCATCTCCTCCGCGGTCGGCGCCTTGAACTGGTCGGGTCCCGCGAAGTCGGCGAAGCGGAACGCCGCCGGATCGTCGTAGCGCTCGGTGAACGAGCCCACGTCCGGCGCGCGATAGTTGATGTCGGCGTAGTTGAACGGCGTGAACTGCGGCACGCTGTAGCCGCCACCGTAGCCCTGCGAGTTGAAGTGGCCCTGCCACGGCGTGAGCAGCGAGCCCTGCGTGTACTCAAACGGATCTGCCGCCGCGCCGGCCGCGTTGGTGTCGCCGCCGCCGGGGGCCCCACCCCCATAACTCGCCCCTCGCGGCATCGTCGACGGATCGAAGTAATTCATCGGCATCGCGGCCCCTTAGTAGCGGAAGTTGCCGCCGCCGTCGCCCATCGGCCCGTCCTGCGGCCCACCCATCGGCGCGCCCTGCGGCCCCATCGGCGCGCCGGGCATCATGCGCGCGAAGGTCCCGCCCATCGGCATCCCCATCCGACGACGCCTGTTGTTCATGGATTGGCCGATCGCCATCCCGGCGCCCATACGCGACATAGGCGGCGGGGGCGGACCGCCACCCTGCGGCGGTTGACTCCCGATGTAGTCGGCGAAGTTCATCCCGCCACCCCCGCCGCCTTGCGGCGGCGGCGGCTGGAACTGCGGCTGGCCCCCGCCGTAGCTGGCGAAGTCCCCGCCACCCCCGCCTTGCGGCTGGAATGAGCCGCCGCCCCCGCCCCCGCGGAAGAAGTCCCCGCCGCCCCCGCCGCCTTGCGGCTGGAACTGCGGTTGCCCCCCGCCGTAGCTGCCGAAGTCGCCACCGCCGCCGCCCTGCGGCTGGAACGTCGCGCGTTCCGGGCCCGCCTCGCCCGCGAGGAACATCGTGGGGCCGGCGACGTTGAAGTCGCCGCCCTCGGCCATCGGGTACGGGCCAGCGACCTGACGCCCATCGGGCATCCGCATCGGAGCGCCCTGTCCACCGTTCCCGGTGTAGAAGCCGGGCCCCCGCGGCATCGCCTGGTTCGGCGGCATCCCGTACGGCGGCGGCATGGCGTTGGGCGGACCGGGCGACGCGAAGCGCGCGCCAGGACCCGGTGTCGTCAGTCGCGACAGCGTGTTCTGCGCGCCGGCTCCGGCGTTGATGTACGGGGCGTAGAGCTGGCCGAGCGTCCCCATGCCCTGCTGCATGTAGTTCGCGGCCTGATTGGACGCCTTGACTTGGTCCTGTGCGGCCTTCTTCGCCGCACTCGACTGGGTCTTCGCTTTGAAGAGCCCGCCGAGCGCCTGGGCGCCGGCCGCGATGGCGAGTGCAGTGCCTACAGCCATTACAGTGCCCTCTGAAAGGTGGTTTCGAGTTGCTCGTAGCCGAGGCGTTCGTAGAGACGCGCGACGTCGGGCGTCGGCGCGATCATGTGGACCTTGCGCGCGCCGCTCTCACGCCCCCACTGCTCGGCACGTTTCAGGAGGCGGAGGCCGCAGCCGCGGTGCTCGGGCTCCACCCACCAGAACAGTTCGCTGACCGTCGACTCGCCGGTGATCGGGTTGTCGAAGACGATCATCCCGATCATCCCGACCAGCGCGCCGTCCCGATCGGACACGAACACGGCGCCGGCCTCGGTCGACAGCAGCCGCAACACCGTCGTCGCCATCTGCACCGGGTTGACCGGCACGCGCGCGTGATAGACCGTCTCGGTGAGGAACCGTTCGCCCATTTCCACGAGGCGAGGGATGTCGTCTTCCGTGGCGGGACGGATCATGCCGAGTTCGATTCTGCGGATCCGACACCCCCGATCGCAAAACGGGCAGGACGTCCCCCGGTTTCGGGCCTATGCCGCGCCCGACAGCACGTTCCAGTCGGTCAACAGCTGCGACTGAATGTCCGCGTCGCCTGCGGCGGTCACGATGGCCGCAGCCGGGAAGTTGTAGGACGTCTCGAAGGCCATGAGGTTCGGGCGCTCCACCAACCAGCTCGAAATCTGCGTCGCGGCGAGCTGTAGGTTGTTGATGACCGACCGTGCATAGGCGGCACGCTGGCTATGGCTCGGCGTGTTCGCGGCTTCGTTGAGGACGGAGAATGCGACCGTGGCGAGATTGCCGCGGACGCGCTCTAGGAAGCGGCTGTCTTGGGCGAGCGCCTGCTGCGTAAACGTGTCATTCGCCATCGGGGCCTCCGTTGATGAAGAACGCCCGCAGGATCCCGACGTCCTGTGGCGTGATTTCCAGCTTCGGGGCCAGTGCCGGATCGAAGCGCTCGACGTTGAGGTGGACCGGCACCGCCGCCAGCTCCGCGACGCGGTTCGCGAACGCCACAAACTGCGGCGAGGTCGGGCTGATCGTCGCGACCGTGTCGCGCGCGCCGGCCATGCGCTCCGCGGGCGTGCTGGGCCGCTGCTCGCCGAGTTCCGTGATGAGGGCGTTGCGCTGGTCGTAGAAGTGCTTTAGCTCCGGGAGCACCGCCCGCCGGATGACATCGAGGCGATGCGCCGCCGCGTACGGCAGTTTCTCGGCCGCGACCCGCACCAGCGCCTCGTCGACCTGCAGCAATTCCCCGAGCGTGGTGTCGATCATGCGGTCGGTCCCCACACCTTGCGCTCCAGCGCCGCCAGGCGCGCGTCATGCTCTTGCCAGCCACTGACGAGCGGCGCGATGAAGCCGACGTAGTTCAGTCCCGTGGCGACGCCGTAGTCGTCGTACGTGATGGACCCGAAGGTCGGGGCGAGCGCGGCGACCTCCTGCGCGATGAGCCCGTGCTGCACGCCGCGCCCCCATTCCGGTTTGCGCCAGTGGTAATCGACCGGCCGCAGCCCGCGGAGAAACGCCGCGCCGTACGCCGTCGGGGTCACGTCGGCCTTCTCGCGGCCATCGGACGTGTTGATGGTGCCGTTGGTCGCGTAGAGCGTGTTCCAGCGTCCGGCGCCATGCCCGAGATTCGCGATGCCGTCCTGCGCGCAGTACCACTGCACGCCGTCCCACGTCACCCAGCGGTTGAGCCCCGAATAGCTGCTGATGATGCGGATGCGCGTCGCCACGTCGCAGTCGATCCACGACCCGACATCCGTCGTAAAGTTCAGGGCATTCGTGAGCGTGAGCACGCCCGTCGGGCCGAGTTTCAGCATCTGCACCGTGGCGACCGGATTCGCGCCCGCCCCCGCGGCGACGTGTTCCCACAGGATGGTGTCGCCATCGACGTCGCCGATGAAACGCGTGAGCCACGCGGATCGCGACGTGTTGTTTCGATTCCACCCGCTGCCGCCGACGAAGTGCACGTTGTGCGCGAAGCACGTCTGGTGATTGTCGGCGGACACGCGCTGGACGTATCCGCGCTGCGTATCCCCGCCCGGCAATCCCAGGATCAGCCCGTCGCCGCTGGTGACCTCGACGCTGCCCGTGGCGGTGAGCGTGCCCCCGCTGTGGATCATCAGCCCGCACGACATCGTCATGCCGGCCCCGCCACCCGATGACCCCATCGACGGGGCGGTGCCGGTCCCGAGCCACAACTGCGTCCCGCCAGGCGCGTTGTACCCCCACAGCCAGAGGAAGGCCTCGCGCGCGCTGCCAGCGAAGTCGGTGCCGCTCGCCTTGATGAGGGTCTCCCCCTCGCCGGTGTATTTCCCCCACTGGACGATTTGCGACGTCCCGCGGTACGACCCGACCGACATCTCCTGCTGCGTCGTGAAGTAGGTCTTGGTATAGACGGTCAGCACCCCGTCCTGAATGTTGTCGAAGTTCCAGTACTTGATCGGCGAGCCGCCGGTGTCGTCGGAGCGCCAGATCGCCGTGCGGTACGTGGGGTCCGTCGTCCACCGCACCGCGTTGTTATTCGTGTAGGCTCCGCCCCCGCCGGCAGCGGAGGGATTGATGTAGAGCCCGCTGCTATTGAGCTGCACGCCGCCGGCCGTCAGGCTCCCCGCGGCGCCGATCGTGATGCCGCTCTCGAAGCTCGACGCACCCGTCGACGCGATCTTCACGGTCGTCGTCGCGCCGTAGCCCAGCTTGACGCCGCCCGTCGTCGGGTCGTCGTCGATCTTGATCCACGCCTTGGTCGCGTCGCCGAAGGCGGCGCCGAAGACGTTGGTGACGTACCCGTAGTAGCCGTTCAGGTTGCCGATGACGCCGCGGTCCGTCTGCGCGTTGTAGGTCGCCCCCTGCACGGTGTAGACCGTGCGCGGGCGCCCGTCGTACGCGTACATATCGATCCGGCCGTCGCCGCTGTTGCCGAGCACGAGATACGGCGTCCCGCTCGGCCACGTCGGATTGGCGTTGGCCCCGTAGAGCCCGCTCAGGTCGCGCGTCACGTTGTAGGTCGTCCCGCTGACCAGCGTGCCGATCTGCAGGTACTCGACCTTGATGGTCGGGCCGCTCGTGTCGGTGGCGCGCACCAGCACGAAATCGTTCGGCGTCATCGCCTGCCCGAAATTGATCGTCGTGACGTCGGCCGCGACCACGTCGGCCGTGAACGAGCCGGCGTTCTTCCCGATCGTCGAATACCCCCCGAAGAGCGTCTGCGTTGTCCGCGCAAAGACCACGGCGTTGATCTGCGAGATGTAGGCCTGGTTCCACAGCCGATCGAACCGGCCGAGGTCCCACGTGTCGGTCAGCGAGGGGATGAGATGCGAGGCGACGGCGCCCGTCACCGCGAGCTGCCCCGTGGTCGTCGTGCCGCTGATGTTGGCGGTCGCCGCCGTCAGCGTCCCGCTCAGCGTGAGGTTCGTGCCCGTCAGTAACGCGATGTTGGCGGTGCTCGCTTGCAGCCCGATCACCACCAGCGAGCCGGCGATGGTGATCAAGCCGCCGGCCTCGGACATGATCGAGTCGCCGAGGATCTTGTCGCCGACCCACTTCGGGATCGCGCCGAGGGCGCCGCTGCCCGTCACGAGGTTGAACGGCAACGCCGCCGAAGAGCCGCCGCTGCTGCCGCCGGAGCCGCCGCCACTCGGCGTCGTCGGCGTCGTCGGCGTGGTGCCGCTCGCCGCGTCGGCGAGGTCCGTCAGCCAACTGAGCCACTCCACCGTGACGCGGCCGGTCTGCGGGTCGGTGACGGCGTTCTTGGGCGGAGGGATCACGAGCCCTCCAGCTCCAGCCACGCGCCGACCAGGCGCCACGGCACCGGGTCACTGACGACGAGGCGGAAGACGCGCAGCTTCGCCGTGCCGAGGCGCGACCACGCCACCTGAATCCGGCGCTCGCCCTGCCGGCCGGCGCTCCGCCACAGTTCCTTGCCCCACGTCAGCCCGCCGTCGTTGGAGTACGACAGCATCATCGTCGGGTCGCTGCCTTGGCCGGCGGACAGACCGAGGCCCACGTCCATGTCCATCTGGAGCCGGTCGAAGGTCATCTCTTGGTCGCGGTCGACGACGTGCGGCGCCTGCCGCAGCCGGCGAATCACCGACCCATCGACATCGACGCCGGCATCCGTGAGCATCCGGCAGACGCGCCCGGACGATCGATCGCCCACGAGGTTGGTGCCGAAGCCCAGCCCGCCGAACGCGAACGTGTAACACTGCGGCCGGTACGCGACATAGGTCATCGCCGCGCTATCCCAATACCCGCGGCGGTGCCACTCGTTAGTTCCGAGGTCGTAGACCCAGGTGGTCTGGTCCGTCGGGAACGTCAGCACATAGAAGGCGTGCCCGTCCATCTGGTAACTGAAGGCGTAGCCGTCGGCGATGGTCTGCAGCCGTTGAATCGAGTAATCCACCGCGATCGTGCTCACGCGCTGCGGCTGATATCCGCTGGTGCGGACCACGTAGCCGGCGCCGTCTTTGTCCTGCGCGACCCACATCAGCGAGCCGGCCACGCGCACCATCGAGGCCGTCGCGATGATGCCGGTCTCAAGGAAGACGGGCGTGTAGGGCGTGAAGCGCGCCTCATCGTTGCCGGTGCCGGTCCACACCTCGCCGGTCTGCGATCCGATGAGCCAAATCTCGTTCGAGGTCACGGCCATCGACAACCACTTATCGCCCGCGCGCGCGCGCTGGTAGACCTGTGTCGCATCCCATAGGAAGCCGTTGAAGGACTCCGAGACCTTCAGCGTCGACGTGTTGGCGTCGAGGCAGACGAAGTAACTGTCAATGAACCCGCTCGCGTTCGCGCCGGTAATCACGGGCGCGAGGACATCCGTCCGGAGGTCGTAGCAGTAGCCCGTGCCGCCGCTCACGAAGAACAGCTGTCCGCCGGCATCGCCGCTAGAGCAGAACGTGACGGGCAAGCCGTCGTTTAGCACCACGGCGGTGCCCGTTGTGTTCGTGGTCGGCGGCGTCCGCGAATCCCCGTCCTCGCCGATGTCGCGCGTCGTGAGCGTGCCGGGGCCGTCGATCGTCGCGATCAGGCGTGGTGGCGGGAGGTGCACGGTCGTGCCGGTGCCGAGCGACGTCCCGGTCGTGCGATAGACCTTGTAGCCGCGCGCGTTGGTGACTGCCGCCCACGTGACGATGTTGTAGTCCGTGGAGCTGAGCGTCGCCTGGCCGGTGATGGTCACGCCTTCCGGGCTCGCCGCGGTCTCCCCCAAGCCGAGCGTCGCCGTGACCTTGTAGCCGTACGTCGTCGCGCCGACCGTGCCGCCGCTGGTGTTACTCGTCGGCGGCGTCGCCGCGGTCCCGGTCGTGCCCAGGTCGTTGTAGACCAGCGTCGTCGACTTCAAGACCGCCAGCAGCACCGGCACCGCGCCACCGCCCGTCGTGCGATAGAGCTTGTAGCCGGTCGCGCCGTCGACCGCGGACCAGCTGATGATGTTCCAGTTGGTGCCCGAGAGCGTGGCGTTGCCGTAGGGGCTCGTGCCTTCCACGGAGGCCTCGGTCTCGCCGTAGGCGTTGGTCGCGGTCACCTTGTAGCCGTAGGTCGTCGTCCCCAGCGCGCCGCCGTGCGTGACGACGGGCGGATTCGCCTTCACCAGCGCGGGCGCGAGCGGACTGTTGGTGATGATCGGGGTCGAGGGCGTCGCAATCGCCGTCGTCGCGCGCGTGAGGATGCCGCCGAGTCGCGTCAGCTCGTAGAGCGTGTCGCCGCCCACGGCAAAGGTCCGGTTGTTCTGCGCGAACACGCCGCGCACCGGGGAGTTGGGCAGCGTCGCAAACGTCTCGAAGCCGGGACACGGCAAGAGCACTTGGCCGGACTTCGCCCCCTGCGACTCGGCGCGCTCGACAAACCAGTTCCAGAGGTCCTGAATCTCGAAGCGCGGACTCGACGCCTTGAAGGCGCTGCCGACAAATCCCGCGAACGGGATCCGATCACTCACCGGCCATACCCGCCGCGCCAGTCGCCCGTCCGCCAATCGAAGTAGTCGGACGAGTGCACCAGCGCCGCATCGACGCGCGCCTCGACGGGGCGGATGTTCGCGCGCTTGACCTGGCCCTTGGCATGGCGCGCCGCCGCGACCTGATCGCCCGTGAGCTGCTTGCCGTACTCCGAGGCAATCTCCGCCGCGAAGTTCGTCCGGAGATACCGCCGGTAGCCGGGCGGGAACGTGTAGGCGGTGTCGAGCGTGGCGAACTCGCGCAGCGCCGACGGCGTGTAGATCACGAGCTGCGTCGTGCCGATGGTGGGAATCGGCCAGACGTAGACCAAGCCGAGGCCGGCGTTCCAGTTATGGTCGTAGTAAATCGCCTGCGCGTAGGTGCTCGTGAGCGTCTTATTCGGGCACTGCTGCCAGCGCTGGTCGGTCCAGACCTCGATGCCCTGCTCGAACGGCACCGGCGCACTCGGGTCCTGAATCAGGCCGGCGAACTCGATCTGCGTCGGCCGCACGATGTTGATCACGCCGCCGGTGCCGATGGTGTAGCTCGGCGTGCTCGCCGCCAGCGGGGTCACGGTGCGCGCGACGTAGTAGATCGTCAGACGTTCGAGCGCCAACCCGTCGAGCCAGTCGTTGAGACGGTCGAAGGCATCGTTGGCGTCTTCGGCCAACAGGGTGTCGCCGACGCCGAGCACACGAATGCTGCGCAGCGTCGCCGTGATCAGATCGCGGGCCGTCATGGGGCGTCCAGTGCGCGCGCACGCGCGCGGTTACTTGCGGCGCTTGTGGGGCGGCTCAGGCTCCGGCTCGGGCTCCGGCTCCGGCTCCGCCGCCTTGGCCTTCTTTGGCGCCGTCGCGCCGCCGATCGCATCGCCCCAGCCCGCGCCGAGCTGCTCGTCTTCGGTCTCGTTCTGCACGACGCGCGCAGGTTCGGTCGCGTGATAGCGCCACGCGGGATAGCGTTGGACTACAGGGTCGTCACTCACGAGTTACCCTCCGAGATAGACGGTCAGTACGCGAAGCAGCTCACGCGCAGAAGTGACCCGGTCGCCCACGCGGTCGCCGCACCCGCCGAGTTCTGCGACTCGATCGTGGCGGTCGTCGTGGTCGACGCGGTTTGCCACGTCCGCAACCCGGTGTGGTTGACGGCAGCGGTGATGTCGGTGATGTTGCAGTTCCAGCCCGTCGCCGCGGCCGACAAGCCGATGACGCCCGCCGTCGCCGCGCCGCCCGTGCCGACATTGATGACAAACGCCGAGCTACCGTTCGCGTTGGGCACGGTCGGCGAGGTGCCGAAGCCGCTGGAGATGGTTGGGGCGGCGACAAAGATGATCGGATTCGTCCCGGACAATGCCGTCGCGATATTCACGGTCGACGCACTGATTTGCGCGAACCCGCTATCGTCCGCCAACCGTGCTTGCAAGAGCGCGCCGCTTCGCTTGAGCGCCGGGAAGGCGCTCGTCGTCCCGCCGAACTGCAGCAAGCCGAAGTCGGTGACCGCCGCGTTGGTGAGTCGCACGTTGCCATCGGCGGGCGACGCGAGAATCGATCGGCCGAGCCAGTAGAATCCGCCGGTCGCGCCCGCGCGCACGTCCGCGCTGCCGAGGATCGCCCCGTTACTGTTGACCGTCCCCGCAATCCAGATGTCCCTCGGCCGGCTCGCGCCGCTCGCGCCGATGTCGAACGCGTTGTCGGTTCCGGCGGTGAAATGGCCGCTGCTATTGATCGACCAGTTGACAATGCCGGCGATGCGGAACTGCAAGCCCGCCGGGCTGTCCAGGCTCAGCACGCGCCCTGTGCCGGTCCCCGCGTTCGCCGCGCGAATGAATGCGACGTTCGACGACCACCCAAGATCCAGCCGCTCGTAATTGCTGGCGTCGGTGAACGTGTTGTAGACGCGGAACAACTGTGGGTTCGCGCCGTTCCGCTGCGCGAGGAATCCGGCGGCATCCCGCGCGAGACTCACATCGGTGGCCGAATTGACGTTGCCCGACGACCAGTCCACCGTCTTGTCGAAGCGCAGCTGTGGGCCGTTGAACGTCCAGCCCATCACGCTGTTCCCCCCGACGGACACCGCGAACGTCGAGCCCGCGACGAGATAGAGCCCCGTGTTGGGAATGCTCGACCACGAGTAGCCTGGCGCCGCGATGGTGCCGTTCGCCGCCTTGATCTGCCCACTCGACGTGATGTCGGCCACCGTGACCGTGCCGCTGAGCGCGACCTGCTTCCCCGCCGTCGCCGAGACGACCGCCGTGCCGCTCGCGAAGGCGCTCGCGCGCGCGCGGTAGCCGACGAAGCCGTAGTTGAGAATCGACCAGACGCCCGTCGACGTCGTCGAGCTGACCGTGGCGCCGCCGGCCGAGGGCAGCGCCGCCGACGCCACCCAATTCGTGCCGTCCGCGGTGACTTCCAGCTGTAACGTGCCCGTCCACGTGCCCGAAATCGTGAACGTGACGGCCCCGGTGTTCGCCGGGATCGCCATGAACGCCACCGCCTGGCCGTTCGCCGTGATGTTGTCCTGTCCGAGGATCTGCGCCGCGGTCGGCGCACTCCACAGAAGGAGCGCGGCCCCGAGCAGGGCCGCGCTCATCCCGCGCGTGTTCGCGGTCATCGCCGTTACGCGACGGCGACGTCCGCCGCGGTCAGGGTGCCCGACATGGGCGAGCCCAGCGGCACCCACACCTCGTTGGCCGCGATGAACTCCATCGAGCACTGCGCGCCGACGTCGAACGTGCCAACGGTGTAGCCCGCGCCCGCCGCGCCGAGGCCACCGCTGATGGTCACCGTGTGCGCGGCCTTGCCGTTGCCCACGACGATGAGGATGTCGCCGTCGTTTTCCTTCGTCGGCACCGCCAGCGTCATCGCGCGCAGGGTCGTGCCGTTGAGGATGGCGACCATGTCGCGGCCCGGCGTCGGCAGCGTGAGCGCGCCCGACGCGCTGTAGCTGACGACGTCGCGCGCGCGGGCGGCGATCGCGAACGGCTTGCCCGTGAAGTCGGCGGGGTCGCCCGCCACGACGCCCGCCCCGGTCGGATGGGCGGCGACGTTGGTGCCGTTCACGCCGCGCAGCACCTTGACCGGCACGGTCGCGGCCGAGCCCAGCGCCTGCACGCGCATCTGCTCGCCGTCGACCTTGAGGGTGCTGTTGACGCTGAGCCCGGTGAGCGACGCGAGCAGGATCTCGAGATCCGTCGCCGAGACGCCCCCTGAGAGAGTTGTCCGCACTAGAGCCATTGACCTGTCCTCCTGCGAAGGCGCGGTTACGCCGAGTAAATGCGGCAGGCCAGTTCAGGCCGCAGCACCGCCCAGCCGTACAGCACGTCGATGCGGCACGGGAACTGGTCGGTCGTGATGTCGTAGTCGCGCACGATGCGCAGCGAGATCCCGAGCTGCTTGTCCGACACGCGCGAGGCCATGTCGGTGCCCTTCGGCACGGGCAGGTCCGCGGTGACGAGCGTGAACGCGTCGCGATGGAACGCCAGCCCGAGGGGCGAGGACGATCCGGTCGCGCCCGAGGCGCCGCTGCCGGCGTTGTAGGTGATGGCCGCGCTGCCGGCCGGCGAGTTCGAGACGGTCTGGAAGGCGCCGCTGGTGATGATGGGCGGCGAGATCGCGATCGTGAGGGTGGTGCCCGCCGACGCGACGTCGGCCGTCACGGTGAACTGCTGCAGGTCGCCGGTGGACTGGCGCGACTGCGGGTTGACCGAGAAGACGCCCGCCATCGTGAACGTGTCGCCCTTCTTGAGCGACGGGCCCGCGGTCCAGGCGATCGTGTCGATCGAGCTGCCGGTCTGCCCCGCGGTGGCGCTGACGGTCGGTGAGCCCGCGAACGTGCCGCTGACGTGGGTCGGGCAGTTCTGATCCATCGCCCACGTGAAGCCGCCGGCGATCCCCATCGTGCCCTTCGTGTACTGGGTCGCGATGGCCGTCGACTGCTGGAAGAGCCCCTTCAGCGCGTCGACGATGTACGCCTGCATCTTCGGCGTGATGACGAGATAGCGCTGCTCGTCCTGCGGTGCGGCGTTGTTATCGAGCTTGACGCC
>Ga0070690_100000831_pt1 | contig 15648 bp, 15 predicted proteins | sample KBSS33HmetaG_FD_64671 | JGI IMG/M metagenome (GOLD analysis project Ga0070690, IMG submission 64671) | Switchgrass rhizosphere microbial communities from Kellogg Biological Station, Michigan, USA - KBS S3-3H metaG | ecosystem: Host-associated > Plants > Roots > Rhizosphere ... | reverse complement strand
GCATCGTCGAGCGGCTGTTGCGCGAGGAGCGCGCGGCGCAGGCCGGAACCGCTGAAGATCGTCCGGTGACCTTGCACGGCCGCGCCCAGGCGCTGATGGCGCAGGCCGCCGCGCGAGGGGTCGCCTCGTGAACGCGCCGCAAAGCCTGGACACCCCGCACGACGAGGCGTTCGCGCATGCGTCGGCCGCGGCGCTGCGGCGCTACGTCGGCGCCCCCGATCCCGACGCCTGCTTCCTCGATGACCTGCGCGTGCGCATCGCCCGCGCACGACCGCGCCCGCGTCCCGCCCGGCCGCGGCGCGCGCTGCTCCTGAGCTATGCCGGCGCCGGCAACACCGGAGCCGACCTGCGCACGATCGAAGCCATCCTGCAGCTGCGCCGACTCGCACCCGGGCTGGCCATCGAGCTGTTCGTCCTCGGCCCGCTGTTCGATCATCCGGTGCTGGCGCAGGTGCCCAAGTTCGCGGCGCCCGCGCCATACGTGCCCGACGCGCTGGAAGCGGCGATGGCCCGCTACGACCTGGTGCTCAACGTCGAAGGCTCGACCTACACGTCCACGTTCTCGGACTCGCTCGCCGGCATCCTCGTCGGTGGCCTGGCACTGGCGGCCGCGCAGGGCGCGCGCGCGGTGGCCTACGGCGTGGACAGCGGCCGCATGAGCGAGGCGCTGGCCGACTTCGCCTGCGCGACGGCCGAGGGCGTGACCGTCGTCACGCGCAACGAGGCGGCGCGCGCGGCACTGGCCAGGCTCGGCATCCGCGCGCTGCCGGGCACCGATCCGGCCTGGGCGTACCGCGCCGGACGCTGCGGCCACGATCGCCCACCCACCGTCGCCGTCTGCGTGAGCAACCCGTTCTGGTGGCCGGTGCGGCCCGACGCCGCGCGTGCCGCGCGCCTGGACGCGCGCGGTGCCGCGAGCGCGCTGCGCTACGGACAGCATCATTTCCACGCCTGGGACGAGGACCGCGCCGCGGCCTATGCCCGCTACGTCGACGCCCAGGCGAGCATCGTCGCCGGCCTCGCGCGGCGCGGCCTGGCACCCGTGCTGGTCGCGATGGAGCGCCTCGACGAACGCGCCTGCGTCGACGTCGCCGCCCGTGCCGGCGGGGCGCAGGCGCCGCGCATCGTCGCGCGCGGATCGGCCACCCTCCAGCAGGTGCTGGACACGCTCACCGACGCGCGCTGCATCGTCAGCACGCGCTTCCATGCGGCGCTCGTGGGCATCGCCCATGCCGTGCCGGTGTACGGCATCGCCATCGACGAACGCATCCCGCGGCTGCTCGAAGACGTGCGCAGCGCCGCGTGGCACGCCGACGCACGCCTGCCCAACCTGGCCGAGCGCGTGCTCGATGCCTTCGACGATCTGGCCGCGAGCGCGGCCGAACGAGACGGGCTCGAGGCGCGCTACGCCGCGCATGCCGCCTCGCAGCGCGTGGCGTTCGAGGGGATGGCGCGCCACCTCGGGCTCGGCGGCTGAGACGACCTTCGTCACCCCCCGGACGCGACCCGCGGCACTCGCCGCGCTGCCGGCGTCAGTGGCTCGGCAAGGGAACGAAGCCCGTCGCCGATTCCCCCTTGCCCTGCGGGCCGGACCGCATGTCGGACAACACGCCCGCCATCGCGCCGGCCAGCTTGGCTTCCGCCGCGCCGCTGGGTGCCGCCGCGGCGGGGGCCGCGGGACGCGCGGCCACGGCGCCGGCCGAGGCCAGCACGCGCCGCGGACCCGCACGGCGACGCGGCACGGCGGCCTTGGCCGGGTTGGGCAGCGCGGGCGCCGGCGCGGCCGCCAAGGACAGCATCGGGTCCCGGTAGAACTGGTAGACCGCCCTGAACGGCACGAACAGCGTCCGGCCGTCGAGGTCGCAGGTGTCGGAAGGCGGCAGCCCGCCCCAGGTCTGCACGCGCCGGATGGCGGACACCTGCGCCAGCGGCCCCGCGCCGCGCGAACCGCTCGCGCGGCTGACGCGCGACAGCCGCCAGTCGAGGGCGTCGTCGCGCACGCGTACCTCGGCCTGCACCTGCTCGACGAGCGCGACGCCGTCGTCGCCCAGCCGGTAGTGTCCGGACGCCACCAGGCCCGCGGTGCGGCGCGTCGCGTCCACGAGCGTCGCCTCGGAGCCGCGGTCGACCCAGACGAGACCGTCGGGCACCTGGCGGCAGGTGTAGATCTCCTGCCCATGCGCATCGAGCGTCGACTGGAGCTCGAGCCCGGCATCCAGCTGCAGGACGCGCGGCAGGGCTTCCTCGGCGGGAACCGGTTCGGCCGGCGCCGGCGGCGCCGGCACGGTGGCGCAACCGCCGGCCGCGAGCAGCACGAGGGCCGCGGCGGGGCCCCGAAGGGGGGTGCCGAACAGTTCGGCGATGGAAGGCAATGCAGGCACGCGAGCTCCTTCGGGGACGGATGCGCAGGAGCGTAGGGGTCTCGATGCACCGCACGCGGCAGCCATGCGAAGCGCGATGCGCGCAGGCGCAACGGCCGCGGCCGTTTCGGATCGCGCGCGCCGGCTTCGCGGCCCGGCTCGCGCGGCGCCCGCCGCTGCGGATAGTGCGGACACCACCGTTGCCGGAACCCAGCCCATGATGTTCGACGAGCCCGCGCACGCCGCCTGCGCACGCCCACCCGATCCGCCCGCCCGCCCCTCGTCGCCGACGCTTGCCGCCAGGGGCCCCGACGAATCCGCCGCCGACTACCTCGGCCGCGTGCGCCACTACGTGCGCGGCAGCGGTCGCCGCGAGCCGGCGGGCACGGGCGCACGACTCGTGGACGAGGCGCGCTGCCGCGCCCTGCTGCACGACGCGTCGGCCGAATTCGCACCGTGGCTGGCGCAGGCCGGCACCAGCGTCGAGGCACTCGTGCGCGGCACGCCGGCGCAGCTCGCCGCGGCGCTGAACCACATGCAACGCGAAGCCTCGTGCCTGACGATGTCCAGCGACACGGTGATCGACAACGTGCTCGCGCTCGCGCACGACGTCCTCGCACGCGGCGTCCCGGGCGATTTCATCGAGGCCGGCGCCTGGCGCGGCGGCGTCGCGCTGCTGATGCGCGCGACGTTCGAGGCCTGGCCGGACGCCTGCGCCGGCCGGCGCAGGCGCGTGTGGGTCGCCGATTCCTTCGCGGGCCTGCCCCGGCCCGACCCCGCGAGCGACCTCGCCGACGCCGTCATGCACCACCTGATGGCCTCGATCGATTCGCTGCGCGTCGACCGCCGGGGCGTCGAGCACGCCTTCGCGGCGGCGGGACTGCTCGACGAGCAGGTGCGCTTCCTCGAAGGCTGGTTCGCCGACACGCTGCCCGGCGCGCCGACCGGCCCGCTCGCGCTCGCGCGGCTGGACGGCGACTGGCACGAATCGACGATGACCGCGCTCGAGGCGCTCTACCCGCGGCTGTCGCCCGGCGGGCATCTGATCGTCGACGACTACGGGTTGCCCACCGGCTGCGCGCGCGCCGTGGACACCTTCCGTCGCACCCATGGCATCGAGGCGCCGCTGCGGCGCGTCGACCACCAGGCCGTCTACTGGAGCAAGCCGATATGAGCGAAATGATCACCTTCGCGGATGCGCGCAACGACACCGTCGAGATCTCGCCGGCGCCGATCCTGGACCGGCTCGCGAGCCGGGCGTGCGAGCACTACTTCGCGCCGGCGGCACCGATGTCGCTCGACGTCGTGGCGATCGACGGCGCCGACGCCGGCCGGCGCTTCGAGTTCGAGCGCGGCCTCGCCTGCAGCGCGATCGAGTTCACGCCCTCGCTGTCGCGCGCCGCACTGGAATCGCCCGTCTTCGGGCCGCCCGCGCGCAGCGCGACGCTGCGTCTGCCGACCACGGCGCTGGAGTGGCTGTTCGCGCATCCGCACGAGATCGACCTGCGCAGTGCCGCCTTTGCGGCCGCCTGCCGCGGCCAGCTCGCGATCGAGGGCGACGCGTTCGTCGTCGACTACTGGCTGCAGCTGCTGAAGCGGCCGACCGCGCGTACGCTGGCGGCGCTCGAGGAGGCGCGCGCGCTGGCGCCGCGCACGCCGCGCACGCTCGACGTCTTCTTCGGCGGCCCGCTGGACGGGCCGGCGGCGACGCGCTCGGTCGAACGGGCCATCCTGCGCCGGCTGCCGTGCCTGTTGCGGCGCTGCGTGGAGCCGCTCGACGCGTCCTGGCACCAGGCCTTCGAGACGGCGTCGCTGAACGGCTATACCGGCGGCACCGCGGCGCCGGCGCTGCGCGACGCCGTCGCCTGGCCCACGCTGCCGGAGACCGCGATGTCGGGCGTTCAGCTGTGGGCGGGTCGCTCGACGACCGGCGTCGAGCTCACCCGCCTGCACTGCGACCCGGCCACCTCGCTGCTCGCGCAACTCGCCGGCCACAAGTACGTGCTGCTCTTTTCGCCGCAGGAGTACGACCGCCTCTACCCGATCGGCGCCTTCAACGGCTTCCAGCCCTGCCGCGTCAACCCGCGCCGGCCGGACCTGGCGCGCTTCCCGGCGTTCGAGCAGGCGCGCGGCCTGCTGGCCATGGTGGCGCCGGGCGACCTGCTCGTCATCCCCACCGGCTGGTTCCACACGACCTGGGCGTCGGAGGCGGTGGCCTCGCTCAGCCGCTTCGTCGACGACGAGCTGCTTTACTGAACGAGGCCCGCGCATGCAGATCGGAATCTTCATGACGATGCCGTCGCCGACGCACGAGCCGGCGCCGGCGGTCTACGCCCGCGGCCTCGAGCTGGCCCGCCGCGCCGACGAGCTGGGCTTCTCGCACGTGTGGCTGGCGGAGCACCACTTCACCAACTACGCCTACAGCGCGCGCCCGCTGCTGCTGCTGTCGCACATCGCGGCGCAGACGCGCCGCATCCGCCTCGGCACGGCGATCGTGCAGGTGCCGCTGCACCATCCGCTCATCGTCGCCGAGGAGCTCGCCACGCTGGACGTGCTGTCCGGCGGCCGCGTCGAGGCGGGCCTCGGCAAGGGCTACCAGCGCTACCAGAGCGAGCGGCTCGGCAAGCGCCCGGGAACCGATGCCGCCTATGCCGAATCCCTTGCCCTGATCCGCCGCGCGCTGCACGAGCCGGTGTTCGAGTTCGCGGGTGAGGCCTTCGACGTGCCGCGCACGCGCCTGTTCCCGGCGCCGACGCAACGCCGAATTCCGCTGTGGCTGGTCGTGAACACGTCGCAGCGGACGTCGGTGGAGCAGGCGGTGCGCGAAGGCATGAACCTGTTCACCGGCGTGCTCGAGCCGATCGGCGCGCTGACCGACGTGCGTGCGCAGTACCCCGACCTGGCCCCGGCGCTGCGCCGGCTGCGCGTGGGGACGCAGCGGCCGGTTTTCGTCGGCGCGACGCAGGCCGAGGCCCGCGAGGCGATCGAGGAGGTGCGATGGAACGGCCGCGCGACGCTGCAGCTGCGCCACGACCATGCCCAGATCGACGACGGCGTGCTGCGCGTGGCGCCGTTCGCGCAGGAGCCGGGCACCGACGCGCTGCTGGCCGAGCACGTGGTCGCCGGCACCGCCGAGCAGTGCGTCGAGCAGCTGCGCCGCATCCGCCGCGGGCTGGGCTGCGACTACTTCAGCGCGAGCTTCTGGTTCGGCGGCCTGTCGCATGCGCGGGTGCTCGAATCGATGCGCCTGTTCGCGCGCGACGTCCTGCCCGCGTTCGCCGCGGAACGCTCCGTCGCGACACAGGACGAGCCCATGGAGGCGCTTCCATGAACGACCGCCTGCACGCCGCGGCCCGCATCCCGCCCGCCGCGGGCCTGAACGACGCCTGGCTGGGCGTCATCCTCGACCTCCTCGCCGCGCACGGCATACGCCGGGCCGTGCTCTGCCCGGGCGGGCGCTGCGCCTCGCTGGTCCTCGCGACGCGTGCGCATCCGGCCTTCGTCGACACGCTGGTCTGCACCGACGAGCGCAGCGGCGCGTTCGCCGCGCTCGGCATCGCCAAGGCCACGGGCGAGCCGGTGCTGGTCGTGACGACCTCCGGATCGGCCGTCGCCAACGCGGTGCCCGCGCTCACCGAGGCGGATGCCTGCGGCACGCCGCTCGTGATCCTGAGTTGCGATCGCCCGCGCGCGATGCGCGGTGCCGGCTTCGGCCAGATGACGGACCATGCGGGCGCCTGCCGCGCCTTCGTGCGCGCCGGCGTCGACCTCGAGGATCCGCAAGACTGCGCGGCGGCGTTCCGCGCAATGCGCGACGCGCTCGCCGCGGCGCTCGCGCGCGGCCTGGGCGAGAACCCGGGCCCCGTCCACCTCAACGTGCCGCTCGGTGGGCGCTTCGACGCGACCGAGCCGGGCGCGCCGGTGTGCGCGGCGACCCGGGAGGCGCTGGTCGACGACACGGGCGCGGCTGCCGTCGCCCCCGGGCGGCGCACACCCGGGCGGATCGACGCGCTCGCGCACCGGCTCCCGTTGCGGCCGGGCCTGCGCGGGCTGGTGGTCGCCGGCCCGGAATGCGCGCTGGACCCCGACACGCTGGCGGACTTCTGCCTGCGCACCGGCTTTCCGGTGATCGCGGATGCAGCGAGCGGCCTGCGCGCGCCGGGCCGGCCGGACGTGCTGTCCGGCTTCGACGCCCTCGCCACGCCGTCGGCGCTGCGCACGCAGCCGCCGGAGCTCGTCATCCGCTTCGGCCATGCGCCGGTGTTGCCCTGTGTCCAGGACTACCTGCTGGCACACCCGGCGCCGACGCTCAAGTGCTCACCGCAGGACGTGCAAGCCGATTACCTGCACCCGCGCTTCGAGTCGCTCACTGCCCCGACCGCGGGCGAGCTGGCGGCGCTGGCGCAGCGGCTGGAAGGCGGCGACGCGGCCTGGCGCCTGGCCTGGCGCACGCATGCCCAGCGCGTGCGCACGGCGCGCGGCGCGGTCGCGGACCGGCTGGCCTGGGGCGAGCTGGTCGCCGCGCGCCAGCTGTTCTCGCATGCCGGCTTCGACCTGCTGCAGCTCGGCAACTCGATGTCGATCCGCCATGCCGACATGTTCGACGATGGTCCGGCGCGCCGGCGCGTGCTGTCGAACCGCGGCGTCTGCGGCATCGACGGCACGGTCGGCAGCTTCCTCGGCGCCGCGCGCAGCGGCTGCGAGGCGGGGTTGCTGGTGCTGGGCGACCTGGCGCTGCTGCACGACCTGCCGGCGCTGGCCACCGCGCAGCGCCATCGCGGCTGCGCATGCCTGTGCGTGATCGACAACGCGGGCGGCGCGATCTTCGATTTCCTGCCGCTCGCCGCGCGGGCCGACTACGAGGTGGCCATCCGCAACCCGCACCAGGTCGACTTCGGCCTGGTCGCTGCCGGCTTCGGGCTGCCGCATTGGCGCGTCGAGGACGCCCAGGGGCTGCGCGCGGCGCTCGACGCGGCGCGTCGGCATGACGGCGCGAGCCTTGTCGAAGTGAAGGTGCCGGCGGGGTCTGCGCGGGCGCAGACGGCGCGCTTGATGGCGGCGCTGGCGATGTTGGGGTGAGCGAGCGCCCGGCACGGCCTTCCCCGCTCGTTCGCGGAAGTGGCCGTGCGCTCGGGCGATCGCGCGGCGTTGACTTGGGCAGGGTGCCGGGTCTGCCTGCGGCGCGGGCACGCGCCACAGCGAAGGCGCCCCCGCGCCGAACCGCATCCGGGAGCAGGCCTCAACGCCCAGCGGCCGAGGCCGCGCTCCCCCACGGCATGGCGTGCAGGCGCTCCGCCAAGTGCTGCAACGTCAACTCCCCGCGCAGGTGCTCCACGAAAAGGATCACGAACTGCGCCAGGATGAAGACGATCAGCGCCCCCTTGATCGGCTGCGCGAGCGAGATGAGGTCCAGCCGCGGCGCCGCGCGCGAGACCAGGCCGAGCCCGATGTCGACCAGCAGCAGCACCAGCATCAGCGGCGTCGCGAGCTTGGCGATGCCCTCCATCAGCGTGTCCGCCTGCTGCATGCTGAACGACTCCAGGATGTTCGCCGCGACCGGCGTCGTCGAGGCGAGCGGCCACCAGTGGTAGGACTCGTAGAGCACCCCCAGCAGCACCGTCATGCCGCCCAGCGTCCAGAACACCGCGTTGGCGATCTGCGCGAAGAGCATCGAGGTCGGCGTGAACGTCACCGGATTGTTCGGGTTGGTGATCTGCACGTTGTTGTAGCCCGTCAGGTCGTCGACATAGGCACCGGCGCCCTGCGCCGTCCAGAACACGCTCGAGGCCGCCATGCCGATCACGAGGCCGATGACCGCCTCGCGCACGCCCAGCGCGAGCAGCGCCGGGCCGTGCAGGCTGTCGATCAGCGAAGCGGGCTGGCCGTAGGCCACGTAGGTGCTGAAAATCATCACCACGCCGGTCTTGACCATGGGCTGCAGCACGCTCGAATCGGTCGGCGGAAACAGCAGCACCACCATGGCGAGGCGCACCGAGCAGATCGCCAGCAGGGTCAGCATGCCGGAGATCGCATGATCGAACTGCGGCATGCGCAGCAGCAGGTCCAGGCCGCTCATGACAAGCCCCCCGCCCGCGCCCGCGGCCGCGCCTGCGCGTCCTCGATCGCGTCCTCCTCCTCGCACTCGGCCAGCCACGCGGCGTGCCGCGTGCGCAGCGAGACGGCGCTGTCGTCGAGCACCTCGATGCGCGCCTGTGCGGCGGCGATCTCGGCGCGCATCGCCGCGATCTGCGCGTCGGCCTTGGCGAGCGCCTCGTCGAGCTGGCGCCGTGCCGCCGCGACCGCAGCGCGCTTCTCGCCCAGCACGTCCAGCACGCCGAGCCCGAGCAGCCACTCTTCGCTCGAGAACGCGCGCGAGCACAGGGCATCGAGGTGGTCGCGCTGCACCTGCATCTGGGCCGCTGCCGCGTCCAGCTCGCGCTGCTTGGCCTCGCAGCGCGCCCACGCGCGCTCGCGGGCCGCCTGCCGGCGCCCGAGCTCGGCGCGCAGCTCGCCGAGGCGGCGCCGCCGGCGGCCGGCGGCCAGGCCCAAGGCCTGCGCCCGGCGTGCGACGTCCGGGGCGCTAGCGGCCATGGCGCGCCCCCACGTCCGGCCCGGCGATCTCCGCCAGCCGCTGCTCGAGCTGCGCCGGCGTCACGACCTCGTCCATGGCCTGCCGCAGGAAGGCGCGTATCGCGTCGATCTTCGCCAGCGCTTCGTCGGCGAGCGCGTCGGAGCCCGCCTGGTACTCGCCGATCTGCACCAGCATCTCGACGTCGCGGTGCTTGGCCATCAGCTCGCGCAGGCGCGCGGCACGCGCCTTGGCCACGGGCGAGGCGACGCGGTTCATCAGCCGCGACAGGCTGGCCAGCACGTCGATGGCCGGGAACTGGTTGCGCGCGGCGATCTCGCGCGAGAGCACCAGGTGGCCGTCGAGGATGCTTCGCACTTCCTCGGCGATCGGATCGGAGCCGCTGTCGTCCTCCTCCAGCACCGTGTAGAGCGCGGTGATGGCGCCGCGGCGGCCGTTGCCGGCGCGCTCCAGCAGGCGCGGCAGCTCCGCGAAGATCGAGGGCGGGAAGCCGCGCCGGGCCGGGGGCTCGCCGGCGGCGAGCCCGATCTCGCGCTGGGCGCGGGCGAAGCGCGTGAGCGAATCCATCATCAGCAGCACGTTGCTGCCCTGGTCGCGGAAGTGCTCCGCGATCGCGGTCGCCACGTGGGCGGCCCGTGCGCGCTCGATGGGCGAGCGGTCGGAGGTCGCGCAGACGACGATCGAGCGCGCGCGCCCTTCCGGGCCCAGCGTGTCCTCGATGAACTCGCGCACCTCGCGCCCGCGCTCGCCGATGAGCCCGATCACGTTGACGTCGCTGCGCGCACGCCGCGCGAACATGCCCAGCAGCGTGCTCTTGCCGACGCCGGCGGGCGCGAAGATGCCCACGCGCTGGCCGACGGCCAGCGTCGCGAGGCCGTCCACGGCGCGCACGCCGGTGTGGAACGGGGCCTCGATGAGCGCGCGCGACATCGCATCCGGCGGCTCGCCGTAGACCGGCCGCATCCGCGTCGTCGCGACGGGGCCGAGGCCGTCCATCGGGTTGCCCTGGCTGTCGACGACGCGCCCGAGCAGGGCGTCGCCGACGCCGACCGACAACGGGCGCTTGAGCGCCACCACGCGCGTCGAGCGCGACACCTCGGACAGCCGAGCGAACGGCGACAGCACCGCGCAGTCGCGCGTGAAGCCGACGACCTCGGCATGCTGCAGCAGGCGGCCGTCGGCGGCCCGCAATTCGCACAGCTCGCCGAGGGCGGCGTCGATGCCGCCAGCCTTGACGAGCGTGCCGATCACCTCGACGACCTTGCCGGTCTGCTCGATGGCCGGCAGCGCGAACTCGCGCTCCATCGCGCTGCCGAGCTGGTGGAGGGCGTCGTGCAGAGCCCCGGGGTCGACGGCGGCGGTGTCGATCAGCGGCATGCGGTCTCCTTCATCCGCGCGCCCGGGCGGGCGCGTCGTCGTCGTCCAGGCCCTGCGCGCGCAGCATCTCGTCGATGTCGAACGCGTCGTCGTCGGGGTCGTCGGCCGCCAGGTGCGCGGCAGCCGCGCCGCGGCCGTCGTCCGTGTCCGTGTCCTCGTCGGCCGCGGCCTGCGCCGGGCCGCTTTCGTCGGCGGCCTGCGCGGTGCCGTCCAGCGCACGCGCCACCGCCAGGCGCAGGGCGCGCAGCTGCGTGGACAGGCTCGCGTCGATGCGGCCCAGGTCCGTCTCGCAGACGCAGGCGCCCGGCTCGAGCGTGCGGTCGGCGCTCACGGCCAGGGGCAGCGGGCGCCCCGCCAGCCCGCGCTGCTCGGACAGCCGGGCGAACTGTTCGCGGGCCACCTCGAGATCGTCCGGGTGCACGACGACGCGCAGCATCGCCGCATTCGCGACGATGGCCTCGATGGCGCCGCTGGCGCGCGCGAACAGCGCGGCGGAGGACTCGGCCGCGATGACCTGCTCCGCGGCGCGCATGACCAGCTCGGCCAGGCGCTCGCGCATGCTCTCGTGCAGGCGCCGCTGCACCTCCATCGCGCTGGCGGCGCTCTCGAACCAGTCGGCGAGCGCGGCCGCGCGGCCGCTCTCGTAGCCGTCGTCGTGCGCGGCGGCGTGGCGCGCCCGCGCGGCGCGCTCGATCTCGCCGGCCTGCGCGCGCGCCTCGTCGACGATGGCCCGCGCCTGGGCATGCGCCTGCTCGATCAGCGCCTCGCGCTCCATCTCCAGCGCGCGAAAGCCTTCGTCGAGCGACACCAGCGCCGCGAGCGAGCCCGCGCGGATGACATCCCCCGACGCCGCGATGCCGCCCGGCACGCCTGCGGTCGCCCGTCTCAGCCAAACAGCCATGTCCACTCCGGAAAGAATTCGGGCAGCAGCGCTGCCCAGGAGGCGTCAAGCGCGGCGTCCGCGCCTTCGGCCGGGGCGCACGCCAACGCGCGCGGCAACGCCAGCGCGCACAGGCCGTTCGGGGCCGGCGCGAGCGCACGCCAACCGGTGCCGGCGAGCGATTCGTCGTCCATCGGCCCGATGCCTTGCGACGCGGCGGGCCGGGTCGCCGTGGCGGCACGCGCCACGAACTCGGCCAGCGGCAACCCGAGCGCCGCGGACAGGCGTTCGCGCGCGGCACGGTCGATGGTGCGGCGCAAGCGATCGAGATGACCCAGCAGCGCGCGCATGCGCAACATGCGCAACCCGGTCGACTCTGGCACCAGCGACAGCAGGGCCGCGGCGGCCGCCGGCCGGCGCGCGGAGCCGGCCAGCACCGACAGGTCGACGGGCTCGACGCACCAGTGGCGCAGCAGCTCGGCGGAGCAGGCCTGCACGGCCCGCGGCGCGCAGCCGCGCAATGCGTGCTGCGCCTCGGCCGCCGCCGCGGCGTCGATGCCGAGCGGCACGGCAAGCCACGACGGATGCGCCCAGCAGGCGGCCGTGCGCGCGCGTTCGCCGTGGCAGTGCAGTGCACGCAACACGCGCTCCACCGGCGGCGGCGAGGGCGTGGCCGCCGCGGCGGGCGGCCGCTCCAGCAGGACGGCCGCGTCAGGCATGGCCGGCCTCGGGCTCCACGCGATCGGGCATGGCGACCTCCGGCTTGCCGCGCTTGAACCGGTCGAGCAACGAGCGCGCGGCCTGTCGCGGGCTGCCCGCGCCCCGGCCGCGCTGCAGCCAGACGAGCAGCGCAGCAGCGCTCAGCAGGAACGCGATCGCCGCGCCGATGAGGATCTTCGCCAGCAGGTGCGAGGCCTCGCGCGGCGGTGTGGCGACGGGGTCGGTCGCCACCGCCGTGACGCTGACCAGGTCGTAGGACAGCCCTTCGACGCTGTGGGTGACGAGCGACTTGATTTGCGCCGTCAGCGCGCCGGCATCGAACCCGCGCTGGTACTTGATGAACACGGAGGCCGAAGACGGCTTGGCCTGCTCGGCCAGCGGATCGTTGTTCGGCAGCACGATGTGCACGCGGGCGACCATCACGCCGTCGATGCGCGAGAGCGTCTGCGACAGCTCCTGCGACAGGCCGTAGATGAAGCGCACGCGCTCCTCGGTCGGCGTGGAGACGAGGCCGTCGCGCTTGAAGAGCTCGCCCAGGTTGTCGAAGCGCTTCTCGGGCAGGCCGCGCTCGGTCAGCGCGTGCATGGCGCGCATCATGTCGTCGTGGCCGACCTCGACCGTCCACGAATGGCCGTCGTCGGGCGTGAACTTGCCGGCCTCGACGCCGGCTTCCTGCAGCGCCACGACCATCTGGTTGGCGTCCTGCTCGGTCAGGTTGCGGTAGAGCTCCTCCTGGCAGCCGGCCAGCGCCAGCAGGCACGCCGCCGCGCCCACGCGCAGGGCGCGCGGCGCCCGGTTCGAACGGTTTCGGGCTGCCATGCTCACTCCTGCCGCATCAGCGTCTCGATGGCGGACTTCGTCGAGTCGACGACCGCCATCTTGCTCTGCATGTCCATCTGCATGCCGGCGAGCTCGAGCTGCATCTGCATGCTGGCCGCCTGGAGCTCCTGCATCGACATGCCCGATGCCGCGTCGGTGATCGAGAGCACGTCCGAGACGGCGCGCTGCAGCTCGTTGTCCTGCGCGATCACCAGCTTGGAGATCGTCTGCGAGTTCTCTTCGTTGGACACGGTGGGCGGCGCGCTGGCGCGGTGCATCAGCGTCTCGAACTGCACCCCCAGCCCCCGGTCGGACGCGCTCGCCGTCGGCGCCTGCAGCTGGGGCGACATGTGCTGCATGAGGCTGTGGATCTCGGTCGGAAAGGGCATGGTCGGTCTCCTGGCAAGGATCGAAGTCGCCGCTGGCGCGGCAGGGCAGGTCAAACGCGCAGGTAGCTGAAGTCGGGCGCGGGCTGCGGCACCGCGGCGGCGGCGACCGTCGCGTCATTGGCGGGTTCGTCGGCGAGCGCGCCCTGGCGCTGCGGAAACGCGTAGCGCTCGCACGAGGCCGGCAGCGTGAAGCGGCCGCCCGTCTGCACCTTGCGCAGCGCGGACAGCAGGTCGTCGCGCGCCTGCATCGCCTCGATCAGCTCGCGCGACTCCTGGCTGGGCGTGTCGGCGAGAGCCTGCGACGCGACCTGGCGCCACTCCGAGCGCCCGACGGCCACCATGCAGAACGCCAACAGCGCATTGCCGTAGGTCAGGTGCGGCGCGGTCTGGTGCATGCGGGTCAGGATGTGGATCGCCTCCTCCCAGCGCGCGTGCAGCATGTTGCGCAGCGCATCGAAGATCTCCAGCTCGCCGAGCTGCGGCCGCAGCACGCGCAGCGCATCGACCAGGAGCTCCACGTCGTAGGGATCGGCGATCACCTTGGGAAAGTTGCTGAGGAGGGCGGCAGACACGGTCTGCACGAGGCCCGCGACGACGTCGGGCGGGCAATCCAGGTAATCGGGCTTGGCAGCGTTCATGGGAACTCCTTCGTGAGGGTGGGGCGTGCAGCCGGCACGTGACGCTGGGATACCGTACCAAGGGGTGCGGGGCGGCAAGGGCCGCGGGGCGAAGCCGGCACGCGCCAAGCGAAGCGGCCGGCGCGACCGCCGCGGCGAGGCACGCGGTTTCGCTATCCGCGCCGCGGCTTCGCGGCGGGCGCCCGCCGCGACGGGCCGCGAGCCTAGCGTGGGGGCATGAGCGACGAGAAGACCGAAGAACCCACACGCCACCGGCGCAAGGAGGCGCGCAAGGAAGGCCAGACGGCCAAGAGCACCGACCTCACGCAGGCGGTCACGCTGTGCTGCGTGCTGACGGCGGTTGCGCTGTCGATCGGCCTCACGCGCGACGCGATGAAGGCGCTGATGGCGACCGGCCTGCAGTTCGTCGGCGGCCACGACCACTCGATGGAGAACCTCGGCGCGCAGACGTGGGCCTTCGCCAAGGCCGCCTTCGTGGCCATCGTGCCGGCGCTCGGCGCGTCGATGCTGGCCTCCGTGGCGGCCACCCTGCCGCAGACGGGCGGCCTGCTCGTGTCGATGAAGCCGGTGGTGCCCGACCTGCAGCGCGTGAGCCCGGCCGCCGGGTTGAAGCGCCTGTTCTCGCTGCAGTCGATCATCGACCTCCTGAAGATGGTCGTGAAGGCGCTCGTCGTGTCGGTGGTCGCCTGGCAGACCTTTGGCTGGATCGCGCCGCTGGTCGTCGGCTCGATGTACCAGCCGCTGCCGCAGCTGTCGCAGCTGCTGTGGGAATCGGTGCTGCGCTTCGTGGCCGAGGTGGGCGGCGTGTCGCTGCTCATCGGCGTCGTCGACTACATGCTGCAGCGCTACATGCTCACGCGCAAGCTGCGCATGTCCAAGGACGAGATCAAGCGCGAGCGCAAGCAGCAGGACGGCGACCCGGTCATCAAGCAGGAGCGCAAGCGCCTCGGCCGCGAGATGGCCACCGCCGCGCCGCGCGAGCGCGTGAGCGCGGCCAACCTGATGGTCGTCAACCCGACGCACTACGCGGTCGCGATCCGCTATGCGCCGCTCGAACACCCGCTGCCGCGCGTCGTCGCCAAGGGCCTCGACGAGCATGCCCTCGAGCTGCGCCGGCTCGCGGCCGAGGCCGCGGTGCCCATCGTCGGCAACCCGCCGGTGGCGCGCCGCCTCTTCAAGGTCGACGTCGACGCGCCGATCCCCCCCGAGCTTTTCGAGACCGTCGCCGCGCTGCTGCGCTGGGTCGACGCCATCGGCGCCCGCGCCGACAACAGGAGCCTTCCGTGCTGAAAACCCTCAAGCTGCCCGCAGGCGGCGAACTCGGCGTCGCGGGCCTGATCATCGCGATCATCTCGCTGATGATCCTGCCGCTGCCGCCGGCGCTCATCGACGGCCTGCTCGCGCTCAACATCGCGATCAGCGTCACGCTGCTGATGATCACGCTGCACATCCCCAACGTGCTCTCGCTGTCGGCGTTCCCGTCGCTGCTGCTGTTCACGACGCTGTACCGGCTGTCGCTGAACATCTCGTCGACGAAGTCCATCCTGCTGCACGCCAACGCCGGCCACATCATCGACAGCTTCGGCCGCCTGGTGGTCGGCGGGAACCTGGTGGTGGGCCTGGTGGTGTTCGTCATCATCACGACGGTGCAGTTCATTGTCATCGCCAAGGGCTCGGAGCGCGTGGCCGAGGTCGGCGCGCGCTTCACGCTCGACGCGATGCCGGGCAAGCAGATGAGCATCGACGCCGACCTGCGCGCGAACCTGCTCACGCCCGACGAGGCGCGGCGCAAGCGCGCCAAGCTGGCGGTGGAGAGCCAGCTCCACGGCGGCATGGACGGCGCGATGAAGTTCGTCAAGGGCGACGCGATCGCCGG
>Ga0070690_100000827_pt1 | contig 15721 bp, 12 predicted proteins | sample KBSS33HmetaG_FD_64671 | JGI IMG/M metagenome (GOLD analysis project Ga0070690, IMG submission 64671) | Switchgrass rhizosphere microbial communities from Kellogg Biological Station, Michigan, USA - KBS S3-3H metaG | ecosystem: Host-associated > Plants > Roots > Rhizosphere ... | reverse complement strand
CTGCTACAGAGTTTTTTGAAACGTCCCAACACTTTATTCGCCTTTGTGACCTTTGCGGTCTTTGTGTGAGAACAGTTTCCAGATCAGGACGAAGGACCGCGTGAATTCCTGCGGCTTTTCGGCGATCCATTTCGATATCTGCTCCGGCGTGAACCAATCGCCGCGGTCGATCTCGTCCGGATGCAACACGAACGGCCCGTCGCTTTCGCAGCGGTACACCCAGACAAATTCAGCGTCCGTCTCGTCGCAGGCATCGATCTTGAACAGTTTTTGCGGCGCGGTTTTGACCGTGAGCCCGATCTCCTCCTGCAATTCACGGATGGCGGTCTGGTCGTAGGATTCACCGGCATCGACGTGGCCGGAACAGGACGAGACCCAGACGCCGGGCTCGCGGTCTTTGGTCATCGAACGCTTTTGCAGGAAGAGATCGCCGCGACGGTTGAAGACCAGCACATGGATGGCGCGATGCAACAGCCCGTTCGCATGGACGTAACGCCGGGGTTTCGCGTCGATCACCTCATCGCGCTCGTTGACGACATCAAAGATATCTTCGGACATATCACTGGCCATCGTTTAAATGTTTTGTCAGATCAACAAACTGTTCCAGGCTCAATTTTTCCGCGCGTTCCTGCGGTGAAATGTTCAAGGCGGCAAAGGCCGCCGCCAATTTTTCCGGCGGCCAATCGGCTTTCAACAATTTCATCATCATCTTGCGGCGTTGTGAGAAGGCGCGCTTGACGATCTTCGCGAACGCGGGACGCAGGTCGTCGGGCAACAACGGTTGGTCGCGACGGTTGAGCACGACACAGCCGGAATCGACATCGGGTTCGGGAAAGAAACTGCCTGGCGGGATCCTGAACAATTCCTGCGGTGCAAAATCAAGTTGCACCAATAACGTCAGGATGCCGTAGTCGTCCTCATCCGGCCCGGCCATGAGGCGGCGGGCGACTTCGAGTTGGAGCGTCGCGACGATCTTTTTCGGCGCGCGCGCGCCGCCGGCGAGTTCGACGAGGATCGGCGAGGCGACCGAATACGGCAGGTTGGCGACGAGCTTCCAGTCGTGCCAGTCGCGGGGTTCATCCCTGAGGAACTCCAGGGCGTCGGCGAAGATCAGTTGCAGGTTGCGGATCGCGGATCGCGGATCGGAGAATCGCTCCTGCAAAAACTCGACCAGGCGGGCGTCTTTCTCGATCGCCAGGACGTCGCCGGCCTTTTCCAGGAGCAAGGCCGTGAGCGGGCCCAGGCCGGGGCCGATCTCGAGAACTTTGTCGGCCTTCGACAATTGCGCCGCCGCGACGATGCGGTTGAGCTGGTTCTGGTCGTGCAGGAAATTCTGGCCGAGGGATTTGGTCAATTGGATCCCGCGCCGATCCAAAACCTGCCGCATGTCAGAAAGTTTCATCCGAAAAAATTAAACCACAGATGGGCGCGGATAAAAATCAAAAGGCCGTGTTTATCCTGCGATCAAAACATCTCCAAGCGCTTTGACCGCTTTCGCCAATTGCGTTTTGCTGATCGTCAGCGGCGGACTGAAGCTGATCACATTACCATGCTCGCCTTCGGGCAACAGGAGGTATCCCTGTTGTAACAATTTTTTGATGATCGCGAACGCTTCGGCCGTGGCCGGCGTGCCATTGGGATGTTGCAGTTCCAGCCCGGCAAGCAACCCGAGGCCGCGCGCGCTGACCTGTAATTTGCCGTTCGGGATCTTTTTCAATTCTTCCAGCAGGAAGGCTCCGCGCTCGGCGGCGGCCTGCGGCAATTTGCCTTTTTCGATCGCCGCGATCTGGGCCAACGCCATGGCGCAGCCGACCGGATGACCGAGGAAGGTGCTGGTATGGATCGCCTCGCCGCGCGACGCCGGCCAGGCCGCATCCATGAGTTCCGCCCGGCCGACACACGCCGACAACGGAAATCCGCCGGTCAGGGCCTTGCCCAGGCAGACCACGTCCGGGACAACGCCGGCATGCTCGCAGGCGAACCATTTTCCGGTCCGGCCAAAGCCCGTGTAGATCTCATCGAGAATGAGCAGCGCGCCGTTGTCGTCGCACAATTTTCGCAGCAACGGCAGGAATTCCGGCGGCGGGACATTCACCCCGCCGCGGCCCTGGACCGGTTCGACCAGGACGGCGCCGACCCAGCCGCGACGGAAAAAGTTTTTGATCTGGAACTCGGTCGTCGCTAGGTCGGTTTTCTTTTTTGGGAACGGGACAAAATGCCCGAACTCGCGCAATTGCGGTTCGAAGGGACTGCGGAAAAACGGGCGATGCGTGACGTTCAACGCGCCGTAGCCAAGGCCGTGGTAGCCGCCGGAAAACGCGACGACGCCATGGCGGCTGGTGGCAAGGATGGCGGTCTTGAGCGCCGCTTCGACGGCTTCGAATCCGGAATTGCAAAAAATCGTCCGGGCGGATCTCTGGTGCCAGCGTTCGAAGGTGATGCGGCTCAGTTCGCGCGCCAGTTCCGCCTTACGCGCGTGCGGATGGACGTCGCCCATGGCGTGCAACAGGCGTTCCATCTGTTTTTGCCCGGCGGCGACGACGTCGGGATTCGCGTGGCCGGCATTGGCGACGCCGAACGCTGCGGTAAGATCGAGATATTTTTTCCCATCGGCATCCCAGACCGAAACGTCTTTGGCGCGGTCCCAGACGATGGGCCAGGAACCGTCCGGTTCGGTGAACAAAACATTCCGGGATTCGAAGTCCTTGAGCTGCTGCAGGATTTTATGTGTTTCGGTCACGATCTATGATTTTGGTGTCACGATGGACGCGCATCCGCGTTCCGGGACAAATCGTAGATCGTAAATCATAAATCGCAAACCCTTAAACTCCCCGTTGTTCCGGGGACCAGATCACTTTGTGCATCTGCACCTGGAAGCGCACCGGCAGGGCGTCGGCGATGATCTTTTCGGCGAGTTGCTGCCGGGTGACGGGGGTCTGGCCGGCGGGAACCGGCTTCAATGATTTATGCTGTTGCTCCGGCCGGAGTGGATGGACCCACGAGAACAATAACGGACAGATCGAATCCAGTTCATATTTTGCGATCTGTTGTTTCGCCCATTCGTAATCTTCGATCGTACTGATGACGAACTTGATCTCGTCAGCGGGCTTGAGGCAGGCGATGTTCTCGAAACGGTTGCGGTCGGATTCGCCGCTGGCGGGGCATTTGAGGTCCATGATGCGATGGACACGCGGGTCGACCGCCGAGACGTCGTGGGCGCCGCTGGTTTCGAGCAGCACCGTGAAGCCGTCGTCACACAACGCCTTCATCAACGGCGATGAATTCTTCTGCAACAACGGTTCGCCGCCGGTCAATTCGACGAGCGGAAGCGGGGGATGCGGAGCGCGAAGGGCGGAAAGTTTCTTGAACGGGACGCTGAGCCGCTGGACCTCCTTCAAGATGTCTGCCAGGGACATTTTTTTTCCTTCGGTGAAGGCGTAGGCGGTATCGCAATAGGAACAACGCAGGTCACAGGCGGTGAGCCGGATGAAGACACAGGGAAGCCCGGCGAAGGTGCTTTCACCCTGCAGGCTCAGATAGATCTCGTTGACGACGAGCATGTCAGACACGCCACCAATGTAGACGGTGGATGGCCGCTCGTGAATGGCAAATGCAGCGGCTTGGACTTTTATCGCGATTGAATTTATCTTTCCATCGGACACGTGAGACATCTGCTCAAAGCATTGACCGTTTGGATCGTGGCGGGCGCCGTCGCGGACGGGGCAACGCTATTGGATACGACCGGCGTGACCGCTTTGCGGGGAACGACGACCAACCTCGACGGCACCGGCGTCCGCGTCGGACAGGTTGAAGCGCAATCCGGGTCCGGCGATTGGCAGGTGAATCCGAACAGCAGCCGGGTGAAACAGCCGACCAATGCTTTCACTTATTTCCTCAGCAACCCGCCCTATCTGGTCGTCATCACCACAAATACGTTCCCCAACACACTCGGGATCGAATCCGGCCATGCCGATGGTGTCGCCGATTATTTTTACGGCGTCAGCAATGGTATCGTCACCAATGTCCTGCACATCGACAATTATGAAGCCAACACGTTCATCGTGTATTATGTCGGTTACACCGCCGCCACGACGCATCCGATCGCCGAACGCGTCGTGAACCAGAGCTTCACCTTCGGCAGTGTTGACAGCAATGCCGACCAGGCTTACGACAACTATGCGGCTCAAAACAGTGTATTGTTCGTCTCCGGCGCGGGATTTCGCGGCCAGCCCGTTTACACGCCGGCCACATGTTATAATGGCATCGGCGTCGGTGTCGCCGGCGTCTCTGATTCCCCGACCGGGCCGACATCCGATGGACGGAGCAAGCCTGATCTCGTCGCACCGAACCCGGTGGATCCCCAGACCAGCTACACGACCGCGGAAGTCTCCGGTGCAGCGGCGCTGTTGATGCAGGCGGGCGCGCGCGGCGACGGCGGCGGCGATACCAATTCTGCGACGGACATCCGGACCGTCAAAGCGTTGCTGCTCAACGGCGCGGTCAAACCGGCCGATTGGACCAATTCCTTTTCCAACCCCCTGCATGCGCGTTACGGCGCCGGCGTCCTGAACGTGTTCAACGCCTATAAACAATTGGCGGGCCAGCGGCAAACGAACTTCGTCCCGATTACGATATCGTCCGGCGCCGCCCATCCCCCGACCGGCGCCAGCAATACCATCCCGGTCCTGAGCGCATGGAGCCTTGGGAACATCACGAGCCTGGCGCATCCGCCGACCGATGCCGTGAACCATTATTATTTCAACGTGACCGATGGGATGAGCAATGCGCCGTTCACCGCGACCATCACCCTGGCGTGGAACCGGCAGTCCGGCAGAGCAACGGTCAACGACCTGAACCTCTACCTGTACAACGCCGCCAACAGCAACCTTGTCACCTGCAGCACCAGCATCGTCGACAACGTCGAACACTTGTATGTCCCCCGGTTATCGCCGGGACGATATGACCTGCAGGTCTGGAAATCCGGCGTGAACGGGTTCGTCACGGGCAGCGAAACCTATGCGCTGGCGTGGGAATTTTTCTGTGAATCAGCGAACGTCACGAAATCCGGAACCAACGTGATCGTGTCCTGGCCGGTATACCCGGATGGTTTTGTCGTCGAATCGACGATCAACCTGTCGCCGCCCCAGACCTGGAGCACCGCCGGGATCCCCGCGGCGGTCATCACGAACAACCAAAAAGTGGTCACCATCAATATTTCCCCGACCGTGACAAACCAGTTTTTCCGCCTGCGACGGCCGTGAGATCCGGGAAAGGCGCACGCCGCCCCGTTAAGAATTTCCCAATGCGAAATGTTTCCCGACGCGATAGCTTTGGACGATCGCGGTGGTGATGACATTTTTCCCGATGGCGACGGCTTTTGGCAGGGGATTTTCTTGCGCGAGCGCCGCGCAGATCGCGGCCGAATACACGCAACCGGTGCCGTGCGTCCGGATCCCCTCGACAAACGGCGCGCTCAGCAGCAATTCCGTTTTCCCGTCGTAAAAGATATCGACCGCCTGCCGGCCGGCGCGCCGGTCCCGGGAGTTGCGTCGTGTCGCGGGAGGCAGATGTCCGCCTTTGAGGAGGACCGCGCAACCGAAACGGTCGCGGATCATCCGGACCGCTTCCCGCATGGCGTCGACGGAGGCGATCCTTCGGCTGGCCAGGACAGCGGCTTCGGCAAGGTTCGGCGTGACGAGCGTCGCGACCGGCAACAATTTTTCCGTCAGGACACGCATCGCGCGGGGTTCGAGCAGGCGCGCGCCACTGGTGGCGATGAAGACCGGATCGACGACCAGTTGCGGACGACGGCGGGTGGAGGGCGAGGGGCGGAAAAAGCGGGCGACGACGGCGACGTTTTCGGCGGAGAACAGCATGCCGGTCTTGGTGGCGGCGGGTCTCAATTCGGCGAAGACCGCTTCGACCTGTTGCCGCAACATTTTGGGCGAACATGGTTCCACGGCGACGACGCGTTTCGGATTTTGCGCCGTGAGACAGGCGATCGCGCTGGCGCCATGGACGCCCATGGCCGCGAACGTTTTAAGGTCGGCCTGGATCCCGGCGCCGCCGCCGCTATCGGAACCGGCGATGGTCAGCGCGACCGGGAGTTGTTGACGTTTGGTCACAGCCCGATTTTCGCGACGTTTACGCCGTGTGTCACGCCAGTTTATATCAAGAGCCCGGGGCCGGATATCACGTGATACTTGGCACAGGACATCCGGCACCTCATATTGGATGCATGGACAAAAAGAAGATCGCGGAGATCCTGGTCGAGATCGGGATCCTGCTGGAGTTGAAGGGGGAGAACCCGTTCAAAACCCGGGCATACGCGAATGCCGCGAGGATCCTGGAAAACCTCGATGAATCCCTGGCAACGTTGATCGCCGAAGAACGGCTGGGGGAAGTCAAGGGCATCGGCGAAGCGCTCGAACAGAAGATCACGGAACTGTTCGAGACCGGCAAACTGAAGTATTACCACGACCTGAAGGCATCAGTGCCGCCGGGGTTGATCGAGATGCTGGAGATCCCCGGCGTGGGCCCCAAAAAGATCAAAACGTTGCATGATAAATTGGGGATCGAAAACATCGAACAGCTGGAGGCGGCCTGCCGGGCGGGAAAAGTGGCGGAGCTCGACGGTTTTGGCGAGAAGACGGCGACCAACATCTGTGAAGGCATCGAACGCCGCCGGACCTATGCGAGCAAACATCTGTTGAGCGACGCGTTGCGCGCGGCCGGGCCGGTGCTGGACAGCTTGCGGGAACATCCGGCGGTGATCCGTTGCAGCACCGCCGGCAGTTTACGGCGGCACAAGGAGGTCATCGGCGACATTGATTTCCTGGCATCATCGAAAAAACCGGCGGATGTCATCGAATTTTTCGTGTCGCAACCGAGCGTCATCAAAGTGACCGCCAAAGGCGAGACCAAGGCCAGCGTGATCCTGGAAGGCGGCATCCAATGTGATCTGCGGGTGGTCAGCGACGCGGAATATCCGTTCGCACTGGCGTATTTCACCGGCAGCAAGGAACACAACATCGTGATGCGGCAACGGGCGATCCAGCGCGGCCTGCGGCTGAACGAATATGGGCTGTTCAAGTCGAAGGAGGAAACGCGCGACCCGAAATTGCTCGTGCCGTGCAAGACCGAGGACGACATCTTCGCGAAACTCGACCTGCCGTACATCGAACCTGAATTGCGGGAGGACATGGGTGAATTTGCCGCCGGCGAAAAAGACGGGTTGCCGAAGCTGGTCGAATGGACGCAGTTGCGCGGTTCGTTGCACAATCATTCGACATGGAGCGACGGTCATGACCGGCTGGAGGAGATCGTATCGTTCATGGACGACCTTGGGCTCGAGTACTGGGCGATCACGGATCATTCGCGGGCCTCGTACCAGGCGAACGGGCTGGACGCCGGGCGCCTGCGCGAACAGATCGGCGAGATCAAAAAGATCAACGCGAAATTGGCCGGCCAGGGCAATGAATTCCGGCTCCTGACCGGCATCGAAGTCGACATCCTGAAGGACAAGCTCGATTTCGATGATGAAATCCTCGCCGGGATCGACGTGGTGGTGGCGAGCCTGCATCAACCGGCGAACAACGAAGCGGAAAACACGCGCCGCCTGGTCCGGGCCGCGCAGAATAAATATGTGCATATCATCGCCCACATGACCGGGCGCCTGTTGCTGGAGCGGGAGCCATATCCGGTGAATGTGCGGGAAGTCATCGACGCCTGCGCGGCGACCGGCACGTGGCTGGAACTGAACTGCAATCCGTATCGTTTCGACCTGGACTGGCGGCATTGGCCCTATGCGAAGGCAAAAGGCGTCAAATGCGTCATCAATCCGGATGCGCATCGGAACGAGAATGCCGGATTTTTACGCCTGGGCGCCGGCATCGCCCGCAAAGGCTGGCTGGAACAAACCGACATCATCAACACTCTCAGCTTGAAGGCATTGAGGACCGCATTGGGTCAAAAACGGGCAAAATAGTGCCATAAATTTGCTTTGACCCATGGTTTACGATTCTGCTAATTTTAAAAACGTCCGTCAGCCTGAGTACATTTTTTTGAATGAGAAGGGGACTGATGGAGTCAATTTATAAATCCGGTATGAAGAAACTCTTTATTTCTGTCGGGCTGGCGGCTGCCGGAACAGCCGGCCTTCATGCTGCCATCCTGGATCCAGAAACTAAAGATTGGACCGTGGCGGCGACCTTGCGCGGCTTCTACGACGATAACTACACGACCAGTTCGAGCAAACGCGCGAGCATCGGATTTGAGATCAACCCGTCCTTTTCTTATAACGCACCGTTCCAACAGACTGAATTGGGCGTGCGCTATACTTACGGGCTGTATTATTTCCAGGATCGATCCAGCCGGAGCCAAAACCCGATCGACCAGACCCATCAATTCGATCTTTGGATCGACCACGCTTTTAATCCGCGCTGGGACCTGAATTTCGCGGAATCCGCGACGATCTCGCAGGACCCGCCCTTGACCGACAAAGCATCGGCCACAACCCGACGTGTGTCGGGAGACAATCTGGCCAACAACGCAACGATCAGCGTGCATACCGACTGGACCCGGTTGTTCTCGACCCTGGTCAGCTATAACAACAGTTATACCCGGTATGCCAATCGCACTCCCGGCGTCGGTCCCGGCGGAAGCGTGATTCCCAGCCTTGCCGGCCTGTTGGACCGGCTCGACCAGACGATCAATCTCGAAGGGCAGTGGAAGGTCAGCCCGACGACCCAGGCCAAAGCGGGTTACATGTTTGAAGCGGTGAATTATCTCGGTGACGAAGTGGTCGCGGTCAATCCCATCACCCTGGCCCAATATAAAAGCAGCCTGCGTGACAGCTATTCGCACTTCGTTTATGCCGGGGTCAGCCACTCTTTTCTTGAAAACCTGAACGGCATGATCAAAGCCGGGGCGCAATACATCACCTATCCCAACGATCCGGCGAACACGACGTCGTTTGGTCCCTATGCCGATGCTTCTTTGGTTTATACCTATCGCCCGGGCGGTTATATCCAGGCCGGTTTCACCCAGGCCCGGAACGCGACGGATGTCGTCCAGCTCGACACCAAGGGCCATATCACCCGCGACCAGGAAAGTTCGGTGCTTTATGCATCGATAAGCCAGCCTTTGACGCCCCGTTTGGTCGGCAGCGGTGTGATGCATTACCAACACTCGATCTACGAGGGCGGCGGATTCGACGGCCAGAGCGCTGATTTTTATAATCTGGGTCTGAACCTGAACTACACTTTTGCCCGGCATTTTTCCTCGGATTTAGGCTATAACTTCGATTATTACACGTCTAACGCGGACGGGCACTATACCCGCAACCGTATTTATCTGGGCTTTACGGCTACCTATTAAACCTCGCTTGAATCCAGCGGGATTGTAGGCCACAATAATTGAACGCTCGTGCGGGAGCAGGGTCTTATAGTCCCTGACTCCCAAATTGTTTTTTATATGGAACCAGTGAAAAGTTCAGTCCCCGGAACGCAACAGGATAGTACGCTGCATTTCCTGGACTATTGGCGCATCATCCGCATCCGGAAAACCGTCATCATTTCCGTTTTTCTCCTGATCTCGATCACAGCAACTGTCGTGACGTTCATCCTGCCGCAATATTTTTCCAGCACGGCACGTATCGAAGTCAGCCAGACCGGCCAGGCCATCGCCGGCATGGGTGAAAGCGCCGGCGTCGTGCAGTCCGGTTACGATCCTTATTACATCCAGACCGAATTCTCGAAGATGCAATCCGAGCACGTTCTGGGTCGCGTCATCAAAGCCTTGAACCTCAATGAGGACTGGGGAAAGAAATATAACAATGGAGTCCCGCTCAAAACCGATGACACCATCCAATGGCTGAAACAACGGATGAGCTTGACCCCGGAACGCAACACCAAGCTGATCGACATCCGTGTTGCCAGCGAAGATAAGGATGAAGCGGCCCGGCTCGCCAATGCCATCGCCCAGGCCTACGCGGACTATCGCCTCGACCAGTGGAAAACCAACACCATGACCGGCATCCAGGCGCTGGAAGACGAATACACCGCCGACGCCAACCGTATCCAGACCGCGCAAGCCAAAGTCGATCGTCTTCGCAATGAATTGAGAATCGTTGATATGGATCCCAATTCCCTCCAGCCGACACCGACCCTTAACGACAAGCAGTTGGGGGAACTTCACGACCAGATGATCTTTCGGTTGGGCGAATACACCAAAGCCAAGTCGGTCCTGGATAAATTGCAGGAAACCCTGACCAACGCTCCCGACCAGTTGCGCGATACCCTCATCACCATCAACCCCGATGGCGCGCTGAGCGATTTGTTGGGTAAACTGCACCAGACCGAACAACAGTTCGTCACCTTGACCAATGAATATTCCCCGTCGAATCCCGAGGTCATCAAGCTCCAATCCCTCCTTGTCAAATTGAACCAGCAGATCGATGAGCGGGTCCATGGCATCATGACGGCCATGGTCAGCAGCGTGGGCGCCAACCGGGCGGTCTACGATTCGTTGTCCAACCAGGTCGCCACCGCCATCAAGACAGACCAGGAAGAAGCCGTACGCGGCCAGCCTTATTGGGAGGCCAAACGCGACCTCCAAAACCGTATCGATCTCCACAAATTGCTCCAGGCCAAGATCACCAATGAAAAGGTGAACATGGAGATCCCGAAAAACCAGATGGTCACCATCGTCGACAAGGCCAAACCCGGCCTGGCGCCCGATAAGCCGAACAAAACCCTCAACATCGTCCTCGGCGTCGTCGTCGGCCTGCTCGTCGGTATCGGCCTGGCCTTCTTCATCGAATACCTCGACACCAGCGTCAAAACGATCGACGATGTCGAACGCGCCCTGCAGGCCCCCGTCCTCGGGGTCATCCCGCAAAACGTCGGTTATCTCATCGAAGAAGGCGCCGAAAGCCAGCACGCTGAAGCCTACCGGGTATTGCGCACCAATCTCCTGTTCTCGCGTAAAGACGATAAATTGAACACGATCGTCGTCGTCAGCGCCGGCGCCGGCGAAGGCAAATCCACCACCGCGGTCAACCTCGCCACCGTGTTCGCGCAATCCGGCCAACGCGTCCTGCTGGTCGATTCCGACCTTCGCCGCCCGACGTTGCACAAGCTGTTGCACGTCACCAACAACCTTGGCCTGACAAATTATCTGCTCAAGCAGAACACCCTCGAAGAAGTCATCCAACGCACGGCGTTGACGACGCTGGATGTCATGGCCAGCGGTAAATTGCCGAGCAGCTCGATGAATATCCTGGGTTCCGGACCGATGAAAGAGATGATCAGCGAACTGAAACAGCGGTACGATTTCATTTTCTTCGATTCGCCGCCAATCATGGGCGTCAGCGATGCCGCGGTCCTGGCCAGCGAAGTCGACATGGTCATCCAGGTCATCCAATATCGTCGCTATCCGCAACCGATGAACGTCCGCGCCAAACAACTCATCGAAAAGGTCGGCGGCAACCTCATCGGTATCGTCCTCAACAACATCAATATGTCACAGGACGAAAGCTACTATTATTATAGCGGCTATTATCATGGATATTATTACTATTCGAAGAACGAACAGGAGCAGAACGCCGAAGCCAGGACCAAGGGTGGCGATGGTGATACCGACCGGGTCGGTGTTAAACAAAAATATTGATTGGCCGCCGGATTTCGCAAGGATTACCTCAATGAAATCATTGTACCGTGGACTGTTTGCCGTCATCGGGTTGTTTGCCGCCATGCTTTTTTCCGGTTGCCAGGAACCGACCACACCCGAAGGTTTCCTGCCACAGCCCCCGCCCGCTGCCCTGGACGTCGCCCGCTTCCGCGTCGGCCAAACCGTCACCGTCATCTTTTCCGGCATTGGCGACAACTCCTTCCCGGCCCATGAAGAAGTGATCAAGGAGGACGGCACCATCACGCTGCCGTTGATCGGTGCGGTCTACGCTGTCGGCAGGACCGCCGGCGAACTGCAGAACGATATCCACGACCTGTACGTTCCCAAATATTACGTGCGGATGACGGTCACCGTCAAAGCCGGCGACCGCGTCTTCTACGTCGGCGGTGAAGTCGCCCATTCCGGCGTTTTTCAATATATCAGCGATACCACCGTCACCAAAGCCATCCAGGCTGCAGGCGGTCTGACGCCTTTTTCCAGCCACACCAAGATCTGGCTGATCCACTCCGGCAGCAGCCAGCGCATCCAGATCAATTACGACGAAGCGATCCGGAACCCGGCCAAGGACCCGGCCGTGTATCCCGACGACCAGATCACCGTGGAGCGAAGCCTCTTCTGATGATCCAACTCCGCATCCTTTCCGGTAAAACGGCGGGCAGCCAGACGGTTGTCCGCCATTTTCCTTTCCGCATCGGACGCGCCGACCGCAATGACCTGCGGCTGGACGATGCCGGCATCTGGGATGCGCACCTGACGCTTGAACTCCAACGCGATAACAAACGGTTCACCGTCACCGTTGCGCCCGACGCCGTCGCCACCATCAACAACCAGCCGGTGCAGACCGCGCCATTGCGCAACGGCGATGTCATCAGTTTCGGTTCCGTGAAGATCCAGTTCTGGCTGGATGCCGTGAAACAACAGGATCTGCGCTTTCGCGAGTGGTTTGTGTGGATGCTCATCGCGGCCGCCTCCATCAGCCAGGTCATCTTGATCTATTGGCTGCTCCGTTGACCCGGTTTTCGAAGATCTGCCGCCCCAGCGCCCGCGCTGCCTAGTGGCGAAAATGCCGGACCCCGGTGAATGCCATCGCGATGCCGCGTTCATCCGCTGCGGCGATGACCTCCGCGTCTTTCACCGATCCCCCCGGTTGGATCGCCGCCGATGCGCCCGCCTCGGCCGCCGCGATCAAGCCGTCCGGGAACGGGAAAAATGCATCACTGCAGATCACACTGCCCTTGAGCGACAACTTCGCTTCACCGGCTTTCCAGACGGCGATGCGGCTCGAATCCACCCGGCTCATCTGCCCGGCGCCGACGCCCAGCGTCCGGTCCAGCCCGGCATAGACGATCGCGTTCGACTTCACGTGTTTGACCACCCGCCAGCCGAACAACATCGCCTTCAATTCCGCTTCCGTCGGCTGCCGTTTCGTCACGATCTTCAGGTCCGCCGCCGTCATCACTTTCAGATCGCGCTCCTGGACCAGGAACGAATCGGCGCCGACGCTGCGGATATCATTTCGCGATCCGTCGTTCAACGATTTCAGGATTTTCATCAGCCGCAGGTTCTTTTTCTTCTGCAGGATGGCCAATGCTTCGGGCGAAAAATCGGGAGCCACGATCACTTCACTGAAGATCTCGGCGATCGCTTCCGCGCAACCGGCGTCCAGCGGCTTGTTCACGGCGATGATCCCGCCGAACGGCGCCTGTTTGTCGGTCGCGAACGCCTTGTCCCACGCCTCGCGCAAGGTCGCGCCCTGGCCGACGCCGCAGGGATTGGTATGTTTCAGGATCGCCAGCGTCGGGCCGTCCTTGTCGAATTCACCGATCAATTGCGCGGCGGCGGTGAGGTCCAGGATATTGTTATAGGAAAGTTCTTTGCCGTGAAGCTGCTGGAAAAATTTGTGAAACTGACCGAACAACGCCGCCTTCTGGTGCGGGTTCTCGCCGTAACGCAGGGGCTGCGCCAGGCCTGCGTTGATGTACAGGCGGTTTGAAGCAGGCGCGCCCGCGTCCCCGCCCATGAACACCTTGTTCAAATGCACCGCGATCGAGGCGTCGTAAGCCGACGTCCAGGCATACACTTTCGCCGCCAGCTTTCGCCGCAATTCCAACCCCGTGTTCCCCGCTTCGGAGATCTGTTTGGCCACTTCGGCATAATCGAGCGGGTCGACCACCACCGTCACCGCGTCATGGTTCTTCGCCGCGCTGCGCAACATCGACGGTCCGCCGATATCGATGTTCTCGATCGCGTCATGCAAGGTCACATCCGGCCGGGCCACGGTCTGTTCGAAGGGATACAAATTGACCACGACCAGGTCGATCGGCGCGATGCCGTGTTGTTTCACGGCGTTCTCATGGCCTTCGTTCCCGCGGATGTACAACAGTCCGCCATGAACTTTCGGATGCAAGGTTTTGACACGGCCATCCAGCATTTCGGGAAACCCGGTATGATCGCTGATGTCCTTGACGGCCAGGCCGGCTTCGCGAAGGGCGCGGGCAGTGCCGCCGGTGGAGATGATCTCGATGCCGGCTTGCGCGAGGATCTGCGCAAAAGGGATCAGGCCGGTTTTGTCGGAAACAGAGATGAGGGCGCGTTGGATCTTTGCCATGAGCAAAAATCTTTTCAGAATTTTGCCGCGTCCGCAATTTTAAAGCGGTGAGCCGGGCGTCCCCGCGGACCGGCGGCGGTTCATTTCGTTCCCGCCACCATGTCTTCGCCGATGGCCCGCTGCAGTTTCGACCGCGCCGTGTCGTAATCATGCAACGCCAGGATGCGGGTCGTCCGCGCCTGCGTGAGCGACGTCTCGGCATCCAGCACGTCCAACTGCGTTCCCGTCCCGGCGCCCGCCCGCGCATTGGCCTCGCGCAACGCCTCCTCCGCCTGTTCCTGCACTTTTTGCTGCGAATCCAGGACCTCGCGCGCCTCGATGAATTGCGAATACGCCGTCCGCACTTCCAGCTCCACCTGGCGCGATTCGTTCTCCAGGTCGGTCTGCGATCTTTCATGCAGCGCCCTGGCCTGGACCACCCGGCCGCGGGTGGCCATGCCGTCGAAGATGTTCCAGGACAATTGCGCGCCGGCGTTCCAGCCGTGGATGTCATGCCCCAACGTCACCGGCGCCGTGAACTGCGCGTTGAACCAGTTATAACCCGCGAACACCGACACCGTCGGCTGGTAACCCGATCGCGCATCGACGACGTTCAGTTTTTGCAGCCGTTCATTCTGCCGCAGCGCTTCCAGTTCGGTGCGACGCGACAACGCCTGTTGGATGGCCTCCGGCAGGTTCACCTGGTACGGCGCGTCGTCCAGCGTGTCCGTCAACTGCAACGGAACATCTTCCCAGATGTCATGCGGCAGATCATAACCCAGCAGGTTCGACAGGTTGTTTTTGGCGATGCGATAATCGTTGCGGGCCCGGATCAGGTTGGGCCGTTCGTTGGCCACGGCCACTTCCGCGCGCAACACATTGAACTTCGGCACCGTGCCGGCGTTGTAGCGGCTCTGCTGGTCTTCGAATTCCTTTTGCAACAGGTTCACCGAGGCCTCATGGACGGTGATCTGCTGGTTGGCCAGTAATACATCATAATACGCGATCCGCACCGTGAGCAGGGCGTCGGCGACAGTGGTGCTGTACCGGGCGATCGCCTGTTTTTTGGTCGCCCCCGCCGCCTGTACCGACGCGATCATCCGGCCGCCGTCATAGATGTCCTGGACGATCTGGACGCCGGCATTCCAGTTCCGGTTGGGGATGCTCGTGCCAGGGAAATTTTCGATCGCGTTCCGGTCGGTGTATTTGTACTGGCCGGTGGCTTTCACCTGCGGCAGCGCGACCGCGCGCGTCTGGATGACCACGCCATGCGACGCTTTCAGTTCGCTGCGCGCGTCCTTGATCGCCGGATTCTGCTGGAGCGCGACGTTCAGGCAATCGACCAGCGCCAGGGGACGTGAGATCAGAGACAGGGAATTCGTTTGCGCCAGGGTATTCCCACCGATGGCCGGAGCCAGCAGTGCCGACAGAAAAAGGAATTTC
>Ga0070690_100000826_pt1 | contig 15722 bp, 12 predicted proteins | sample KBSS33HmetaG_FD_64671 | JGI IMG/M metagenome (GOLD analysis project Ga0070690, IMG submission 64671) | Switchgrass rhizosphere microbial communities from Kellogg Biological Station, Michigan, USA - KBS S3-3H metaG | ecosystem: Host-associated > Plants > Roots > Rhizosphere ... | reverse complement strand
TCAGCCGGTTGCAATCCCTCGCCCTGGGCGGGACGAACGTCCAAAGCATCACGTTCCTGGGACAAAACGCCGTGGCCTGGCTTCCGCTGGCCGGCGACATCTGGGAATTCAAGGCGCTCGACGGTTACGATACGTCGATCAAGGACGGTTTCCTGAATGACGTCACTGCCGGCGACGTGACCGGGAGCGGCCGGAAGGACCTGATCTTCCTGGAAACGGCCAAGAACTACCTCGACATCGTCCGGTTCGACGACCAGCACAAGTTCGTGCCGGGCAATCGCTGGCAGGTGTTCGAAGCCCACACGTTCCGCGGCGCGGCGAATTCATTGCCGGAACCGCGCGAAGCGACCGTCGGCGATGTGACCGGGGACGGTAAGAACGACCTCATCGTCATCACGCACGATCGCATCCTGGTCTATCCGCAGGAGTGATCATTTCAGCTCGGGCGGGCGGGGCGCGAAGAACTTGAATTCCATCCCGGCAGTGGTGGTAGTGCCGGCGTACACCGAGAAGTAAAAATATTTTGCGACGCGGTCGTAATCCGGCAACAAAGAAAAATCCATCCAGTCATCAGTCTCCTTCGGCGCCTGGATGAACGGTGAACTGATGAAGCTGCCGCCCGGCTTGTTCTTCAACCGCAGGAACAAGGATCGCAAGGTCTCGCGATTGTTCTCATAACCGAACACACCATTGCCGGCGCCGCCGACATGTTGGGCGGCATCCAGCAGGCCCGGCTTGCCGTTCAAGGGTGCGGGGGGATTTCCCGGGCTGCGAAGATATTCCTCGATCATGGAGACATCGCCGGTGAGCGCGACATAATCGCCCGCCGCCGCACAATAAAGATAACGTTGCGACGGGGCGCCTGCTCCCGTCGAGCGTGAGGGCAGGGGGATGGTAAAGATCGTATGTCCCTGGAAATTCCGCGGTTCCGTGCCTTTTTGCGCGGAGCGCGCGGCGAATCCCATGAACGACTGGATAGCGAACGAGGCGCGGTCGCCATCGCGCACGCCCAGGAGGAACAACGATGGCGCATTCTTCGGGTCGCCCCCGGGCGCCGGCAGTTTTTGGTAGCTGATGAAATCGTCGCCCAGGTTTTCGAACAGGTAACGGCGGACGTCGAAGCCCGGCGCCTGTTGCCGGCCTACGGCATTGGCGGCGTCCAGCGCGCCGTTGAGGGCAGACATGCCGCCGGGAAGGATGTCGTCCATCAGTTTTTGCAGTTCGTCCCAGCTTCGGGCGCCATCCACCCGCCAGCGCCAGCATTTCGCGACGTCGACCGGCACAAAGACCGGCGGGGACGCGCTTTTCGATTCCGTGGAGAAAACTTTTAACAGGCCGCTGCGGTCGGTTTCCGGCGAGGCCAGGAACAGGTCCAGCAATGCTCCATCGTGATTTTGATGGTAGGCCAGGCTGACGCTGGTGGCTCCGGCTAATCCGATGGCGCCAAAGACTTTCCCCAATTGGATCGGCGGAAAGACCGTCGGCGCCCGGGGATTGGGTGCGTCCGGAGGCAGATGGGAAAGGATATCGAAGACGGTCCTGGTGTTGAGCCATGCGAAGTACAAGGGAGCGTCGTGGAAACGGGAAAGTTTGTCGGACGCAAAAGTGACGTTGTCATCGAGCGCCGGCATGGCGCTGCCGGTAAGGTGTGCCACCACCGGCGCGACGGCATCGATGGAATTGCCCGCGATCAGCATCGAGCCGTATTGGCCGATGACCAGTTCACCCGGTTTTTCCGGTTGCGGTTCACGACCCAGTTCCCGCACCGGCGGCCGTCGCGGGAACATTTTCCGCAGCGCGGCCGGGACATCGTTGCTGGAGACGGTGACGATGGAAAAACTGACACCGCGGATGGTTTCGGTCCGGATCGGTTTGCCGTCGTCGAGCCACTTTTTTTGCAGGGCCGCGATATTGGTCTTCAACAGGCCGGCTTTTTCCCTGGCATCGAGCAACAGGAGCACGCCCGGGGAATGCTGGTCGGCGCCGTTCCAACCGTTCTGCGTGACGGCAAAGGTCAATTGTCCCTGGGGCAATTCCGCGAAATCGTCGAGATTGATCCCCAGGTCGCGTTCCAGCGGCGTGGCGAAGGAATCGTTCCATTTTCCCATGAAATGATCGTGGAACCGTTTCATGGCGGGATCGGTCCAGAACAGCCATTGGGGCGACTGCCCGGCGGTTTTTTTCAACGTGGTATAGTCCGGCACCGTGAAGACGAACAACGTGTCCGCCGGCAGCAGGTCTTCGGCGGGCGGGATCGCGCCGTGGACGGAAACAAGGGCAAAGAGGCAGAGCGCGATGACGCTGGGACGAAAAGCTTTCAGGGACACAGGCGCAGGGTTGACGGCGTCATTTTGCCGGGATCGGTTCCGCGACCAATGCGGCCATCAGGTAATGGCCATCGACCTTGCCGTACGGCATCTGGGCGCCGACGCCGCCCTGGCGTTCGGCCAGGTGGACTTCCAGCATGCCGAGGATCTCGAGATTCTGTTTATAACGGACGCCTTTGCCTTCGAAGAAAACAGGATAGTTGGTGGGCCAGGACGCGAGGGTCACGGTGACGACTTTATGTTTCGCCAGCATGGCGGCTTCATTGAGGTCGCCGGTCTTTTCTTTGTCGGATACGCCTTTCCAATAGATCAGGGATGCGATGGCGTTGGTATCCCGGGCGGTCAACGCGGCTTCGAAATCGCGCCGCAATTGTTCAGGTGAGGAGGGCGGGGCGGCCTGCGCGCCGAGGACGGTCGCGAAGGAAAAAAGAATGGCCAGGGCGATCATTTTCATAACGTCGTCGGGATAAGATTATTTTTCCTCCGGTTTCTGGTTCGTCCGGCTGGGAGGCACCAGGTAGTGGTAGGGATTGTTCGGGTTGTCGGTCGAATACGCGAACGCATCGCGATGATCCAGGAAATTCCTGACCAGTTCCACGGGGATGGCGAACCCGAGGCCTTCGCCGAACGTGATCTTCATGTTGGTCACGCCGACGACTTCGCCCGCGAGGTTGAACAACGGACCGCCGCTGTTGCCGGGATTGATCTGGGCGCTGGTCTGCAGGTAAAGCTGGCCTTCGAGCTGGCGCGTCTTGGTGCTGATGATCCCCTGGGTGACCGTGCGTTCGAGTCCGAGCGGGCTGCCGATGGCGAACACCGAATCGCCGACGTTCAGGACATCGGAAGTGCCCAGCGAAACATATTTGAATTTCGGTGCGTTCTTGTCCTCGATATGCAGCAGGGCGAGGTCGTGGAATTTGTTGATCGCGATGATCTTCACCTGTTTGTAGGTGACGCGATCGAGCTGTCCTTTGTTCTGGTGATAGACTTCCACGGAGATCTCGGTTTCGCCTTCGATCACGTGGAAGTTCGTGATCAGATAACCGTCTTCGTTGATGAAAAATCCGGACCCGAGGCCGCCGGGGGTGCGGACCTGGACGACCGCTTCGCCGATGGTCTTGACGAGCTGGCTGACTTCGCGGTTCGGGGCGTTGACCGGGCCGAGGGAATAGAACTGGGCGCCGTTGAGCAGGGGGGCGACGGTGGTGGACGGCGACAGCATCTGTTTGGCTTTGTCGACCTTCGTGATGGCATTGCGCGGGACGACGAGCACGGTGTAACCGACGTCAACGGCGACGGAATCGGATTTTTCAGAAAGGATATTACCCGTGATGGCGGCTTTATCTTTGAGCTGGACGGTGTCCGCCGCGGCGAACCGGCATCCACACACCAGGATGGCCAGGAACAAAATATTTCGCTTTAACGACATTGCCTGAAAATACTGGAGCAATAGCGCTTTGACAAGCGCAGGGCACGGGGGATTGTACCCTCTCCCGTTGAGGGAACCAGGATTACCCCTGCGGGGAACCTATCCGGATGTGCTTTTAATTTTTCTAAAAAGATCGGTGTAACATGAGATTTTTTTAAAAAAGTGATCCGCAGGATAACATTCGGAACTGCACATATTTAGGACGGAGCCGGTAGGACACTTCGCCGATTTTTCACAGATAATCGGCCATTTTCTCATGGGTGGGGTGGTTGACAGAGGGCATGGTGTCTGCTCCAATAGCGACGTATTTTCTCTTGATCGGCCAGTTATGTTCGACCAGGCGTTAAAGAGCACGAAAGGTAGCCGCCGTTCGGGGTTCACAATTGTGGAGACCTTGGTGGCGGTGCTTATCCTGAGCATGGTCATGTCGGGGGTGATCTACGGGTACGTGCAGGCCAATCGCATCGCGGAATTCAGTTCGATGTCGCTGGCGGCGACGGCCTATGCTTCGCAGGGGGCCGAGCAGGCGCGGGCGGCCGATTGGCGTCCGTGGGATTGGCCGCAGACCAACGGTCCGGCGACGATGGACGAATTGCGGCCGACGAACTACTTCACAGTGGACACCATGGATATCCCGGCAAAAGGAACGCCGTCCGCGGGTGATTTCGCGTTCTGGGTCACCAATTATGTCAGCATCTCGACCTACTCGCTGAATCCGCCGGTCCGCCAGATCCGTTCTGATTGCGTCTGGCGATTGCCATGGAACAGGCAGTTCATGACGAACACGATCGTCCTGTTGCGGGCACCCGACCAGTGATATGAAATTTTTCACCCGGAAAAAACATGGCCTGCGTCGCTCAACGGCATTCACCCTGCCGGAGATGATGATCGTCGTCGCCATCTTTTCGATGGTGGTCGCCGCCATGGTCTCGCTCCAGTTGTTCGCTTCACGCATCTACCTGCTGGCCGGCACCAAGATCTCGGCGACGTCCGAGGGACGGAAGACCATGGATGTGATGCGCGACCGCATCCGCTCGGCCAACGTCGTCATGGTCGGGACGTATTTGACCAACAAATTCACCCAGATTTCGAACGGCTTCCCTCAGATCGGGAGCGCCCTGGCGGTCCAGTATACGAACGCCGGTTCGACCAATTACCTGATTTTCTTCAAGCACCCGACCGATCCGCGCAATATCCTTTGCAGCGTCAGCAACGGCACCCCCGTGATCCTGGCCAAGTACGTCACCAATAGCGTCTGCTTCCAGGCGGAGGATTACCGGGGCAACGTCCTGACCAATTACCAGAACAATCCGGTCATCCGGATCAACCTGCAGTTTTCCCAGTGGGAATACCCGATCGCCGTGATCGGGACGAACTCTGTGAACGCGTACGACTTTTATCAGTTGCGGACGCGGATCGCACGGCGTGAAAAATAGACGTGACCTATGCGCATCATTGTCTCTCATGATTCCCGGCGCCTGCGACGCTCCGGCTACGCGCTGTTCCTGGTGTTGCTCTTCACCGGCGTCGTGTTGACGCTGTTCGCAAGCATGATGGCCTGGACGGCGTCCAACGCCAAGGTCACCCGGCGTAATAACCTTTATGTCCAGTCGCAGGCGGCGGCGGAATCGGCGGTGGAAGTCGTTCTGGCGACCATGATGCGCGATTTCCTGCTCGGAGACCTCAATGCCAGCAGCGCTTACACGTCCCTGTCGTTGGTGCAATCCAATTGGCCGGCGCAGTTCGTGATCAAGAACAGCAGCGCCGGCAGCGCCAATTCGGTGACGCTCAACATCGCACCGACGAACTGGACCGATCTTCCGTTCCAATACACGGGCCTGCAGGGGCTGGGACAGGATTGCACGATCACCGCCTGGGCCGCCGCCTCAAACCAGTTGTACGATGTCTCGGCGCCGATCACTCAAAAGATCTGGTTCGGTACCATCCCCATCTTCCAGTTCGCCATCTTTTATAACATCGACCTGGAGATCAATCCCGGCAAGGTGATGAACATCAACGGCAAGGTGCATTCGAACCAGGGCATCTACTCCACCGGCAGCAGCGCAACGGAACCATTGACGTTTTCGGATATCGTCGAGGCCGTCGGCACCGTGAGCATGGCCCCCAGCCCCAGGGATCCGCAAAACACCGGCCGCAGCGGCCATGTGATCTTTTCGCTCACGGCCAACAATCCCAGCGCCAATGTGAATTCGCTCAATCTTCCGATCGGTGGAACAAATCGCGATCCCGTCGTCATCCGTTCCCTGTTGGACCTGCCGCCACCGGCCTATGCGGCGCCTGACCTCGCGGCTTATTCATCGCCCGGCCAGGTGTACCCGTTCAATGAGGCCGACCTGATCATTTCCAATGCGCCGACCGGCACCAACATCACGATCTATTACCAGAACGGGAACATGAACCCGCCGCTTCTCCAGATCCCGTTTGATAAGACAAATTTTTCAGGCACGAATATCATCGCGCGGTATTGGTCGTTCGTGACCAATGTGACGTTTTATGATTTCCGCGAATACAGCACGGTGAAAGCGGTCCAGATCGATGTGGCCAGGCTGCGCTCCTGGATCACCAACGGCGTGACGGGCAAGGTTTACGACGATTATAATTATACCAATTCCCTCTCGGCCAAGGGGCATCATATCAATTCCATCTACGTCAATAACACGATCGCTTTTTCCCAGGGCACGCCTTCGACCGATGGCACTCTTCCGGCCGTCCGCATGGTCAACGGTGAACGTCTGCCGACCAACGGCTTGACGGTCGCCACCTCCCGCCCGATCTATGTCGAAGGCAATTACAATGTCACCCGCGACGGCGTCCGTTATGCGTTGACCCTCGGATCGACGACCAACAGCCAGACCTGGCCTGCGGCGTTCCTGGCCGACGCCATCACAGTCATCTCGACCAACTGGGACGATACGCTGTTCATCAAAGGAAGAGCGCTTGGCCTGCGGCAACCAAGCGATGTCACGGTCAATGCGGCTTGTTTCGAAGGGATCGTCCAGTCCGACGGCGCCAACTACAGCGGCGGCGTCGAAAATTTCATCCGCATGATGGAGGATTGGTCCAATGGAAAGTCCTCCGGCAACCAGGCGACGCTCACCTATAACGGTTCGATCGTCGTCATGTTCCCGAGCCGATATGCCGATAGCCCGTGGCAGCCGACGGGGACCGCCAACGGACACAATCTTTATAATGCGCCGAACCGGAAATGGGGATTTGATACCAGTTTCTATACTCCCGGGAATCTTCCGCCCATGACCCCGCAGGTCAAAGCCATCATCCGCAAGAACTGGGCGTCGCAATAGTCCGTTTTTGATCTTTCCCCTTTATTTCAGGCTCAAAATAGCAGTTGCTATGGGCCCTTTTTCTGCTATTTTACGCGTCCCTTTTGCCAGTACGGCTTTAGGGAAAAACGGCCTCCAGCGCATCGAGTGGGTGCGGATCTTTACAGGTCAGGCCATAACAACATCGAACATCACCCCGAAGTTTCGGGGTCCAATCCTGTGTTCCGCGGGATGCCCGTTCTCGAACGGGTCATAAACAAACGGAAAAAAGTAATATGTTAAGCATCGGCGTAAAAGAATTGTTGGATTCAGGCGTCCATTTCGGACATCAGACGAAGCGTTGGAACCCCAAGATGAAACCCTTCATCTTCGACGCCCGTAACGGTATCCATATCATCGATCTCTCCAAGACGATCACGCAGCTCGAAGCCGCGTGCGATTTCCTGTCCACCACCGTCCGCAAAGGCGGCAAGGTCATCTTCGTCGGCACCAAGAAGCAGGCGCAGCAATGCGTCAAGGACACCGCCAAGGAATGCGGCCAGTTCTTCGTCGTCGAACGCTGGCTCGGCGGTACGCTCACCAATTTCAGCACCATCAAGACCTCCATCAAACGTCTTAAAGAGATCGAAAAGATGGATGCCGATGGTTCGATCAATGATTACGTCAAACAGGAGCAGGCGGTGATCCGCCGTGAACAAGCCCGTTTGAATAAATATTTTGAAGGCATCCGCGGTATGGACAAACATCCCGCCGCGATGTTCGTCGTCGATATCAAACGCGAACACAACGCCGTGGCCGAAGCACGCAAGCTCCGCATCCCCATCGTCGCCCTCGTCGATACCAACTGCGACCCCGACCTGGTGGATTATCCGATCGCCGCCAACGACGACGCCATCCGTTCCGTGCGCATGATCATGGCCACGATCGGCCAGACCATCACGCAGGCCGGCGCCGAGTTTGAATCGAAGCGCAATCGCAAAGGTGGCGAAGAGAAATTTGAATCCGCCGCCGCCGTCGAAGTGGCTGCCGGTGATGACCCGTCCACCCCGGAAAGTTCTCCGGCCTAAAATGGGTAGGGCATCGCGCTGCGATGACCGGACGGCGCCGCGCGCCGTCCTTCCCATCACTCTGAACCATCGAACTTTAAACTTTTAATATGGCTGAAATTACTGCTGCAAACGTAGGCAAACTGCGCGAGATGACCGGCGCAGGCATGATGGATTGCAAAAAAGCGCTGACCGAAGCCGGTGGCGACCTCGACAAGGCGGTCGATATCCTTCGCAAAAAAGGCGCCGCCACCGCGGACGTCAAAGCGGCGCGCGCCGCCAAAGACGGCGCGATCGCGCGATATCTTGCCCCGGACAACCGGATGGGCGTGCTGGTCGAAGTCAACAGCGAGACCGATTTCGTCGCCCGCAACGAGACCTTCCGCGCGTTCTGCGACGACGTCGCCAAGCGCTATTCCACCGAGGCCAACCCGGATCTCGAGGCCGAACGCCAGGCGATGGTCGCGAAGATCCGTGAGAACATCAAGATCGCGCGCCATTCCAAGATGGAAGTCAACGGCAACGGCATGGTCGCCGGTTACATCCACACCGGCGCCAAGGTCGGCGTGCTCGTCGAAGTCGGCGCCGGCAAAGCGGAGACCGTCAGCAAAGAAGAATTCAAGCAATTGGTCCGGGATATCACGCTGCAGATCGCCGCGGGCCACCCGCATGCTGTCTCCCGCGACCAGGTCCCGGCCGACGTCATCGCCAAGGAGCGCGAGATCGCCGCGCAATCCGATCGCCTTAAAGGCAAACCGCCGCAGGCGATGGAAAAGATCCTGCAGGGCGTCATCGACAAATTTTTCCAGACCTATTGCCTCGTGGACCAGGGCTTCGTGAAGCGTAATTCCGAAGTCAGCGTCAAAGAACACGTCGCCCAGGTCGGCAAACAGCTCGGCGACGAGGTCACCATCCGCCGTTTCGTGCGTTTCCAGGTCGGCGAAAACGCCTGATCGGGGAGGGGCGCCATACGCGCGATCTCAAACAAAATTGCAAAGGCGTCCGGCAACGGACGCCTTTTTTGTTTGGGCAATCAAATTGGCTCGTCGGGCTCATCGTAATCGTAATCTTCCTCTTAATCTTAATCGATGCGTCGATTACGATTACGCGTAGGATTAAGATTAGGATTCAAAGATTTGACCTTCCTCTCTTTCGCTGTTATTCATCTTCCGATGCTTCGCGCGCTTCAATGGCTATGACGACCGGTAAAAAACCAAAATTTTCCCGTATTCTGCTCAAATTGAGCGGTGAATCGCTCGGCGACGGTAACGGCATGGGGATTTCGCCCGAAGCCGTCCATCAGATGGCCGAACAGATCCGTGAAGTCCGCGAACTGGGCGTCCAGGTGGTCGTGGTCGTCGGGGGCGGCAATATCTTCCGCGGCCTCAGCGGCAGCGAACGCGGCATCGAACGCGCCACCGGCGATTACATGGGCATGCTCGCCACCATCATCAATGCGCTCGCCCTGCAGGATGCCCTGGAAAAACTTGGATCTCCGACCCGCGTCCAAAGCGCGATCGCCATGGCTCAGGTCGCCGAATCGTTCATCCGCCGCCGGGCCGTCCGGCACCTCGAAAAAGGCCGCGTCGTCATCTTCGGCGGCGGCACCGGCAATCCCTATTTCTCCACCGACACCGCCGCCGCCCTGCGCGCCAACGAGATCGGCGCCGAAGTCATCCTGAAAGCCACCAAAGTCGACGGCGTGTACGATTCCGATCCCAAGAAAAACAAGGAAGCCAAGCGGTTCGAAAAGATTTCCTATCTCGATGCCCTGCAACGGCAGTTGAAAGTGATGGATTCGACGGCGTTCTCGCTGTGCATGGACAACAAGATGCCGATCATCGTGTTCGATTTCTCCAAAGCGCATAACCTCAAGCGCGTCGTGATGGGTGAGAAGGTCGGGACGTTGGTTTCGTGATCCCCTCACCCTGATCCTCTCCCGTCGGACCCGCTTTTCCCATCGATGGAAGAAAGCCGGGCTGGGGGTGGGTATGACATCACTCCATTGCATTTTTTCAAAAAGGGGAGATTTTGGAGTTGTGAGATTTAACTCCCGCCAGGATGCCGGGCAAAAGCTCGGCCAGTTCTTGCGCCAGCGTCGCCTGTCCGCCGACCTGGTGCTGGGATTGCCACGGGGCGGAGTTGTCGTCGCCGCCGAAGTGGCGCGCGAACTCGATCTGCCGCTCGATGTCCTCGTCGTCCGCAAGATCGGCCACCCGTTGCATCGCGAATTTGCCGTCGGCGCCCTGGCCGAACCCGACCTCGTCTTTGTGGATGACAATACCTTGCGCGACTTCGACCGCATGGCGGTTGAAGCGGTTATCCATGAGGAAACTGATCGATTGCGCGATCATAACCGGCGATTTCATTTTTCAGGTCTGCCGGCGGTCGAAGGCAAAACGGTTTTGCTCGTGGACGACGGCTGGGCAACGGGCGCGACGGCGGAAGCGGCGGTGACATCGGTGAAAGCCCGAAAAGCCGGGCGAGTGATCTGCGCGGCGCCGGTGGGATCGCTGGATGCCGTCGACCGGTTGCGCCGGGCGGCCGACGCGGTCGAAGTGTTGGTCGTGGACGAAGCCTTTGAGGCGGTGGGACAGTATTATCGCCGCTTTGAGCAGACGACCGACGAAGAAGTGATTTCTCTCTTGCATGGACCCATTGCCCGCGCGGCATAATCCCTTCGATGCCTGAACTGCCTGAAGTCGAAGTCCTCGTGCGCCATCTGCGTCCGTTGATCCGCGGCAAAAAGATCCGCCGCGTGACCGTGCATCGTAAAAAATCAGTGCGCCCGACCTCCCCGGCCGAATTTCAAAGGAAGCTGACCGGAGCAACATTCCGGGATCTGTCGCGACGAGGGAAATATCTGTTGTTCACCTTCGGCGGGCGGGATCCATCCATCCGGATGTTAGGGCATCTGGGCATGACCGGGCGCATGTATGTCGCCTTGAAGAGCGAGAAAATGCCAAAACATGCGGCGGTCGTGTTGGACCTGGGAGACCGGAATTTTATTTACGAGGATTATCGATATTTCGGCCGGATGAGTTTGGACCTTTCCCCGGTCGAAAAGCTGGGCCCGGAATCTTTGGGCAAGGGGTTCACGCCGCAATTTTTGGCCAGGGCATTGAAGCGATCGCGCCAGCCGGTCAAAGTAAAATTATTGGACCAGTCGGTAGCGGCCGGCGTGGGGAATATCTATGCCAGCGAAGCCTTGTTCCGGGCGCGGATCTCGCCGAAACGACCGGCGAACACGTTGACGACGGTGCAGGTCGCGCGATTGCACCGGGCGATCCGGGAAACGTTGAAGGACGCGATCCATTTCGGCAGCACCGTGCCGTTGAAATTCGCGAGCGGCAAATCGGACGGCCTGTTTTATTTTGGCAAATCGGCCGATGGCGAAGGGTATTATTCCGAGCGATTACGGATCTATGATCGGGCGGGGGAGGGATGTTTGCGGTGTCAAACGCCGGTGAAACGCATCACGCAGGCCGCCCGGAGCACGTTTTTTTGTCCGGAGTGTCAAAAATGAAAAATGCCGGAGCCGTTCTGTCTAGTGTAAATTCGTATATGGTTGGCGTGTAAAGTTCATTTGCATCACTCATTCCGATGCGCGATTTGTGTATCAAGTTCCCACAACGGGAAAAAGATCAACATCATGTATTTATTCCATCCAAGTTTGCCATTTTGTCCAGCATTTGCATTATAAAATCCCAATGGCGCCCACCTCTGTTCCATGACATTCCCCTGTATGCCGATCGCAGATGGTTTATAGGCACCGTTGAATGTCAAAGCCAAATACGTACAACAATACAATCCACCCAGGATTGGTAGCATCCACTTTTTCATTGGTCCCATGTTTTCATGCCTTGATTATAGTTTCCGGTGTAATCGGTACCGTGAAAAGGTTGATCCAATATCTTCCGCGAATTCTCATCAAACTCAAAATAATAGGTGCTAAGCGGTAGCAGGCAAGTTTCAGTGAAGGTCTGTTCCAGTTTTGGTCAGTTGCGTGAGCGCGTGATTTTTTACTGACAGTTTCACTGACAGTGGCCGCTCCTCCTCAAGAAAACCCTTACCGCGCAAGCAGTTTAAAATGGCTCCAGAGGTAGGACTCGAACCTACAACCACACGGTTAACAGCCGCGTGCTCTACCATTGAGCTACTCTGGAACCCAAAATGGAGCGGTTAACTTACAAGGCTGTACGCGACGCGTCAATTTCATTCGACTCGTTTTTGGGTGTAACGAAGCTGTTTCCCCCTGGAAGAAGACGGTGGGTGACCTTAATTCACAAAGATCGCTTCGTTGGCCTGGAGCAGGGCGTGGGCGTATTTTTCCCAGGGCGCCAGCGGTTTGCGTTCGCCCGCGGGGAGGCTGGCGAAGGAGGCTTCGAGTTTCTTGTCCCGATTCGGCCGTGCCACCTTCGGCACGGTCATCCGGGGGACCGTTTCATTTTCCGGCGAGTGCGCCACGAAATCCAATCCCAGCTGGATCTCCACCGGCGTCGCTTCACGCTGGTATACCAGTTCGTACAGCAGGTTCACGCGCGATTCGTCGTTGGTGAGCGATTGGAAGTCCTGTCGTTCGACAAGGTTTCGCGCCTGTTCCACGACCAGCGGGCTGTTCATCAGGAACAGGCATTGTTGGGGCACGATCGTCTCGTACCGTTTGCCCATGGTGATCTCCGGGTTGGCGAAATCGAACTGGTTGTAGACTTCCGGCACATTGAGGCGATCGATGTAACCGTAGATCGTGCGCCGGGTGGAATAGGGATAGGAGCCGAGGTTGACCGGCCGGCCGTACATGGTCTCGTCCAGTTTACCGCCGATGAGGAGCATGGAATCGCGGACCTCTTCGAAATCCATGCGCCGGATGTTGGCGCGCCAGAGGAGGCGGTTCTCGGGATCGATCTGCGCGTACCGGGGGCTGTTGTCGCTGCTTTCCTGATAGACGCTCGAGAGCATGATCAGGCGATGCAATTTTTTGATCGACCATCCGTTCTGCATGAACTGCGTGGCCAGGTAGTCGAGCAGTTCCGGATGGCTCGGCGGGGCGGACTGGTTCCCGAAATCATCCGGGGTGGTGACGATGCCGGCATCGAAATGATGCAGCCAGATGCGGTTGACGATCACCCGGGCGGTCAACGGGTTGGCGGGGCTGGCGATGGCCTGCGCGAGTTCGAGCCGGCCGCTGCCGTAACGGAACGGAGTCCGGTTGGGCGAGAGGATCTCCAAAAATTCGCGCGGGGCGATCGGCCCGCGATTTTCCGCTTCGCCATGGATGAAGACCGGCGAATCGGCCGGCTTGGTTTTATCGACCATGATCATGGCGCGGGGCGGGGCGGCGGGATCGGTCATCTCGAGGCGGCTCCAGTCCGCGCGAACCTTCGTTATCTGGTCGATGACCGCTTTCACGGCCAATCGATTGGTGCGCACCAGCCTTCGCTGGGCGTCCAACGCGGCGATCTCTTTTTCGAAGAAAGCGTTCGAACGGGCATAGGCCTGGTAATTCGTGTCCGCGACGTTGATCTTGCCGATGGCGATGGGCGACACTTCGAGGCTGCTGTTAAAGATGCCGTGAAGCGAATAGTAATCCCGGGTGGGGATGGGATCGAACTTGTGATCGTGGCAGCGGGCGCAGGTGACGGTCAGGCCGAGAAAGCCTTTGGTCACGACATCGATGCGATCGTTGATGATGTCGTTGTTGTTCTCATTGAACCGCTCGCCGTCGGTGAGAAATCCCATCGCCGCGACATTGGGCTGGTTGGTGCCTTTGACGATCTGGTCGGCCGCGATCTGTTCGAGGATGAACTGGTTGAACGGTTTATCGTCGTTGAAGGCGCGGATGACATAATCGCGATAGGTCCAGGCATAGGGATAATGTTCATCCTCCAACTGCTTTTTGACGGTGCCCTTGGTATCGGCATAGCGCGCGGTATCGAGCCAGTAACGTCCCCAACGTTCGCCGTAATGCGGCGAGGCCAGCAGGCGGTCGACGACTTTTTCAAAGGCTTGCGGGGAGTCGTCGTTGAGGAAGTCCCCGATCTCCTGTTGGGTCGGCGGCAGGCCGATAAGGTCGAAGGTCGCGCGGCGGATGAGCGTCCGTTTGTCGGCCGTGGGGTTGGGTTTCATCCCTTTGGCCTCGAGTTTGGCGGCGATGAACGCATCGATCGGCGTTTTGCCCCAGCTTGGGTCGTGGACATCGGGAACCGCCGGGTTTTGGACCGGTTTAAACGACCAATGATCGCGGGCGGTGGTGTAATTGATATGGTTGGTGCTGCCGGTGGCGGAGGCGACCCGTGGGTCGGGCGCGCCCATCTTCACCCATGTCGTCAGGTCGGCGATCTGCTGGTCGGATAATTTCGCGCCACGCGGCGGCATCTGCAGGTCCTGGTCGGTGTAGCCGACGGCTTTGATGAGCAGACTTTTGTCCGGGTTGCCGGGAACGATGGCCGGGCCGGATTCGCCGCCTTTCAGCAGCCCTTCGCGGGTGTCGAGATACAGGCTGCCTTTGACCTTTTCCGCCCGGGCGCTGTGACATTTATAACAGTTGTCGACGAAGATCGGACGGACCTTGTTCTCGAAGAATTGTGATTGCGCCGGTGTCAGTTGTTGGGCGGCCACAGCCGGAAAACAAACGGATGCGCCGACGAGCGCGGCGAGATGGACGGCAGCTATTGGCGTGGATCGCATGTCGTACACATCAGGCGATGATTCCCTTCACGATTTCGCCGGCCACGTCAGTCAGGCGGAAATCGCGCCCATTGTAACGATACGTCAATTTTTTGTGGTCAAAACCGAGCAGGGCCAGGATGGTGGCATGCAGGTCGTGGATGTGGACCGGATTGTCCACGGCGCGGGAGCCGAATTCGTCGGTCGCGCCATAAACGGTGCCACCTTTGACGCCGCCGCCGGCGAGCCAGGTGCAAAAACCTTTATTGTTGTGATCGCGGCCGGGATTTTCGTTCCCGTTGCGGTCTTTGGTCGGTTTCCGGCCGAACTCACCGCCCCAGACGACGAGCGTTTCATCGAGCAGACCGCGTTGTTTAAGATCGGTCAGGAAAGCGCCGACCGGCTGGTCGATCTCGGTCGCGCTTTTTTGCAGGCGATCGCGGATATCATTATGATGGTCCCAGCCACCGGCCCAGACCTGGACGACGCGGACGCCGCGTTCGATGAGGCGGCGGGCGATCAACATCTGGCGGCCTTGCGGCGTGTTGCCGTACATGAGGCGGATGTTCTCGGGTTCCAGGTTGACGTTGAAGGCGTCCATGGCCGCGGCCTGCATCTTGAACGCGATCTCGGAGGCTTCGATGCGTGCTTCGAGCAAGGCATCCTTTTGCAGGTTCTGGGCGTGGATCTCGTTGAGCTGGTGGATGAGGTCCAATTGACGCCGTTGTTCGGCGACGGGGATGTAGGGATTCCGGACGTTCTGGACCATCACATCGACGGACGGCGCCTGCGTATTGACGCTGGTGCCCTGGTAGACGCCGGGAAGAAATGCGGATTGCCAGTTCTGGGAACCGCCGGAAGGAAGGCCGCCGCCGGAACGGAGCGAGATGAACCCGGGCATGTTCTGGTTCTCGCTGCCCAGGCCATAGACGATCCACGATCCCATGCTCGG
>Ga0070690_100000825_pt1 | contig 15727 bp, 10 predicted proteins | sample KBSS33HmetaG_FD_64671 | JGI IMG/M metagenome (GOLD analysis project Ga0070690, IMG submission 64671) | Switchgrass rhizosphere microbial communities from Kellogg Biological Station, Michigan, USA - KBS S3-3H metaG | ecosystem: Host-associated > Plants > Roots > Rhizosphere ... | reverse complement strand
GCCGCCGGTGCTGCTGATCGACGAGCTCGATCGCACCGACGAGCCGTTCGAGGCGTTCCTGCTCGAGATCCTGTCCGACTTTCAGGTCTCGATCCCCGAGCTCGGCACCGTGCGCGCCCCGACCCCGCCGATCGTGATCCTGACCTCGAACCGCACCCGCGAGATCCACGACGCGCTCAAGCGGCGCTGCCTCTACCACTGGATCGACTACCCCGACGCCGCGCGCGAGCTCGCGATCCTCACCGCGCGCGCCCCCGAGGTGCCGGCCCGGCTCGCCGCGCAGATCGTCGCGTTCGTCCACAAGCTGCGCGCGAGCGATCTGTTCAAGCTGCCCGGCGTCGCCGAGACCCTCGACTGGGGCCAGGCGCTGGTCGCGCTCGGCTGTGTCGAGCTCGATCCCGAGACCGTCAACGCGACGCTTGGCGTCTTGCTCAAGTACCAGGACGACCTCGCGCGCATCACGGGCCCGACCGCCCACGCCCTGGTCGACGCGGCGCGCGGCGCGGGGTAGGCGCGCTTCCCAGGCTCGAGGAGCGGCCATCCGTTCCCGCCCGCCTTCCGGAAGTACGCAAATCATGCAGGTGGAGAAACTCGGTCATATATCGCCTAAACGAAATATGACGATTGAGCATGGCTCCCAAAAAAAGCGTCTCTTGACATGGCCCTCCGGATCACCCATAAGTAAACATGGCAAGGTAGGCGCCGTGGTGGACGTACTTCGGAATTAATGCAGGCCTCGCGCGAAAAACTCTCGTATTGAGAGCGGCGCGGACTGGTCGGGGCAAACGGGAAAGACTGCATGATAAAGCAGTCCCAAGGGGGGCGATGTAGCGGCGCAGCCTCTGCCGATGGAGTGACATGAATGAGCCCCCGCCGACCAGCACCCCGACGCACGCTCCGATCGTAGGGGTGGGCGCATCGGCGGGTGGCATGGAAGCTTTCAGTGAGCTGCTCCGGACCATCCCGCAGGGCTCTGGCTTGGCGTTCGTGCTCATCCAGCACCTGGATCCGACGCACCCGAGCTCCCTCGGCGAGGCGCTGGCTCGGTCGACGACACTCTCGGTGCACGAAATTCACGACGGCATGCGCGTCGAGCCGGACCACGTCTACGTCATTCCGTCGAACGCCGACGTCGGAATCCTCAAGGGTACGTTGACGCTGTTGCCCCGATCGGGGGAGCGCAAGCCGCATCTGCCCATCGATTTCTTCTTCAAGGCACTGGCCGCTGACCTGGGAAATCAAGCGATCGGCGTCGTGCTATCTGGCACCGGGGCAGATGGAGCCGAAGGCCTTCGCGCCATCAAGGCCGAGGGCGGCGTCACGTTCGCGCAATCCCCTCGATCTGCCAAGTTCAGCGGCATGCCCGAGGCGGCGGTCCGGACGGGTGCCGTCGACCTCTGCCTGCCGATCCCCGAGCTCGCAAGGGAGCTCCTGCGCATCGGCCGCCATCCCTTCCTCGGCGGGCGTGATGACGAAATACTCACGACCGATGACGGCGAGCTCAGGAAGGTACTCCTCCTGATCCGCAGCACGATCGGAATCGACTTCAGCGAGTACAAGCCGGCGAGCATCTGGAGGCGGATGGCCCGGCGGATGGCCCTACGCCACTCGATGACGCTTCCGGAGTACGTGCGCCTCCTGCGAGACGACCAGACCGAGGTGCAGGCACTCTTCGAGGATATCCTCATCCATGTCACCTCGTTTTTCAGGGACGGCGACGCCTTCGAGAAGCTGAAGGAGCAGGTGTTTCCCGACATCTTGAAGCAGAAGCGGGTGGGCGGCACCATCCGCATCTGGTCCGCGGGTTGTTCGACCGGAGAAGAGCCCTATTCCCTCCTCATCGCGCTCCTCGAGTTTCTCGCGCAGGAGGACGCGTCCGACGTGCCGATCCAGCTGTTCGGCACGGATATCAGCGAGAAAGCCATCGAGCAGGCCCGCACCGGCTTCTATGCCGACGGGGCAGTTCGCGATCTGAGCGTGGACCGGCTCGCGCGCTACTTCACCAAGGTGGAGGGTGGCGGATACCGAATCAGCAAGTCCGTGCGCGAGCGGTGCGCGTTCGTGAAGCACGATCTCGCGGTCGATCCACCGTTCTCGAAGCTCGACCTGGTGTGCTGCCGCAACGTGCTCATCTACTTCGACCAGGAGCTGCAGAAGCGGGTGCTCGCCGCATTCCACTTCGCGCTGAACGTGCCCGGTTTTCTCTTGCTCGGTCACGCGGAGAACATCCCCGACGGAGCGAACCTCTTTCGGGTGTTCGACAAGGAGACCAAGATCTTCGCCAGGACCGCGGTCAAGAGCGTCCTCCGGATGATTCCGGCGCGAGACGCGGTTCCGTTCGTGCCATCGTTCGTACCATCGTTCGTGCCATCGTTCGTGGAACCGCGCACGCCGCCGGCCCCCGACGTCGTTCGGCGAACCGAAGGCCTGCTCCTGGACCGCTACGCGCCCCCGGGCGTGATCGTGAACGGGCGCATGGAGATCCTTCACTTCCGGGGACGAACCGGGCCCTACCTCGAGCCTGCGCCTGGTCAGCCTCAGCACGACCTCTTGAAGATGGCCCGCCAAGGGCTCGTGGCCGATCTTCGCATCGGGATCTCGCAAGCGAGGAAGGAAAAGACCACCGTGCGCCGGTCACGTGTGCACGTCGAACAGGACGGCGTCACGCGGGTCTGTGACGTGGTCGTGGTCCCGATCTCATCACCGCCGGAGTCGCGAGAGGACGTGTTCGCCGTGCTGTTCGAAGAGCCGGCCGTCCCCCCCGCGGCGCCGCCGGAGCGGAAAGGCGCCCGGGAGGGTTCCCCCGAGCGCGAACCTCCACCGGCGGCCGATGGCGGTGGGGGCCAGTCGCGGTTCACCAAGCTCGAAGACGAGCTGGAGGCGACCAAGGAGCACCTCCAGTCGATCATCGAGGAGCACCGGCGGGCGAACGAGGAGCTCCTGTCGGCCAACGAAGAGCTCGTATCCAGCAACGAAGAGCTCCAGACCCTGAACGAGGAGCTTCAGACTGCCAAGGAGGAGCTGCAGTCCACCAACGAGGAGCTCTCCACCCTCAATGAGGAGATGCAGACGCGGAATGCCGAGCTCAATACGGTCAACAGCGATCTCGTCAACGTCCTCGCCAGCGTGGAGGTCCCCATCGTCATCGTCGACGGAGCTCGTCACATCCGCCGGTTCACCCCGAAGGCGCGACCCATCTTGAACCTCCTACCGGCGGACGTCGGGCGGCCCATCGACGACATCAAGCCGAACGTCGCGATCGAGCACCTCGACCAGAAGATCGCCGAGGTCATCGACACCGTCGCCCCGCACGAGGAGGAAGTCCAGGGTCGGGAAGGTCGCTGGTACCGCCTGCAGATCCGGCCCTACACGACCGTGGACAAGCGAATCGACGGTGCCGTCCTGTCGCTGGTCGACATCGACGCGCTCAAGCGCGCGCTCGGCGCCGCGGAGTGGGCGCGGGACTACGCCAAGGCGACCGTCGAGGCCGTGCAGGTGCCGCTCGTCGTGTTCGATGAGACGTCCCAGATCGTGTCCGCCAACCGGGCTTTTGAAGAGTGCTACGGCGTGCGGCGCGAAGCGGTCGCGGGGCGGACCCTCCATGACTTCATGAACGGCGTCCTGGACATTCCTTCGCTCCGGGCTGCGCTCGAGCGCGTGCGTGAGCAGAACGAGAGTTTCCAGAGGCTCGAACTGGACTGCGAGCTGCCCCGGCTCGGGCGGCGCTGCTTGTCGCTGTCGGGGCGCTCGGTGTCCATGCCGGACCGAGGACGGCTGACGCTGCTCGCCATGGAAGACATCACCGAGCGCCGGCTCGCCGAGGCGGAGCGGGCGAACCTGCTCCATGAGACGGAGACGGCGAAGGCCAGCGCCGAGGAGGCGAATCGCACGAAAGACCTCTTTCTGGCGACGCTCTCCCATGAGCTCCGCACGCCGCTCTCGACGTTGCTGCTCTCGGCGCAGCTCTTGAGCAAGGGCAACATGGATGATGCCAAGATCCGGAAGACGGGCGAGACCATCGAGCGAGCCACCAAGGCGCAGGCGCAGCTCATCGACGACCTGCTCGATATCTCTCGCATCGTGACCGGCAAGCTCAAGATGGAGCTGCAGGCCGTCAGCCTGGCCTCCGTGGTGCGGACGGTCGTCGAGGCGCTCGGCCCGGCGGCGGAGGAGAAGCAGCTGGAGCTTGGGGTCCATCTCGATGAGTCGCTGCCGCCTGTATCGGGTGATCCGGGGCGGCTGCAGCAGGTCGTCTCGAACCTCTTGACCAATGCCATCAAGTTCACTCCCGAGCGGGGACGCGTGACGGTGACCGTCGACTCGGCCGCGGGGCGAGGGCGAATCCGCATGACCGATACTGGCGTGGGTATCGAGCCCGCCTTTCTGCCCCATATCTTCAACCGCTTCAGCCAAGAAGATCGCGGGCAGACCCGCAGGCATGGTGGCCTGGGCCTGGGCCTGGCCATCGTGAGCCACCTCGTCGAGGCACACGGAGGAATCGTCCACGCGGAGAGCGGCGGAAGGGGGAAGGGGGCCACCTTCACGGTCTCGCTTCCGCTGATGACGACGTCCGAGCTGCCTCCCCCCGGCGGGAAACCGCAGCCGCCGGGTGAGCAGATCATCGGAAACCTCAAAGGCGTCCGCGTTCTCGTCGTTGAAGACGACCCGGGAACGCGGGACGCGCTCACGGAGATGTTGAGCCTGAGCGGAGCCGAGGTTCGGTCGGCCGCGTCGGCCGCGTCGGCGATGACGCTGTTCGAGGAGTTCACGCCGGAGTTGCTCGTGTGCGACATCGCCATGCCCAACGAGGATGGCTACAGCCTCCTGGCTCGGATCCGTGCCCGGGGTTTGGAGCATGGTGGCGACGTGCCGGCACTTGCGCTCACGGCGCTCGCCGGAGCCGAGGATCGTCGTCAAGCATTCGATGCCGGGTTCCAGATGCACATGGCCAAACCGGTCGGCATCGACCAGCTCGTGACGGCCCTCACCATGCTCCTGAGGTCGCCCAGGCTGATCGCCGGCGCCGATCGTGATGCGCCGGTGCCGGTGCCGTAGATCGACGCGCTGCTCGATGACGGTTGACCGCTAAATCCCACCAGCCAGCGTAGGCGTCGGTGCCGGTGGTCGTCACGCGACCGCGAGCCGCTCGCGGAAGAACGCGATCACGCGATCGAGCGCGACTCGGGTCGGGTGGCCGGGCTCGTCGACCAGGTGGCGGGTGACCACCGAGTGCGCGTTGGCCGGTAGGCCATGCGGGTTGCCCGGGCTCGAGTCGATCTCGATGCCGATGAAGCGGTCGCCGAGCTCCTCGCGCAGTCGTTCGAAGCGCTCGCCTGGGGAACCCCGATCGCCGGTGAACCGCAGCCCCATCACCGGCGTGCCGGCGGCGCACCTCGCCCGGACCTGCACGAGGTCGGCATCGGAGATCCCGAGATCCCGGCGGTGCTTGCGGGACACCGGAAACGGCATCGAGGGCTGGCTGAGCACCGGGGCGACCATCGTGTTGTCGACCATCATGGCGAGCGCGAACCCGCCGGTCAGGCACATGCCGATCGCGCCGACCCCGGGCCCGCCACACGCCGCGTGGGCATCGCGTGCGAGCGCCCGCAGCCAGGTCACGATCGGGCTGGTCTTGCGGGTCGCCCAGGTCGCGAACTCGCGCGACACGCACGCGCGCGCGATCGAGCCAAGCGTGTACCCCATGCTGAACTCGCGCCCGGGCTCGCCGAACAGCGATGGGAAGTACGCGGTCATCCCGCCTGCCATCACGCGCCGGCCGAACGCGACCACCCCTGGATACAGCCCCGGTATTTCATGGATCACGATCACCGCCGGCCCGGTGCCGCCGCGGAACACCGTGCGGGTCACGCCGTCGTAGGTCGCCTCGGTGCGCTCGAGATCGGGGTACGGAGTTGTCACCTCGGCATGCTAACAGCTTCGGGCGCCGGCGGCTGTCGGGCCATCCTGCCGGAGCGGATCTGTAGTTCAGCGAATGAGCCGTCCCGGCCCTTCGGATGAGGGGCTAGTAGATGTGGCCGACGTCGCGCACGTCGAGGTTGGTCTCCAGCTTGTCGTCGTCGAGGAAGCCGGTCACGTGGGTGTGGTCGCTCAGGTCCGGAGCGGGAGCGGGAGCGGGAGCGGGAGCTGCCGTCGCGGCAGTCGCGATCGCGACGAGCGCGATACCTTGACTGCGCGTCAGTGCGTCGGTGCAACCGAGGTGTCTGGTCGGAAGATCGCGCGCCGTGGCCACGGTCGGTGGCACGCGCCCGATCTCGATCTCGACCATTTCTCTACGTCAATTCTGGGACACGGGTGCGCTCTTGCACCGGTGTCACGTACTCGTTCACCTCCAGCACGCACGGCTCGCGTGGTCCGGGGCTTGCTTGACCGCACGCTACTCGAGGCACCAGCCTCAAGAAAATGGAGCTCAAACAAGATGATGCCAGAGACGAATGAAGGCCAGAGACTGCAGTACGCGATATCAGCCGCCATGCGCGCGGTGCAACACCGGACCGGCGGAGCCGGCGAAGCCGGCGGAGCCGGCGGTTACGCGTGGGGACAGAAAGAAGGTCAGCTCGAGCAGGTGCACAACCGGCTCAAGAACGCGGTCCGGGACCGCATCGCGCAGCGTGTCCACGAGAAGCTCGCCGAAGCGGCGCGGGAGCGCGTGCGCGAGGTGGTGCGCGAGAAGCTCGCCAACGAGCTGCGCGCGGGCATCCTCGACGCCAAGAGCGAGCGTGGGTTCGACTTCTCGCGGATCGAGCGCAGGCTCGGCGAGCGGCTGTCCGAGGTGATCTCGGATCGCATGGCGGACGCGGTCCGGACCCGGGCCGCGGAGGCGATTCGCGAGCACCTCGGCGACGCGATCCGGGAGGCGGCGAGCGGCACGCCGTGGGCAGAGGACGTCGAGCGCATCGGGTCGAAGCTCCGCGAGTACCTCGAGCCGGAGATGATCGATCGACTCGGCGACGCGATGCGCGAGCGGGTGCGGGAGGCGGCGCGCGAGCGGATCCAGCAAGCGGTACGGGAGCGGCTGAGCGAGGCGTTCCAGACCGCGATGGAGCAGCAGCGCGGCGGCGCGATGGATCCGGATCGCGTGATCGCCACCGTGCGCGAACGGCTGGCCGACGCGATCGAGCAGCGGGTCAGCGACGGCATCTCGGAGCGGCTCCGCGAGGTCGTCCGCGATCGCCTCGAGGACGCCGCCCGGGAGCGCCTCGGCGAAGCGCTGCGCGCCGCGGTCGCCCATCGCGTCCAGGGCGGCGCGTACGGGTTCGGCGGAACGGGGGGGGCGGGTCCGTCTGTCCAGTGGAACCAGGGGGATGGCTTGTCGATGGTGGAGCCGCTCCGGGAGCAGCTCCACGACGCCATTCGCGAGCGGTTCGGCGAAGCGGTGCGCGAGCGGCTCACCTCGGTGGTCCGGCAGCACCTCGATGATGTCCTGCGCGAGCGGCTCGGCACCACGATCCGCACGGCGCTGGCGGAGCAGAAGATGCTGGGAGGATTCGATCCGGAGCAGTTCGCGGATTCGATACGCGGCCGACTCGGTCACGCGATCCGCGAGCGGCTGAGCGACGCGATCCGCGAGCGCCTCCAGGAGGTTCATCGCGATCGCTTGCACGACGCGATCCGATCGGCGGTCGTCCAGCGCCAGGCCGAGTTCACCGGGTTCGGCACCGACATGCACTGACCTGCCCGGCACCGCGATCAGCGTGGGAGTTCCGCCGAGGATCGCGGTGCCCCAGGCGCCCGCGAGCAAGAATGGACCATCGAGATCAGGGTACGGGCGATGGTTTGGAATACGCAGCTTGATTCGTGGACAATGCGTTCGATGAAGTGCCGTAGGTGGTTGTCTTGAGCTGTAGGTATGTGTGTGGTGAGCATGGAGTAGCTATGCTGGTCTCAGGTCGAGCGCGCTGCTCTCAACCGTGAATCACCGTCAATTCAATTCACGGCCTGGCACTTGCGGTAGTGATGCCTTACCTTGTGACAAGTCGACTCCGATCATGCGAAACGAGCTGGTATGCGTATTTACTCATTCAGTCTCGTTCTTGCTTTGATCGGTGCGGCCTCCGGAGGCTGTGCCATGACGGACAGCGGCACCGAGGGGAGTCAGACCGCGGAGATCGTGACGCCCAGCGTCTCGGCCTTCGTGCTCACCGTTACCGCCGATGAGAACCGTATCACCGTGACGAGTAGCTCCCCCACCAACACCTGTCCGGCCTTCTCGACCTGCAATTTCGCGTACCTCGGAGGAACGGCACTGACTATCAACACGCCGCTCAAGAACCTGGTCGACTGCGAGATATTTAACCACTGGGACGGAGCATGCGCGGGTCAGGGCAACACGTGCAGCGTCGTCATCAACAGCGATATCTCCACGACCGCGTTCTTTGGGCCGCTCTCCGGCTGCGTCCCGAAGTGAGCAGCGACGGGGACGCTCCCAACTAATGAAACTAGGCATGTATAACTGCGCGAATCGCTGCGGCGAGGGGCGCCGATCCCAATAGCTCGACGATCGCGCCGGGCGGTTGATGGCCCTGTTTCCGGGGCTCACGCTGTCTCGCGAGGAACGTGCGGTCTTGGCGCTCCTGAGCTCGAAACTCGCGAGGCCGGCCCGACGAGATCCGCCACGCCAGGCATGCCTCCGACCTGACGGTCATGCCCCGGTGGCTTCCACGCGTCCCGACGCGGATCCGAGAGCTCGCGGCAGCACGAAGAGTTTTCCTTACCCTGAAGGCCCGGCGCGAGCTCGCTGCGCTTCCGCTCGCACTTCAGCCTCACGCAGGCGGACCTGGCTCGGCTCCTTCGCCTTGGGGCAACCATGGTCTCCCGCTGGGAGTCGGGCAGGAACGTGCAGACGGCGGCGATGGACATCCTGCTCCGGATGATCCGTGATCTTCCGGAGAGCATCGCCTACCTTCGGAGCCGCGCCGCGTGACTTGCGGCCGCGGTCTGTGAGAAAGCTGAGACGATATGTCCTGGTGGAACAAGCTGCGCGGTCAGGCCACGGCAGATCCGGGGAGCGAACCGACCCCGCCGGTGGACGTCGAGATCATCTCCGGCAAGCTTTCTGCCCGGGTGTATCTCCATGAACTCGACTCCCGGCAAGGGGCGATCCCGTGCTGGTCCTACGTCACCGACGGACTGACGGGGCAGCAGCAAGCAGAGCTGGTGTTCACCCTGCGTCGCGATCCGGGCGAACCGAGCGACGGATTTCCGCCGGATCCGCTGCAGCTGTTTGCCACGGTCTATCAACTGGCAGCGCAGGGTAAGCGAGTCACCGCCGGGAGCTTCACCCAGTTTGGTGACCGGAATTTCTTCGGGCACCACCTCCTGTATGCCAGCGCGCAGCCGCTGGCCGGGGTGACGTTGCCGCCGGATTGCCTGGCGGCGCTGCTGGTCACCGCGGACGAGCTTCGTGCGGTGCGCGAGTTCGGATGCACGCGCGTCCTCGCACGCCTGGGACAGGCGAGCACCTATTACCCGTTTCCCCCCTGGGCCGACCGGCGGCGCCGCGGCCTGTCGCTCGAGCGCACGTTCGAGACGAGCTTGCTGTCGAAGGTCCCACGCGCATCGGCCCAGGGCGTTCGCGTGGGCGTGAAGGACAACCGGATCATCGTGAGCGCGCTCCGGTCGGAGCAACCATCATGGCAGGAACGGCTGGCGCAGGTTCCAGAGGGCGTCCCACTCACCCTCCTCACCGCGCTTGATCCCGCCGCCAACGGCTGCCTGGTCTGGGTCCCCGGCCAGAAGGGGCCCGAGGCGATCACACCTCCGGGGAGCGATGGCTCGCGGTTGTGCGGTTGCTTCCTCATGCTCCTGGCCGATCAGCCGGCGAACGGTGTGAAGATCCTGGAAGATGGGTTTGCCATGGAGCTGACCCGCGATGCATGGCAGGCGATCCGGCGTGCGCTCGTCGAGGGCCAGGAACTATCGATCCCGGCCACCGGCGACGGGATGGCGTTTGCACTGACGTGGCGAGACGTCTGACCTCGGCAGGTGTTCGGCGCGGCGTCACGAAGCCCGCCGGCAGCCCAAGGCGTGGCAGCCTATTCCATCAACGGACGATGTCGAAATCTGCGACAATGGCGATTCCGCGGAATCGCGACGGACGAGTGATCGAACCAACCTCACGGCGCCAGCATCACGACAGGTGATGGACTTCCTGGAGGCCGTAGACCGGCGTCGGGATGCCGGCGTGCCTGGCCTTGAGCTGCAGCGCGAGGTAGAGCGAGTAGTGCCGCGACTGATGCAGGTTGCCGCCGTGGAACCACAGCGCCGGCTGCTGGGTCGGCTTCCACATGTTGCGCTCCTCGCCTTCCCACGGGCCCGGGTCCTTGGTCGTTCCCGACCCCAGGCCCCAGACCTTGCCCACCTTGTCGGCGACCTCCTGCGCGATCAGGTCCGCGGCCCAGCCGTTCATGGAGCCGTAGCCGGTGGCGTAGACGACGAGGTCGGCCGGGAGCTCGACGCCGTTCGACAGCACGACCGCGTGCTCGGTCAGCCGGACGACGGTCACGCCGCTCTGCAACTTGATCCGGCCATCCGCCACGAGCTCGCTGGCCCCGACGTCGATGTAATAGCCCGAGCCGCGCCGCAGGTACTTCATGAACAACCCCGACTCGTCATCGCCGTAATCGAGCATGAAGCCCGCCTTCTCCAGGCGAGCGTAGAACTCGGCATCTTGCTTGCGAATCGCGTTGTAGACCGGAATCTGCAGCTCGTGCAGGATCCGGTAGGGCAGCGAGGCGAAGATCATGTCGGCCTTGGCGGTCGTGATGCCCGACGCCACCGCGCGCTCGGAGTACAGATCGCCAAGCGCGATCTCCATCAGCGAATCGGATTTCACGATGTGGGTCGCCGAGCGCTGCACCATGGTGACGTCGGCGCCGGTCTCCCAGAGCGCGGCGCAAATATCGTGCGCCGAGTTGTTGGAGCCGATGACGACCGCCTTCTTGCCGCAATACGCGTCCGGTCCGGGGTGCGCCGAGGAGTGGTGCTGGTCGCCGCGGAAGACGTCCATGCCCTCGATGCGCGGCATGGTCGGCTTGCCCGACATGCCGGTGGCGAGCACGAGCTGCCGAGGGCGCAACGTGATCTCGCGGCCAGCTCGCTCGACGACCACGGTCCACGTTCCGGCTGCTTCATCGTAGCTGGCGCGCTTGCACGTCGTGGAGCCCCAGAAGTTGAGCTCCATGACCTTGGCGTACATCTCGAGCCAGTCGGCGATCTTGTCCTTGGGTGAGAACACCGGCCAGTTGCGCGGAAAATCGATGTACGGCAGGTGGTCGTACCAGACCGGATCGTGCAGGCAGAGCGACTTGTAGCGCTTGCGCCAGGAATCGCCGGGGCGTTCATTGCGCTCGACGATGATCGTCGGGACGCCGAGCTGGCGCAGCCGCGCGCCCAGGGCGATGCCACCCTGGCCACCGCCGATGATGACCACGTACGGCTGGGTCGTGATGCCCAGCTCCTCGGCTTCGCGTTGCCGCCGCTCCGACCAGGTCGTGCGGTTCGGATCGGCGCCGTGCTCGACGCCCTTGGGCCGGTTGCGGCCCTGCGGCTCCTCGTGACCCTTGAGCTCGTACATCGTCGTCAGGAACGTCCACGCGGCGTCGCCCATCAACCGCACGTGACCGCGGCCGCGGCCGACCGCCGTCTCGAACAGGATCCAGGCCTCGGTGATGCCGTTTGCCTCGGAAGGCGGCTCGGCGGGGTCGATCATGAAGCCGCGCGGGGCGGTGTGCGGCAGGGTGTTCCGCAAGAGGTCGGCGACGCCTTGGGGCCCCTCGACGGTCTTGATGTTCCAGGTGAACGCGATGAGGTCGCGCCAGAAGCTCTGCGGCGCGAACAAGGCCGCCGCCGCCTCGACATCACGAGACGCGAGCGCCGCTTCGAACCGCCCGAGCCACGCGTCTACGCGAACCGCCGCGTCACTGCGGAGCGATACGCTTTCCGGGATGCTGGCCATGTCGTGCCTCCTCGCTTGGTTGGTGCCCCTGGAAATACCATGCGGGCTGTGAGCGTTGGTGGCGAAGCGGCCGGCGAGGAGGCTCTCGGGTGGTCGAGCGAGATTGCCGAGCCAGAGCCGTCACGCGCGCGCGAGGTAATCCTCGGGAACGAACACGCCGCGGTTCCGGAATGGCGGCGGTGACTCCAGCAATAACCGCACGCGCATCGCGAAGCTGCGCGCCGGGAGAACGAAGTATGGCGCCGGGCTCGTGATGTGTTCGACCCACGCGGGCTGCGGGATGCCGGCCTCGTGGCACAGATAGCTGACGACCGCGGCGAGCAACGCCTCGAGCCATTGTCCCTGCGTGATCGGAGTCGCCACCAAGGCTCGCTTGACGTCGACCGGTGCTCTCCGGAACTCGTCGGCAAACGAGTTGATGGCCAGCTGGTAGCCGTCTCCGAGCAGGCGAGCCTGCGTGAGGCAGTCCGCGATGGTCATCCGAACATCTCCTCGATCAGCAGTCGCGTCCGCACGGGAAGCCGATCTTCCGGATAGAACTGCAGGACGACGTCGAGTACGGCCTGGGCGTTCGTCAAGTGGAGATGGTCCGCGAGGAAGCGGATGTCACGCGCGTCCTCGCTGGTCCGTGCTGCGGCACATTTCATCGCGAGCAAGGTAGGCGCGTCTGCATGAGAGATGGTCACGTGGCTAAGCGATCGCCACGCGTCGATCCCAGCTCCGGCGGGGATGAAGCCCTTCGCGGCGTCGTTGAGCCAATCCGAGGGCAACGCGAGTTCCTCCGCGACGACCGCAGCCGCGGTCCTGACTGCCTGCGGATTCGAGAACCATGCGTCGACATCCTTGGTGCTAGGGCGCGCGTGATGCACGAGGCACATCACGGCGCCCCCCACGAGATAGATCTCGGCCCGTTCGTTCGCGCGTGCGAGTTCGTCGTTGAGAAGATCGAACGCCCGCACGATCTGCTCGGAGGACAGGAGCACTCGTCCAGTCTAGCAGGCACGATGACGCTCGCGTCGTTCGTTGACCGGATCCACGAAGCGCTCGCCGAGGCCGCGCACAAGCTACGCCGATGGCCGATGGCCTTGTTAAGGCGCGGCGTCAGCGCTGCAGCTTCGGATCGACCTTAGTGCGGGCGCGCAGCGACTTGTTGATCGCCTTCGAGCGAGCGCGTTCCTCGCGGGCCAGCGCCGGATCGCGGCGGCGGTCGGCGGCGGCAAGCTCGCGCTCGAGCTTGTGCAGCCCATCGCGCCGCGCCGGATCGAGCTCACCGGCGTCGATCGCGGCGTCGATCGCGCAGCCGGGCTCGCCGCGGTGCTGGCAGTCGCGAAACCGGCACGCGGTGGCGAGCTCGGCGAGGTCGGCGAAGGTCTCGTCGAGGCCGCCGCCGGTGTCGAGCAGGCCGAACGAGCGCATGCCCGGCGTATCGATGACCAGGCCGCCGGTCGATAGCGCGAACAGCTGGCGCCGCGTCGTGGCGTGGCGCCCGCGGTCGTTGTCGTCGATCCGCTGGACAGCTTGCTGCTCGCGGCCGAGCAAGCAGTTGACCAGCGACGACTTGCCCACCCCCGAGGAGCCGACCAGCGCGATCGTGTGGCCGGGCCGGAGGTACGCGTCGAGCCCGTCGAGCCCCGCGCCGTGATGGGCGCTGACCGGGACGATCGCGACACCGGGCGCGATCTGCGCGAGCGCGGCCAGCTCACCGGCGAGCTCGCCCGCGTCGTACAGGTCGATCTTGTTGACGACGACGACGGGGACGGCGCCGCTGTCCCACACCGCGGTGAGGTAGCGCTCGATGCGGCGCGCGTTGGCGTCGCGGTTGGCGGAGGTCACGACGAAGAAGGTGTCGACGTTGGCGGCGACGACCTGCTCCACGTCGCGGCGGCCGGCCGCACGGCGGACCAGCTGGGTGCGGCGCGGCAGCACGTGGTGGACGATCGCCGGTTCGGCGGGGTCGCCGGGATCTGCGATCGCGACCCAGTCGCCGACGGTGGGCAGCTGGTGCGAGGGCAGGGTGTGGCGCAACCGACCGCTCAGCTGGGCTCCGCGCGCGGGGGATGCCGCGGTCACGACTTCGAGGCGTGAACCGAGATCGGAGAGCACGCGCGCCGGCGCGAGGTCTGGCTGTGGAAGCGACGAATATGCGAGCGCGAACGAAGGGCCAAAGCCCCATAAGTCGAGTAGCGAGAGTTCCACGAGAAGCTCCAACGGCACCTCGGGTGCCGCACGAAGGGACAGCCACCTCCGCCGGCAAGCTCGCGAAACGGCGCCACCGATCAGGGATCGATGGCCGCAGTCGTGTCTATGCTCGTACGGTTGAGGCGACGCTCAACAAGACGATCCAGGGCAAGCGCCCTGTCGATATCGGGGTACGAGGACATCCATAGGCACGTCCTTTCGGGAACTCCACCAGTGTGCCGCGTTGCCACCGGATCGTCAATGGCAGCCTGCGGGGTGGCGTCGGGCGGCGTTGGCGACGTGGCTTCGGCACCGTTGGATAGAAGGTCGGCGCCGAAACCCGGTACCTTGTACGTGCTGATGTCTCGGGTCGAGCCCAGCGGCGAGCGGCTGGCGGCAAACGTCGCGCACTTCACGCGGCTTTTGCGGCGCGCCGGGCTGCGCGTCGGCCCGGGCGATACGCTCGACGCCGAGCGCGCGGTGGCCGCGGTCGACATCATGCAGCGCGAGCAGTTCTACTGGGCGCTCCACGCCGTGCTGGTTCGCCGGCACGCCGACCATGCGCTGTTCGACGAGGCGTTCCGGCTGTTCTGGCGCGATCCGATGGGCGCCCAGAGCGCGCTGGCGCTGCTCTTGCCGCAGGTGAAGACGCCGACCAACCGGGCGATCTCGCGCCGGCTCAGCGAGGCGTGGCACCCGCCGGCGCCGCCGGCCGCCGCGCCGCCCGAGCGCGAGCAACCGCCGCAGATCGATACCTTCCTCGCGTACTCCGCCGACGAGATCCTGCGGACCCGCGACTTCGATCAGATGTCCGCCGAGGAGCTGGCGCGGGCGCGCGCGGTGGTTCGCCGGTGGAAGCTCGATGTCCGGCCGCTCGTCACGCGGCGGACCCGGCCGGCCCAGCGCGGCGAGGTCGATCGCGCGCGGACGATCCGCGCCGCGCTGCGTGGAGGCGGCGAGCTCACCCAGCTGCACCACCGCGACCGCATCGAGCGACCGCCGACGCTCGTTGCCTTGTGCGACATCTCGGGATCGATGGGGCGCTACTCCGAGATGCTGCTGCGGTTTCTTCACGCGCTGCTCGCCCTGCGCGGCCATGGCCACGTGTTCCTGTTCGCGACCCGCCTCACCAACGTGACGCGCACCTTGCGCTATCGGGACGTCGACGCGGCGCTCGCGCGGTGCGGCAAGGAGGTCAGCGACTGGGCGTCGGGCACCCGGCTGGGGGCCAGCTTGCACGAGTTCAACCGCACGTGGTCGCGCCGCGTGCTCGCGCAGGGCGCGGTGGTCCTGCTCGTCACCGATGGCCTCGATCGCGAGGGCACCGACGGGCTCGCCGCCGAGGTCGCGCGGCTGCGGCGGTCGTGCCGGCGCCTCATCTGGCTCAATCCGCTCCTGCGCTACGCCGGCTTCGAGCCACGCGCCGCGGGCGTGCGCGCGCTCTTGCCCAACGTCGACGAGCACCGCCCGGTCCACGACCTCCAGAGCCTCGAGGCGCTCGGCCGCGCCCTCGCCGATCGCGGCAACGTCAGCCGGCTGCGCGGCGGTGAGCCGGCGGGCGGCATCAGGTCGCGG
>Ga0070690_100000824_pt1 | contig 15735 bp, 14 predicted proteins | sample KBSS33HmetaG_FD_64671 | JGI IMG/M metagenome (GOLD analysis project Ga0070690, IMG submission 64671) | Switchgrass rhizosphere microbial communities from Kellogg Biological Station, Michigan, USA - KBS S3-3H metaG | ecosystem: Host-associated > Plants > Roots > Rhizosphere ... | reverse complement strand
GCTTCCGGAGTGTCGCTCAACAGGAAATGTTCGACCCGCCGGGATCCCAACGGCAGCCATAACGAAAAATCGCAATCGTCCGGGTCGCCCGCGAACCCGATGACGTTCGCGCCCGCCGGCAACAGCTCGCGCACGCGCGCCAGGGAATCGGCGCGCTCGGCATAAATGGCATAAACCTCGTGCGCCCGCGACACCAGTCGAACATCCGGATGTTGCGCGCTCAATTTCGACAGGACCGTTTGCGCCGGCCATAACGGCCGGTCCGGGGTCAGGATGACCACCGCCGCTGCAAGCACCAGGTGAAATCCCACCAGGACCCGCCATAACCGGGAGCGGAAGATCGCCCCCGATATCCCGGCCAACAATGCCGGCAGGAGCAGAGGATAATATGGTGAGATCAGCCGCGCCGCCGTATCCATTCCCGATTTGGCGCAATACACCGATAAGGCCAGCCACGGCGACCATATTAATATAGTCGACACCCGTTTCACCGGGAGTCGACCACGGCCAAACCAATGCGCTCCCAGGCAGACCAGCAGCAATCCGCAGACCCCCGCCCCCAGACCGGCCCAATCTTCGGTCGGCAATTCACCGACATGAAAGATGCCGTTGTTGAACCGCTCGGAGATCGTGGTCAAAAATTGAGGCAATCGTTCGGGCGCATGCTGGTTCCATGCGGCGGCGAACGGAGAGAACGGCGGCCAAAAATTATCCAGCAACAATTGGAAAACATTCCCCACCGCTGCGGCGAGCGGGTTTTTCACGGTCATGACCGCGGGCTCCAACGCGGCGCCCGACCAATCGCCACAGTGACGGACGTTCAGGATCGCCGTCGGCACAAAGGAAACCGCGACCGCGATCACCATCACCGCCACCGTCGTCACGGCATGGCGGCGTAGCACCGTCACGGCCGGGAACACCGCGATGAACCACGGCAGAAGCAACGGCAGGTTGCTGGCCTTGGCACCGGTCAACAACGCGATCGCCAGGATCGAAAGCCACAGGTCCCCGGGCCGGCCTGTTTTCCGGGCACGCAGCGCGAAGGCCATCGCCGCCAGGCCATACACCGTCGGGAACGCATCATTGGCGATACTGCCCGCCTGTAATAAAAAATTATATCCCGTCGGCAGCAGCCACATCCACTGCCAGGCTACCCGCCGGCGGATTCCCAGGGCGAGGAAGACGTTGAAGACCAGGCCGGGCAACATGAGGAAAGGGATGAAATTGAGCAGGAACAGCGGACGGATCGAATGCGTGAAACACAGGACCGGCACCGCCAGCCATTCGAAGCCGCAGGCGCGATCGTTCATGCGGTAATTTTCCGTATGGACCCAGAACCATTGGTCGTGAGCAAGCCATTGCAGGACGCGGCCGACCCGGTATCCCAGGCCGGTGTAGTTGTCCGGCAGATGGATGATCCCGCCGGCGAACACCAAAGCCGCCAACCCCGCGAACATCAATGGCAGGGGTCGCCGGAAACGACGGGAGAAAATTTTCCAACGCTGGTAAAACGGGCGCACCGGCGATCCACCGGAAAGATGCCGGCCGTCACGACGCCGACGCCATGCCGCCCGGCCAAAGAAGACCAACGCCGCAAAGGCAAAAAAAATCGCGTAACCGGCGCGATTAAGCTGCGCGACAGCCGACAGAATCCACCCGGACGACGTGGCCAGGGCGCAGATCCAGATCCAGATTCGGACGAATGAAAACATCCGGGGAGGCGACCGTAGGCTGATTGGACGGAGGTGTCAAATGCGTTATGAAACGCGCGCCGTCTTTTCGCGGCTCTTTGAATTATGCTTGCAATAATCGGCGGGGTCTATATAAGGAAAACGCATGGCGTTGCCTTTTTTTAACGGCGCAAAGAAGAAGCGAAACCAGATCATGGCGATCGATCTGGGCAGCCGCATCACCAAAGCCGTGTTGATGGAACGGCGCGGCGACGTCCTGGCGTTGCTGCGATACGCCATGCTTGATGCCCCGATCTACGATCGAAAATTTTCCGTTGAAACCGTCGGCGAACATCTCAAAAACGTCGCCGAAGCGCTGGGTACCGTGACAAAATCGGTGGCGCTGTCCATTCAGCCGGACGATGCGGTCGTGCGCCAGGTAGAACTGCCGCAGATGCCGGCGGCGGAAATGCGGCAGCTGATGAAGTTGAATTCCAAAAACTTCCTTCAGCAGGAGCTTCCGAATTACTTTTTTGACGTTCACATTTTTCCGCCGAAAATTCCGGCGCCGGGCGCCAAGCCCGCCGATCCGAAACAACAGGCGTTGCCCAAATTGAAAGTGCTGGTGGCCGGAAGCAGGCACCAGTTGATCAATGATTACCAGGCGGCGATCCAACAAGCCGGCTTGATCCCCGACGTCATCATCCCGAACCTGATCGGCCCGATCAATGCGTTCGAACTGGCGCAACCCGAGCTGTTCAAAAACGAATCCATCGCCATCGTTGATGTCGGGTTCAAACACTCCTCCATCTGCCTGCTTGATCGCGGAGACTTTGTCCTGACCCGTGGGGTAAACATCGGCGGCGATAAATTGACGGCCGGGATCGCCGAAGCGATGAATGTGACCTATGCGGAAGCCGAAGGCATCAAGATCGGCCTGGCGCCGGAAGCTCGGCCCGCGCTGGAAACGCAGGTCGTGCCGCTGGGCCGCGAACTGCGGGCTTCGATCGATTTCTTCGAACACCAGCAGGATCGCCCGGTTTCCCAGGTGTTCGTCTGCGGCGGACCTGCCAAATCAGAAATGTTTTTAGAGATGCTGCACGAAGAGATGATCGCTGAATGCAAGACATGGAACCCGACCAGTGCCTTGCAACTGGCGTTGCCGGGACCACAAACGGTCGAAATCGAACACATCGGGCCGCAATTGGCCGTCGCGATCGGCACGGCTATCACTGTACTTTAATCAGTCAGACACAGGATAAAGCAATTTTATGCCGATACATATCAACTTATTGGCAGAAAGCCAGGAAGCCGAAGAGACAAAACGGCGTGACCCGCTGAAGCGTCTGCTTCTTGCCGGCGTCTTCCTGGTTTCGCTGTCGATAGTCTGGGGCGGCTGGGTGACCGGAAAATCGCTCGTCGCCAAAGAGCAATTGACCGGCCTGCAGACGAAGATCGATGCCCTCACCAATAATTTTCAGCACGCCAAAGCGGATCTCTCCAAGGTGGCCACTGCCAGGAATAAACTGACCAAGCTGGACCAGCTGCAGGGAGCCCGGTTCCTGCAGGGAAACCTTTTGAATGCCATGCAACTGGCGACCGTCGACGGCGTCCAATTAAGCCGGATGGTCATCGACCAGTCGTACCAACCTATCGGCGAAGCGCAAAAGATCAGCGGTGTTCGCGAACATATCACCCTGCGTCTCTATGCGCGGGATTACAGCCCCAACCCGGGCGACCAGATCAACAAGTTCCGCGAAATCTTGTCCCACCAGTCCTATTTCCTGGGTATGCTTGATAAGACCAACAACGTCCAGTTGGCCGGGCCCCCCTCGCAGCCAACGACCGACGCCAGCGTCAATGGCAAATCCTATGTGGCGTTCACGTTTGAATGCCGTTTCCGCGATCAAACCCGATGAAACTGACCAAAGAAAAACGCGATCAATTGATTTTGACGTGCGTGGGCACGTTGGTGGCGCTCGTGAGCATCTTTTACCTTTGGATCAATCCGCGTTATACCGCCATCAAGAAGTATACCAGCAGCATCGGCAGTCGCCAGAACACGGTGGCAGACATGGAAAAGACCATCGCCGCCGCCGCGGCCACCGCCCAACAGCTGCATGACACCACCAATGCCCTGACCAGCGCCGAGAGTGACCTGGCTTATGGCGATCCCAACGCCTGGATTTACGACACCATGCGCCATTTCAAGGTCCGTTACAAAGTGGACGTGACTCTTGGCAACCAGGCGATCGTCGATGACGTGGACATCCTGCCCTCGTTCCCTTACAAGCAACTGCGCTTCAGTGTCAACGGCAGCGGTTTTTACCACGACCTCGGCCGTTTCGTCTCGGACTTTGAAAACGAATTTCCCCACGCGCGGGTTGTCAATCTTCGCGTCGATCCCGCGGTGGAAACCGGCGAAAAATTGAATTTCCACATGGACATCATCACCTTGGTCAAACAAAACGAACCTCAAAGCTGATGAAACCACGCCCTTTTTTCTTCGGCATCGTCCCGGTGTTGCTCGCCGTTTCCAGCCCTTTATCCGTCTCCGCCGCCCCCCCGGCGAACGCGCCGGCGGCACCCGGAAAACCCGGACGCCCGGAATTGCCCAAATCGGTTTTTGTCATCCCGGCATCTCCCCAGGAAGGCCGCGACCCGTTCTTTCCCTATTCCATGCGGATATATTCCGAAAATCCGAACAACCAGAGACCCAGCGCCACCGCTCCCACGGTCGCCGACCTGGTGTTGAAGAGCATTTACACGACCCCGGACGGTGTTGTCCTGGCACTGATCAACAATCATACAGTTGCCCCGGGCGATGACGCCACGGTGACGACGGCCTCCGGCCAGCGGGTCAATATCCATTGCCGTTCGATCAACCAGAGCGCAGGCACGGTCATTGTTGACTCAAATGGCGCCACCGTCGTGTTGACCGTGACGCATGGTCAGTAAATTTGTTGATCTTTCTAAGACGTTGCAGCAGAACGCCTAAAAATTGGCTTGGCATTTGCTTATTTTTCGTTCAAGCTCCCAGCAGTGGGAACAAACAGGCTTTTAAAAATCATGAAGACAATAAAACTATTCACATGCACGCTGTTTGTCGGATTTGCCCTCCAACAAATTGCTTCATCTCAACCCAACACCAATATGTTGGATATCGGCGGAAGCCCGGGCAGCAATCAGCCCGTGGTGCTCAACGCCATCACGGATGCCGGCAACAACGCGGAAGCCGGCGGCATGACCAACAGCGTCACCGTTTCCGCGACCAATGAAATGGCCGCCGCTGTCGCCAGCACCGAACCCAGCACCGCGACCAGCACCAACGCCGCTGCCGCCGCGACGCCACCCATCCATTTCGAAGACGTTCCGATCACCACCGCCATTGAAACCCTCGCCCGCCTCGCCAACATCAATTATTTGCTCGATCCCAGGATCGGCTACGGCCAGGCCGAAAATGGCCAGGTGAAAAATGAGCCCGTCCTGTCCGTGCGTTGGGATAACGTCACGCCGGCCCAGGCGCTGGTCGCGCTGCTCGACAACTATGGCCTGCAGATGATCGACAACCCGCGCACCAAGATCGCCAAGATCACCACCAAAGATCCCACCGCCCCGCCGAACCTCATCACCCGCGTCGTCCAGCTGAAGTATTCCAGCACGACCAACATGACTACGGCTGTCGCCACCGCTTTGACCGATAAACGCAGCCGCGTCATCCCGGACAGCCGCACGACCCAATTGATCGTCGTGGCGACCGAACAGGAACAATCGGCGGTCGACACCCTCGTCGCCCAACTCGATCGTCCCACCCGCCAGGTGTTGATCGAGACCAAGATCCTTGAGATTTCCAGCAACCCCAGGACCAAGAAAGGCATCGATTGGTCCGGGACATTGGATGCGCAAAGCTTCCAGATCGGTAATGACGCCCTTCCCGGAATTGCGCCGACACCTCCCGTCACTGTCATTGATCCGGTCACCGGATTGCCCGTCACCTCGCCCGGAACGCCTGGTACGATCGGCGGCATCCTTTCCGATCCGAAATTGCTCGGAAGCTTGAACCAGGGAGCGTTCTTCTCGCCCAGCGCATTTTTCCTGAATGCGGACGGTGTGAGCGCCATCCTTTCATTCCTGAACTCCGAATCTGATGCGCAGATCATCTCGACGCCCCGGGTCGTCACCCTGGACAACGAAACGGCGACCATCGAAGTCACCCGCGCGTTCCCCGTCTTCAACACGACGGCCGGCACCCAGGGTTCGCCCGGTGGTTCGCAGGTCACTTACTCCAACCTCGGCACCATCCTGTCGGTCACTCCGCGGATCTCGGCCAACGATTATGTCTGGCTCAAAGTGACCCCCACCGTTTCGAGCTTCTTTGGAACGGTCACCAAAACGGTCGGCGGGTTGGTCAACCAGGCGGATGAATTCGACAATCGTCGCATCGATACCCAGGTCCTCGTCCCGAACTCACACACGCTGGTCATGGGCGGCCTGGTCAAAGACAATCCCAACGCCCAATACGTCAAAGTCCCCATCCTGGGTGATATCCCCGTCCTGGGCCTCGCGTTCCGGCATGAAGACAAGAGCCTCGAAAAAGACAACCTGTTGCTCTTCATCACCCCGACCATCGTCAAGGAATCGGATTTCAAACCGACCACGTCGACATTCCTGGACAGCGAACCGCGACAGATGAAGGATCCGATGAATCCGCGTTCGATCCTGGACAGCGGCGTTCCCCGGGGCGATTGGAGCAATCCATTGACGCCGAACGTCAAATGATCTGACCTGAAGTTTTCAAGATGGCGCGTCCAACCGGACGCGCCATTTTTGTTTATCCCTGCGCCGCCAAACGTTTCAGGTAATCGAACGAATAGATGCCCGTGGCATGGCCATCCGCCCAAACCGGCTGGATCGCATAGCTCCCCACCCGGTCGATCCGTCTCAGTTGAAAAGCCCCGGCCGAAAGCGGAGTCTCCGGGTTCTTGTAGACGTTGCCCAAAATGTCCGTCTCCCCTTTGCATCCCGCGCACGGACAACTGCGGCGCAATGTTTCCAGCCGGATGAAGCTTTCACTGCCGTCATCCCATTTAACGGCAAAGACATCCCCCACCATCTGCATGTCCAATGGTTTCATCGGGCCTGTTTCAACCACCGGCGGAACGCGATCAAGGTCTCCGGACTGACATGATGTTCGATGCCTTCGGCGTCCATCTCCGCGGTCTTTGTCGAGATGCCGAGCGATCGCAAAAAGGCAACGACTGTCTCGTGCCGTTGCCGGCATTCTTCGGCGAGCGACCGGCCCTGGTCGGTGAGAAAAATGGCACGATACGGTTTTGTGTTCACATAACCCGCCTGTCGCAAACGGCTCAGGGTGCGGTTGACCGTGACATGGGTCACACCCAGCCGGCGCGCCAGGTCCACCACCCGCGCCTCGCCGGCCGACGCCGACAGGTCGGCGATGGCCTCGACATAATCCTGGGTGATCTCTGCCGCCCGGTCGCGGCGGGATCGGCGGAACGCCTCCGCCAACAGCGACAGGGATTGCGCCGATATCTTTTTTCGCGCGGACCGTGGCATGACTTCCGCACCCTACTACGCCGGCGATACCTCGTCGAGCCAATTGTAACCATGGCTACAATTTCCGTTGACAGCGGGCCGCCCAAGGTGTAACCAATGCTACATTCGGATGAAAGCATCGATGCCATCGTCATCCCCGGCGCCACCGACCGCAACGGTTTCGCTGCCGGAAGTCCATCGCAGCGTCGTCGTCCCCGTCGGCGCGCCGTTCTGGCGAAAGCTGCTGGCTTTTTCCGGCCCCGGTTTCCTCGTCGCCGTGGGATACATGGACCCAGGCAATTGGGCCACCGACCTCGCCGGCGGCGCGCAGTTCGGCTATACGCTCCTGTGCGTCATCATGATCTCCAACCTGATGGCCATCCTGCTCCAGCATCTCTGCGTCAAACTCGGCATCGCCACCGGACGCGACCTGGCCCAGGCCTGCCGCGACCACTATTCCCGGCCGACCACCTGGGTCCTGTGGATCCTGTGTGAACTGGCGATCGCCGCCTGCGACCTGGCCGAAGTCGTCGGTTCCGCCATCGCCCTGCAATTACTATTCGGCATCCCGCTGTTCTGGGGATGCCTCATCACGATCGTGGACGTCGTCGCCATCCTCCTGCTCCAGAACAAAGGCTTCCGCTATATCGAAGCCGTCGTCGTCGTCCTGATCGCCACCGTCGGCACCTGCTTCGTCGCGGAACTCCTGTTTTCCCATCCCGATCCCGCGGATGTCATGATGGGTTTCGTTCCCCGTTCGGAGATCCTGACGAATCCCGGCATGCTCTATGTCAGCATCGGCATCCTGGGCGCGACCGTCATGCCGCACAACCTGTATCTGCATTCGTCCATCGTCCAGACCCGTAAATACGAACAGACCGCCGGGGGGAAAAGCGAAGCGATCAAATTTGCCACCATCGATTCGACCGTGGCGCTGATGTTCGCGTTGTTCATCAACGCCGCCATCCTCATCGTCGCCGCCGCTACGTTCCATTGGACGAACCATCAGGACGTGGCGGCGATCCAGGACGCCTATCGGCTGCTCAAACCCGTCCTGGGCTTTAGCGCCGCCAGCGTCATCTTCGCCCTCGCCCTGCTCGCGTCCGGCCAGAATTCCACCCTCACCGGCACGCTCGCCGGCCAGGTGGTGATGGAAGGGTTCCTCGACCTGCGCCTGCGCCCGTGGCTTCGACGCATCATCACCCGCGGCATCGCCATCGTCCCCGCCCTCATCGTCATCGGGATCTGCGGTGAAAACAAAACCACCGACCTCCTCGTCGCCAGCCAGGTCGTCCTCTCCATGCAGCTCGGCTTCGCTGTCTGGCCCCTGATGCGCTTCACCAGCGACCGGCGGAAGATGGGCGATTTTGTCAATCCGCTATGGATCAGGATCGCCGGCTGGACGACCGCCGTGATTATCATTGTCCTGAATGTGAAATTGCTTTTTGATACGTTCATGCCTGCGAACGCGCTGAAAGCCTTCTACAACACGCTGGGGCTTCCCGTTCCCGGACAATAACTGTTTTGCAATGACCAATGTCTCAACCCGGATGACGAAGGAACGGTTAAAAAACGAACATCGAATGACGTCCCGGGTGGTAGGAATCAATCATTGACCGACTTTTATGTATCGTAAGATCCTGGTAGCCCTCGAAAACGGGCCCGCCGACAAGGCGATCCTGCCGGAGATCATCGCCCTGGCAAAGAAGCTCGGCTCGGAACTGCTGTTGTTGCACGTCGCCGACGGCTGGGTCGCCCGCAACTTCAACCAGCTCGATCTCGCTGAATCCGATGAGATGAGAAGCGACCGCGCCTACCTGGAGAAGGTCGCCGCCACCTTGCGGTCGGAAGGCCTGGTCGTCGAGAGTGAACTGGCCCTGGGAAATCCGCCGGCGGAGATCGTCAAAGTCGCCGAAGCGCGCCAGTGTTCCCTGATCGCCATGACCACGCACGGTCACCGCTTCTTCGGCGACCTGTTCCATGGCAGCACGATCAATGAAGTCCGCCACCATACGCATATCCCCCTCTTCATCGTGCGCGGGACCAAAACCTGATCAGGGCTTCCAATCCTTCGGCCGTTCCACCAGGTGAAGCAGATTGCCTTCGGGATCGGCGAAAAATTGGATGCGTCCGCCTCCGGCCGCGGGCCGTTCCGCTTCGGTGAACTTCACCCCGCGCTTCTCCAGTTCCGCCCGGGCCGCGTCGAGGGAATCCACCCGCAACGCCAGGTGCCGGAATCCGGCCAGCTTGTTGTTGGCCGTCTCGGGGATCGATTTTTCCGCGGCATAGATCTCGAACCACAGGTTGCCGAGGGCGACCAGACAGGTCGGTGGATTCTGGCCGTTGTCCCAGATGGGTTTGGCGCCAAGGACGCGTTCGTACCAGCTTTTCAGGGCGGCGGCGTCTTTGGCCACGATGGCGAGGTGATCGACGGAGATGTTCATACAAGGATTAAAAATTAAAAATTCAAAATTAAAAACTAAAATCGTAAGATATCCGGACCAATTTATGAACGCTGAATCCCTCCTGAAACAACGCCTGGTCTGTGTGGCCGTCATCGACAAGACCGACGATGCGGTTCCCCTGGCCAACGCCCTGCTCGCCGGCGGCCTCAATTGCATCGAGGTCACCTTCCGCACCGCCGGCGCGGCCGAATCCATCATGGCCATCCGCAACAAAGTCCCAAATATCATCGTCGGCGCCGGCACGCTCCTGACCGCCGAAAACGTCCGCCAGGCCATCGACGCCGGCGCACAGTTCGGCGTCTCGCCCGGCTTGAGCGAATCGGTCATGGAGATCGCCAACCAGCGTGATTTCCCGATCTTTCCGGGCGTGATCACCCCGACCGAAGTCATGCAGGCATTGGACCTGGGCGCGAAACATTTGAAATTCTTCCCGTCGGAAACGTTCGGGGGCGTCAATGCGATCAAAGCGCTGGCCGGTCCTTTCGGCCACACGGGGGTCAAGTTCATCCCCACCGGCGGCATCAACGCCGCGTCCCTCCCCAATTACCTCGCCGTCCCGCAGGTCGCCGCCATCGGCGGTTCCTGGATGGCGGAACGGAAATTGGTCAGTGAAAAAGCCTGGGACAAGATTTCGTCTCTCACTCAAGAGGCGATGAAGATCATTGCTGTTTCAACAGCAAAAAGCTGACGGCCGGATTGACGATTCACGATTTACGATCGACGCGAGGCATAAGAAATATCGCGTACATCGTAAATCAAAGGTCAGTTTCCGATGGAAACCTGCAGCGGCTGGTCGCGGCGCTCGGCGAAACGGCGGATATAATCGTTCCAGGCCGCCGCGTTCGGAAAATCACCGCTCAGGTCCCAACCTGCGCCGATGTAATACACGAACGGTTTGCCGATCTGCCCGGGAACGATCGCCAATTGATTGCGCACCGCCGGCTGCCCTTCTGTCACCGTCTTCGCCGGGGCCGCCGCCTTTTCCGGCGCCAGGTTCGCGATATCCGTCGTGAAATTTTCAATACTGCCTTTCGGCAGGACGAACGCCACCGCCGTCGCCCCTTTATGGAAATCCTGCGGCTGCCAATACGTCATCCAGCCTTCTTCCTTGTTCTGCACAAACAAACCCTTGGCCGTGCTGGTCTGGAACGAGCCGATCGCTGAATCGCCGTCCTGCACGATGACATTTTCACCAGGCCGCTCCGCCAGGCCGACCCCGAGTTTCAACGATCCTGCGTTCGCGGCGTCATCGCTGCTCAACGTGCTTTCCACGCGGCTCAGGTTGGAACCCGCGTCGATGCTGAAGTGCTTGGTCTCGGTCACCTTCCGGCCCGCCGCGTCCCATGCGTCATAACCCAATTCGAATTCAGAGCGGATCGGTCCGACCGTGATGAGCCGGTAGCTATGCCAGTTGGCCGAGACGAACAGCTTGTTGTTCTCCCAGATGCCCAGGCCGCCGCAGCCACGGGTCTTGCCGGCGCGGAAATCGTCCTGGGCCGGGCCGTTCGTGTCGAAGAAATTCATCGTGCGATACATGTTGCTGATGACCAGACCGCGGGTGCGTTTGATCCAGACATCATATCCGCTGCTGGTCAACGGCTCCGCCTGCCAGGTCTCCAGCGCCTTGCCGAAGATGCGGTGCGCGATGCGGTCGCTTTCCCACGCGAAATCATCGTGACGTTCCGGCACGTAACGCGCAAAAGTCTTCTGGATCGGTTGCGGCGGCGCCGCCAGGATGCCGGCATCCAGCACATAAAACGTGCGGGTCTCGCCCGGCGCCAGGTCGACCTGGAACAATAATTTTTGGGACGATGAATTCGTTTTGTCTGAATAGTTTTGAGAAGCCAGGATCCGGGACGAGACCCCGTCCATGACGACCGGATTCTTCGATCCTTCCAGGTTGACTTCAACCGTTTCACAATCGCGGCGGAAATTCGCCGGGTTCGTCACCTTGACGGCCTTCACGGTGCCTTTCGCCTGGTCCATCACTGCCATCCGGTAGATCTCGCTGCCGGCCAGCAAAAAGGCGCCGACCCCGTAGGCTTCGGTCGAATTGGTGTCAAAATTTTTCGGATCGGCGCCGATCGGCTGGACATGGGTCAATTTGCCGTCGGTCTCGACACAGCTGATCAGCGCTTTCCAGCCGTTGCGGACAGCGGGTTCGAACTTCGCCCGATCCAACATCCCCTGGTTGATGCCCCAGGCCAGCGCGTAGGTATAGAAACCGGTGCCGCTGGTCTCCTGCTCCGGAAAACTCGCCGGATCCAGCAGGCTCGCATGCCAGAAACCGTCCGGCTGCTGGCAGGTCAACAATTTCTCCGACATATCCTTGAACAATTTCTCAAAACGAGGCCGGTCCGGATGATTCATCGGCAGGTATTGCAGCATGCGCACCAGTCCGCCCATCACCCAGCCATTGCCGCGACCCCAGAACACTTTCTTTCCGTTGGCCTCTTTCTTCGCGAAATAGCTGCTGTCGCGGAAATAAAGGTGTTCCTCCTTGTCATACAAATAATCCGTCGTCCACCACCAGTTGGTGATGGCAAAATTCAGATACCGCTCGTCGCCCGTCGCCACATACAACCGGGTCCACGTCGGGGGCGCCATGAACAGGGAATCGCACCAGGACCATTGCTCCTGGCTGTGTCCCGGCGCCGAGAAATCGAGCGTCGCCGTCGTGGACGGCTGCGCGAGGATCGAATCCAGGTGCTCCTTCAACGGCCCGATCAGCTTCGGGTCGCGATACAGGAAATAGAGCTCACAATTCATCTGCCCCACGCATTGGTCGTCGGCATGGAATTTCCGCGGGCCGATCTTCCACTGGTTCGATTCGCCGATCGCATACATCGCCTCGCGATATTTCGGGTCGCCCGAAACGCCGACCAACGCCATCAACCCGACGTCGCCCGCGCCGGCCACCCAGTCGAGCGGCCCGCGCTTGTTGTTGCTCAAATGCGCCAGCTGCCAGTCGGCGACGCGCTGCATCCCGGACAAGACCGCCTGGGGCGTGACATCGGCATAAGACTCTGCCCGAACGGAAGCGTTGAGAAAAAGGACGACCGTTGCGATAAGGATGCTGGGAGCCAAGGATTTCATGTCTGAAAAGGTCGAAAGTCGACGGTCGAAAGTCGAGAGGAAAATTCTTCCATGAACGACGGTGATCCGGGCTTTGCTTCCGTTTCTTTCGTCACCTTCGGTCCGGGGCCGGTAATGTCCGGGTTTGGTGGCGCATTGCTTCGGCATGGGGCGGCGCAGCAACCGCCCTGCCGGATCAAGACGCTATCCCCAAGGCCATTGCCCTCGACACTCGCCCAACGACTGATTAGACTCCCCCACCATGCTCGAGAACACGATCCGCCGGATGCCGCGCGCACAGGACGTTGCGCGCATGACCACCCAGGAACTTCGCGACACCTTCGTCGTCGGCAAACTGTTCGAACCCGGCCAGGTCAACGGGACGTTCACCGACCTCGACCGCCTCATCGTCGGCGGCATCATGCCGGTCAAACCGCTCGAGTTGCCCAATCATAAGGAAACCGGCCGCGCCTTCTTCCTGGAACGCCGCGAATTCGGCGCCATCAACGTCGGCGGCCCGGGGAAAGTCACCGCCGACGGCAAGACGTTCGCCCTGGAAAAACTCGATTGCGTCTATCTTCCCATGGGAACCAAATCGGTTTCGTTCAGCAGCGACGACGCCAAGAACCCGGCAAAATTTTATTTCCTGAGCTGTCCCGCGCACGCGGCGCATCCGATGGCGATGATGAAGTCAAAGGACGCCTCACCCGTCGCGCTCGGCGCCCAGGAAACCGCGAACAAACGCACCATCTACAAATTCATCCACCAGGGCGGCATCCAAAGCTGCCAGCTGGTCATGGGCTTCACCGCGCTCGAAGAAGGCAACGTCTGGAATTCGTTCCCGCCGCACACGCATTGGCGCCGCACGGAGATCTATTTCTATTTCGACCTCGGCGAAAAGATCCTCGCGCATTTCATGGGCGAACCGCAGGCGACCCGCCACCTGTTCCTGCACAACGAGGACGCCGTTCTGTCGCCCAACTGGTCCATCCATTGCGGCTGCGGCTCGGGTAATTACAAGTTCATCTGGGGTATGGCCGGCGAAAACCAGGTCTTCGACGACATGGACGCCGCCAAGCCGTTGGATCTGAGGTGATCCTCCCTCCGCCTTCTCTCATCCGGTCGGAAAGACAGACAAAGTCCAATGGCTGTGCAAAATCTAAATATGAATCGGTTCAAAAATAAAGTCGTCATCGTCACCGGCGCGAGTCGCGGGATCGGGCAGGCCATCTGCGTCGCCTTCGCGCGTGAAGGCGCCACGGTCGCCGGGGTCGCCCGCAGCGACCTGGCCGAGACCGCCGCCCAGGTCAAAGCCGCCGGCGGTGAATTCGTCCCTGCCAATGCCGACCTCGGCAAAGGCACCCAAAAGGAAGCCGCCAACCTCATCGCCCAGGTCCTGCAAAAGACCGGCCGCGTCGATGCCCTGGTCAACAACGCCGGCATCATCAAACGCGCCCCGGCGGTCGATTTTTCCGAAGCCGATTGGAACGACGTCCTTCACACCAACCTGTCCGCGCCCTTTTTCCTCTGCCAGGCGGTGGCGAAATGGTGGCTGACCGGCGGCCGCGAAAAATCCCCCGCGGAAGCACGTTTGAAGATCGTCAATATCGCTTCGCTCCTCTCGTTCCAGGGCGGCATCACTGTCCCCGCCTACGCCGCCAGCAAACACGGCATCGCCGGCATCACCAAAGCATTGTCCAACGAATGGGCAAAGGAACGCATCAATATCAACGCCATCGCCCCCGGTTACATCGCCACGGACAACACCAAAGCCCTGCGCGAAGACGCCAATCGCAATAAAGCGATCCTGGATCGTATTCCCGAAGGCCGATGGGGTAGACCGGAAGACATCGCCGGCGGCTGCGTGTTTCTCGGCTCGTCCGATTCCGACTACCTGAACGGCGCGGTCATCAACATCGACGGCGGCTGGCTTGGCCGATGACCCCCAATCCAAGGGGGTTGTCACCCTCTTGAAAACGTTGGAGTATTAAAGCCATCCGGCCTCCGCTTTGCACACCCGCGCGGTCACGGCTGGGCTCCATGACAACAGCCATATCCTTGACCCTGTCACGCAGCCTGCTTTTCATGATCCTGACCGGCGCCGTCAGCGCCGGCGCCGCCGAGTCGCAGCCGTATGCCCTGGAAAATTCTTCATTGGCCCGCACGTTGTCGGTCGTCGATGGGCACCTGCGCACCACAAAGATCGTCAATAAACGTTCCGGCGCCGGTATCACTCCCACCAATGCCATGGAATTTCGCCTCCGATTGTCCGAGGGCACGGACCGGCCGGAGACAGCCGTCGCCTTGACGTCGTCTGATTTCCAGGTGATCGCCACGACCACCAATGAGAAAGGGACCGCCAACGGTTACACTTTCACCCTCACCAACCGCGCCCGGGGCATCACCGTCACAGTGACTTATGAACTCGCGCCGAACGATTTCTTCATGCGTAAACGGCTCACGATCGCTTCCACCCGGCCGGTCACCCTGGAAAGGATCGATGTCGAGGCTTTAGCCGTGAACGATGCGTACCAGCCCTTTACCGCGCGCGAGATCACCGCGAACGCTTCCGGCCGCTGGAACCCGGGCCTGGGCCAGCCGCTATACACTTCCGGCAGCGCGACTTTTTGGGGCGTGGAATTCCCCGCGGCCGATAACCAGGTCCGGGACGGTTCGCTTTATGCCGGTTACCTGTGGGGACGACAGATCGTTCCCGGCAAACCGTACGAAACCTATCCCGCCGTGTGGGGCGTCGCCGACCAGCCGGCCTTTGTGACCGACGCGTTTTTCGATTACATCAACCGCATCCGCGTGCGGCCGTTGCGGCTACAGGTCCAGTACAATTCCTGGTTCGACTATGGAAAGAACGTCAGCCAGGAAAAATTTGCCGCCAGCGTCGCTAAAGTGAACGAAGAGCTCGTCATCCATCGCGGCAACCCGCCCCTCAACGCTTATGTCATCGACGACGG
>Ga0070690_100000818_pt1 | contig 15780 bp, 10 predicted proteins | sample KBSS33HmetaG_FD_64671 | JGI IMG/M metagenome (GOLD analysis project Ga0070690, IMG submission 64671) | Switchgrass rhizosphere microbial communities from Kellogg Biological Station, Michigan, USA - KBS S3-3H metaG | ecosystem: Host-associated > Plants > Roots > Rhizosphere ... | reverse complement strand
GAGCTTTGGCACGGCCGGCGCGCTCGCGGGCCCGATGTCGCCCAGCAGTTCAAGCGCGTTCCCCTCGTGCCGAGGGTCGTCCATCAGCCGCATCGCGGTCGGGACGGCCGCCCTCGCGGCGGGGCCGAGGGCGCCGAGGGTGCGGAGGAACTCGTCGAGCTCCGCCGGCGGTTGAAAGTCGATCAGCGCGGCCACCCTGTCGCCGCTCATCGCGAACACCGTCGGCCGGTTTGGGCACGGCGTCTGCGAATACGCCATGTCGATGATCGCGTCGGTTGCGGCGCGCGCGCGCCGAGATCGTTTGTCCTGGAGCGCGTTCAGCAGCGGCGACAACGCCGCCTTGATCTCCGGCAACGCCCGCGCCCGCGCCCGCGGTGTGTCAGGCGTCTCGTCCGTGTCATCGTAATACGTGTCTCGGCTCGCCCGTCCCGCGTGACAGAGAAGCTCGCTGAGGGTTCGCCTCTCCGTTTCGTAGTCCTCGGAATATTGTTGGGGCCGCGGGCGATGCTTCCCCATCGCGTCCAGCAACGCCGGAACGGCGGGCGAACCCCAGCGCACGAGCTCGCCCTCTGCCACTTGCGCCAGGAGGCCTTCGTCGGATCGTAACGCCCTCACGATCCTGGGCGCTGCGGCGACGCCTTGCCGCCGGAGGCGCCGGATCGCGCGTTCGGCCTGTTCGTTCTCCTCGAAGCCCGAACCGTCGTCACCGGCCCGGGCCGCCGGCGCGAGCGCCGCAACGGCCATCCAGATCGAAACGACGAGGAACGCCCGGCTCATCTCCTTCTAAAGACATGAAATTGGCTTGAAGGTTCTTGCCAGGTCGCCTCCTTATAGAGGCGAACCGGCCTTGCCCGATGGATGAGATGGGCGCAGACTGACAGACCGATTCACGGAACGGCGGCCGTGATGTAGGTGTTTGTAGCTTTTGGTGGAGGCGCCCGGTTCTCCTGAAAGACGCCGCTTTGGAGGGTGCGAACATCACTAGAGTCTGGAAATTAGTCGCCGCGACCTGCGTGGCGGCCGCTTGCGGATCCGGATGCACCGGAGCGATCGGCGGCCAGGGCGAGCCGGGCGGGGGCGGGATCACCGGCACAGCCGGATCGATTCCCACCGGCGTCGGCGGCGACGGGACGGGCGGCTCGGCGCCCCCGGATCCCAACGCGGCCGGCGTGCTGCAGCTGCGGCGCCTGACGTCGCGCGAGTATCTCAACACGATCCGCGATCTGCTGAACGATACGACGATCGCGATCGACGACGTTCCCGGCGAGTCCGACGACCTCTCCAACAACGCGTTTCCGTTCCGGCAGCCGACGGCGATCGGCACGCTGGACGCTTCGAACCTGCAGGCGGCGGCCGAGAAGCTGGCGACCAACATGTCGACGAAGCTGTCGACGATCCTGCCCTGCACGCCCGCGAGCGCGTCCGCGGAGGCGGGCTGCGCCAGCATGTTCATCACGACGTTTGGCGCCAAGGCGTACCGGCGGCCGCTGACGACCGGAGAGACGACCACGCTGAACGCCCTCTACCAGAACGCGCGCACGACGCTGATGCTCGACTTCAACGGCGCCGTCGACGTCGTGCTGGAGGCGATGCTGCAGTCGCCCGGCTTCCTCTACCACTGGGAGATCGATCCGGGCGCGGCGATCAAGGACGGCAGCGTCGTGCAGCTCGGCAACTATCAGGTCGCGAACCGGCTGTCGTACTTCCTGTGGGGTTCCATGCCGGACGCGATGCTGTTCACCGCCGCGTCCAGCGGTCAGCTGTCGACGCCGGACGGGATCCAGACGCAGGTGACGCGCATGCTGGCGGACACGAAGGCGCAGAGCTTCGTCGCCGACTTCATCGATGACTGGGTGGACGTCAACGTGATCGCCTCGCGGCCGAAGGACGCGAAGCTGTATCCGATGTGGAACCAGGATCTCGCCAACGCGATGGAGACGGAGTTCCGCAGCCTCGGCACCACCGCGATCCTCGGCACCGGGCTGTTCAGCGACCTGCTGACCGGGAACAAGACGTCGGTCAACCAGGCGCTCGCGACGGTCTACGGCGTCACGGGCGTCACCGGCACGACCCCGAAGGCGGTCACGCTGGACGCGACCCAGCGCTCTGGCATCCTGACCAGCGGCGGCTTCCTGAGCGTGAACGGGGCGGCGGACGGATCGTCGCCGGTCCGGCGCGGACACGCGATCTACACGCGGCTGCTGTGCGGCGTGGTTCCCGACCCGCCCGCCAACGTGCCGCCGCCGCAGCCGCCCACGCCGGGGCTGACGACGCGCCAGCGCTTCGAGATGCACGACATGAACGCCTGTACCGGATCGTGCCACGCAACGATGGATCCAATCGGCTTCGGGTTCGAGCACTACGACGGCATCGGCCAGTGGCGGACCATGGACCAGAGCCTTCCAGTCGACTCGCACGGGTCGATCACGCTCGACGGTCAGGCCCACACCTTCGACGACGCCGTGGGCCTGGCGGGGCTTCTCGCGGCCAGCCCGCAGGCGCAGGCCTGCTTCGCCAAGCAGATGACCCGCTACGCCCTGAACCGCTGGGATTCGGCCGCCGACGCGACCTCGATCCAGGGCGCCGCGACCACGTTCCAGGCGAGCAAGAACATGCGCGACCTGATCGGCGCGGTGGCGACGTCGCGGACATTCCGCTACCGCGCGCCCGCTCCCGGGGAGGTGCTGCCGTGAGCGCCGACCAGAAGAAGACCAGCCACGGGCTCCTGATCAAGACGTCGGCGACGCAGGCGAAGTTCTCGCGGCGCGCGATCCTCAAGCGACTGGGCATCGGCGCCGGGTTCCTGCCGCTGCTGTCGACCGAGCGGGCGCGGGGCGCGGCGCAAAACGGCTACCCGACGCGGTTCATTTCGATCACCTGGACCGACGGGATCTGCCCGCCCAACTTCTACGTGACCGGCGCCGCGGGCGCGCTGCCCCCGACGCTGCCGTCGACCCTGACGCCGCTCGCGAACTGGAGCTCGAAGCTGCTGCTGTTCCGGAACGCGAACAAGGCGCAGAGCCCGTTCGACATCAACGTGATGATCGACGTCGGTTCGAAGTACGGCGGGCACTTCACCTATCCGGCGATGCTGACCGGCGGCGTGAGCTCGCCGAACGGCACCGCCGAGGTCCCCACGATCAATGCCACCTTCCCGTCGATCGACCAGATCTACGCGGACAACCTGCTCGCGGGCGGCGTCACGAACGCGCAGCTCAACGTCGGCTGCCGCCCCTACAAGAGCTACACCAGCTTCCGGTCGGGCGGGACGCCGAACACGCAGCAGAACGATCCCTACAAGCTGTTCACCAGCCTGTTCGGCGGCACCACCATGCCGCAGACGCAGATCGACGCGCTGAGGGCGCGCCGAAAGAGTGTCCTCGACTTCGTGGGCGGCGAGCTGACCACCTTCGCCAAGAACCTCGGCAGCGACGACAAGAGCAAGGTGATGGTCCACATGGACTCGATCCGGTCGCTGGAGGATCAGCTGAAGCCGTCGACCACCACGCCCGCCACCTGCACGGCGCCCGACATCACACCGACCGGGCTCAACTTCAACACGATCGCCAACTACCCGAACCACGTGAAGTTCATGTCGGACCTGGTCGCCGCCGCGATCATCTGCGGCAAGGCCCGCTCCGTGACCATGGACCTGATCGACAACGGCGGCGGCAACAGCCTGACGTTCCCGTGGCTGAACATCTCCAGCCCGGACTTCCACGCCATCGCGCACCAGGGCTCCGCCAACTACACGCAGAAGGCGATGATCGACCAGTGGTTCTACACAGCCTGCGTCGCCGAAGTGGTCGGGAAGCTCGCCGGGGTCATGGAGGGCACCACCAGCGTCCTCGACAACACCGTCATCCTCGTCTGCAACGACATGAGCGAGGGCGCCGCCCACTACGTTGGCCAGATTCCGTTCGTCGTCATCGGCAGCGGCGGCGGTTTCTTCAAGACGGGCCGCCTGGTCACCCTGGCCAACCAGGTGCCGCACAACCAACTGCTCACCTCGATTCTCCACGCGCTGGGCATGACCTCCGTGACCGGTGTCGGCGATCCGAAGTACACCGGGAACATCGACTCTGTGCTCACCGCCTAGCAGGCGCCCGGCGATGACGGTGGCCCGCCGATCTGGTTCGGTCCTGGCGCTGATCGTTCTCGGTTGCGACGGCGGCGCGCCCGCGCCCGCCCCCGGCAGCGCGATGGACCGCCTGTCCGCGGGCGCCGGCCACACCTGCGTGGTCGAGCGCGGTGGCGGCGTGTCGTGCTGGGGGTCGAACGCCGACGGCCAACTCGGCGACGGAACCGAGACGGATTCGCCGGTCCCGGAGCGCCTGACCGGGCTGGCGGGAATTCGCGGCGTCGCGGCCGGCAGCTATCACACCTGCGCGCTCGCGGGTGACGGTGGCGTCTTCTGCTGGGGATGGAACGTGGGTGGCCAGGTCGGCGACGGAACGATCGACAACCGCCTGATGCCGTTCCAGGTGGCGGGGCTCGCGTCGATCGCCGCGATCGCGATGGGCAGCTACCACAGCTGCGCGCTGCACGGCGACGACAGCCGCGGCGAGAGCTGCTGGGGCCAGAACACCTACGGCCAGCTGGGCAGCGGTTCGGACATGAACAGCGGCGCTCCGGTCGGCGTGTTCTCGCTGCCGCCGTCGACGGCGATCGCGGCGGGCGGGCGCCACAGCTGCGCGCTGCTGGTCGACCGCACCGTCCAGTGCTGGGGCGGCAACGACGTCGGCGAGCTGGGCGACGGAACGCTGGACGCGCACGCGTTTCCGGAACCGGTGACCGGCATTGCCGGCGCGACCGCGATCGCAACCGGGTTCAACCACAGCTGCGCGCTGCTGGCGGATCGCACCGTCCAGTGCTGGGGCGGAAACGATTACGGGCAGCTGGGCAACGGGACGAAGAGCGGCAGCCCGTTGCCGGTTCCGGTCGGTGGGCTGACCACGGCCGTCGCGATCGCGGCGGGATACAACCACAACTGCGCGGTGGTCGAGGACGGCAGTGTCCAGTGCTGGGGTTCGGACACCGCCGGTCAGCTGGGCGACGGATCAACGTACGACAGCGTGGTGCCGATTCCGGTCCCGTCGCTGTCCGGGGTGACGGCGATTGCCGGCGGCAGCTTTCACACCTGCGCGGCGAGCGCCGATGGGACGGTCGCCTGCTGGGGCTCCAACGATTCGGGCCAGCTGGGTGACGGCACGATGACCGGCCGCTCGACGCCGGCGACGGTCGCGGGGGTCGTGCTTTGATCCGCGGACGGCTTGCGGTCGCGCTGTTCGCCGCCGCGGCGGCCGCCGGTTGCGCGGCGAGCGATTCGATGACGCCGTCGACCGGGAGCGGTGGAACCGGGAACGGCGGCACGGCGGGATCGGCGAGCGCGGGCACGAGCGGCACCGGCGCGGCCGGCGCGACGGGCGGATCCGCCGCCGGAGTCTCCGGCACGGCGGGCGCGGGCGGCGTCGGTTCGGGCGGCACCACGGCCGGCGCAGGCGGCACCGGCGGCGGCGCGCCGACCGGCACAGCGGGGGGCGGCGCGGGACGCGGCGGCGCGGGCGGGCAGAGTGGCGGAGGCGTTGCCGGATCTTCCGGCCGCGGCGGCACGGGTGGAACGGTGGGCACGGGCGGCGCGACGGGTGGCGGCGGAACGGCAGGGACGGTCGGCACGGGCGGTGCGGCGGGATGGTTCCTCGGTGGTGGCTCGCGGTGCGCGGCCGCGGCGTACGTGGTGTGCGAGGACTTCGAGTCGACGGCTGACGGGGCCACGCCAACGGGCGACTGGTCGCTGCCGACCACCAATTACGGTACCGGCACAATCGTCGTCGCGTCCGACTTCGCCGCGCGCGGCAGCCGCGCACTCAAGGTTACGATCCCGAGCACTGGCGGCACCTCGGCGGAGAAGTATCTGCAGCGCCGGAACATCGCGGCGCTCGCGAACGGACACTTCGGCCGGATCTTCTTTCGTATCCAGGGCCCTACGACGACCGCATTCGTCCATTGGGATCTGATCCTCGGCGCCGGTCCTTACATGGGTTCGAACCGGCGCATCCGCTGGGGCGTCACCGGCACGGCCGTCGGCACCACCAACAACAACTGGGCGTGGATCTACAACATCGAACAGGGCGATACCGGCGTCGAGGCACGCACCGTGCACCCCACGCTGAACACCTGGATGTGCGTCGAATGGCAGTGGGACCCCGCCAATCAGCGCATCCGGTTCTACTTCAACGATACGGAGGCGACTGCCCTGCACGTGGACACGACCCTGCCGAACGGGACCGCCCTGCAGGTCCCGACATTCAGCACCATGAGCTTCGGTCTCGCGAAGTACCAGACGACGAACGCCGATCTGGTGTTCTGGATCGACGAGATCGCCCTCGACACGCAGCGCATCGGCTGCGCCAACTGACGCCCTCGTCGACGACGCGAGCGTGAGGATGTTCACGCCATAAAATTGACGCTTTTCGTGCGTCCGGAAATGCGCGCCGCGCGCGCGTTCGTTGGCCCGTGAGGGCGCAAACGGAAAGCGCGGCGCGCGGATCTTCGTCGGTGAGCGCGCCCACGAACCAACTCACCGATTGATAGCGGTTGCAGCCCTGTTAGCGTTCTTCGCTCCTTTCGTCGCCGAACATTTTCACTTTGCAACGTTCGGCATCGGCGATGGTTGGAACGGACTGCTAACAGAGGAGACTGAAACCATGAAGATCTGGAAGATGGGGATGTTGTCGTTGGTGTCGTTGGTCGCGGCGTGCGGGCAGGTGAGCTCCGACGGTGAGGAGATCACGACGCGGGTCGGAGCGCTGGGCGGGTCGGCGCGGTTCAACTTCGTCAAGACGTCGGATTGGGGGACTGGCTACAACGCGCGGATCGACATCACGAACATTGGATCCACGCCGATTCAGGGCTGGTCGGTCGATTTCGACATGCCCCGCAACGTCCAGATCAACGTCTCGAATCTCCCCCAGTGCGGGGGAACGGTGACCGACAACTGCTGGTCCGTGTTCACGGACGTCGGCGCCGAGAACATCGGCCGCATCTTTCACACGGGCTCGCCCAACACGATCGGCGTCGGCCAGACCCGGTCGGAGTACCTCTTCGGCAGCTACGAGGGGGCGTTCGGCTTCCCGACCCACTGCGGAGCGCCAGTGGTCGGCCAGAGCACGCCCTGCAACGGGTCGACCGACGTGACGGCGCCGACCGCCGCCAGCAACGTCCGCGTCTTCGGCGCGGGCTCCGCGCTGGTCGATCTGTTCTGGAGCAACGCCACCGACGCCGTGGGCGTCACGGGCTACATCCTCAGCTACGCGACGCGCGAGGCGCCCGCCCTGGAGATCGGCGAGGTGCCCTTCACGACGCCGATCACCCGCGCGCGCATCACGCGGCTGGTCAGCAACACCGACTACGTCTTCTTCGTGTCGGCGCGCGACGCCGCGGGCAACGTGTCGCCGCTCGCGTCGTCGCCCATCACGCACACCGCGAATCCGCAGATCAGCGTAACCTTCAACACGACCAACACCTGGCAGGGTGGGGGATTCCAGGGCGAATTCCACGTCACCAACAACGAGTCGGTGCCGCTCGACAACTGGCGGTTCACGTTCTCGTTCACGGGCAGCTTCCAGTCGGTGTGGAACGGCGTCCTCTCGGGCGGCCCCGGCACGTTCACGATCTCGGCGCCTGCCTTCAACCTCACGCTGGATCCAGGCGAGCAGGCGATCGTCGGCGCGACGGGCCTGTTCGGCAATCCGGCCACACCGCCGTCGGGTTTCGCACCCGCGGTCGGCAGCGCCTCGGTGCGCGCGCTCGCGACTCCGCAGGCGCCGTGCCTCGGCCTGAGCTGCCCGAACGGGCTGCACTGCTCGGTGCTGGATAACGGCATTCCGACCTGCGTGCCCTGAGCCGTCGGTCATTCCCTGATTCCACCCCCCGGTGGGCTCCACCCCTCGTCTCGCCCCCCGCGGGGCGAGGGGTGGAGCGTTTCGTTTACATCTTTCAGGGTTGGCAGCCAGGCGCCCAAAGAGCTATGCAGGGCCTCGGCTCGGTTGCCATGTCGTTCCGGATACGGACGGTTGCGGAAGCGTTGGTTGTCAGCGTGGCCTGCTACGCGGGCGCGGTGATCGGTAACGTCCTTCGATTTCCGCACCTCGGCACCGCGATTCTCTATCCGCCGTACGCGATCGTGACGGCGGCGCTGTTGCTGTCGCCGGTGCGGCGCTGGTGGATCTTCCTGCTCGCGGGATCGGTCGGCAGCTTCGTGCCGCATCGGCTCGTCGGCGATCCGGCGGCGTTCATCCTGTTGACGGAGATCGCCAACTACGCGCGGGCGGTGCTGGCCGCGTGGGGCATCAGGCGCTTCGGCGATTCCGGGCGTTTCTACACACTGAAAGGAATGACCGCCTTCCTCCTCTTCGCGGTCGTTCTCGCTCCGGGCGTCGGCGCCTTCATCGGCGCGGGCGTCGTCGCCGTGTACGGGGACGGCGGCTACTGGGCCGCGTGGCGGCCCTGGCTGATGTCGAACGTGCTCACCGGGATCACGCTGCTGCCGGTCGTCTTGATCGCGCGCGACCACGTCGTCAGACGATCCGCGGTGGCGGGCCTTCGCCGGTGGCACGAGGCCAGCGTGCTCATCTTCTCGTTGCTCGCCGCGGGCGCGCTGGTGCTGCTGGCGCCGAACACCTCGGGCACCAGCCTGTACGCGCCGCTGCCGCTGCTGCTGTGGGCGGCCGTCCGCTTCGGTCCCGGCGGGACGAGCGCGGCTCTCCTGATGGTGTCGGCGATGACGATCATCGGGACCCTCGACGAGCGCGGGCCGTTCATCACGCCGTCGCCCTCCGACGGGCTGTTGCAGCTGCAGCTTTTTCTCTTCGTCATCTCGGTGCCGCTGCTGCTTCTGTCCGCCTTGTTGCGGGAGCAGCGGCGCACCGCCGACGAGCTGCGCGCCAGCCAGCAGCAGTACCGGACGATCGTCGAGGATCAGACCGAGCTCATTTGCCGGTTCCGGCCGGACGGCGCGCTCACCTTCGTCAACGGGGCGTTCGGCCGGGCGTTGGGGCGGCCGCCGCAGGACCTGATGGGCGCCTTCTTCTGGTCGTTCGTCCCCCCGGACGCGCGCGACACGAGCAAGCTTCTGGCGAGTCTGACGCCCGATCAACCGCTGCTGACCTGGGAGCACCGGCTGGTCACGAACGCCGGCGAAAATCGATGGGAGCAGTGGCGGGTGCGCGCGATGTTCGATCGGCGCGGCCAGGTCCTCGACTACCAGGCGGTGGGGCGCGACATCACCGAGCGAAAGCGCGCCGAGGAGGAGCACGCGCTCCTGGAATCGCAGCGGGCGCACGCCGAGGCGCTGCGCGAGGCCGATCGCCGCAAGGACGAATTCCTCGCGATGCTGGCGCACGAGCTGCGCAATCCGCTGGCCCCGATCGCGATGGCGGTCGAGATCCTCCGGCTGGTGCCGTCGGGCGACGAGCAGATCGGGTCGGCCCGGGAGATCATCGGGCGCCAGACTGCCCAGCTGGCGCGGCTGGTGGACGACCTCCTGGACGTCGCGCGCATCACCAGCGGTTCGATCCAGCTCCGCCTGGAGACCGTCGATCTCGGTCGGGTGATCGCCAGTACGCTGGAGAGCACCCGGCCCCTGATCGTGGCGCGCCAGCTGCGGTTCGAAACGGACCTGCCCGAGGGGCCGCTGACCGTGAGGGGAGATTCGGTGCGGCTGGCGCAGATGTTCTCCAACCTGGTGAACAACAGCGCAAAGTACTCCCCGATCGGCGGGCGTATCAGCGTCACTGTCCGTCGCGACGCGAACCAGGTCGTCCTCCGTTTCAGGGACGGCGGCGTCGGAATTCCGGGCAACATGCTGGAAAGGATTTTCGAGCCGTTCACGCAGGTGCACCGTCCGCGCGACGCCGCGCTGGGCGGGTTGGGGTTGGGGTTGGCCCTGGTGAAAAAACTGGTCGAGTTGCACGGCGGAACGGTGCGGGCGGACAGCGACGGCCCGGGGCTGGGCAGCGAGTTCACCGTCCGGCTGCCCGCGCTGCGGGCCGCCGCCACGGAGGCGCCCGATTCGATTCCTTCCGCGGCTGCGACGACGCGGACCGCAGCGGGGGACCCCGTTCGCATTCTCGTCGTCGACGACGTCGTGGACGCGGCGCAGAGCCTGGCCGACTTCTTGCGGCTCGGGGGGAACACCGTCCACGTCGCGCACAACGGGCGCGTTGCGCTCGAGCTGGCGGCAACGCACGTGCCAGAAGTTGTGTTCGTGGATCTGCAGATGCCCGAGATCGACGGCCTGGAGGTGGCGCGGCGTTTGCGAGGGCGCGCGGAGTCCAGCGATATGGTTCTGGTTGCGATGACGGGATTCGGTCAGGCGCAAGATCGTCGCCAGACCGCGGAGGCCGGTTTCGATCATCATCTGACAAAGCCGTTGGATCCCGCAGCCGTACACGAGCTGCTCGCGATGCGCCGCCGTCACGATGGACCGTCGCGCGCAGCCGAGTAGCGCGCTTACGTTTCGCGCGAGTGACGCCTGATGTTTCCTTGAGGTATCAGCGATTTTTCCGGTGAGCAAATTGGTTGCTTGTCACACAATCGCGTCTTGCGCGTGCGGACAGAATCACTATGCTCCCTCGCGCAATGGAGCGTGTTGTGGTTGCGGACGACAACCCGTCGATGACCCGAGCTCTCAAGGTCGTCCTCGAGTTGTGGGGTTGGGAGGTCAGCGTGGCGCACGACGGTCTGGCCGCCGTCGAGGCGATTCGCGCGATCCATCCCGCGGTGGCGTTGATCGACATCGGCCTGCCTGATCTGAACGGGCTGGAGGTGGCGCGCGTGCTTCGCGCGGAAGGTGTAGCGCCGCCGTTGCTGGTGGCGCTCTCCGGATACGGCGAGGAGGGCGATAGGCGGCGTTCGTGCGAGGCTGGATTCGATCGCCACCTGGTGAAGCCGGTAGACCCGGAGATCCTCCGTGCCATGTTGACGCCCGGTACCGGTCCGAGCCCCGCATCCCGCACGCGGGCTGCCGGGGCGCGCCCCGGCTTTTAACTTGTAGGGCAACCCCTGATTCTTCGCCCTGACGGGAACACCCGGGCCGGACCGTGCTTTCATCCCGCGGAATGAGGTGGCGTCAACAAGCGGAGGCGCGCGACTACCGGGCCGAGGCCGCGCCCGCCGTCCCCGCCCGCAGGTCCGCCGCCCCTGCGCCCCGATCGTCGTCCTCCGGAAAGGTTGCCGCCGCAATCGCGCACGAGATCCGCACGCCGCTCGCGGTGGCCCTGATGTACATCCGGCTGGTCGAACAGGAGGCCGGCCCCCACGTCGGCGACTCGTTGCGCGATGGGCTGTCGCAGGCACGCGATGAGGTCGCGCGCCTGGATCGACTGCTGGGCAACCTGGTGGACCTGCACCGTCTGGGGCACGTCGTCATCCGCCCGGCTCTGGTCGACGCCGGGCGCGTCGTCGCTGAAGCCGTGCGCCGCGCGCGCCGGGATCTGAGCGCCGTGCAGGTCAGCGTCGAGGTCGGCGCCGCAGATCTGCTGGATTGGTGGGATCCGAATGCGATCGACCAGATCATCCAGAAGCTGCTTTCGAACGCCGTCCGCTACGGCGAGGGGCGGCCCATTTCGGTGAGCGTCGCCCGGGCCGAAACCGATCTGCAGATTCGCGTCCAGGACGGCGGTAGCGGAATAACGGCCAGCGAGCGCGCGCGCCTGTTCCGACCCCGGCTGGGGCCACGCAAGGCGCGCGCTGCCTCGGGGCTGGGTCTCGGCCTCTGGCTCGTTCGCGAGCTGGCGGAGGCTCACTGCGGCGGCGTCGCGGTTGATAGCCGGAAGGGCGCGGGGTCCACCTTCACCGTCACGCTCAGCCCTCAGCGACCCTGACTGCGATGAGACGCTTCAGACACCGCGGCAAGCCCCCCTCACCGAATCAGAGCGCGCGGTCGCGCGGTCGCCGCCGGCGCGGCAGTCGCGGAAGCAAGACGGCGCTTCGGCTGGCGCCGAGCTTTCAAGAACCGGAAGGCGCCGCCGCCCTGACGCACCGGAATGGCTCGAGTCCGCCCCGGTTCCCGCTGCACCTTCTGCACCAGTGGATGAACACGTCGCGCCGGCGCCCGAGTCTGCGGGCGGGGCGCCGGTCGTGGCGGCGTCCGACGTCGCGGCGTCCCTGAGCGCGGTGTAGATCTCTGTCGATGGAATCGCGTGGGTCCTCTGCGGGGACGGCCGTCGGCGTGGCCGCGGCGCTGATGGTCGTCGCGGCCGTCGAGAACACGGTCGCGCCCTGGGCGCCGTTTTACGTCGTCTACGCGACCTTGACGCTCGCGCTGCCGGTCATTTTCGGAAGCGTCGCGCTCACCCGTATCCGGTGGCCGCGGTGGCCTTACTGGATCGCGGCGATCGGTCTCGCCGTGGGGCTCCAGGGCGTCTTCCGGTTGCTCACCCGAACCGTCGACCTCGAGGGCATGTTCGGCGCCGTGTTCGACGCGGCCGCGGCCCGCCTCCACCGCCCGCCGACCGTGATCGCGCGGGCGTACCTGTTGATGATCATCATCTGGGCGGGACTGGGCGAGGAGCTGTTTTATCGCGGGTACCTCCAGGACCGTCTGCGTCAGACATTCGGAGCCCCGACGGCGATCGCCGCTGCATCCGCGATCTTCGCCGTGCGCCATTACGCGCAGGTGTTGATCGCCTGGCCCCACGTTCCCTGGTCGGCGGCCACGATCTGGGTGTTGGCCGCGTTCATCGTCGGCCTCGCCCTGGGATGGCTCTACGAGAAGAGCGGATCGCTGCTTCCCCCGATCCTCTGTCACTACGCCTTCAACCTGCTCGCCTGACGCCGCGCGCGAGGCGCGAGTTGGTACGTCCGGCAATAGCAATTATCGTCACCGCCTCCGACGGTCCTTGACACCCGTCGCTGTCTTTTGGAACTCTCGGCGGCGCCGGCGAGGTTGGGGGACCTCGTCGTGTACAAGATGTCGAAGTCCGTCAACGCAACAGATCCGCCTCGCTCGGCGACGGCCGCGAGCGAGGTGAGACGAACAGTGGCGCAAGCGCTGCTCGTCGCCGTCGTCTATTACGCGGGCGCGACGCTCGGCTTTGGGCTGAAGTTCCCCTCGATTCCGACGTCACTCTTCTGGCTCCCGAACGCGACGATGTTCGCCGTGTTCCTGCTGGCGCCGGCGTCGCGCTGGTGGATCTACGCGCTCGCGGTGCTGCCCGCTCACATCGCGGTCCAGATCCCCAACCACATGCCCCCCGCGACGATCGCGCTCCTGTTCGTCAGCAATCTCGCCGACGGCGTGCTGGCGGCGGTGGCGCTGCGCCAGTTCTCGCGCGGGCGGGCGCCCTTCGACGGTTTCCGGCAGGTCGCGCTCTTCCTCCTGTTCGCCGTGCTCGCGCCGTTGACGGTGTCGTTCGCCGACGCGGCGACCGTGGTGCTGACGGGACGGGCCGAGGATTACTGGCTGGTCTGGAACACGCGGTTTCGTTCCAACGTGCTCACCAACATCATCTGGGTCCCGGCGGTCGTGACGGTGGTGACCCGCGGGCCCGCGTGGCTGAAGAAGACGGGGAGCCATGCCCTTATCGAGGCATCGCTGCTGGCCGTCGCGCTGGGCCTGGTCGGGTTCTCCGTCTTCGGTCCGTTCGGATCGTACGCAGGCGACGCTCTGCTGCTCGCCCCTTTCCCGCTGCTGCTCTGGGGCGCGGTCCGGTTCGGCACCGGCGGTGTCAGCGCCGCGCTGCTCGGTTTCGCGTACGTCGTCATCCGGAACGCCGCGCGTGGGCACGGTCCTCTCGTGTCCTCGTCGCTGGCGGTCAACACGCTGGCGGTACAGCTGTTCCTCACGCTACTGGCGGCGCCCCTCCTGCTGCTGGCGTCGCTTCTGGAGGAACGGCGGCAGGTCCTGGCGGCGCTCACCGAACGCGAGTCCCAGTACCGGAGCATCTTCGAATCGACCGGCGAGGGCATCCTGGTGACCGACCTGACGACGGCGGTCGCGGCGGTGAACCCCGCGTTCGCGGCGATGACGGGGTACGCATCCGCGGACCTTGCGCAGATGCACCCGCGGGAATTCCTCCACCTCGACGAGCTCCAGCCGTTCGACGCCTACCTCGCGCGGATCGCGAGCGACGATCCGGTCGTCGCCCAGGTCATGTGCGTCTGCAAGGACGGCCGCCTGGCGCGCTTCGAGCTGTCCGGTAAACGCTTCAGTTACGGGGGCCGGGCGCACGTGCTGTCCGTGGTCCGCGACGTCACCGACCGCGATCAGTCGTTGCGGCTGCTGGAGGAGAAGGTCGCCGGGCGGACGCGCGAGCTGTCGATGCTGCTGGAGACGTCCAATGTCGTCGCGTCGAACCTGGAGCTGAAGCCGCTGCTACAGGTCGTGCTGGAGCAGCTGCAGAGCGTGCTGCGCTGTACGGGCGCGACGATCCTGGTCATGGACGGCGACGAATTGATCATCCTCGACCATCGGGGACCGATGGCCGCCGACGCCGTCGCAACGGCGCGGTTCCCGGGCCGCTGGGCCGCCGCGACCGCGGAGCTGCGACGGGGCAGCCCGCTCGTGATCGACAACATCTGGAGCGACGGCCCGACCGCCACGGCGTTCCGAGAGGCTGCTCCGCCGGCGCTGACCGCGCTGCTGATGTACGCGCGCGCTCTCATGCTGGTACCGCTCGAGGTGCGCGGTCGGCTCATCGGCTTCCTGCTCGTGGACAGCGACGAACCGAACCGCTACGGCACGCGCGACGCCCAGCTGGCGTGGGCACTCGCCAACCAGACCGCGGTCGCGGTCGAGAATGCGCGCCTGTACGATCAGGCACGCCGGCTGGCGACGCTCGAGGAGCGGCAGCGCCTGGCGCGTGAGCTGCACGATTCGGTCACGCAGACGCTCTTCACCGTGTCGATGCTGGTGCGCGCGCTGCCGGACGCGCGGAGAGGCGGCGAGGAACGGAGCGACGCCATGCTCGCCCACCTCGGCGAGGTCACGGAGGCGGCGCTCGCGGAGATGCGGACGCTCCTGCTGGAGCTGCGTCCCTCGGCCGTGCTGCAGGCCGACCTCCCCGCGTTGATGCGCCAGCTGGCGCTGGCTTTCCGCACGCACATCGAGCGGCCCGTCGAGCTGGAGCTGGACTGCGCGGGCAACCTGCCGATGGAGGTCCACCTGGCGTTCTACCGGACCGCGCGCGCGGCGCTCGCGAACATCGCGAAGCACGCCGCCTCCGCCCGGGCGCGCGTCATCCTTCAGCAGCGCGAGGACTCGGCCACGATCGTGGTCACCGATGACGGCGGCGGTTTCGATGCGACGCGCGTCGCGCAGCGGCCACACCCGGGCCTGGAGATCATGCGCGAGCGCGCCGCCGCCATCGGCGCCAGCCTCGAGATCAGCAGCGCGCCGGGGGAGGGGACCGCCGTCACGCTGCGCTGGCCGTCGTGACCTGGACCTAGACCCGCTGGCGTGCCGCTTCCTGCGGATAGCCGGGGCCGCCGTGCTCGATCGTCTTGACCAGGCTCCGCAGGCGGAACCCAAGTACGAGCTGCAGCACGCCGAACAGAAGCGCGTACGCCCCCAGCCACCAGACCACCGCCAGCCCGCCCGCGACCGGCCGATAGAACATCAGCAGGCCGAAGGCGATCGACAGAGCGCCGGCGATCGCCAGCGCCCACTCGTGGGCGATGACCTTGCGCATCTTGATGGCGCTCGCGATCTCGAGCACGCCCGAGAAGACCGCCCAGAAGCCGATCAGCCACACGAACGAGAGCGCCATTGCGGCGGGC
>Ga0070690_100000815_pt1 | contig 15792 bp, 15 predicted proteins | sample KBSS33HmetaG_FD_64671 | JGI IMG/M metagenome (GOLD analysis project Ga0070690, IMG submission 64671) | Switchgrass rhizosphere microbial communities from Kellogg Biological Station, Michigan, USA - KBS S3-3H metaG | ecosystem: Host-associated > Plants > Roots > Rhizosphere ... | reverse complement strand
CATAGCGGCGGAAGACGAGACTGGGGGGACACGGAGGCAGGGAGGTACGGAGACATGCAGGCTTAACCGCGTCCCCGTCTCTCCGACTCTCTCCGTCTGGTTTATCGTCGGCAAGATTAATGCAAGAAGGTCGCAATACCAGTTAATCGCCGCTCGTTGCCGTCAAACGATCGTGAACGACGATGTCCACCTCGCCATCTTTGTTGATGGACGTTTCGTTCTGAAGTCGATTCTCGTGTGCGGCCTTAACGAACGCCGCAAACAACGGATGAACATTCAGCGGCTTCGACTTGTATTCAGGATGGAACTGGCAGGCGATAAACCATGGATGTACTTCATGCGGCAGTTCGATTATCTCGACAAACTTACCATCGGGTGAAACGCCGCTAAAGACCAATCCTTCGTCAGTAAGTTTCTTTCGGTATTCAGGATTAAACTCGTAACGATGGCGATGGCGCTCACTGATCTCCTCGGCGCCGCCGTACACTTGGCGCGCAAGCGTGTCGGGTGCTAACTCACAAGGCCAGGCACCCAGACGCATCGTGCCGCCGAGTTCTTCCACATCTACCAGGTCACGCAGTTTAAAGATCACGGGATGTGGGGTTTCAACGTCGAATTCAGTCGAGTCGGCATCTTTTAAGTCGCACATGTTCCGTGCGTACTCAATACAAGCTGTCTGCATACCCAAACAGATTCCGAAATATGGCGTGCGCGTCTTGCGTGCATAGTAGATCGCGCGAATCATTCCGGCGACACCTCGTTTTCCAAACCCGCCGGGCACCAGGATCGCATCGAAGTCGCGCAACCGGTTTTCGTAATCGTCGTCCATTAGTTCTTCGGACTCGATCCACTTCACATCAACCCGAACGTTGTTTGCGACACCACCGTGTGTCAATGCTTCACGCAGCGATTTGTAAGAGTCTTCAAGTTCGACGTATTTGCCAACGATCGCGATTGACGTGTCGCCGCCAGAAGGCTCTCGAATCGTGGAAACCAGATTTCGCCACTCAGTAAGATCGGCCTGCGGCGCCTGCGCATCGAGCCCTAATTGCGACACGATTAAAGAATCAAGCCCTTGTTCGTGAAATGCCAGCGGCACGTCGTAAATAGTATCGACGTCCTGCGCACTGATTACTGCCGACTCTTTTACGTTGCAGAACAACGCAATCTTTCCACGCAACTCTCGCGGTATGGGTTTTTCGGAGCGACACAGCAGGATGTCAGGCGCGATACCGATCTCGCGCAGGTCGCGAACGGAGTGTTGGGTCGGCTTTGTTTTCATTTCACCCGCGGCGGCGATGAACGGCACGAGCGTTACATGGATGAACAATGCATTGCCCGCACCTTCTTCATTCCCCATTTGTCGGATGGCCTCCAAGAAGGGCAGTGATTCAATATCGCCGACCGTTCCTCCGATTTCTACAATGATTACGTCAGGTCGATCGTTCTCCGCGACAGCGCGAACGGCTTCTTTGATTTCATTTGTGATGTGGGGAATGACCTGGATCGTCTTGCCGAGATAATCGCCACGCCGCTCTTTCTCAATCACAGAGAGATAAATCCGCCCGGTGGTCCAATTGTTCGCCTGTGACAAATGCGCATGGGTAAAACGCTCGTAATGGCCCAGATCAAGATCTGTTTCAGCTCCGTCGTCGGTTACAAACACTTCGCCATGTTGAAAGGGCGACATCGTGCCCGGATCCACATTGATATACGGATCGAGTTTGATGAGCGCGACCTGCAGTCCACGACTCTCGAGCAAGCAGCCGATCGACGAAGCCGCGAGGCCCTTACCCAAACTTGAAACCACGCCGCCTGTTACGAAGATGTATTTTGGCATTACGTTCTCCCTGCGTTTACTTGTCTAATGCAATAAGGGCGGCCACCGGAGGGCCGCCCTACTATTTTATGTAGCTACCTCGTCATTCTTACCGTCGCCATCTCCGGCCTCGGGTGGCTCACCGGATCCCTGCTCGCCGTCGTAACGTCCTTGCTTCAGATCCTCCTGGACGACTGCGGCTTTTTCAACTGCCGGATCTAAAGCCTTCTGAATTCCAATCAGGCCAGCTCCGAGCAGTCCTGGTCCCTCCTGCGCGCGCCTCTCGAATTCTTCTGCTGTTACATCGTAAGGCTTACTCAGGCGTGTTAAGCCGAAGATTCCACACAACACGAGCAATCCAATTACTAACAATCCAATCCAGTCACTCATAACTCACGATCCTGCCGACTGAAACCTTCCCTCTTCAATTAAACCACGCACCTTGTCTAAATCTTCCTGGGTGTCTACGCCAATTGACGTGGCCGCAGCCTTGATTACGCGAATCTTCACGCCATGTTCAAGCGCGCGAAGTTGCTCAAGTCCTTCAAACTTTTCCAGAGTCGTTTGCGGCCAGCGTGTAAACTGTAGCAGCACATCCCGCCGATAGACATACAGTCCCGTGTGCTTTCGATAGTTTGACCATATCCCAGGCTCATTGTTGAGCGCATCATTTGGATCGCCATATCGAAGATATGCTTCCTGGGGAAACGGCATTGGTGAACGCGAAAAATAAAGTGCGTAGCCATTGTCGCCTATGACGACCTTCACATTGTCAAAATTGAGCAGCTCACCAAGTGACTCAATCGGTTCCCAGGTTGTAACGATGCCGGCGGCACTGTCGTGCGCCATTTCATCGACAGCCTGCTCGATCGTCTCGGGCGAAATTAACGGTTCGTCCCCTTGTACGTTCACGATGATTTCCGCGTCCGGTAAACCAGCTGCGACTTCAGCTACTCGGTCCGTTCCACTCGCGTGCTTGGAATCAGTCAAGACCACTTCAATTCCGTGTGCCTCGGCGCGCGCGTAAATCTCAATGCTGTCGGTCGCGACAATCACCCTCGACACGTTCTTAGCTGCCCGGGCACGATCGGCGACCCAACAAACCATCGGTTTTCCGGCCAATTCGATAAGCGCTTTTCCAGGCAGACGGGTAGACGCCAAACGAGCGGGAATGATAGCTACAGCGTTTTTAGAGGGAATGTTTTGGGATTTTGCACCCGCGTGATTCACGGGATCACAAGATAACCTTCGAGGTAATTACTGTCAACGAAACTTTGGCTATCTGATCGCCAACGGCTTGGTTCAAAAGTCGCTCTCGGTAGCGAGTTTCGTGTTTGCTTCGTGTGATTTCGTGGATCGATCTGTCTGTCCCGAAAAAAGAGAGTTAGCCACAAAGTCACACGAAGCAACACAAATTAAAATAGTTCCCATTCACTTACTCGATTTGCCATATCTCTGAAGGAGAACCGCTTAATTGCTAAATCTTCGACCGACTTTAGGTTATATTCCCAGCAATGCGCGTCTTCTATTCACCGCACTATTACGCCAACATCGGCGACACTCACATTTTTCCTATCAGAAAATTCGAACTAGTCCGAGATCGCTTATTAATGGAGGGGACGCTTTCGCCCGAGGAAATAGTCGAACCTGATCCCGCTACGCTGGATGACGTTAAATTGGTACATACGGACGATTACGTTTCTCGGCTGTGTGCCGGCCAGTTGACCGCACGAGAGATTCGCAGGCTCGGACTACCGTGGTCTCCATCGCTCGTGCGACGTTCATTCTACGCAGTGGGAGGGACCATCAGTGCTTCAGTCACTGCTCTTGCAGAGGGTTTCAGTGCAAACCTGGCGGGCGGAACGCATCACTCATTTGCTGACCGAGGCGAAGGATTTTGCGTGCTGAATGATGTCGCAATCGCAATCCGTACATTGCGTAAACGACGACTGATCCGACGCGCTGCAATCATCGATTGCGATGTGCACCAGGGAAACGGAACAGCGATGATCTTTAGCGAAGATCCAGACACGTTTACTTTCTCAATGCACGGCGCCAACAACTATCCCCTGTTCAAGGCGAACTCAACTGTAGATATCGAATTACCAGATCTCACCAATGACACCGATTACCTGGAGAGTCTGACTCATGCGCTGCCCGCTGTATTCGATTGGCGCCCTGATCTCGTTTTCTATCTAGCGGGCGCCGATCCGTACATGAATGACAAGCTCGGTCGTCTCGCGCTCTCAATTGATGGACTTCGGAAACGTGACCAACTGGTTCTTCAGGGATGCTTCCTGAGAGAAGTGCCGGTCGCCACTGTGATGTCCGGCGGTTATGGCAAAGAGATCTCAGACACTGTCGAGATTCACTGCAACACGATCCGAACATTAAGGCAGGTCTTCAAACTTCCAACGCCGCTGCAGGCGTTCGCCCAAACGTCGTAAGGTAAACCCTACATGCGCAGAATCTTCCGAGTTGTGTTTCAGATATTCATCGGCGTGGTCGTAGGCCTGGTCGTCTATGAAACGATCATGTTCGTTCGCGTGTGGCGGTTGCGATCAAATAATCCTTCGTCGACGTCGCTGCTCGACGCGCGCGCGGCCGAAGCGCGCGAAAAAGGTCAGGAACCGCGACAAGAAAAAGTTTGGGTTCCGCTCGATCGGATATCGCAGAATCTTCAACGCGCAGTGCTGGCCGGCGAAGACACAAACTTCGTCTATCACCGCGGTTTCGACTACGCGGCGATACAAAAAGTATGGGACCAAGCCCAAAAGGAAGCCGCCCAAGAAGCAAAGAAGGAAGGCGAAGATGACGATTGGATTCCAAACCTGCCGGAGTTCAAACGCGGCGGATCAACGATTAGCCAGCAACTCGCGAAGAATCTATATCTGTCTTCTCAGCGTTCCTTAGTTCGGAAAGGGCAGGAAGCGATTCTCACATTCATGCTCGAACGCATGTTGACGAAGAAACGTATTCTCGAACTCTACTTGAATGAAATCGAATGGGGCGACGGCGTCTACGGCGCTGAGGCTGCCTCGCAACACTACTTCCACAAACCTGCGGCGTCTCTCAGCTTCAATGAGGCTGCCTTTCTATCCGCGATGATCCCGAACCCGAGAACCGTCTTCAATCCGCAGGTGAACCCCAAGCGAGTTGCACGACGACAGAGGATCATCATGCGTGGTATGCCCTACGTGAAACTGCCGTGAATATCTTTCGACAGGATTCACAGGATTTACAAGATAGAGATACACCAAGGCGAGTTGACTGTTCACCTTGGCCCACGACGCCAGCAGGGCTGGCTATTCGGCTTTGAGTTGGAACGAATTCAAGAAACGCTTTACATTCGGATCTGGCTGTTCGAAAAACGAAAGTCCCATGATTAAGACTCGCTCTTCACCTACCACTCGCGTGTATACCCGAATACTTCCGGGGTTGTGGCAATCAACTAGATCAAATTCACTTGCGGTCCAACCTTTCACCGCAATCTTCTTCGGCGCCTTAACGTCGCATTTATACTTTTGACCGATATTTTCGTAACTCTGCGACATCCCTTTTAGAATCGCTGCCACGGTCAGTGGAATCGCGACTTCGTCAGGCTCACCCTTCGTCGGACCCGCCATCCAAACTACGGCGTACATTGTTGAGCGCTCTCTCACCATATATGCGTAGGTATTGATTGGGGTTTCCTCAACGAAAGTAACGTCGAGCGATTTACGTCCGCCTTCGGGAACGATCACCGAAAAGTTTTGACCGGGTGGTTCGAATAGCCTCCATTCGCGAGCGATCGGCGCCATCGCTGAAGCCCATGCCGCGCTTGACTGGTCGCCTGCTTTGACATAGTCAGGTCCAAGGATCGTCTCGGGACTCAATTGCGTTGGTCTGCGAGTGGACCGCAATGTTGCTGTGGGCGCGGATGATGTAGCGTTCTCAGTTTGACTGACAGTCTTCGTGGGCTTCAACGCCCGGAGTGCCTGCAGTTTCACAAACTCCCACGGTGCAACGGCGTCTCCGTTTTGCCAAATACCGCGTTTCTCGGTGCGCGCTGCTACTTCCGATTGCGTGTAGACCTGTCTCTCCGTATCGCTCAGCCGGCTGTTGTTATTTACGTCGAACCATGCAGCACCGTCGCGAATCATCTGCGCACCAATGTCGGTGCCCTCCAGGATCACTTTTCCAACAACAGAGCTGTGCGTACCGAGACTCGAATACTCAACTGTGACCATCTTGTCGATCACGAGACTCTGCAAATGCTCTCGCGCGATTTCGCCGAATGGTTGTCCGGGCTCAGGGGCATCGATACCAAGGAGGCGTACTTTGACAGGACGGTTGAGGTTGAAGACGGTAATTGCATCGCCGTCGTCAACCTGAATCACTTTGCCGTAAAAAGAAGCTGCTCGGACTTCGTTGCAGAAGCCGAGCAGGGTGATCGTTGCGATGAGCAATGACCAGCAGAATATTTTTCTCATGATCTTCCCACTAGGAGCGAAACTGCCTGGTTACATCGCGAATTCTTTTGCCAGCTTCAACTCGGCCTTGCGCAATTCGAAACGGCCACGGCCCAGGTTGCCATGCGGACTCAATGCGAGCACGACGAAGTAGTCGCGGCTCAAGATACGCATGACGATGGTTGCGGATTCGAGCGCAACAACCATCTCTCGCAAACCACCAAGACCGATGTCAGTTCCCGCTCGCTGTGCATTGCGCACCAGCGAAGTGAATTCAGCCGCTGCGATATCCAGGTTGGCATCCTTCCCTTCTTCACCAAGAACTTTTTCTACAGCAATTCCGTCGGTGCCCATGATGAGTGCACCGAGGCTTCCCTCGGTGCGCTCAATCACGTTTTCGAGCATCTCTCTAAACATGAATAATTCTCCTTTAGGGACGCTGACCACCAAGTGCACTGGGTCGCGCGGTGGATCCGGCTGCTGGTGCGGTTGCGGTCGGGGCGGGTAGAAGCGTCGGCTGCGGAGCCGGCGTCGTCGTTGTAGGTTGGGGACTCGTCGGCTGTTGTTGCAGCTGTGTCGGAGTCGGAGTGTTGGATGGTGGGTTGCCAAGCGGAACTGGTTGCGGAATCGTGACCGATCTCGGACCGTTGCTAACAGCACCTGCTGTTGGACGGCCCTGATAATCCGGACGATAGATGTGCGGAGTAATGAAGAAAAGGATTTCGCTGTTTTGACGTGTGGTCAGTTTGCGTTTGAAGAGATTGCCGACCACTGGTAGCGATGCAAGACCAGGCGTGCGTTGCTGAGTTTCACCTTCAGTGTCAGCCAACACACCACCCATCACAGTTGTACCACCGTCTGGAACAAGCACTTCTGATTGCATGCGTTGCGTGTCGATGCCTGGGACACCACCGACAGCAATACTTGTATTCAGCGTGTTGTTCTCGATCGTAACTCTCAAGACCACAGTGCCGACGTCGGTGATCTGCGGTGTGATCGAGAGACGAAGTGGAACAGAAACGAATGTCGTCGTAACTACTGCAGTTCCACTTGCGGCTTGCGTGGTTTGCACTGGAATCTGCGAACCACTTTCAATCTGAGCGGGTCGATTGTTCAGAGCGGTGACGCGCGGTGTTGCAACCGTCTTGGCCTGACCTTTCGACTCTGCCAAGGTAATCAAAGCACTGATTTGGGCAGTTCCGATTAGACCCGTTGTTAGTCCAATCACTGTGCTGGCAGCCGCTGCGGCCAATGACGGATTTGGTTGCGGCGTTCCAGTAAGTCCGCCGAACACACCAAAAGGATTGGGACCAGACGTCGAGCTCGAAGGGGGCCCCGAACCGTTACTACCGCCAGTACCTGTTCCCCCTCCGGTTCCGCTACCACTGCTGGCCGGAGTGGCGCCGGGTAACGTAGAAATATTACCAAGCCCACCGCGCGTGAAGTTCGCAACACCAAGCGAGAGCTGTGCGCCCAAATCGCGACTGAAGTTGCGTTGCGCGATAACAATTCTGGTTTCGATCTCAACTTGCGGTTCTGGCTGATCAAGAATTGCGACGAGCTGCCGAACCGCCTCGATGTTTTCCTTTACGTCCGTAATAATCAGTGTATTGCTGCGGCCATCTACTTCGATCGAACCGCGTCGTGACAAACGTCGCGAGATGATTGGCAGTAGACCTTGATCACCGCTGCCACCGGTCGCATCACCGCCGGCTCCGCCGCTGAAGCTCAGGTTCGTCGATCCACCGGAGAAGGCTCCAGTTGAACCGGCTGCCTGGGCGAGTGTGCCCGACGCGCGCGCGTAATTAAGACGGATAAATTCCGTAACCAATGGTGAGGCGTCCAGACGAGAGTCGTTGATGATCTTCTGTGTCTCAGCTTCCTTCGCCAGCACTTCGGTAGTTGCAACGCGAAGAATGTTGCCGTTGACTTCGATTCCCAAACGGTTCGCCCTCAGAACGGCTTCGAGCGCCACGTTCCAGGGAACGTCCTGAACATTCACGGTAACCAGCACTGGTCCAACTGAGGAGTCGATAACGAAATTCACTCCGTATTGCTCAGTGATGTAATTCAGGATGTCGCGAATGTCGGCATTAACGACATTCAAATTGATCGGCTCTCCCACGAAACCAGGCTGCCCGTACATTCGACCCTGATCAACCTGTCGATCTCCTGAACGCGAGATATTGACCGGCGGCGTCGGACTAGGTACCGCAGAGGCTGTTTGGGTCGCGGCAGTCTGTCCGCTGACACTCGAGAGGCACACAGTCAAGAGGACGAGCGTGGTCCAAATGGCTGCTTTTCTTCGGGACTGAGAAGGCATCGTTCGCTCCTTAGGGGAATTGCTGGAGGCCGCCACGCACTACGCTCGATTGCCGGGGCAAATGAAGCGCGCGCCGCACAGACGCGACCAACCTGCTTATTGTCAAAGCGCTGAAGCTTTGAAATTCTCAGCTACCAGCGCGGGTAACGTTTGGTCCTGGAACCAAAACTAAGTTCAGGGTTTTGCCACTGACACGGTCGCGCCAGCAGCAGACATTGCGTTGACCGGGCTCGGCTGTCTCAGCCCCTTCAACTGCACTGAGCGCTCACGTCGGCCGTCGGTGAAAACGATTTCATGACGAAAGACAAGCCGTGTGTCTTCAATCGCAACGAGTTGTCCATCGTAAAAAGGCTCGCCCGGGTAAATGACGTAAGAGAGTTTGATGGGAGTGGCTTCGATAATTGCCGCGTAACCGCGCGGAGTTCGCGAGATACCAATCACCTGAATCTCGCTTAGCAGCAAAGCCGTCGTCGGTTTCGGCGCCGGCATCCGTGCGTTCATTGCAGCAAGTTTCTGCGCTTTGTAATTGTCAATACGCTCTTGAATTGACGGCGGCAGAACTTGTCCGCTGATCTTCTTCACACTCGGTTTAGGTGGTTCATATCTCCTGAAGGGATCGCGCCCGCCGGAGTAAACGCGTTTCGTGGTCGCCGGCTTTGTTGCAGGAGTCTCTGGTTCCTGAGCGGAAACCGTTCGACTGGATCCGCAGACCAATAGAGCGCTGATCATGAAGCCAGCAAGTCCCAATGCAGTTGCTGTTTTTGTGTCGTGCGTCATTGTTTTACGGTTGGGTTAGATTTTGTTGCGTCGTAAAGCTTCTTCGTGTCGATCGGGCTCGGCGACGGTATTTGGATCGGAGGAGTTTGACCTGCAGTTTGACCCCCCGAAGCACTCGCAGGCGCTGGCTGCTGTTGCTGCAATTTCTCAGCTGACACATAGAAAGCTGTCAGGTCGAAACGAGCGTCCAGTGTCATTGTCGGCGACTGCCTTTCGAGCTGTCTTAGTTCGAAATTGGTAACCGAAACGATGCGTTGATAGTGAGCAAGCTGCTCAAAGAAGGATCGAAGGGCAGCAAACGAACTGACCACGACAACTTCAATCTTTTTCCCGCTGTAGTTCTCCTGCTGTACATCTTCTTTAGGAAAGAATCTGACTAGGACCGTACTATTCGTCCGGACACGATCCTGGATTCCCTCCAAAACCTTCGTAATCTCTTTTTGTTCTGGCAGCAGAGCTTTCAACTCAGCGTATTCTTCTTCGCGAGCTTTGTAGGCTGCTTTGAATTCATTGAGCCGCTGTGACACGACTTGTGCCTGTGCGTTGCGGGGCTTCAATTGAGCAATCTCGCCTTGCATCGCGGCAGTCTCAGCGCGCACGCTGCGCGTGATGAAATACCAGAACCCTGCGTAGATGACTCCCGCGACTAATACAAACACGAACATTCGCAGGTACCAGGGAAGGGTTGGAAGCTTGCCGACTTTCATGTCTTTTGTCCTTTATCGAATCCGTTACTTCTTCATCGCGACTTGACTGGCTGGTGCTGGCGCCGGCGTTGAAGCTTGTCCTTGAGGTTTGGAGAGACTGAAATTCGCTTTAACTGTGAAGGCTACAACTTCTGGCCTGGGCAACGCGGCTGCGGCCGGATCGGCGGCCGGGCTTTGCGGCCCGCTGCCAGGAGCATCAGGCACCTTCGCAAGCTCCCGCTGAGTTTCAATGTTGAGATTGCTAAACAGACCATTTGAGAATTCGAGGCTCTGTCCGAACTTGGTTACCGCATACTCGTTTGGCGACAAACCTTTAATCGTTACTTCGCCATCCTTCTGTTCGATAGTCTGCAAATACAACTCCGGCACCGCATCGAAGCGGGCCTTAATCTCTTGCAACACAGCACTCGGCCCTTGCTGCGATTCTCTTAATCGCTTGATCGCGTCGATGCGAGCCTGTACTTCCTGAGAGCGCTTCTCAAGTTCCTGCTGCTCCTTCTGGACAGCGAGCATCTGCTGATTGATGCGTTTCTCGTTCTCGAGTTCATACTTGGCAGCAGCATGAGCGTTGTTAGAACTGATGTACTCGTAGCCAATACTGAGAACCAACAAGCCGAAAACTGTCAGCGCAAGCAATAAGCTCTGAATGCGTGGGCTGGCGACCTTTTCTTCGACTAGCGCGACGCCTTGCGGTCGATCAGTGACAGACTCGAGTAGGTTTATCTTGATCATGCCTCTACTCCTCTCAACGCGAGACCAACCGCGACTGCCATTTCGGCAACGATCTCTTTCATGTAATCCGGATCAAACTTGTTCGCATCAACCTCGATTTGACGGAATGGGTCGAATACTTCCACAGGGATCTCAAAGCGTTTCGCAAGATACTCAGCCAGGCCGGGAAGCTTCGAACCGCCTCCTGCCAACAAGATCTTCTGAATCCCACCATCGGAGTCCTGTTCCGCGGTCGCGCGATAGAAATCCATGGTCTTCCGAACTTCCAGCGCAAGAGTGTCAGACACGGCTTCAATGATTGGCTGGATCGGTCGTGGCTCAATGCCCTCCGGCAAAGGAGCTCCGCGCTTGACTCCTTCAGCCTGTTCAAAGCTAAGACCAAGCTCTTTCTGCAATAAGCTTGTGTACTGGCTGCCACCAACAGATGCGTCGCGCGCAAAAACTGAACGCGTGCCGTTCAGAATGTTGATGTTCATCGTCGAAGCACCAATGTTCAAAAGCGCGACGACCTGTCCGGCCTGCGGGTGGTAATTCACCTCGTAGCAATTCTGCAAAGCAAAAGCATCGATATCGATTACAACGGGTTGCTTACCGGCGAGCTGGATTGCTTGTTTGACGTTCGCAATTTTGTCGCTCTTACAGGCCGCCATCAGAACATGCAGCGACTCGGAAGATTTGCCCGTGAGTTGGTAATCAAGATTTACGTCCGCGATATCAAAAGGAATGTGCTCCTCGGCGTGCCAGCTAAACGACTCTTGAAGTTCTTCTTCGCTCATTTGCGGCAGCACGATGTTTTTGACAATAACGGAGTGGCCGCTGACCGCAGCCGCTACGCGCGTTGTTTTGATCTGATGTTCGTTAAAGATGTTCGTGATCACGTTCGAAACATTGTTGAGCTCCATGATCTGTCCGTCGACGATCGTGTCTGACAACAGATTCTCAAATCCCAGGCTCATGAGCTGGAGACTGTTGCCTTTCTTATTGAGCTCAACTGCTTTGACGGAGCTTGAACCAATGTCGAGACCAACAAGGTTCTTTTTTCCCATTCCTCTTTTGAACATATCTAGTTGTTCCTCACGGCAGCGCGCACTCTGTTTTGTCTACGAAGACGCGCACGTGCCTTTCGCGCTCTGGCCATTCCTTTTTTCAGTACTTTCTGAGGGGAGCAAGCAGTTTGAGTGTTCACGGTGCTGATCCGGCGGAGTGCAAGGTTTGAAGGTTCCGCGCCGACGTGTTGCTCAGGTTTCTGACCGATCGTCGGGGGAATACTTTGTGGGAAGTCTGATACGGCAGGAGTGAAGCTCATTCGGAAACCCAGCCAAGTTGGATGGTCCAACTTCTGTAGGCTTTGCGACCTCCGCTCACGCGGAGTGTGCCTTTATCGTGCTTCAAAAAACTCGCGATTTGGTCGCTTAAAACTAGGTGGGCACCCCAATCAACGGCGGGAGTCGCCGTCCACGGAAACGAGAGTACATTAGCCAGCTAAACGTTGTCAACCGGAATTTACCTTCGTTTAACTAGTTGAACTTGCAGGACTAAGCCGGAAATTGGTTCACCTTTATGGACCGGTTCTGGAACTTTTACGGAAGATTTCCAGCGTTCGAATGAGCTTCTCCCGCGGGGGTCGCGTCTTTCGTTTTCACAGGTTTGGCGGGTATTCCAGCGACGATCTGGTTGGGCTCAACGTCCTTTGTTACTACGGAACCGCTTCCCACCATTGCGTTCTCGCCCACCGTCATGCCGGCGAGGATCGTCGCGTGATAAGTGACTCGCACTCCGTCGCAAATTACTGTCTTCGGTGTGTATACGCGGTGAATGTCGTAAATGTCGTGACTGTGAGAATAGATGTTTGCGTAATCGGAGATTGAGACATTGCTGCCAATCTCGATCCCCCCGCGATCGTCGAGAAGCACGTGACGGTGTATGACGACGTTATCGCCGAAGCTTAAGTTATAACCAAAGGACCACTCGACGAAATGCCAACATTTAAAGTTTGCGCCGACGCTTCGAAAGATAAGCGGCGCTAACATTCGCCGGAAGCGATGACCGAGCAGCGCATTCTGGCCCAGGGCTGAGCGGTCGAACATCTGCCAAAGCCAGATGAACGGTTTGCGCTCAGCGTATTTTGCCGCATCGATGTCTGTGTAGTACTCAGGTTCAGTCGTAGTGTTTCGCGGGTCCAGCGTGTGAAGTACTGCTCTCGAGGCAACGCTTAATTGGTCCGATTGTGAAGGATGCTGGCCTGGGAAATAGATGCCAAGCAGCGCGTCACGAACGACGTCGTTAGGATCTCGTCGCCCGTCGGTTAACGCAGTCTGCAAGTCTGATAGAAAACTCTCGAAGTCGTTTTCCGCTATTGCCTCGGCTGCCAATTGACGATACGTCATACACTCTTTTTCACGCCGACTGTTTGCGTTTTGTGTGAGAGCAAACGTAACACAGCAACCAACCATCAGCAATTACAAACTTAAATAAGCCACGAGCAAACTTGCCTGATTCATCTTCCGACCGCTAGGATGCGCCGCGAATGAAATTCTTTCGCGCGCTGCTCGCGCTGTTAGCCTTCATTGTAATAATCGTCGCATGTTACCTGTGGTGGGGCCGGCCCGGACGTGTGGACATGGCTGGATATGTACCGGCGGATTCGCTCGTCTATCTGGAAGTCAACAGCCTTACCGATCTAGTCAAAGCCATCGAACAGAATCAAACCTGGAAGTCTGCTGCTCAATCCGTCAACGCCGATAGTAAGCTGCTCGATCCTTCATGGACATGGCTAGCACGTATCGGTGTGGCGCCGGTTAAGAGTGTCGTCTTATCTCGTGCGCAGTTTGCGCTTGCAGTGGTCGGGATGGACTCGATCCCGGAAGGCGACACACTTCGCATCAGGCCCGAGGTTGCCCTTGTCATCGAAACTCATACTTCCAACTGGCGAATAAAGAGCGCGGCACGTGATGCGGTCAAGGGTCTGGCAACTCATGCGTATGGCCAGTCGAATTGCACCGAGCGTTCCGGCGATGCGTATTACGTTGACTGTGCTTCATCAGTGAATGGCAGGAAGTTGGTCGCAACAGTCGATGGCTCCGTCATCATTGTTGGGAACACAGACAATGCCGTGCGGGCGTGTCTCGACGTCCGGCGTGGTTCGCGGCCAAGTATGCGAACAGATGTCGAACTTCAACACATGCGTGATCAACTGAATGCAAACGCCGCGTTCAGCTTTGGGTATGTTTCAGCGGCAAACGTCGCCAAGATATTTTCCTGGGCTGCCCCAATCCTGATGGGAAGAGCTCCAGGTGATCCTCAGCTCGAACAGTTGCTGGCCAAGAGTGCCGGCAAGATGCTGAAATCGATCGCGTGGACATCTCGGCCATCGTCAGGAGCTATAGAAGATCGGTATCTGATCTCCCTGGACTCTGAACTACCCCCGCGAATTGAACCGGCGTTTACGACGACAACTGCCAGTGATGACGTTTGGAAGCAGATACCTGCATCAGCGGAGACGTTCACCGTGTATCAAACGCGCAATCCTCTTGATGCGCTGAATGCCCTGAACTCGGCTGTCTCCTACAAACTCGACGCATTGTCGGCTGTGATGTTTTCGTCACTGCTCCGCTCGAGCCTCGCAATCTATGGTGTAGAGAATCCGAACGAGGTATTGCCGTTACTCTCGGCTCCGCTCGTCACGGTGCGCGCGAAACCAACTGACGAGAGTTCAGTGCTGATCGCTCGTGTAGCTGATGAAGCACGACTGCGAACGGTTCTCGAGAATCAAAAGGTCGAAGGCGGAATCCGAATCATCGAACTAAGTAAAGGTTGGTCCAACGAAGGGTCGGCGGCGTTTCTCGCCGTGCTGGCGGAGGGATATGTAGTCATCGGTAAAGCAGACAGTGTTGACAGTTGGTTTTCAGCGAGGGGATCACCAGGCGGTAAATCCGATAGGCCGGCATGGTTCCAGCCAAGCGAAAATGCAGTCACAATCACATATGCTAGTGATTCGGCTCGCGTCGCGAGTTTTGTCTCTGCGCTATATCAACTGCAAGGAAAACCTCTGGCTGAAGATCAAAAGGGAGCTGTAAGTAATGCGACAAAGAGCTCGAGTTTTGCGATCACGGAATCACGAGTGACGAACGATGGCATTGAACGCACTACCCATTCTCCGTTCGGCCAGATCAGTACGTTGATGTCGCTACTGCAATCGGACGCATCATCGGAAAAGAGATGACAAAACTGCTGATCGGGACCGGGAATGTTGGGAAGTTGCGTGAGATCAAATCGATCCTCGGCGCTGTGTCTTACGAGTTAGTGTCTCTGGCAGACTTTGCGGACATCGAAACGCCCGACGAAAATGGCGCAACGTACAGTGACAACGCAGTACTCAAAGCGAAGTCATATGCGAGTCAGACTGGCCTGCTCACGTTGGCAGACGACTCCGGTCTTGAAGTCGAAGCTCTGAGTTGGGCGCCAGGTGTTCTCTCAGCGCGTTATGCAGGTGATCACGCATCGGATGCTGACAGGCGATCACTGCTTCTCTCCGAGGTTTCGAAGCGGGAAACTCAAAGACGAACTGCTCGATTTGTGTGCGTCGTCGCAGTTGCCACTCCAACGCAAGTCATCAATGTCTCGGAAGGTATTTGCGACGGAGAGATAATCGACGCTCCACGTGGGAGCGGAGGATTTGGCTACGACCCATTGTTTGTTCCTGACGGACATGATCTAACGTTTGCAGAACTACCTGATGGATTGAAGAATCAAATCAGTCATCGCGGTCGTGCTCTCAGCAAAGCTCGAGAGTTTCTGCTCTCCTACATTGCGGATCACCACGAAGACTAATGAGCCCGTCTCTTCTCCCGTCTTTTGCTTCGTTTGACACAACTAAACCCCTTCCCTATCATCCAACCTCGATTCGGGGCGTAGCACAGCCTGGTAGTGCGCTCGGTTTGGGACCGAGAGGTCGGAGGTTCGAATCCTCTCGCCCCGACCATT
>Ga0070690_100000814_pt1 | contig 15792 bp, 14 predicted proteins | sample KBSS33HmetaG_FD_64671 | JGI IMG/M metagenome (GOLD analysis project Ga0070690, IMG submission 64671) | Switchgrass rhizosphere microbial communities from Kellogg Biological Station, Michigan, USA - KBS S3-3H metaG | ecosystem: Host-associated > Plants > Roots > Rhizosphere ... | reverse complement strand
GCTGCGCGACGTGAACCACGCATTACAGACTGAAGTGCAACAGTTGCGAAGTGATCCCAGGACTATTGAAGCTGCGGCTCGAGCAAATCTAAACATGCTTCGCAGCAATGAGTTCATCGTACCAGTTGAGTGAGTTCCGATTCGATGAACAGAACGATATCTATGCCTGCCAACGCCTGCCAGCTGTTTTCCCCTGCTCTTTTTCCGCGCTAACCGGGTTCCTTCCGAGCTTGCGCGGCTGTGACTGCCATCACAGCCGCGCTCCCCTCTTATCTAAGCGCCTTATCTAAGCTTCGCGCGCAAGATTGAGTTGGTTGACACCTCTATGACCGTCAACTAATATCAAAATCTTCAATTAACTGCGGCAAAAAGAGAGGTTCGATGGCTGAAACGAAGCAGATTTCCTCACCCGCCGAGGCACAAAAAGAGCGGTGGGAAGAAGAGACACTGAAGCCTGTTCTTGCCAAGACTCCCGAGCGCAAAAAAAGTTTTCAAACAGTTTCGCTGGAAGAGGTCGATCGCCTCTACACGCCAGCGAATGTCGCTGAGGTGGAGTTTGAGAACGACATCTCTTTCCCAGGAGAGTTCCCTTACACGCGTGGCATTCATGCAACTGGCTACCGCGGCAAACTCTGGACGATGCGACAGTTCGCAGGGTTCAGTACACCTGAAGAAACCAATACCCGCTTCAAATATCTACTCGAACAAGGTCAGACCGGCTTATCCGTCGCTTACGACCTTCCGACTTTGATGGGGTACGACGCTGATTCTTCGTTGTCTGAAGGCGAGGTGGGAAAGTGTGGTGTCGCCGTATCGTCGCTCGCAGACATGGAAGTTTTGTTTGACGGCATCCCACTCGAAAACGTTACGGTCTCGCAGACGATCAACGCACCTGCGTCAGTGCTCCTGGCGATGTACCTGGTTGTCGCAGAGAAGCAAGGCGCGAACTGGAACAAGATTTCAGGCACACTCCAGAACGACATACTGAAGGAGTACATTGCGCAGAAGGAATGGATCTATCCGATCAAGCCAGCGATGAAGCTCGTCGTTGATACGTTTGAGTTCTGCACAAAGCACGTTCCTCGCTATAACCCTGTATCAGTTAGCGGCTACCACATCCGCGAAGCGGGCGCCACTGCGGTTCAGGAACTCGCCTTCACTCTTCGTGATGGAATCGAATATGTATCCTGGGGCGTCGACGCCGGATTAGACGTCGACGCTTTCGTTCCGCGAATGTCGTTTTTCTTCAACGCGCATAACGACTTCTTCGAAGAGATTGCGAAGTACCGGGCGGCTCGCCGAATTTGGGCGCGCGAGATGAAGCGTCGCTTCGGCAGCACTAAGGAACGAACTCTGCAGATGCGCTTCCACACTCAAACTGCTGGCGTATCTCTAACTGTGCAGCAGCCGTTGAATAATATTGTTCGCGTCGCAATCCAAGCTCTCGCCGGCGTACTCGGCGGAACGCAAAGCCTTCACACTGATGCATACGACGAAGCGCTCGCGCTTCCCACAGATCGTGCTGCGCTCATTGCGTTGCGCACTCAGCAGATCATCGCTGAAGAAACCGGCGTCGTGAATACTGTCGATCCACTTGGCGGGTCTTACTATCTGGAGGCTCTAACACAAAAGATGGAAGACGAGGCGCTCGAATATTTTCGAAAGATCGATGCTATGGGTGGAATGGTTGCGGCAATTGAAAAAGGATTTCCGCAGCGTGAGATTCAGGATTCAGCGTATCAGTATCAAAAAGCGGTTGAGCGTGGCGAGCAGGTGATCGTTGGTGTCAATAAATATGAGATGACCGACGAACCAGCCGAAGTACCCATCCTCGTCATCGACGAGTCAGTGCGCACACATCAGGTGGAGCGCCTTGAAACAACGAGAGCCCAACGCGACAACGGCGCCGTAACTAACGCGCTGGAGAAGTTGAAGCAGGCTGCGCAGAAAAACGAGAACACAATGCCCGCTACGATCGACGCCGTCAGTGCTTATGCCACTCTCGGTGAAATCTGTTCTGCGCTTCGTGATGTTTACGGCATTTACGAAGAACCCGCATTTTAAGAAAGCAGCTAGACGGTTCAATTCACATGACGGTCGCTGGACGAAAAATTCGAGTGCTTGTCGCGAAGCCTGGTCTTGATGGTCACGATCGCGGAGCAAAAGTAATTGCACGTGCGTTGAGAGACGCGGGTATGGAAGTGATCTACACGGGACTCCGACAAACTCCAGAGATGATCGCAGCTGCTGCACTCCAGGAGGACGTCGACGCGGTTGGTGTTTCGATTCTCAGTGGAGCTCACAACACGCTGTGTCCACGCATCGTCCAACTGCTTCGAGAAAAAGGAATGGACCACTGTCTCGTGCTTGTTGGTGGAATCGTTCCGCAAGAAGATCTACCGAAACTCAAAGAAGCCGGCGTTGCAGAGGTTTTCCTTCCAGGCACTTCCACTGAAGATATCGTGCAGTTTCTCAGAACGAATGTGAAACCTCGCGAATGAGTGATACGCACAGTTCGGATTTGATCCTCACGGACGTTCGAGACTCTGTTGCTGTCATCACTTTCAATAGTCCCGCAACGCGTAATGCACTCTCCACTGAGATGCAAAACTGTCTCGAACGGATCGTCACTGATCTAACATCTCGCCGCGATATGGTAACGCTTATATTCACCGGACGTGATAACGCTTTCTTAGCCGGAGCGAACATCCGTGAGTTGTCGCAGTTGGACCAGCGCTCAGCCTCCGCTTTTTCCGAACGTGGCCAAAGATTATTTCAGAACATTGCTCAATCGGGACGAAGGACCATCGCGGCTATCAATGGGTTTTGCATGGGCGGAGGTTTAGACTTCGCGCTTGCGTGTGATATTCGCGTTGCAGCACCCAACGCCGAGTTCGCTCATCCGGGCGCACGACTTGGAATAATCACCGGCTGGGGTGGAACGCAACGATTGCCGCGCCTGATCGGTCGCACCCGCGCGATTGAATTCTTCATCACTGCGCGCAGGGTTACCGCAACCGAGGCCTTTAATATAGGACTCGTGGATACGATCCACCCGTCGCCTTTGCAGTATTCCCTGCTACTTTCCCAATAAATAAGGCGCCCCTCGAAGGCCTTCTTCTTTCCGAGTTTCTGAACAGCAGACCATATTTTCGGATTTATAATCGGCGCCCATTCGCCACAAACTCGAAAAACCGTAGGATTTAGGTGGTTTTCCGTAGAGGCATATAGGTTGCGAATCTGACCCGCCAGCAGTGTATTACCAGCCAGTTCGAGTGCGGTTCCATAATCAAAAACGGTCCTTAAGCAGAGGTCACCTTCAATAGGAGAAACTCAAAATGAGTATAGATAAGTACGGAAAGAAACGGCTCCTCTCGTTTCTAGTGCTGCTTGCAGTCGCCTTGTGCGTTTGCAGCAGCGCGTTCGCTCAAACAGCGAATTCAGGAACGGTCACAGGAGTTGTAAAGGATGAGAAAGGGGGTCTGATTTCAGGCGCTTCGATAAAACTAACCAAGTTGGGAACTAATGCCGAGCGCACGGTTCAAACCACCGGTGATGGCAATTTTGAAATCACCCAGTTAGCTCCGGGTAACTACCGGCTTGAAATAGAAGCTCAAGGCTTCGCCAAGTATGTGCAAGAGCCGCTTGTCGTCAACGTGCTTCAGAGTACGTCGGTGAATGCCGAGTTGAAAGTCGGGGGCGTCGGCGAGGTCGTTAACGTCACGAGCGACGCAGCACCACTCGTTGAGACCACCAAGACTGATGTTGGCGGCGTCATCGATCAGCGTCGATTAGAGAATCTGCCAGTCAATGGACGATCCTTTGCTTCGTTGGCGATTCTCATCCCAGGTGCGACATTGCAACCGTCGTTTGATCCAACGAAAGCTCGCGTCGGAACGTTTTCGGTTGGTGGATCAACGGGAAGAAACTTAAACATCACTATCGACGGCGGTGACAATAAAGACAACGCTGTCGGCGGAATCCTTCAGAACTTCTCGATGGAAGGAATTCAGGAGTTCGCACTGTCAACACAGAGATTCTCTGCAGCGAATGGTCGCTCAGGCGGCGCATTGCTTTCGGTAGTATCAAAGAGCGGCTCAAACGAATTTCACGGATCGGCATTTGGATTCTTCCGTGACGACGCCTTGAACGCCAATGCTCCAAAACTTCTCGCGGAAGTTAATCAGGACCTTTTCCCGAATCCCGCAGACGCGGTGAAACCTCCGTTCAGCCGTCAGCAATTTGGTGGTTCGATTGGTGGTCCTATTAAGAAAGACAAGGCGTTCTTCTTCGGCACCGTCGAACGTACGCGCGAGCGCGGTAATTCGATCGTTCCGGGAGTGGACCAGGCCAAGGTTAAATTCCTCGAGCCGTTCGGCTACAAGTCCGTACAATTCTTACCTCAGCCATTTAATGATTGGCAGTACACAGTGAAGGGTGACTTCAATCTTTCACCAAAGCACACGTTAGTAACTCGCTTTGCTGGACAGAATAACGATGCGTTGAATGATCAGGCAGGATTTCTCGTCGTCCGAACAGATCTTTCCGGTGGCAACGAGAGCCTGAATACCCTGTACAACTTCTTAGCATCGCTAACCTCGACGTTAACCTCGACAACTGTGAATCAGTTCACGTATCAGTATCAAACGTTCGACAATAGAATCAACGCGACTACCGATTTGAACCTGCTCGTTTTCCCCGACGGTCTCGCCGTTGGTCGCAATGGTAATGTGCCGCAGCAAACGCTTCAGAAGAAGCATCAGTTCCGCGACGACTTGACGTGGAACCGCGGAAACCATGGATTCAAGTTCGGCGGCGACTTCACCTACGTTCCTACTCTCGGCGGTCTTTTTGCTTTCAATTCGGCGCCGGAGTATGACTTCAACTTCAACGCAGATGAGATTGCACAGAACCCAAGTCAATTTCCGCAGGGATTCCACACAACGCAAGTCTTGCCAGGTTCAGTGACATGTCCCTCAATTGTCGGAACAGCCACATGCACGCTGGCTCAACTTGCGGGCACTGGAGTCGTAGCCGACATTATCCTCTCGGGAGGCGATCCAGCTTTCGACCTGCGTGAGGGAGCTAAGCAGTTCGCCGTCTACTTCCAGGACGACTGGAAAATCACCCCACGATTCACGCTCAACATCGGGGCGCGTTATGACGTCGATTTTGGATTTGTCGATAACGCGCACGCTGCTGAGAATCGCGCGTTCCGAGCGCTCCAGATCATCGGCAGCCCATTCGCGCACAAAGTTGTGGAAGACGATAAGAACAACATCAGCCCGCGAATCGGTTTCGCCTGGGATCTGAAGGGCGATGCGCGCTCTGTCATACGTGGTGGATACGGTATTTACTACGATCAGTCGTTCTTGAACGTGCCGCTGTTCGCCGTCCAACAGGCGAACCCGGAAATCTATGCCACGTTCCTCAACGACGGTAACAACCTAAGTATCGACTCTCCCCCTCCGACCGTGCCACGGCCACTTGTAAATCCGTTGCCGAACACGCGGGGCCGTATGCTCGATCCAGACTTCGAATCACCGTACAGTCAACAGATGAATATCGGATATGCACAAGAAGTGGGCACCAACATGGCCCTGGAGTTCGACTATATCCATATTCTCGGGTTACACGAGTTTACTTCGCTCGATATTAACCCTCGGATCGGTCCACTCATTAACGCACAACGCAGCAGCTCAAACCCGGCTCGAATCCTGGCACCGCAGTTTGCTGCGCATGCAGCTGAACTGACGGCAGCTTTCGGGGTTCCAAATCCGTTCGGCCGCATTACGGTAGCGCAATCAGATGGCCGTTCACGCTATGACGCGTTCACAGTAGCGTTCAAGAGGCGCTATGCGAACAAATTCCAGCTGAATGCACACTACACCTTAGCAAAGGCGCAAAATTGGTTTGGAGCCACGGGAGATTTCGGTCTCCAGGCGCAAAACATGTTTGCGAAGTTCGATCCGATTAACTTCGGTCCTGCCGGCGAAGACGAAAGACACAGATTTGTACTTTCTGGAATCTTCGATCTTCCGTGGGGCTTCCAAGTTGCTCCGATCTTCCAGCTCGCCTCTGCGAGGCCGTACAGCCAATTCCCTGCATGTGGTTGTGACATTAATAAGGACGGCGTGACCAATGATCGCGAGTCCGTAAATCCTGGAATCGACGATCAACATAAACTGCCGCTTAACCCGCTGCGCGGTGATAGCTTCTCTCAATTGAACGTTCGCGTCTCGAAGTTCTTCAAATTCAAGGAGAGCATGAAACTCGGATTGTTCTTCGAGGCTTTCAACGTATTCAATACGGGTAACTACGGAAACCAATTCCAGAATACGACCGGCGAGCCTGACTTTGGCAAACCGATCAACTTCTTTGGAGCCACCGGGTTCTCAGAGCCCCTTGGTATTCCTTTCCAGGCACAACTCGGAGTTCGCTTTAGCTTCTAACGTTGTGTCATAAACTCGAGACACTCCATGAGCCTCGCTTCGTGGAGTGTCTCGATTCTTTTATGTTTTAATTTTTGGCCATCATGCCTGCTGTGCACTCGCGAATTAACTGTTACCGAATCGTCCTTCTCGCGCTATTCATTTTCATCCTCCTTCCAATTACAACTTCCGCTCAAACCGGTGGGAATGTTCTTCAAGGCAGAGTATTTGCGCCAGACGGGACTCAGCCCAACGCTCCTGTTAGAGTAAGACTTACGTACAATGGGAGATTGATTCTTGAGACGTTCACAGATCTTAGCGGCCGTTTTGAGTTTCCGGGGATACAAGCAGGAAGATACGTAATAACGGCAGAGGGAGACGGGCTAGCTTTCGAAACCACAGCCGTCACTACAGATGTAACGGGTTTCGGCTCTTCGCCACAGTCGTACACCCAGGATGTTCACCTCCGCCCGATTGTCAATAAGGGAATACCACCGCCGGGCGTTGTGAACGCGTTCAGTCAGGACGTTCCTCACGCAGCGCGTCAGAACTTTGAACAGGGAATGAAGCTCGCCGATAGTGGCAAACGCGAAGAGGCAATCGCGAAGATGCGTGAAGCAATTGCGGCGTTTCCAAAGTATTTCGATGCGCATCTACAGTTGGGCAACTTGTTCCTAAAAACTGGAAAGGCTGCGGAGGCAATTGCGGAACTCGACATCGCGAGAGAGATCAATCCTAACGACGAACGGACCTTCCAATCATTCGGCCTCCTGATGCTTAGCCAAAGAAATTACCCGGTCGCTGTCGCAGTCTATGAAGAAGCAGGACGCTTGAATCCATCCAATGCGATGAACCCGCTTATGCGTGGGATAGCCCTCATCCATCAAGCTGCAACGGTCGATGAATCGAACACAGCGGAACGCTTGCCATTACTAGGACAGGCAGACCGCGCTTTGGCTCAGGCATTGAACCTCAGCGACAACAAGATGAAGCCGGACGCACCAACACTCGCGTTGTTTTATGAGATGAAAGGCGAGCCGGAGCGAGCAGCGACAGAGTTAGAGGGGTTTTTGAAAAAAGCACCGGACGCGCGGAATGCCGAAGCGCTGAAGACTGAAATAAAACGTCTGCGGAATAAAGCGCAGGCGCACGCTACCAAACCCTAACCGCTTTTTTTCTGCAGGAACCGCGCAATTCCCTTCTGACAATCTTCAGTCATCCGCGCGATTACATTTACGTCAACGCCTGTTTCTGTTGCCTCCAAAAATGGTAGGCCATCCACCTGGTAAAAAAGGGTCTTGGTGAGGGACACCGCGGATTTGCTGACGGTCGCGAAACCGTCTGCGAATTGCCGCACGTCATTCTCAAACGTTCCATCATCGAAGACGCGATTAACCAAACCGATTCGGTGCGCTTCGTCAGCCTCTATCGTATCTCCACGCGTCAGCAACTCGAACGCCATCTTCTCCGATACATTACGACGCAGAATCGCTGTAACCATCGCCGGAACGAAACCAATCTTGACTTCCGGATAACCGAAACGAGCATTTCGACTTGCGACGATGATGTCGCATGCGGAGGCGAGACCACAGCCACCCGCGAGAGCACGACCGTGAACTGCGGCAATCACGGGCACCGGTAGCTGCCGAATCAACAGAAACAATTCTTGTAGCGCGCGCGCATCAGCTGCGTTCTCAGCGGCTGTTGATTTCGAAATCTTTTCGAGCGCCGCGAGATCAGCACCAGAGCAGAAATCACTTCCACTGCCACGAATCACGATCGTCCGCACCTCTTCCTTTGCGGCAGCATTAGTCAACGCTTCCTTCAGCTCGCTGATTAGCTGATCGTTTAGCGCGTTCTTTTTCTCGGGACGGTTTAGCGTGAGGCACGCAATTCCGCCATCGATTGATGAGAGAACGACTTTGTCTGATTGAGTCATGAATGCCGATCTGATGTATAAGACTGAACAGCTTGCTTCAGCAGCATAGAACCTCTCATTCACCCCACGCTTTAGCGTGGGGATAGACGCCCGTGAAATGAAAGCGCGAACCGTTTCAACGGTTTACCTGGCGCGCACGCGTAACCGGTGGTTAAGCCTTCGAAACCGTTGAAACGGTTACCGACATTTGGCAGCACGTGATCCCCAGGCTAAAGCCTGGGGTGAATGAGATGAATCCAACTACGACAGGCCCAGGCCATGCGCTTCTTCGTCTGCGATGTCAATGTACATCCTTAGAAGCGCTGTCGAGAAAGTCTTACCTTGCGCATCAGTCATCAATGAAAGCGTTCCACCACCGCCAAGGCTGTGATGCAGGAGAAAATTCAAAGCGCCGAGATTCGGCAGTTCGAATCGTTCGACATCACCATGACAGATTCCCCTGAAGTGCTGTTTCACGCGTGCTTCCGTGACCTCACGCACCAGTATCGGATAGAACTCGTCGCGCAGAGCGATCAGTCCAACGTTGGCGGTATCACCCTTATCGCCGGAGCGAGCATGCGCAAGCTTTACTAGTTGAACTTTCACGCTTCCAACACCTCGACGAGCGGAGTGATTTCCTGCTTGGGGATTAGTGCCGGCCAGTATGCAACGATCTCCTCAACTTTCGGACGTCCGCCTGCAAAACCTGTAACTGCCGGTGGTCCAGTCAGAATCAACGGCGCGATCTCTTTTGTGAATCGTTCGATCGACGCTTTGTTTGGACCGCGCACCCCGACTCGCAATTGCACCTCTGCCGCATCAGACGAGTCACCCGCCAAGGCACCGTGCGTTGCATTGACGCCGACGAACTCAGTCAGAATCTGATCAAACTTCAAACCCAATCGCTCCAACCGGCCCCGAAGAATCCGGTCAGCAGCTTGTGCCTTCTGGTAGGCATCGGGCCATGAATACACAAGCGTGCCAACAGCCTTGTAGCCCGCCGAATAACTTATCGAGACCTTTAGAAACTCTGTCGCCGGCCGACCTTTAATCCCAAACACGCGCACTCGGTCTTTGCCGGCGTCCTCGAGCCGGATCGTCGTGAAGTCGGCAACGCAATCAGGCGTTATATATTCGTGAGGATCGCCCATCTCATAAACGAGTTGCTCCTTTACAGAAGGAACATTCACGCAACCGCCGGTGTTCTCGTGCTTCGTGATAACGAAGGAGCTGTCAGGATTTGCTTCAGCGATCGGAAATCCGACATTCGCTAGATCAGGGATGTTCTGCCAGTTGTACTGACAGTTTCCGCCTGATGCTTGCGCACCGCACTCGATAATGTGACCCGCAATCGTCCCGGACGCGAGTTTGTCCCAGTCGTTGAAGCTCCAACCAAACTCATGAATTAATGGCGCCAACGTCAATCCCGTATCCGTAGCACGACCCGTAATGACAATCTGAACGTTGTGGTTCAATGCCTCGACTATAGGCGCAGCCCCGAGATAGGCATTTGCACTTTGAATTCGGTCGCGCACGGTGGCCAGCGGTTCGCCCGTATCCATGTTTCGGAGTTCGATGCCTCGATCCAGCAACTGGTCCAAACGCGAAAGGATGTCGTCACCGGTAACAATACCGACCCTGAGTTTCCCACCAAAACCAAGTTCGCGCGCCTGTTCGAGTACCGCGTTTGCGCAGCCCTTCACGTTTACACCACCGGCGTTCGCAGTAACTCTGATACTTCGCTCTATCAAAGCCGGCATGATTTGCCGCATCAACGGCACAAAGTCTTTGGCGTAACCTGCGTTCGGATCGCGCGCTTTTTGCTTCTGCATGATCGACATCGTTACTTCGGCCAGATAGTCGAGCATTAGATAATCGATTGGGCCACCTTCAACTTGCCGAATAGGAGCATCCGGCAAATCTCCCCAGAAACCCTGACCTGCAGCGATGCGAACTTTTTCTTTCATCAAACGGAATCTAAACTGTTTGCATTACAACATGCAAATCGGGCGATGAACTACATGCTCATCGCCCGATGTAGGATTCAACATCTTCCCAATCTACTGCGGCGGTCGACGATTGGGGCTTGGACTCGGCGTCGGGCTTGGTGATGGAGTCGGACTAGCGGTTGGACTTGGCATTGGTGTCGGTTCCGCTGTCGGACTCGGACTAGGTTCCGGACTCGGAGTTGGCTCTGGACTTGGAGTCGGACTCGGCGTCTGGCTTGGCATTGGCGTTGGATTCGTGTTTGTTCTCATCTGACCGCGCTGCGTCTTATTCCGTGCTGGAGACGAGGTGGGCGCAGCTCCACTTTCTGGCGTTGCGGTAGCCGGGCTACTGACGTCTGTCGCAGTTGCAGGCGGAACGGGTTGTTGTCGATTACGCGCTCGCCGCGATCTAGCTGAAGTAGGCCCGAACGTGCAGTTGCTACTCGTACCACCCACTGGCGTGAGCATCAGGCGATCTCCGCTCTTTCTGGCACGCAACGAAATAATTGTTGGGGAGGCGCCAGGCGTTGCGGAGGCATCTCCTGGTTGGAGCGCTACGGCCGTGTAACCGCGCGTTGTGCTCGCCACGATCCGACCCGTCTTACCATCGGCTGTGGTGAATTGATTTCCCGTTATCGTCAACGTTGTATCACCATTCAAACCTGCCGCGTCACAAACGAATGTTCCAGTGTAAGTTCCGGACAGGTCAGTTTGTTCAGTTGTCGCCTGGGTAGTCATGCTTACGTCGGCGGCTGTTTGCCGGCGAGACCGACGCGTAGATGTCTTCGGAGGCGCCGTTTCGCCAGTCGCCGGTTCTGTGGTCGGTTCGGTCGAGACATTTGCGTTAGGCATCGGAGTCTCGGTAGTAGTCTGCGTCTTTGTCTTTGTCGAACGCTTCGAACTCTTTCCGGTTGGTGCTGTGTTGCTGTTCTGCGTCGGGGTGCTTGTGTTGGAATTCTGATTGATTCTTGCCGCGCTCGTTGCAGTGTTATCGATCGACAAGAACACTGCAACGAACAACAGCGCCATCAGCAGAAATATGGAACGTAACATGTACAAACTCATGAATCTCCTCCCTCGTTAACGGGCGCAGTAACAGGTGGTCTGCGCCAACAAACCATTGTTCAGGGGTTTTAATTCACAAGCAGGTGGGGGTGCGTCGAGTATGAGGCACACGAGCGATCAACTCAAGCGGGGTTAAATGGACTATTGCCTGTTTATTGAGGAAATTTTTCAGAAGTTTTGAGGAAGGATGAACTGCCCGAGATGCGGACCGCTGAAGTTCAAACTCGTGCGCAATGCCAGTTCAAGCACATTGCGCGTGTTTTCCGGAGCAATCACTGCATCTACAAAACCACGAGCCGCCGCGTATTTAGCATCAAGCTCGCGCTCGTACGTCTCGCGAACTTTGTCCATTTCCGCGTTGAGTGCTTCGTCTGGTGATTCACCCTTTTTCTTTAACTTGTCGAGTTGGCTGCCGAACACGGCTTGCACAGCCGAATCACCTTCCATCACACCCATTCTTCCTGTGGGCCAACTGAAGATAAAATCTGGATCGAATCCTTGACCAGCCATCGCATAATAACCAGCACCTGACGCGTGATTGACTGTCAATACAACTTTCGGTACGGCCGCAGTCGCCATCGCTTCTACGAAGTGTGCACCCGCGCGGATGATTCCTGAATGTTCCGCGTCTGGACCAACCATGAATCCCGACACGTCCTGGATAAACAACAATGGCGTCTGATGACGATTGCACGTCTCGATGAAGTACGCGACTTTCTCCGCCGATTCTGTATAGACGATCCCGCCAAACCGCGGTGGTGCGCCCTTAACGCGAACCATTCCACGATGGTTTGCGATCACGCCAACCTGAATGCCGCATAGGCGCGCATGTCCTGTGATCATCTCTTTCGCATAGTCGGCTTGAAACTCATCGATGTGGCCGTCGTCGAGCAGACACTGAAGGACACTCCGAACGTCATATGGTTGACGGTGATCTTCTGGCAGAATCTCGTAAAGCTCTTCCTGCGGTCGGCCGCTCTCAGCAGAGACATAAGCGGTTGTCGGCTTGCGTGGCAATTCTGTAACGATCTCTCTGATCTTAGCTATGCATGCCTTGTCATCTGTTACACGATAGTGTGCAACTCCAGAAATCTCATTATGAGCACGCGCGCCACCGAGTGTTTCGTTGTCAATCGTCTGTCCGGTCGCCCCCTTAACGAGATTTGCGCCGCCGAGCCCCATGAACGATGTCCCGTCAACCATGATGATTATGTCCGACAGAGCAGGCAGATAGGCGCCGCCTGCAATGCACGGCCCCATCACCGCCGCGACTTGAGGGACTTTCAAATACCGGCGCATGATCGAGTTGTAGTAGAAGATCCTCGACGCACCGTATTGACCAGGAAACACGCCACCCTGGTAAGGCAGGTTCACGCCGGCGGAATCGACGAGATAGATAATCGGCACATGCGAGCGCATCGCGATCTCCTGTGCACGCAGAATCTTCTTTATTGTTTCGGGCCACCATGAACCGGCCTTCACGGTTGCGTCGTTTGCGACCACTACAACCTCACGACCTTCAACTCTCCCAACAACCGTCACCACTCCCGCTGCGGGCGCACCGCCATCGTATTGGTCGTAAGCTACGAGCAGACCTATCTCTTGTGAAAAGCTGTTTTCGTCGAGCAATAGATCGATGCGCTCGCGTGCGGTCAGCTTTCCCTGTTCGTGCTGGCGGGTAATCTTTTCCGGACCACCGCCAAGACGGAGTTTGAATTCAAGCTTGTGAAGATCGTCAGTGAGTTCGCGCAGGCGACTTGTTGTCATTGCCACAGGGTAGTCATGAGACCTTTCTTATTCGCAGTTGATGGAACGCCTTCAACGATCAGAACACGCGACTTGCGCATTTCCATCATGACATCTCCTTGAGAGGTACGCCATTCTGCGATTTGGTCATTCGACCCGGAATCCTCTAGTTTCTTTGCACCTGGATAGCGATGTAGAGTGCGTGACGCATACGCTTCGAAGAATTCTTTGGCGTCCTGCGGTGTGTCCCAAACTGTTAACTGAGCAACTGCTAAATTGTCTTTCCCAGCTTGTTCGTAAAGACCAAAACGGTCACCTGCCCAACCTGCCGCTGCATTTTTTGAATAAGGTGCATCGTTCAGGAATTGATCGAGAATCAAATACAAGCCCCACTCGCCGTTCACATCGTCGTCCACACGCGTCCAGCCACCGCCGAGGAGGCTGCTTACATCCGGCAGCGTGACCTTCACTGGCCCTTCATAACTGAAATACTTCTCAGGGTGCATGATCTGCTCGGTTGATTGCGGTAGTTTCTGAAACGCCTCCGAGACCATGTCCCAACCACCTCGGCGATAGACTTGTGTGGTCCAAACCGAACCTTGCTCGTATGGGAACAACAACGACTCACGAATGGCGCGGGGTGCCTGTTTGAACTGTTCGGAGGAAGTGCCTTCACCACCGAGGCTTTTTGCGAATGCTATCGCGACCAGCGGGTTCTGCGAGAGATACAGCATCATCGCAAGTGTCGCATCGCCTTCAATCAAAGCGTGCGCAGCCATCTCGGCGTCGGAATCTCCTTTGGGCCATTTCTCGAAGCGGCGCAGGTTGAAGTGTTGATCTTGCAGGGCGTGCGTCAGTTCGTGGGCCATCACCGGTTTTTGACCGTCGAGATCAATCCAGTCGGCAAGGTAAAATTGTTGTGCCTTGGGATCGTAGTATCCGGCCACCTGTTCTGTTAGAAGCTTCACGAGAGACGTTCGGTATTTAAAATTCGCAGGCGCCAAGCCATACACGCGCAAGAGAACTTCGGCAGCGTGCATCTCCTCGGGAGTTGTTTCCTCATCGAGATTCCTGAGAATCATCCTCTCGATGTCAGAACGAGACTGGGCACCACTCTTTACGCTCCTTAGAATTGACAGTTTTCGCAGCGCGCTTGTTTCCTTCAGGACTGCCGCGGTCGTCGCGATAATTGCGGAATTCCGCGCCGTTCCCTTCGCGGCTCCTGTTGCCTGGGCGTGCGAAGTATAGACGTGTGGGCTCAAAGCGAGCCCCATCCCCAGCACGGCTGTCACGAGAACTAGCGCCACGACTTTGATGATTTTCTTTGACATCCCGACGTGTTCGCTCTTATAGTCCGCTAAACGTTTACAGTCGAAGTGCGCGGTTTGTTTCATTCTTGTCTCTTTTCTAAAGAGTTCGGAGTTATTGTTTCAGATGACTAGCCCTGCTCCCGACGATGCTTTTGGTGCTTGGCACGAAACGATGGTCCGTGTCCGTTACTCCGAAACGGACAAGATGGGCATCGTCTATTATGCCAATTACCTGGTCTGGTTCGAAATAGGGAGAACCGATTATTGTCGGGCCAGAGGCTTTTCTTATCGTGACATGGAAGAGAGCGACAACTCATTTCTAGTCGTCGCTGAGTCGTACTGCCGCTACAAGGCTCCAGCCTACTACGACGATGAACTGATAATTCGTACGCACATAACCGAATTGAGGAAACGATCGCTACGTTTTGGATACGAGATTATTCGACCGGCCGACGACACGATCGTAGCTGAAGGCGAAACAGGTCACGTCGTCACAGATTCCGCAGGCCGAGTTAGATCTTTTCCCGATGGTTACATTCAACGGCTGCTAGCCTCTCCAGTTCTCAAGTCAACATCTTCAGGCGAAATAGTACCCACCCAGATGGCTCCAGAGTAGACATCACCGAAACAAACCAGGTGGATCACTGCCGAGACTTCTCGAACGTCGATAGTGCTATTCCGTACCGTTCGCGGTAGCGGATGGCCAGCACTCAACACTCGTCTCACTTCTCTGTGCGCGTTGAGTCCTGGCCATCCGCTACCGCGAACGGTACTGAATGGCGGGCAATAATCAGAGCCTCCATAAGTGTTAATTTGTGTGAATTCGTGGATCTACTGCTATCTCCGGCCGACCGATCTACCAAATCACACAAATTAACAATACGGCAACACAGACAAATTCGAGTTTTGACAATTCGGTGGTTTTCCAACCCCAAAAACCGTAGGCCGCTCCGAGACTTCGGACACTCATTTCTTCTTGTCACAACTCATCACACCGTGGTGTTCCCTCTTTAGAAACCACTCCCCATTTCCTTGTAACTTTTTTTGAAATTGAGCGTTTAGAGAAGTAGTCAGTTGAAACACTGAAACCGCCGGGCCCGCGGCAAGTTCATCGAAAACAACAGAGTCGAAATTGAAAGCCTCGCCGCTACTTGCGATAGCAACGAGGCCTAATGACAACACAGGTTCGACGCCTTAGGGCTCAAAGATGTATCGTCGTGTAACCGCATCTTAGCGCAGCCGGTGTCGAGCATCAACCTCGACGAGATTTATTTAGCAGAGCTGCGCTCCCGCACAGATCTCCAGCCCATCAGCGCAGTTAGCCAGAGTAAACA
>Ga0070690_100000811_pt1 | contig 15811 bp, 11 predicted proteins | sample KBSS33HmetaG_FD_64671 | JGI IMG/M metagenome (GOLD analysis project Ga0070690, IMG submission 64671) | Switchgrass rhizosphere microbial communities from Kellogg Biological Station, Michigan, USA - KBS S3-3H metaG | ecosystem: Host-associated > Plants > Roots > Rhizosphere ... | reverse complement strand
CCCGTTAAACCAGTCGGGCCAGCTGGGCCGGTTGGACCGGCGATCCCGTTGGTGCCGTTGAGTCCGTTTGTTCCTGCGGGACCTGCAGGCCCTGTGGCACCTGTGAGGCCAGTCGGACCGGTAGGGCCTGCTGGACCTGCGACTCCATTCGTCCCATTGAGCCCATTTGTACCAGCCGGGCCAGTTGGACCGGTAGATCCGGTTGCGCCCGTTAAACCAGTTGGCCCAGCTGGGCCGGTTGGACCGGCGATCCCGTTAGTGCCGTTAAGTCCATTCGTTCCAGAGGGCCCTATGGGACCTGCGGGTCCTGCTGGACCAGTAAGGCCGGTCGGGCCGGTCGGGCCTGCCGGACCGGTAATGCCATTCGTGCCATTGAGTCCATTGGTGCCTGCCGGACCGGTTAGACCGGTCGCACCTGTCGGACCTATGGGCCCTGTGTCACCGGTCTGGCCTGTATCGCCCGTAGGGCCCGTGAGCCCATTAGTGCCGTTAAGACCGTTTGTTCCTGCCGGACCCATTGGGCCGGCGGGTCCTGTGTAACCAATAGGACCTGTATCACCTTGGATTCCTTGTGGACCTTGCGGACCTGCTGGACCTGCCGGCCCGATTGGCCCGGCGGGGCCCTGTGGTCCCTGAGGCCCTTGCGGTCCCTGGAGGATTGGCGGATGTGGGTGTCTCGGAGGAATGACGGGAGTGCAATCACACAATTCAATGTTCACCTGGCAGATGAGGGAATTGAATTTGAAGATAGAAAGCAGGTAAGTCCCGGCCGATAGGTTGGGTGGTCGGGATGCCACATATTTTTGATTCGCGTAATCGTATGTGCCGGTAAGGGTCATCCCGCCGAGCTGCAGCACCAAGGGCCCCGAACAAAAATTGCTCAACTGGATGGTCAGACTGGTAGAATTACAATCTGTCATCCCCACGATGATATTTGTTTGCGCCGGGGCGGTAGACGTCAGTGCCACCACAGCGAACAACATCAGACCGAATCGGGACAAGGAGCGGGGCACTTTTCGCAATAATTCAAATCGTTTTGGTCTTTGCAAATACTGCGTGGATCTTTCCGTGGATGGATTTTTCATTTGGCCTTCCTTTGTCTGCGGTTTCACGGATCGCTCTCTGGCGAGTGCGTTTCAATTCAGAAGTGACGTCAGTGACACCCTGTCCTCCGTGATGAACCTGCTCCCGGGGAAAATTAAACCCTCCTTTGGGCTGGTTCTATGACCCATACAGTAAGCGTGGCAAATGAAAGTTCACAATCGGGGGTTCCCCCGCGGGGACTCCCCCAACCCCTGGAAATCATTGCTACTTCTGAGGGAACCATTTCTTCATGGCCGCGACTGCTCCCAAGCCCGCTCAGTCTTAATTTCAAATCATCCTTTAGTCGCTTTGCATCGGGCAAGCCGGCAACAGCCGCAAAACTCAAATTTCCGGGAGTAAAAGCTAAAACTGAAGGATGGGGCTCCGAAAATGGCCTACTATCCGTAGCCTGGAAAGTATTGGACGAGTTCTCCTTCGCTGAAGATACGGAGGACATCCTTCGCAGACAAAATTGAGATTAAGGCGAAAGATGGAGCCGCGAGTCGGGATTGAACCGACGACCGACGGTTTACAAAACCGTTGCTCTACCGCTGAGCTATCGCGGCCACCGAGGATATTTTATCCCCGTGGTCGGGTTTTACAAGGATTCAAACGGAAGGTTGAAACGTGGGACTGGAAAGTCCCCCGAACCCGCAGGCCGGAAGGCTGCCTTGTAGAAATCTTAACGGGAATCGATGGTATTGGAGCGCCAGAGGCGCGGCATCTCTGTAGAACACGTCGCCAGCAAACCGAAAAGCTCCGTAGGAGCGGCATATTCTTTCGATGTCGCTCCTACGGAGCTAATTCGCTTTGGTAATATTTTCTACAAAGATACCGCTCCCCTGGAGCTGGAATGCGATGTTTTCTACAGAGCTGGAAAACCTACGCTACAGGTTATTGAAAGCGCAACGCGTCCACGGCCATATACGTCCCACTGGTCTTGACCAGTTTGATCGTATGCGTCCCGGCAGCCAGGCCTGTCTTCCGATACAACGTCACCTGCGAAAACCAATTCGTGCCGCTGGTGCAATTCACAGTCTGCTGGAACGCGCCGTCGAGATAGACATCCACATTGCCTTTGTCCGATTTGATCTCGGACAGGTATTCCACCTGCGTCCCCGAGAAGGTCGCCTGGGCGTAACTGCCGTTCGCCCCGACGTAATGGATGCTTTGGTCAAAGTCCCCTGCCCGGCCGCCCAACGTCGCCCACGAACCGCTATAGGTGATCGCCGGATTTGCATCGTCCAGGATGTTGTATGATGTCCGGAACGCATCGACAACCGCGTAGGTGCCGCTCTTTTTCACCAGCTTGACCGTGTGCGCCGTCGATGGCAGGTCGCTCAGGCTGAACACGGTCGCCTGCGCGTGGCGGGAAGAACTCGAACAGGTCACCGTTCCCTGTAACGTATTGTCGAGATAAACATCCACGTTGCCTTCGTCGGAATTCAATTCCGTGACGTAATCGATCCGCGCGCCGGTGAAACTGAACTGGACAGAATTGCCGTTCGTCTTGGTCGCATGCACGTCCGCCTGGTAGTCGCCAAAAGAACGGCCGGAACTCACCGTCCAGCTTCCCGTGTACACCGCCTGCGGATCGTTGTCGTTGTGGGTGGTGGCGCGCAATGTTTCATAGACGGTGTTGGCGATCACCAGCGCGCCGGCGTCGTTCGGATGGATGTTGTCCGGAAAATTTTGGGGCATGTTGGCCGTGGCGGAATGCACGTCGCTCACCGGACAACCCATCTCTTCCGCCGCCTTCAATTGCAACGGGACCACTTCGCCGCCGACCACCGCTTCCGTGATGCTGAAATTGCCGCCGTTCTGCGGCGTGGGCGAGGTGTTGATGTAAACGATCGGGTGCGACGGCAGGTTCCGGTAACGACTGATCATCTCTTCCGCGTTGGCGACAAATTCGCTTTTATAGACCCAGTTCTGGGATTTGGAGTCATTCGAACCGAGCATGATCACGACGATGTCCGGTCCCCAGTTGAGGCTGTTGGTGAAGGAGGACGTCGTCCAATACGGATGGTCGCCCTTTTTCAACATGGTCGTGCTCGACACGCCATAATTCTTGATCGTATAGCCGTTGGTCATCAACAAACGGCCGGTCGCGACCGGATAAGCCTTGGTCGTGCGATCCGAACTGCCGACACCGTACGTGATGCTGTCGCCGACGAACGCCACTTTCAAAGCGGCGATGGACGACAAGGTTGAAAAGGTGATGGCAGCGACGAGGCCGAACCGGAGGGATTTCATGGATCGACTTTAAAATATGCCCTCGAAAAACCAATAGGCCGTTGTGCCTATGTCAAATGACGGATGCCGCCGTGTTCCTTCAACCAGCGGCGCGCGGTTTCATGATCCGGGCAGACGCCGGCCACTTCCCGCCAAAACCGCGCGGAATGGTTCATCTGCCGTAAATGCATCAGCTCGTGCAGGATGACATAGTCGCTCACAAAGTCCGGGACCTGGATCAGCCGCCAGTTCAACGAGATCGTCCCGCCGGCGGAACAGGAACCCCACCGCGTCCGTTGGTTTCGAACGATCACTTTGCGGACGGATAAGCCGTGACGCGCGGCATGCTCGACTGTTCGCCCGGGAAGTTTGGCCGTCGCCAACCGCCGCAAATGTTTCTCGATCGCCGGCCTGAGGTCGGCCGCCGATGCGGAAATTTTGATCATCTCCGTCCCCAACCGGATGAACCGCCCGGAACCGCCTTCGACCGCCTCGATCTTTGTTGCCCGGCCATGGAGCAGGACCTCGCTGCCCACGACCCACTCGTGGGTGCGGATGGGTCGCGCAGAAAAATACTTTGCCTGGCGCAGGATCCACGCCTCCTGTTGCCGGGCGAAGCGACGGGCCTCGGCGACCGAACCGCTCCGCGGGACAACCAATCGGGCGGTGCCGTCGGGACGGAACCGCAGGATGTATCGCCGCGCGCGACGGCTTTGGACGACGGTCAGCGGGACGTTATGCCCGTCGAGGGGAAGGATTTCTTCGGAAAGGATCACGACCGCGCGACTCCGCAGGGCGCCAGCACCGCGTCGCTCATGCCGTGGACGATCTTTTTGTCCGCCGGGACGATCGTTGCCAGGATGCCGCCCAGTTGCGGCCGGGCCGCATCGCCATCGCCGGCGACGAAATAATAAGGACACAACCGCGCGCGGCCTTTCATGGGCACGAGGACATTTTTTTCGAAATCGAACCACGAAGCATCGACCAGCCGCGGCCGTTCGAACCGTTGCAACACGTACGGTGACGTCGGGAAACTCGAGATCGCCTCCTCGACCGCCGCGCTCCAATCGGCTTGCGACAGGTCGCTGCCCAGGAAAACGCCCCGCGCACCCCAGGCTTTTTCAGAAAAGCCGGAGATCTTCAGGATCAAGTCGCGTTCCCGTTGCGACAGCGCCTTCAACTGTTGCCAATCGGTCACGTCCAGTCCGGGCATGGCGGCATGCGGCGGCAACGGCGCCGGATCCATGAGCCAGGTGTAGGGCACGATCTTCTTCAGGCGTTGAAGAAAACCTTCGCCCAGTTCCTGCCGCCAGAACGATTGGAGATTTCGGTTCCACAACAAGGCGAACAACATCTTCTCCTCGAAAACCGGCTTGGGCGGCGGCGTCACCCGGATTTTCTTTTCGACCGCCAATTCGAAAATCTTTTTCGACGACGGCACATTTGCCAGGTCGAACAGCTCGAAAAACCGATAGACCGAGTCGCCTTCATTAAAGTCCAGGAATTCCGAACTTCGAACTTCGAACTTCGAACTTCTCATTTGTCCTGCCAGCCATTCCATCTCCGGCCGATAGGTTTTGGCTTCCTCGGAGACCACGATATGCACGCGCTTGGCATCGCCAAAAATGCTTTCGAATCCGCGAATCATCCCGTCGGCACCGCCGACAATGTCATGGTAGGGATGGCGTGCCGCCGTCCCTGAATTTTCGGAAGTTTGGGACGGCGACACGCCATCCCTACCGATTTGAAAATAGGTTTGATTGAGCCAGGCCGTCAAACCGATGCCTCCCGGGACGGAATCGAGTTCCGTGATGCTGAATCCGTTTTCCGTCAGAAGAATGTCCGGACGGATGACCCGGGGGACGTCGTTCTTGAAGGCCGATGATCGCTGCCATTCGATCAATTCGCCGGGTTTGCCCTGGTCCAGCCGGCGCGCGATCCATTCCGGCTGTTTTCCTTCGACACTTTTGCGATACAGCAGGTTGACCGCGCGATAGAACTGGAGCAGCACCCGGCCGAGCGATTCAAATTCTTTCGCGAGCGATTCCTCCAGCAGGAATGGGGATGGCGAGACCTGCCATCGAAGGCCGGCAAAGAGACCGTTCGCCGGGATCTGGTCCCGGACAAAACGCGCCCGTTCCGCGGCTTGGTTTGATTCTATTTTCTCCATCACTTCCCGGCCGAACGGACGCGAGGTTCGAAAACCTCGCAACCCGCAGGCTGGAAAGCCTGCGCTACGTAGCGCACGTTTTCTTACGTGCGGGTCCGGCGGTTTTCCAACCGCCCGGTCCATGCGCCATTCCTCACACTCTACTGCCCCAACATGCCGCGGTAAAATTGATTCGCGCGGCCGGTGAGGGAAAGCGAATAAGGAACGGAATTGCTGGCCAGCGTGTTGGTGTTGAAGGTGACCCAATGGACCATGTCGGTGGACGACTGGAGCGTGTACGTCTGGCCAACCGCGCCATCCAGCCAAAAACCAAATTGTCCGGCGACGTGGTTTGTCGCCACGCGGAGATGAAACATCCCCGACGGGACCACCAACAGGGTGATGCTTTGCGGCGGGACGGTGTTGCTGAACACGTTGTTCGTGAACGCCACGTCGGGCAGGTTGGTCAGGACGTTCGCCGCCAGTTGCCAGCGACGGGCGACGCCGGCCGAGAGGAAGTTCGTGATCCGCAACGTCACCGGCGTGGCGTTGGTCAGGTCTTTATTGATGACCATCACCGTCAGGACGCCGTCGTTGGTGCGGACGGCGGCGAACGCGGCCACCGCGTCGGGATTCGGCGCCGTGGCGCGAACGCTGATGTCGCCAAACGTCGACCGATTGCCGTCGTAATTGCGATACATCTTGAACGCCTTGTACGCCGGGCTGTTCGAGGCGGGACAGGTCCAGCGCGTGGCGATGTCGAGGCTTTCGCGGCCAAAGATCCCGAGAACGTCCGCCTGCGCCGTCGCCCCGTTCATGTAATCGTCCGCGCCCCAGTTGTATTCCGTGATCCCGGTCAAGATGCCGGGATAATTCGTTGCCACCCAGTTCTTCATCCGCGGGATCAGCATCACTTTGTCGTTGATCCATGATTCGTCGACATAATTGCTGTCCCAAAGCGATCGGGTGGAACGATTGCGGCGCAGTTGGGTCGCGACGGAAATATCATTATTCAATGCTTCACCGCCTTGCGGGTAATAATGCAGGCTGAAAACGTCGATCAACCGTTTGCCGGCCGCCTGGCTGCGCTGGTTGACCTGGCTCAGGAACCACGGCGCAAAATCCTGGTTGGTATGGGCGATGCGGTCAGGCAGCGTTCCCCAGCCATGGATCGAACCGTACTGCAGGTCGTACCCGCTGTAAAAGAATCCCGACCACCCCCATTCCTCCGGCCCGGCGACCAGGGCATTGGGGTCGATGCCTTTGACCATGGCGGCGTAATCGCAAAATTTATCGCGCACTTCATTCATCGTTGCGCCCACCGGATGCACATCACGATGCGTCGAATGCCACAGGCTCCATTCGTTGTCCATCAGGTAGAACCGCAAGCCGCCGTTGGTGGCGGAACTCCAGCGATTGGTCAGGTGCTGGACCCAGGCGGCCTGGAAATTGGTGTTGGCGGTGACGTTGGCGTCGGTCGGATCGTTGTTGGTGATCTCGATGTTGCCCGGCAGAACACCGTTGCCCGCAATCGACCAATACGGATCCTGACCGGTTTGGATGCCATATTTATTCGTGGCATAACTGGCCAACCCGGCGCGACCGGATCCCAGTTTCGCAACCCAGCCGATGATGGGGATGGTCAACATCGGCTGCGCGCCACCGTTTTTTGAGTCGCGAACGAAATCATCGCCGTCCGCGCCAGGGGTACTGCTGGGGGATGGCAAGCTTTCGAAGTACCAATCCGCCGCGCGGCTGCTGGCGTTGAGCTGCCAGTTGTAACGGGTGGTGGCGTTGCCGCCGGAACGATGCAGCGGGACGTTCAGGTCGGACAATTGGTTGGACCCGGACGCGAACGCGACGCCATAGACGAATGGATTGATCGGATGACGATTGGCCAGGGCATCGACCAGCACCGTCACATTGGCATTGGTCGACGGCGGGGGCGGCGGGGAATCGTCCGATTGCAACAGGATATCATCGACGTAAAAAGTGGGTTGGGGCGTTCCGGTCCGGTCCTGGATCCATAACCCGTCGATCAGCCCCTGCCCTGGCGGCACCAGCGAGGACATCGGCGCATTGAGATGGGTCCAGCCGTTGGTCGGGAGCGGCGCCAAAAGGATGCCCGAACTGACCGCGTAGCCGTTATAGATCGCCTGGAGCTGCAGGCGTTGGCCGCCGGACGAACCGCCATTGATCCAAAGTGATACGTTGGTGAACGTGGAAGGATCGAATGCCGTGTGCTCGAAGTAAACCGCTCCCCAGGCATCCGCGGTCACGCTGATGGAAGCCGGCGCGCTATGAACGGGGCTGGTATTGACAGTGTTGACCGTGGCCCAACTCCAATCATGCCAGCCGTTGACGAGTGAGGTGGTGTAGATGGTCTGGTCTGCGTTCGCCACGGCGAACATCAGCATCGATGAACCTCCAATTAAAGCCAATCGCATCACGGATCAGAAATACACCATGAATCATGCCAGCAGTTGGGACGCCGCGCGGCGACGCCCGGACAGCGCAACGCGCTGCCCTACCTCTTAATTCATTTCAACTCCGCACCTGCCCGTCGCCGATGCCGATCCATTTGTAACTCGTCAATTCGTCCAACCCCATCGGACCGCGCGCGCCGATCTTGTCGGTGCTGATCCCGATCTCGGCGCCCATGCCGAATTCACCACCGTCGGTGAACCGGGTCGATGCGTTCCAGTAAACGGCCGCCGAATCCACTTCAGCCAGGAATTGCCGGGCGTGCGCTTCGTCTTTCGTGATGATGCTGTCCGAATGCGCCGAACCGTAATAGTTGATGTGATCGATCGCCTGTTGCACGCCGTCGACAACCCGCACATTGAGGATGTAATCGTTGTATTCGGTGAACCAGTCCTGTTCGCTGGCGCGACGGATCTCGGATTTCGGATCTCGGATCTCGGCCTTCAAAATCGCTTCGGTCCGATCATCCACGCGAAGCTCGACATGCTTTTCTGAAAGTTTCCGGACGATTTCAGGTAAAAATTTCTCCGCCACCCGCTGATCCACTAACAACGTTTCCATGGCGTTGCAGACGGCGGGCCGCTGGACCTTGGCGTTCATCGTGATCGCCGCGGCCATCTTCAAGTCGGCCGCGGCATCGACGTAGACGTGGCAAACGCCTTTGTAATGTTTGATCACCGGAACCTTGCTGCATTCCGCCACGGCACGGATCAGGCCTTCGCCCCCGCGGGGCATGCACAGGTCGATGTATTGCGTGAGCGAAAGCAGGACCGGGATCGCCTCGCGATCGGTGACCGGCACCACCTGGATGGCATGTTCCGGGAACGTCGCCAACCGTTTCCGGCCGGCCTCGATCATCGTCCGGGCGATGACCTGGTTGGAATGCATCGCTTCTTTGCCGCCGCGCAGGATCGTGGCATTGCCGGATTTGAAACAAAGGCTGGCAGCATCGGCCGTCACGTTGGGACGCGATTCATAGATGATGACCACGACGCCGATGGGCGTGGAGATCTTTTGGAGCTTCAGGCCGTTGGGACGGATCCGTTCGTCGAGCATCCGGCCGACGGGATCCGCCAGGGCGGCGACTTCACGCAAACCTTTGGCCATGGCGACGATGCGTTTGTCGTCGAGCTTGAGCCGGTCGAGCATGGCGGTCGAGAGGCCGTGTTTGGCGCCGGCTTCCATGTCGAGGACGTTGGCCGCTTTGATGGCGGCGGCGTTTTTCTCCAGGGCATCGGCCATCGCGAGCAAACAGTCGTCCTTCTCGCGAGTGGAAAGCTTTGCGAGTTCACGCGACGCGGTTTTGGCCTGTTTGGCCAATTGCGTCATCTGTTCCGTCAGGTTCACGGAAAAAAACGAAGATAACAGAAAGGACCGCGAAAGAAACCCGCCTTTTAACGGCGTTTTTTGGCGGCGCGCTCGTTCAATTCGTATCCCGACGGCTTGTGGACCGGGTACTGGATCTTGGCCGTCGACGGGCCGGACCGATGACGGACCGGGGGCATGGCCAATTCTTTTGCGATGGTGACGCCGGAACGCTTCAGCTTCTCGACGATGGCATCGCGAACGAATTGGGATCGGTTTTGATAGCCTGCACGCCCCATACCGGTGTCCAATTCGCGCAGGAATTGTTCATCCACCGGGATGGGCATCAGCTTTTGACCTGGAGCACGTTGATTTGGCACGCCCCTCCTATACACCTTTTTCATTTTCAAAAAAACTAATTTTTTCATTGACTTATTATATCCTTGATATATACACCAAGGGATGAAACGCAGTTTAGCAAAAAGACCCGGCAGCAGGTTGCTGTCGGTATGGGTGCCCTCGGCATTACTGCCGCTATTGGATGAAGGTGTCCGCCGGGAAGATACCGACCGGTCAAAATTTATTCGCAATGCGATCCGGGAAAAACTGGCACGGGGAAGGGTTCGGGATGGCGCTCGCTCGCGTTAAATCACGGGCATTGGTCGTGGAAGACCAGCCTCACGTGGCGGCCATCATCGAGGGCCTGCTCCAGCGGATCGGATTCGACATCACCATCGCCCGGACGGGGACAGAAGCGATGCGATTGGCGCGGGGCCATGAATTCGACCTGGTGACGCTCGACCTTGACCTGCCGGACATCAGTGGGTTGGAAGTGTGCGCCTATTTGAAGGAGGATTTCCGGTTTGGCCGGACCTCGATCATTTTTGTGTCCGGCCAATTCACAGCGGAAGACCGGCGCCGGGGCGTGGAAGCCGGCGGGGCCGATTTCATCCTGAAACCGTTCGATGCCTATACGTTTGTTTCGCGAATTTTATGTCACGTCAAACCGAAATGATCAGAAACGCCAGGTCGCCGCCGCATGGATGCGATAATCGGGAACGAGCTGTTCGCCGGTGTTCTCGATGCTGACCGGAAGATCGACGCCAACGTGGGCGCTAAAAGTGTCGGACCATGTGAAATCGAGATTAGGCCCGATGTAAACGATCGTTTCAGCGGAATCGGGATCAGGTATGCCGCCGAACGTATCTTTGCCTTTGCTTTCGCCGGATACTTCGGCCTCCAGGGCCAGGGTATAGCGATCTTTTAGGGCGAGGTAAACACCTGGACCGCCGGCCCACGTCCAATCGTTGGCGTACCGATGCTGAAAACTGCCTTCGGATCGGATGGCGTATTGCATCTGGCCGGTGATGAATAACTTTTTTCGTCGGGCTGAAAAGCCAGTGCCGACCAGGCCGTCGTATGAACCGGATCCCAGGGCGAGGTCATGGCCGCCGATGCCGGTGGCGAAGTCGGGGCGGCCCAACCACGCCGGGTTACCGGTCGGAAATTTGATCCCGGCAAGAGCGGTCGATGTGAATGTCCAGTCCATGGCCGCTTTTTGGAAGATCAGGACGTTACCGGCCAGTGAAACATCCCCGATACCGAAGTCATCGCCGTGGGTCGTTCCGGAACCGTAGGCGCGATAGATCAATGGCAGGTTGAATTGCAGGCCGAAACGATGGTTGAAATTGTAACCGACAAAGAATTGGGCGATTGAACTGTCGATGTATTCACCGTTCGCCGATTCCTTTTTGCTGTCGTTCAGCAACGTGCCGAAGTGGGTGAATTGTTCGGCGACCCCGCCAAAAAATCCCCTTTCCGCACCCTGCGCTTCCTGCGCCGAATATATCGCGCACAGGTCGCAGGCTGAACTACTCCGAAAACCACCGATCACCAAAGCCACCACTGCTAGAAACGTCTTATTATTCATTTAAATCCAAAACTGTGAGAGCGTGATCAAAACGCCCTGAGGTTGATAAGCAACTGACCTGCGCAGGCCAGCAATAGCCCGCGCAACGGCGATGGATCAAACGATGGACGTCCGGGGCGGCTGAAGGAGTGGCGGTTGCGACCGCGACGGCAGGGAAGAATTTTCCAGCGGTAAAAGCCGAACAGCTTCCGGAGCGACCAAAACCATCGGCTCCTTCGCTGACAGAAATTCGAGCTTTTTCAAGGGGACGACCCCGTCGTGCTTTTGTTCGGATTGCTTTCCCGTCGCGATCGCCTTGCACAGGCAACAGGGATGTTTTCCGTCGAAAGTATGAGCTACGGCATCGGGCAGCGACGTCGCATGAAGGTTATTCGCCAGCATCGTCGTCCAGGCCACGGTCTGCAACAATGCCCAATGCCCGCCCATCGTCGCAACGAGAGCCAGGATCACCAAAATTTTTCCGGAACGGATGAACACAACCTTAATTCGCTGTCACCATACAGGCATCGCCGGCCGTTGGCAATGCGCCCAAATTCGGTAGGGCGGTGCTGCCGCACCGCGGCATGCCAAATCAAGGCGGTACCGTGCGCACGTTTCCCGGCTAACTTCTTTCCGAAATCCAGACCAGCGTCCCCAAAGGCACGAGATCAAACAATGGAACCAAATCCTTATCGGCAAGATGCACGCAACCGCACGACGACGGTTTCCCGAGGCTCGATTGGTCAGCCGTGCCATGGATATAAATATAGCGCGCGTGAGAATCCACGTTGCCGCCGCAGTTCAATCCCGGTTCCAGGCCTTCGAGCCACAAAATCCGCGTCGTGATCTTCGCATCGGCAAACTCCGGTTGTGACGTATGGCCGACCACCTTGCGCCCTTTGAAAACTGTCCCCGGACGTTCCCCTGCCCCGATCTTTTCCGCGATCCGATGCAATCCCAACGGCGTCTGGTTCGAACCTTCAACCTGCCCGATGCCGAAGCGCGAGGTCGAACAGGGAAACGTCTTTACCAAGGTTTCATTTTCAAACAGGGAAAGAGTCTGGCCGAAGACGTTCACCGCCAGGACAAACGGGCTGAGAACGAGATCGCTTTTCCGGCAGACTGAAAGCAGGTCGCCGGGCAAACCGGAAGAACGGGGTCGTTGGACTTCAGCGTGCAATGCAGTGCTTGGTATGCGCTTTTTCATGCCGGCGCCGTGCGTCTCGGCGTCAAATCACTTCAACTTTTTCACCAGAACCTTCGAATTCCGTCCGCTTTGCTCGTACTTTTGCCGGCGTTCCTGAGGCAGATCGTCGGGCGTGCCTTCCACGAACCCGCCCTTCGACTGAAAATAGGTGAAGGCCTGGGTCGACAATGTGATCAATTCGCCCAACCCGGTTTCCCGGGCCTTGTTCTCGACGAACTGGATCAATTTTTTCCCGATGCCCTGGTTCTCATGCGAAGCGCTGACGTACAGGCAGGCCAACTCGCCTTTCTTCTGTTCGGGATAGACGTGCAACGCGACACAGGCGACCGGGTTTTTGTCGATCTCGAAAATATAATAATCGCCCAGGTTCTTTTCGATGATCGACCGGGTGCGTTTGACCAGTTCGTCCGCCTCCACGGCCGCCTTGGTCAACATCTGGATCGCCCGGACATCTTTCTTCTTCGCCGCCCGGATCTGTTGATATTCGTTCGCGTAGATCAACGTGCCGATGCCGTCGTTCGAAAACACCTCCGCCAGCAGGCCTTCGTCCACCTTGCCGTTGATGACGTGGACCCGCGGGATACCGGCCTTGCATGCCGACGCGGCGTGCTGCGCCTTCGACAGCAGCTCCGGCAGAAAACCCGCGAAGTTCTGCGGCTGCAACATTTTTTCAAGTTCAGCCACGAGCATCTGCCGGATCAACTGGCCGTTATAGATCAGGCCGTCGTTCGTCGTGATGAAGATCAACTTGATCGCCTTGAGCGCTTCGGCCACCGCCACCGCGACGCCATCGGAATTGACACGATACGTCTTGCCGTCGCCGTCAAATCCCAGCGGGGGGATGACCGGGACGACGCCCTGCGCGAGCAACGATTGGAGCAATTCAGTGTCCACCCGCTCCACCTTGCCGGTATAGAGGTGATCGATGCCCTGGATGATGCCCATCGGGTGGGCGATGATGACGTTCGTGCTGGCGGCGCGGAGATCGTTGGCCGAAAGGCCTTCCAGGATCTCATGCGTCAGCCGATTGGCCGCCGTGAGCGCCAGCTTCAGGGTCGAAGCATCCGTCACCCCGGCGCCGAAAAAATCCGATGGTTTAACGTTCTGCTCTTCACCGAGCGCTTTGATCTGGGCCGACGCGCCATGGACCAGCACGACGCGGATGTTCAGCGAACGCAACACCGCGACGTCGAGCAGCAACGTCGCGAAATTTTCGTCCGTGACAATGGCGCCGTCCACCGCGAGGACGAACGTCTTCTCGCGGAATTGCGGAATGTATTGCAGGATCCCCCGCAGGTCGGTCAGTTTCACTTAGTGTTTCCTTAATTCGTAACCGCAAAACAAGTAAACGGTTTGGCGCGGGATTCAACAACTATTTAATCCGGCAAAGTTCAAAACCATCCCTGAAAACCGGTTCAGCTTTGGCTATGGCGTCAAAAACGGTCATGAAGGCTGTCCCACTATTTTCTTAAACGCCGCCAAACACCGCTCGTTCTCCTCCGGGGTCCCGATCGAGATGCGGATCCATTCGGGCAATTGGTAGCCACCCATCGGACGCGTGATCACCCCTTGTCGTTGCATCGCGTCGAACACTTTTTGCCCATCGCCGACCCGCACCAGGATGAAGTTCGCATACGACGGCACGAATTCGAGGTTCATGCCGCGAAAAGCGCGGCTGAAAAATTCCAGGCCGATGGCATTGTTCTGCCGGGTCTTGCGCACATGCGCATCGTCATCCAGCGCCGCCAGTGCCGCGACCTGCGCCATCAGGTTGGCGTTGAACGGCTGACGGATCTTCTCGAACGCCGGGATCAATTCCGCGCCGCCGATCCCGTAACCGATCCGGAGGCCGGCCAATCCATAGATCTTGGAAAAAGTCCGCATCAAGACCAGGTTCTTGCGCGCTCCCAGCCGGATCAACGGCACCAGGTCCACCGGATCATCCAGAAATTCGATGTACGCCTCGTCCATGACCAACAGCACGTCGTCCGGAACATCGTTCACGAACGCGATAACCTCCTCGCGCGACGCCAGCGTCCCGGTCGGATTGTTGGGATTGGCGACGAAGATGATTTTCGTCTTCGGGGTGATCGCCTGGAGCATTCGCGGCAGATCGTGACCGTATTCCCTCGCCGGCACCGTGATGACCTCGGCGCCAAACATCTTCGCGACGATCGGATAGATCGCGAAACAATACTGCGACACGACGACGTTATCTCCCGGCGCCAGCAAGGCATGCGCGACGAACTCGATGATTTCGTTCGATCCATTACCGAGGATCAGATTCACCGGCTCGATCCCCAGCTTCGCCGCGAGCTTTTGCTTCAGGTAAAAGGCGTTGCCGTCCGGATACAGATTCACGCCCGCCACCGCTTTTTGCATGGCGGCCATCGCGAGGGGTGACGGTCCGAACGGATTTTCGTTGGAAGCGACTTTGATGATCGAACTGGCGGGAATGCCGAGTTCCCGGGCGACTTCTTCGATCGGCCGGCCGGGCTGGTACGTCGGCAAACTTTTTAGAAAAGGAGAAACCGCGGGTTGCTTCGACATATCACAGGGATTCGACAATTTTTTTCACGTTCACGTGCTTCGCCACGATATCGCGGATAAGCGAGATCTTTTCTGAATCGGCCGGGCGGGTCTTGACGATGAGATTGTTGACCTTCGACGCCACCTCATAACTGTCCGCTTGCGCGAGCAGGATGGGGATCGGCATGGCCTGGATGGCTTTCACGATGTTCTCGGACGGTCGCAGCCCACCGGTCAGCACGATGCCCGCCATCTTGTCGGGACTGTTCGGATTCGTCGTCGCGCCCGCGGCCAGCACCAGGTCTTCACGGTCCCCCGGCGTGATCAACAGCACCCCGCGTTTGAAGAAAGGGATCGCATTTTGCGCGCTCATGGCGCCGACCACGACGTCGTCCACCAGCGAATACAGGTGCGGCGGCTTGTTCAACAATTCCGCGTTCAACTCCTCCCGGATGAGATCGACCGACGGGTTGCACAGGATCTGTTGATGCGGCAACACGCCGAGGAGTTCAAGGCCTTTGCGCTTGAGGCCGCGCCGGGCGAAATCGCTGACATAATCGATCTTATCGCCCAGGACTTTGTTCAGGATGACCCCGATGATCTCGACGTTTTCCTTTTCGAACAGCGCCTGGTTCAACGAGATCTCGTCGATCGGCTTGCCGATGCCGCCCTGCGACACGATGATGACCTTGGCGCCCAGCAATTTCGCGACGCGCGCGTTGGAGAGATCGAACACCGAACCGACGCCGGCGTGCCCGCTGCCCTCGCAGAGCACAAAATCTTTTTCCCAGGCGACCCGGTCGAACGCCTGGTGGATCTTTTTGACGAGCGCTTCGTTATTGGCCGCCTGCAGGTATTTGCGGGTGAAATCCGGCTCGACCGCGATCGGGCTCATGTCCACCAGCGGACA